>Ga0335075_10013618_pt1 | contig 12239 bp, 13 predicted proteins | sample Lox_Sample_24_FD_206723 | JGI IMG/M metagenome (GOLD analysis project Ga0335075, IMG submission 206723) | Soil microbial communities from Loxahatchee National Wildlife Refuge, Florida, United States - Lox_Sample_2.4 | ecosystem: Environmental > Terrestrial > Soil > Wetlands | place: USA... | reverse complement strand
TTGCAATCCTCATGAGGCTGTCATGGATCTTCGTTCAGACGATACTGCGAGCTCTGGAAGCTTCGGGGGGGTAGAATACGCGTAGCCCGAATGCAAGCGGCCGCGTCGAAATTAAATTTCCTGAAAGCTCTTCCCAAGTTTCAAAACATCGAATTCTGCACGCCGCGGCTGAGGACAATCCTTGAAGGAACGAGTCCTCAGCTACAAATTTTCACATAATGGTCGACTCTAAGACTCCTTCACTCCCGCCCCTAAGTCAGCTCAACCAGCCTGAGCCACTTTCTTCAACTCTCGCCCGAGACAAGGTAGAAGACTGTCTCCCATGTCGAGTCACAGGCGCAGCAGCCTTTATCGGTCTAGGAGCCTACAGCTACTTCTCGGGTCATGCACAGCTTCGACAACAGGAGGCAAAGATATTGAAGAGCGTGACTAGGCTCGGGATGAAGAGTCGGCGAATGGGGATCACCGGGATTGCAACGAGCCTTGTTGGTCTGGGGTTGTACAGATTGATCAACTAAGATGCTGGATTGGGATACGGCACGACGACGACCTCCAGAAGCTTCACCACAACCTTTATCGCCGACCGAAGGAGCTTTCATTATATTCCATCTATTCTATCGATTCTCTACAGTACAGACCTCTCGATGGATGAGCCTCCATCCCCTTTCCACAACTCTCTCTCACGTCTTAAACTCCATTTTACGAATAACACCGTTACAATTGCCATAATGGCAGAGCACAAATATGGCAGACTCCATCCAACGCCAAACGCCACGTTCTCTGGTAGCAGCATAACCAAGACTGTTGTTGCAATTGCTATAATCAGAAAACCAGTACCCCAACACCAGCTCAATGTCGCTATCATTCTCCGGAACATGCTACTTGCTTCATATCTCCGTGTCATCTGCGCTCTGAAAGCCTTTTCTCACTTCATCTCATTCGCAATGAAATCCTCAACGATACTGTAGATTGCTGGGCGCCACGGCGACCCTTTTGAGGTGGAAGACATATTGAAAGGTAGAGGGCGACGGAAAGAAGTCATAATAGATGAAAAAATGCATAGAAATCCGAGATAATAGCTTGCTGTTGCAGAAGTCATAGCGCACAACCGCAGGATAGGATCGTTCAGAGAGGTACCGACAACGAGCTCGAGTTCGACGAGGCATACAATGATGGCAATGTTCACATGGAAGAATTCAAGCTGCCAGGAAGTGTTTGTTAGAATTACAGTGGTATAACTTGCAGTATATATGGAAGGACTTACTATGCCCCATCTCGTCCATCCGAGGGGTCCGAATACCACAAGTTTACTCTTGAAGAATAAGCGGAAACTTCGAAAGGTGTAGTGAATGAAGCAGAAGAGGCCAAAGAGGCCGGTTATGACGGCGAATACTGTTCGCATTCAACATGAGTGGGTCAGCTGCTTCGTGAAGAATGTAACATACCATCTTGCAAGCTCATACTCGTCCCATATCTTAGCGAGTAAAGTACACGATGGGCATTACAGAAAGATCTAAAATGGCCACTACACAACCGATTCGGAACCAGGTCTTGGAACGATTCGGATTCATGCACAGAGGTGGAAGGCCAGGGTCTGCAGGCTCCAAGGAAAGGCCATGTCCAATGGTCTGCCCATTAGAGAGGAATCCAGTCTCGATTGTGTGAGAGCTTGCTGAGCTCGTCATCACATATTAAAATAATAACGATGTTAAATCATTGCAATGACATGAATTCGTAACATATTGAAGAAATGATCAAGATTGCAGCCGTGCCGACTTTCGTCATACGTTCGGTCGTTGAGTTATTCCGGTCCAAGATATACTACGGGTGCCGAAGTTACCATTTGCGCAATATCTATCTTAACCTTGCGATTTTCCACAGCTGCAGTGGAACAATATATACATTCCCTTTCCATATCGTTCTCACATAGGCAAAGTTTTCCCAATGGCAATCACTATTCTGACACCGACTCCAGCCACTACCTTGTATTATGCAAACTCAGACAGCTCGGCTTCTGACGAGGACGACGGCGGGGTTGATCTTGATGGAGATATTGATATGCGACCGAAGAAGCGTGCGCGCCATCATGGATCTTCCAACATAGTAACGCCAGGCGAGATGGTCACTGATGACCCTCAATGGATGAGGTAAGCCATTTTATCACTATCCGGGTCAAGGTGACTTTCTTCCCCGAGAACTTTTCACTAATAGCGGACTAGAGGCCATGGTACTTATATTGCCCCTTCAAGCACCGATATCATCGCGACAGTTGCAGGCACTGTACAAAAAACGAACAAACTTCTCTCAGTACGGCCATTAAGAGCACGGTATACTCCAGAGATTGGAGATCTCGTCGTCGGACGTATTATTGAGGTCCAAACGAAGCGCTGGCGGGTCGATGTCGGGGCGCCTCTCCTCGCAGCACTACCTCTATCAGCAATAAACTTGCCTGGAGGCATTCTGCGAAAGCGGACAGAAACAGATGAGCTGCAAATTAGGACCTTCTTCAGCGAAGGAGACTTGTTAGTGTGTGAAGTTCAGAGTTTGCATCAGGATGGAGGTGCAAGTTTGCACACTAGAAGTTTGAAATACGGGAAGCTAAGAAACGGGATGTTCGTGAAGGTAAGTGGGACTGGAGGTGGAGGAGGCGTGGTTAGGAGTAGGCGACAGGTCTGGACCTTCGACTCGGCCAATGGAGGTGGTAAAATTGACGTTATACTGGGAGTCAACGGCTACATTTGGATTTCAAAGCATGTGGAGACGCAAATTGAAGGTGAAACTGAGACATCAATTACCAGGATCGAGGAGAGTACAACAAGCAGGGTCTACTCGAGCGAGAATGATGAGATCGGGCCCGAAACCAGAAGGGAGATTGCCAGGCTAAGGGGCGTCATAATGTGTCTGGTTGAAGCTGGTTTGCGAGTCGATGAAGATATGGTTATGGATGGCTATAAGGCAGCCGTGGAAGTCGAGATGGAAAATGCACAAGGAGACTATCTGGGTGGCATGCAAGGAAAGAAAGTAGCGAAGATATTGACAGGCATGTCATGAATAGGAGACGAACACCAAAGTCACGTGATATTCGAGATACTGCTTCGTCCGAGGACCTCGGTGTGGTCAAATAGGCTGGTATTTGTCAGCTTGAAGATTTGTAAGTCAAATCTAAATTTCAAGTGAGGAAACAGGGACCAGTCTGGTTCATCTGAGGTCAATGCGGCTGAATGTGCATCATTCAGAAATTTCAAAAGTTTTTGAAAACTCGTCTCGGCGGATCTACAAAGGTTCTTTCTAGGCCTTTGTATAAACAACGTCATTGCCGAAACACTTATCGCCGATGAATCCATTACAATGAGGCAAGGACATTGAAAGTAACATGAGCTTCGGATAGATATCCAAGAAGAAATATATGCCATGATGAGACTAAGTCTACTTTCATTTGTGTCTGTAAATATAAATGGCTTTCTAGGTAAATGTATTTCTCACTTTGATCAGACTATTTCCTGGCCTTATTCTGATATCACCAAACCATCCATTTCAAGTACTGTTTTATAAATCAATTCAAAGCAAAACAAAGAAGCAAACATGCTTTCCTTCACAGTTTTCAAAGGCTTGAAAGGGGACAAGATTGTCAAGTCAACATCAAACCGCGAGATCAGCCCTGATAAAGTTCTCGTCCGAATAACCATTCAGGACTTTGTGGGACCAATGGACATTTCAAGCACAAGGATATGGGCTTAGGTCACGAGGGGACAGGAGTAGCAGAGGTACGTTTTCAAATGTAAATATATTCGCAATAATATTAACGCGCATCCAGGAAGTCGGCCGCGACGTTAAAACCCTCGCCGGACAAGAAACACTCTGACCCCAACGCCGCATGTACGGCTACCATAACCTCAACCAAAGCTCCTTTGGCTCACACGCCATCCGGCGCGAAGCCTTCCTCTTCCGCATCCCTTTTCCATGGAGCGCAAAGACGCCGCCCCGCTCATGTGCGGCGGCGCAACAGTCTTCAACGTGCTCGAACAATTCGGCACCAAACCCACTGACCGCGTTGGTGTCATCGGTATTAACGGCTTGGGCTATCTCGCGATCCAGTTCGCGTCCAAGATGGGCTGCGACGCAGTCGTATTCTCTCAAACCAAGTCCAGGAAAGCTAAAGCGATGAAGCTCAGTGCTAACGAATATTTCGCCACAAAGGCGTCAAAAAAGCTCAAGATCGGTGCTGGTATCGACCATTTGCTAGTTTGCACGAGCCAGCAGCCGGATTGGAAGCTGTTTTTGCCCATAATGGCGCCTAATGAGACGATCTATCCGCTGACGGTGTCAGAGGAAAAGTTCAAGATGCCGTATGGGCCGATCAACGCGGTGAAGTTGCCGAGCGCAGAAGAGCCTTGTGGCGCCGAGGCAGGTGCATCGGGAGACGTTAGAGTTTGCTGCGAGGCATGGGATTAGGCTTATTATAGAGGAGTTTCCTATGACGGAAGCGGGGATTACGGAGTGTAAGATTGGAAGAGGGGAAGATGAGATATAGGGGTGTGCCTGTTGCGCAGTAGATCAGCTGCTTAATATAGAATGGTTGAGGAATGAGGCGCTAGTGGAGAGTGGACAAGGTGATATATAAAACTTATGGCAGCAAACTTGGATAGCCTCATCTGTATTGAATCTACCTTAAGCATTACTGCACTGCGTAGTTAAAGAAATGAAAACTCGTGGAATCACGGCGGCTTCTAGGGTCTTTACATAAATACAGGAAATGAAGAGGCCGAAAGTACTTCATCCGACGAAATTGATAGTTCAGGCATTGGGCTTATGCAGAATTAGTACGTTTCATGGCTTGCATCTTCTAGTTACACCGCCGAAGTCCAGTTCCCGCATCCCTAGCTTCAATGCATCTCTGACTTCAAGTGACCCATAATCTTAAACGCCGTACAGAGAGCAATGCCATAGAATCCTCTTCACAACGCCCCTTGATTTTACCCGCCACCTTCAAACAAGAGAATTTAGGATGGTATAAAACATTTCATAATCACTTCTTCTTGCCTTTCGTCTTGCTCTTTGTGGGAGCTGGAGCCGGTGTTGAGCCTCTTGACATAACGCTAGAAGCTCGCGAGGATGGAGCCGCTGAGGTAGCCTTGCTTGCCGCACCGGACTTGAGGTTGTCGAGTGCTTTGTTCTATGAGGAGTTAGCTTGTTATAACTCAGAAACTGACACATAGACAATTACCTTGACTCCATTCTTCGACTTCTTCTTGGCTGGCGCCATGCCAAGTACACTATCTTCATCATTTTCCTCATCATCAGGCTCACGTTTCCCTTTGCCATTAACCGTGCCATTCGCCTTTGGTGCTGACACATCTTCAAATTCTCTAGCAACTGTAGTGAGGAGAGTGGTGCATCTTCGGCTGATCTCGATCGGGGTACGACTCAAAAAGAACCAGTCAAAGCGGAAAAGTGGGCTCTCACGGATTTCATCCCGAATACGCTCGTAGATACCATCACTATCAACACCAAATTTGTCTAGGAGCACAAGCAGGAATCTATCCTCCTCTTCCGTATACACCTTCTTGTTTGTTGTCGACACGGAGTAGTTGATCTTCAGCTGCTGTAGAGGAACACGATACTGCTGCATCTTCTTGCGTAACATCTTCCGTTGGTGCTCAATCTTTCGAGTCTTCTCTTCACCCGCCTCAATAATCTGGATGTACTTCATGTAATCAGCAATCTCAGTATATCGCTGCCAGAACACCTTTGCGTAAGCCTTAACTTCTGCCGGGGTCTTGCTGTCCACTTCATCGGCAATCTCCTCATAGTTGTTGCGGCCGTACTTTGCTGACCCGTTGATGAATTGTTGGAAGTCCCGACGATTCCAATCTCCAAAGCCTTGAAGGGATAGGCGCTGCTTCTCCTCCAGCTCTTCTTCTGTTAGAGGAGTGGCGTTGTCGATTTCCTGCTGATCTAATGCCCGCTCGGCCTCACGATCAGACGCCTCTTCTTCTGGTCCCTCTGGCAGTGGAACCTTGTAACCAATCTCTTTACGAAAGTAGGCCGTCTCGCGATCTTGCAGATCCGACAACAGAGGAGGGAAGAACTGATAGTCATGCACAACCACTTGCTTAGGAGCTCGAGGAGCCTTGGGTTTAGTGTCCACAGTTCGACCACCAGTAGAAAGAGCCTGTTTGTAGTACTTGTCCATAGAGTACGACTGCTCTTTTCGCTCACGCTTGGCAGGGTTGATCCAGCTCATACCGATCTCCTTTTTCCGATTGGTGAAATCCTCGCCATTCCACTCGTAGGCAGACTCAGATGTAAACTTTTGGAGATCATCAATGCCGAGCTTTTCATATCTGGCATTGAGTTCAGCCGTACGTTTCTCGCCATGCCTAAGAATCTCATCAATGTCATCATCATTTAGTTCAGTTCCTTTCTCTGCGAGCGCTCCTGTAGCACCTTTACTCTGGAAAACCTTCTCGGCACCATGTTGAATCATATTGAGCAATTCATCCTTGTTGGCAGCTGCTTTTGCCGCAATCTGTGCACGGCCTTGCTGAATAACAAGCTGATCAAGACGAAGCTTTTGTGCAGCTCGCTCTAACACCTTCTCTTCAATGGCATTCTCCGTGACAAATCGATAAACAACGACCTGCTTGGTCTGTCCAATACGATGGGCGCGATCCATCGCCTGTAAGTCGGCCTGAGGGTTCCAATCGCTGTCGTAAAGCACGACAATATCTGCGCTGGTCAAGTTGATTCCAAGACCACCAGCTCTAGTTGTCAGAAGGAAAATAAATTTCTCCGAGTCAGGCTTATTATATTCATCAATGGCAGAAATTCGATCCTCATGGGCTGTACCACCGTCAATTCGACAATACTTGAACTCCCGAAAGACGCAATAATCTTCAAGAATGTCGAGCAGTCTGCTCATCTGTGAAAAGATTAAGACGCGGCTTCCTTGTTTCTTCAACCGAACTAAGAGCCTATCTAGCATGACCATCTTACCAGCATTGGTGATCAGATGCTCATCCGTAGTGTAGGGTGGTCCAGGTTCAGCACCCTCGAAAAGGTAGGGATGATTGCAGCATTTTCGCAACTGCATGACGATGTTTAGGAGTCGTGTCTTGGACTCGCGCTTGCCGCCAGCACCATTGACAGCATCAATATCTTTCTCCAAGATTTTCTGATACCATTTAACCTGCATCTCAGACATGCCAATGTATAGGTTGACCTCTTTCTTTGGCAGAAGACTCTTTTCAACGTCACTTTTGACACGTCGCAGCAAGAAAGGACGAAGAACACGATGAAGTTGCTGGACCACTGTATCTTGGTCTGCGCCTTGACCTGAGAACCATTGATCAAAGGCCTCTGCATCGCCAAACACATCTGGTAGAAGGAAGTTAAGTAGAGCCCATAACTCGTGCAGGTTGTTTTGTAAAGGAGTTCCGGTGATCAGAAGACGGTTTCGCGAGTTGAAAAGGCGGATGACCTGAGCGAGAGAGGACTCTTCGTTCTTGATACGGTGGGCCTAGAATTCGAGTTAGCATGGCTTGTCTCTTTCCCTGCCGTGCCCTCACATACCTCATCAATGATGATATACTCCCAAGCAAACTTCTTCAGATGAGATTTTTCCCTGAGAATCATCTCGTAACTAGTAATGCAGACGTCGAATTTCTCATCGATCAACCGCTCATTTATGAGGTTGTGGCGCTCATCTTTTGCTCCTTGCAGGACAAGTACGTTTACCTCAGGTGTCCATTTCGCAAACTCTCTCTTCCAGTTGTCCAAAGTAGATTTCGGGACAGTGATCAAATGCGGCCCGGTAATGCCCATGATGTGGCGAAGATATCCTAAGAATGCTATAGTTTGGAGTGTTTTACCAAGTCCCATCTCATCGGCCAAGATACCCGAGATACCATTCTCATGTAGTGAAATGAGCCAGTTAAGACCAGCAACTTGGTAGTCTCTCATTTGACCTCCCTGGATGAAACCTGGGGACTCTCGGAAGACCGTCTCGGCGGATCCTCCATGTTTCTCATCCTTCAGAAGCTCAGCATCCTCCTCGGCTTCCGTTCTCCGACGTCGTTCATTCGCAGCACCACCTTTCCTGTCACTGACTTTCTTCGCCTTTGCTGCTTCCTCGTTCTGACGGTCAATCTCAACCATAACTTGCTTGATTTGTGGGTTTGGATTGGTCTCAATGAAATGTCGAAACAGGTCAGTCAGACCAAGGAGGTAACGAAATCGACGGATAGAGTCATCTTCCTATAAGGTGGCGATTAGTGCATAGGGCTTTATCAATATCATCAAAGAAAATTTTATTAACTTACTTGTGATTGACCCAGACGATCATGTTTCTTTCCAAATACACTTCGTCGGAGTTGCGTTGCCTCAGATCGACGTTTCCTACCATCTGTATGTAATGGTTCTCCTACCACACTGCTTGCGGTTGTGTTTGGATTTGTATCAGAGTCTTCAGTAAAATCAGGCGTCTCGTCGATATCCTTTGCGTTAAGCGTTAGTGGAGTCCTATCTATGTGAGATCAACAGGAGGGGGGCGTCAGGCGTATGAGAACAGCCCACGACCTCCTAATCAGGCAGACTTACCATAGGATCCACCTGTAATTGCTTGACCGGCTCAGAAGCATCCGCCATCGATGTATCGGTGTCGTTGCCGCTGGCACGGGAGCGCGAGGGAGCCATTCTCCACACCTTCAAAAGTTACACCAAATTGTGGAATGGAGGCTCCGAAACTCTGATCCACGTTCGAATAACGCCCAGCGTCGCAGAAATTGATTCTCTATCGCGCCCGAGATGGAATGCCCTCGTTTCGTTGAGGTTGCCGATGGGAGTTGAGTAAGTGGAAGTGAGTGAGATCACAAAGTGAAAATAGGGCGCGAGGGTAGGTGGTAGTCGCGTCGAAGGTAAAGTTTCGTTACGGCTATTCACACAGACCACTAACGCAAACTTTATCGGAAAATGCGAAAAGCAAAAGCCGCCATCCTGTACGGTAAGCGACAGTAATCAGTTACGGCCTGCCCACTTCGTCTTTTCCAACATTCTCAGAAGAACTTCTTGAACTCCACCTTCCTATGGTCCTCGATCACGTATAGCAACTACTCTAAAGGACGCCTGCAGATTTCGGAATACTTTTTCTTATATCGAAGAATCGCGATCCTCTCAACACCAGCCCTTAGTTGTGAAGGCTATCTCGACCAAAGCCACTGCAGTTTATCTATCATGGACTCAATGAGGAGTCTGAACACGTCACTGCCCGGCACTTCTCCTTCAAAACAGCATGGACCTGATCCCCCAGAACAACTTCTGCAAGCTTTTAAGGCCGCCGCCCTGTCAGTCACTAAACTCTACAAGACAGCCGCGGCAGACCAGAATAGGGCGCGGTCAGAGGGTTACCAAGACGCACTTGATGAGTTGCTAGCGTTCTTAGACAGAGAGGACATTGGTCTTAGTGATGGCGAAGGATGGAAAATTAGGCGATGGGCCACCGAACGTTTAGATGGCAGAGATACAGTATCACAACAGGCGGAGAGCGACGACGATGTCGAGAAGCAGGAAAGAGGCTCCTCCCCGGTCCTTGAGAGGACTCACAGTGCTACACAACTATCCACAAGGACAGCTTCACCAATACGGACAGAGTCAGTGACGCCTGTAATACCGCCACCGATGTTCGAACAATCCACAATGCTACCACCAGCAAGTACCTTCACTTTCCGATCCTCACATCCTTATCCTCAAGATGCCGATATGAATCTTTCAGACCTCAATCTATCTGATAACCGAGGCCCACCACTTGATGCTACCATAGTATCCCACAGATCACAAAGCCCCTCATCATCAATCACTATTACACGCCCATCCAGAGGCGCGTCAAGACTCAACCAGAACAGACACAACACAAGGACTACGAATTCGATAGGCAGAGGTGCGGGCCAGAAGAGGAAGATTAATCTTGGCGAATTCTTCGATATCGGCAATCTAGAGCATAGCAAGAACAGTTTTGGTGGGGGAGGAAAACGCGGAAGATTTGCATAATTCTATATCCAAATACTGCATTCATCGGCGTATACTTCTTCAGGATTGCATGGAGCCGTTTAGGACACTTCGGAGGCAGCATAGGCATAATAGGCAAGAATGGGGACATATGACATCACGACGCCTGTGATATTACAGGGACGCTTCGATGACTAGGAGATACTGAGTATGGAGCATTAGCTGAGCATAATGAGAAGGCATATATCTCCAGCGTTGACTGTCAATCAATAATAGATACACAACAATGAATATATCCGTGATTAATTAGAAATGCAATTATGATGCTAGAATCCTTCAATAAAATAAAATATCTCGTTGGGTGATAGAAATTTGTGACATTTGACAAAAACCTCCCATTTTTTCTAGTTTTCCAATCTCGCATGACGAACACATCTCGCATTCAATGCGTTAACCTACCTTCTGTTCCTTCCCCCATTAAACTATTATGCCTTTCCCACGCGCTCCCCTTTTGCAGATTCTGATCCCCAGAACTACCTACGTATCAGCTTTTTCTCAATTGCAAATATTCAGCATGGCAACCAATTCGTCCGAGAGGAGAGTACGTCGATTTGCACCACTCAAACAGAACGTTGGAACGGCGCATGCCGCCCCGAGATTGAAAGGTGTAGTATTTGATGTTGATGGGACTCTGTGGTGAGTTTGACCTTGATATGTATGCAAGATGTAGAAATCAAATATCGAAAGCGAAGATGTTTTGGCTCGTTATCTATGATTGAGAAATGAACCACGCTCTACTGGCGAAGTGCAACTATGTTCAAAGCAGCCATATTCAAAGAAGAACAAAGAGTTTCGGAGAAGTTATCTATATGCTGGTATAGTTGCCAGGATTTAAAGACTACCCCGACGCAAAGTTACCTGCACAGGTTATTGCCCGGTTCTGCTGCCAAGATATCTCAGATCCCTTCTATCAAGTTACTCAGTCTAGAAGTAGTTTTATTTTAAATCATATCTCATGTTTTAAATCTCCTCTCCGTCTACCCAAGAACTACTCTTCAATCTCTCTAGAAAAAACCCTCACGTAGCCTTCTACATCTTTCTCTCAGTCCAATTCTCTTAGTATCCATCGTTCATTCCTCTAACAAACCCCTAGCGAACCCCAAACCTACATGTTCGCCGCCATGCGCGCCGCCATCGGTATCCCCCGCACCTCGGACATCCTAGATTATATCTACGCCCTTCCCACTCCCGAAGAGCAAGAGGCCGCCATGGAAAAGGTCCGCAGCATCGAGCGTGAAGCCATGACCTCCCAAACACCCCAACCCGGGCTCCTTTCATTAATGACATACCTAGAACAGAAACAGATCCCCAAAGCAATCTGCACTCGCAATTTCGATGCTCCTGTCAAGCATCTTTTGGAGAAGTTCTTGGCAGGTCAGAAATTCTACCCTATCATCACGAGGGATTTCAGGCCTCCGAAGCCAGATCCAGCAGGTATATTGCATATTGCGAAAGAGTTAGGGCTAGATGATAAGGGAGACAGTTTGATTATGGTGGGGGATTCACTGGATGATATGACGGCTGGATACCGTGCTGGAGCTGCTACGGTCCTACTAGTGAACAATGTCAATGCCCACCTGACGACGCACGAGCACACGGATATGTATATCAGCCGTTTGGATGAGCTAGTTGAGGTTCTAGAGAGCGGTTTCGTGGGCCGAACAATGGCGGCCGTGGAGGAGAGCGATGCGAGAGGAAGGGCGGAGGAGGTATTGAGGGATAGACAGGGTGAGGTAAACAGGGAATTGCAGGAAGAGGGAAGATTGGAAATGGCGCGCGCTACGAAAAGGAGAAATGGATACTAGAGATAAACTCTTGATTTTAAATTATAGACGCTCAAAGTAACTGTACAGCACAGACGGGAACATCCACAACCAACCTTTGGTACTAATAACAGAACCAAGCGCAAGCGGGATGAAAGCCGAGATACGGATATGTTACAGTCCAGTTGGCAATGATGTTCATTCACCAATGGACTGGTCCACTCAGCAATTGGGCTGGTCTACTCAGCAATGAAGAAACACAAGATCGCACGTTTATCTACATGCCTACTAAACATAGCTTAATGTAGCAACCTCCGATTATCAGAATTATTATAAAAGCTTCTTATATAGAGGCACTCCAACACATTATTTTTAAGTTTTTTTTTTTTTTAACATAAAGGCAAAGACATACCG
>Ga0335075_10013616_pt1 | contig 12239 bp, 9 predicted proteins | sample Lox_Sample_24_FD_206723 | JGI IMG/M metagenome (GOLD analysis project Ga0335075, IMG submission 206723) | Soil microbial communities from Loxahatchee National Wildlife Refuge, Florida, United States - Lox_Sample_2.4 | ecosystem: Environmental > Terrestrial > Soil > Wetlands | place: USA: Florida... | reverse complement strand
CGCTCGTCTCGACCATGAGCTGAAAAGCGCGGCTCAGCAGGAAATCGCCGACCAGCACGCTCGGCTTGTTTCCCCACACCATGTTGGCCGCGAGTTTGCCGCGGCGGAGCGTGCTCGCATCGACCACGTCGTCGTGCAGCAGCGTTGCCGTGTGGATGAATTCGACGGCAGCCGCGAGATGGACATGCATGCCGCGTGTATGCCCGCAGGCTCTTGCGGCGGCGAGCGTCAGAAGCGGCCGCAGGCGCTTGCCGCCCGAATCCACCAGATGCCGCGTCAGATCGGGAATCAGCCCGACGGTACTTCCCATGCGTTCGTGGATAAGGCGGTCCGTCGCCGCCATGTCGCTCTCCACGAGCGCATGAAGATCATCGATCGGGGAGCCGCCGGAGTCCTGCGCCGTCTTGGTCGCCTCGGCGATGATCATTTCCTGCCTTGCCGCTGGCCAATTGTGCCCCCGGCATTTAGGAATGGTGCCCCTATGCGGTCAAGGAGAGCCCCGCCAGACCGCCGAATCGGGAGGCCGCCATGCGAGATGTGCTTAAGACGACCGATCCCGTGCTGCTCAATTTTGCCGAGGCGGTGCTCCGCGATGCCGGCATCGAGTCCGTCGTTTTCGACGGACATATGAGCATCATGGACGGGAGCCTTGGCATCCTGCCACGAAGGCTCATGGTGACCGATTCCGATTACGAGCGGGCGAGATCCGTGCTCGCAAGCGCGGTGCCGGACGCGGTCGCAGCGCGGTGACGCAGGGCTCGGGAGACAGTTTCCTCGGCGGACGGATCGCAGCGCAGCAGAGCCCAGACGGCTTTCGATCGGGAACCGACGCCGTGATGCTGGCGGCGGCGGTGCCGGCGCGTGATGACGAAGAACTGCTCGAACTTGGTTCGGGCGCGGGCGTGGCGTGTCTTTGCCTTGCCGCGCGCGTTTCTCGGTGCCGGATCGTGGGACTGGAGATATCGTCGGGCCAGGTGGATCTCGCGCGCCGGAACGCCGCCGCCAACGGCATGGAGTCCCGCATCCAGTTTGCCAACGCGGATGTATTTGATCTTCCGGCGGCGTGGCGGCGCAGCTTCGATCATGTTTTCTCCAACCCGCCGTTCCACGGCGCGGAGGGAATGACTTCACCCCATGAGGAGCGTGCCCGCGCGCTGCATGACGACGGCCGGCTGGGGCAGTGGCTGGCAGAGGGGCTGCGGCGGGTGCGCGCGGGAGGCACGTTCACGGCCATCATCCGCGCCGACCGTTTGCAAGAGGCGTTGGGCGCGTTTCCTGCAACGGGGGTAACATTATTTCCGTTGTGGCCGCGTGCAGGCGAACCCGCGAAGCGGATCATCGTGCAGGCGCGCAAGAATGCGCGTTCACCTCTAAAGCTCCTTCCGGGACTGATTTTGCACGAGAGCAATGGCCGCTACGCCGAAAGCGCGGACGCCATTCTGCGCGAGGCGGGTTCGCTTGCCCTCGCCAACCCGCGCCGATAGGTTCTGCGCCCGTTGTCGCCAATGGATCTTTCGTGCGGGCCAGAACTTTTCAGGATCTCATATTGACGCTGCAGACGTTCTGGGCCGGGCAGGGCTGCATGATACTGCAGCCTTATGATGTCGAGATGGGAGCAGGAACGTTTCATCCGGCGACGGCGCTGCGCGCGCTCGGGCCGCGCCCATGGCGCGCAGCCTATGTCCAGCCGTCGCGCAGGCCGAAGGATGGCCGCTATGGGGAAAACCCGAACCGGCTGCAGCACTACTATCAGTTCCAGGTCATTTTGAAGCCCGCGCCACGCGACGTTCAGGATATTTATCTGAACAGTATCCGCGCGATCGGCATCGATCCGCTGCATCATGACATCCGGTTTGTCGAAGACGATTGGGAAAGTCCTACGCTCGGCGCCTGGGGGCTCGGTTGGGAAGTGTGGTGCGACGGAATGGAGATTACCCAGTTCACCTATTTTCAGCAGGTCGGCGGCTTCGACTGTGATCCCGTATCGGCGGAGCTGACCTATGGGCTCGAGCGGCTGGCGATGTATGTGCAGGGCGTCGAGTCCGTCTACGATCTCGCCTACAATGAACAATTCCGCTATGGCGAGGTCTTCCATCAGCCGGAGCGCGAATTCTCGGCCTATGATTTCGAATATGCCGATATCTCCATACTGTCCCGTCATTTCGAGGACGCCGAAAACGAATGCCGGTCGCTTGTCGGTGCGGGGCTTGCGCTGCCCGCCTACGATCAATGCATCAAGGCGAGCCATTGCTTCAATCTGCTCGACGCGCGCGGCGTGATCAGCGTGACCGAGCGTGCCGCCTATATCGCCCGCGTTCGCGCGCTCGCGAAATCCTGCTGCGAAGCGTGGCTCGCAAGCCCCCAGGGCGCCTATGAACCGAGAATTGCGTGAATGCCTGATCTGCTTCTCGAGGTTTTTTCCGAGGAAATTCCGGCGCGCATGCAGGCAGGCGGCGCGCGCGAACTCGAGCGCCTCCTTGTGGGCGCGCTCTCCGATCGCGGTCTGTTGTTCGAGGCGGCGAAGTCCTTTGCCGGCCCGCGGCGCCTGACAATTGCCGTTGCGGGCCTGCCTGCGAAGCAGCCCGACGTCTCGGAGGAGCGCAAGGGCCCGCGTGTCGGCGCCCCGGGAAAGGCGATTGAAGGATTTCTTCGTTCGGCAGGAATCACCCTTGATCAGTGCGTGAAACAGTCCGATGCCAAAGGGGAATTCTACGTCGCGGTCATCCAGCGTGCCGGGCGGGCGACGGAGGACGTTCTCGCCGAAATTCTTCCCGCAGTCCTCGACCAGATGATATGGCCGAAATCCATGAGGTGGAACGCCGGCATCGCGCGCTGGGTGCGTCCCCTTCACAGTATTCTTTGTACGTTGGATGGTGAGGTCGTGCCGTTCGAATATGCCGGCATTCGAAGCGGCAACATCACGCGCGGGCATCGGTTCATGTCGCCGGCGAATATCGAAGTGCGCCGGTTCGAGGACTACCGGCAAAAGCTCGCCGATGCTTTCGTCGTCCTCGATGTGGCGCAGCGGAAAGACATCGTCGAACATGAATCCCGCCAGAAGGCCTTCGCGCTGGGCCTGGAGGTCATCGACGACAGCGCACTTCTTGACGAAGTGGCGGGGCTGGTCGAATGGCCGGTACCGCTCGTCGGTCGCATCGATGATGCGTTCATGGATCTGCCGCCCGAAGTCCTTCAAACTTCCATGCGCACACATCAGAAGTTCTTTGCGCTGCGCGGTACAGCGCAGGAAAGACTCGCAAACAGATTTGTCGTTGTGGCCAATATCGCTGCTGCTGACGGCGGAAGCGAAATCGTCGCCGGCAATGAGCGTGTTCTCAGGGCGAGGCTGTCCGACGCCCAGTTTTTCTGGGATCAGGACAGGCGCAGACCTCTCGCCGCGCGGCTGTCCGAACTTGGCAGCGTCGTGTTTCATGCAAGAGCCGGCAGCATGCTCGATCGCGTACATCGCATCGAATCCGTAGCTGCGGTCCTTGCCCGCGATTTCGGATTTGACCAGGCCAAATGCGTGCGTGCGGCGCAGCTCGCAAAAGCGGACCTTGTCACTGGCATGGTGGGAGAATTTCCTGAGCTGCAGGGAACGATGGGCCGTTACTACGCGCTCAATGATGGCGAGGAACCCGAGGTCGCCAACGCCATCGGCGATCATTATCGGCCTCTCGGTCCCAATGATCGTGTACCTTCGGAACCGGTTGCGATTGTAGTGGCGCTGGCCGACAAGATCGACAGCCTGGCTACGCTGTGGCGTGCAGGCGAAAAGCCCACGGGATCAAAGGATCCCTTCGCCCTGCGCCGCGCGGGACTCGGAATCATTCGCATCATCCTCGAAAATACGTTGCGGATTCGGCTGGCGCCCACGCTTCTTGTGCCGTTGGCCGCGGCGCGCAATAACGAGGCGGATGCCGCGGCCGGCGAAACCGCTGCCCGCGAAATCGTTGCAGAGCTTCTCGGATTCCTGGCGGACCGGCTTGAAGTCGCGCTGCGCGGCGAGGGAACGCGGCACGATCTTATAAATGCGGTCTTTTCGCTTGGCGGCGAAGACGATCTCGTTCGCCTCGTGGCGCGGGTGCGGGCGCTGGGGCGGTTTCTGGAGTCGCCCGACGGCGCAAATCTGCTCGCGGCCTATCGCCGCGCCGTGAACATCGTGAAGATAGAAGAAAAACGCGATGGCTGTTCCTATCAGGGCCAACCGGATCCAGATCTGCTGGAACTACCCGAGGAACGCACCCTGTTTGCCGCACTTGCAACCGCGCACGAAACCATTTTGGCGGAACTTGCGCACGAACGCTTCAAAGAGGCAATGCGGACCATGGCAGGCCTGCGCGAGCCGGTGGATCGTTTCTTCGAGAATGTAACAGTGAATGTGGCCGATCGGGTGCTGAGGAAGAACCGGCTGCTGCTGCTGTCCCGGCTGAGAGAGGTGATGCACACGACGGCCAATTTCTCGCGGATCGAAGGCTAGGCTGATGACGAAATGGGTTTACGCCTTCGGCGGCGGCACGGCGGAAGGGCGCGCCGGGATGAAAGAACTTCTCGGCGGCAAGGGTGCCAATCTGGCCGAAATGAGCAATCTCGGCCTTCCGGTGCCACCCGGATTCACGATCACCACGGAAGTCTGCACCTATTTCTATTCCCACGAACAATCCTATCCGCCGGAGTTGAAGGCCGCGGTCGAAGAAGCGTTGGTCCGCATGGGCGAGGCCGCAGGCGGGACGTTGGGAAGTCGTGAGAGGCCGTTGCTCGTTTCGGTGCGCTCGGGCGCGCGCGTATCCATGCCCGGCATGATGGACACGGTACTGAATCTCGGTCTCAACACCGATACCGCCGAAGCGCTTGCCGCAATCACCGGCGACGCACGGTTCGCCTTCGATTCGTTTCGCCGTTTCATCCACATGTATGCAAACGTCGTGCTCGGCCTGCCGCACGAAAGGTTCGAGGAGATACTTGAACTCGAAAAAGAAACAAAAGGCGTGGAATACGATACAGACCTCGATGCGATGGATTTGAGGCGCGTTGCGCAGAAATATCGGGAGGAGGTTGCCAAGGCGACCGGCGACCCATTTCCCGAGGATGTGCGCGCGCAGCTTTGGGGAGCCATCGGCGCCGTTTTCCGCTCCTGGAACAGCCCGCGCGCGAAGACCTATCGCAGGCTGCATGACATCGCCGAGGACTGGGGGACGGCGGTCAATGTACAGACGATGGTGTTCGGCAATCGCGGCGATACGAGCGCAACGGGCGTCGCATTTACCCGCGATCCCGCTACCGGCGAACGGCTGCTCTATGGCGAGTTTCTCATCAATGCGCAGGGCGAGGATGTCGTCGCCGGCATCCGCACGCCACAGCCGATCTCCCGCGTGGTCCGTGAGCGCATGAGCGGCAGAAAACCCTCGATGGAAGAGGCGATGCCGCGATCCTTTGCCGAACTGAAGCGCATCGCCGAGACTCTCGAATCCCACTACCGCGACATGCAGGATATTGAATTCACAGTGCAGGAGGGCAAGCTCTTCATGCTGCAGACGCGGTCGGGAAAGCGGACTACCGAGGCCGCACTCAAGATCGCCGTGGACATGGTGCGCGAGGGGCTGATCAACCGCGAGACCGCGTTGCTGCGAATCGATGCTGCATCGCTTGACCGGCTGCTGCATCCGACGCTGGACAAGACGGCTTCGGCCACCTGCATCGCAACCGGGCTTGCCGCATCGCCGGGCGCCGCGACGGGCGAAATAGTCTTTAGCGCCGAAGAAGCAGAAAAGCTGGCTGCCGACGGGCACGACGTGATCCTGGTGCGGGCCGAGACGAGCCCCGAAGACATCCACGGCATGCATGCGGCGAAGGGAATACTTACCGCGCGGGGAGGGATGACGAGTCATGCGGCCGTCGTGGCGCGCGGCATGGGGCGGCCGTGCGTTTCGGGCGCCGGCGCGCTCAAGATCGATGCCGTCAACGGAATGCTCAGCGTGGGAATGCGGACGTTCCGGCGCGGCGATATAATTACCATGGACGGCTCGACGGGGCAGGTGTTCGAAGGACGCGTTCCGATGCGCCATCCGGAGATGACCGGTGACTTCGGGACGCTGATGGAATGGGCCGATCAGGTCCGCAGGCTGAGGGTGCGCGCGAACGCCGACACGCCTGCCGACGCGGCGGCGGCACGGCGTTTCGGCGCGGAGGGAATCGGCCTTTGCCGCACGGAGCACATGTTCTTCGAGGCGGAGCGGATTGTGGCCGTCCGGCGGATGATTCTGGCCGACACGCCGGAGGAACGCTCGGCTGCGCTTGCCGCGCTTCTGCCGATGCAGCGTTCGGATTTCGAGGCGATATTCCGCGCGATGGACGGGTTGCCGGTGACGATAAGGCTGCTGGACCCGCCGCTTCACGAGTTTCTGCCGCAGAACGAAGAGGAGATTGCCGAGGTCGCGCGGGCTGCCGGCAAGGACACGGCGCGGGTGCGCCAGCGTGCCATTGCACTGCACGAAGCCAATCCCATGCTTGGCCATCGCGGCTGCCGCCTCGGCATTACCTTTCCGGAAATTTACGACATGCAGGCGCGCGCGCTCTTCGAAGCGGCGCTCAATATTGCGGAATCCGACGGCGAGCCCGTGCCGCTTGAAATCATGATTCCCTTGGTGGGTTTTCGCAGCGAACTTGAATTGTTGAAAGCGCGCATTGCCAATGTCGCGGAAGCCGTCCGCAGGGAGCGAGGAGCAATTTCTCCCTATCTCACGGGAACGATGATTGAATTGCCGCGCGCGGCTCTCAGGGCAGGCGAAATCGCGGCGGCTGCAGAGTTCTTTTCGTTTGGTACAAACGATCTGACGCAGACTACACTGGGTATGAGCCGAGACGATGCGGGAACATTCCTTGCCGAATATCTGCAGAAGAAATTGATAGTCTGCGATCCTTTTGTAAGTCTGGACATCGAAGGCGTGGGTGAGTTCATCCGGCTTGCTGCAGAGCGCGGCCGCGCTGCGCGGGCAGATCTCAAGCTCGGCATCTGCGGCGAACATGGAGGTGATCCGCGCTCGATCGAATTCTGCCATGCCGTCGGGCTCGATTACGTATCCTGTTCACCGTTTCGCGTTCCGGTCGCAAGGCTCGCTGCTGCACAAGCTGCGATTCGCGGCAATTCCGGCTTAATACCTTCGTAACATTTCGGGCCGAAAGGCCGCGGATTTACTTGCTTTTTCGCCTCATCTGACAAGCTGTCACCCAATTCGGTGCAACATCCGAATTTTGGTGACATCTTGTCACATGAGGGAACGGTTTTGATTTGACGATCGCGCGGCTGGCTGGCAATACTCTCCGACGCTGAGAGGCGCGGGGGAGGGGAACCCCATCGGAATACGACGTCGAATTACTTTCGAAGCCACATCCGAGAGCGAAATCCCGCATGCTAACAAAGACTGTCGCAATCGTGCGCCGCGCCGATCGTAGCGTGGGCGTTGCATTGGCTCTTACGCTTGTATTTGCAGTAAGCGCCGCAGCTGTAATGCCAGCGAGTCAGAATGTCCGCGCGAAGCCGGCTCTTGCCGTTTCCGGTCCTGCGCCGCTGCCGCTCAAGCTTGTCCCGGAGGAGCCGGTCGAGGCGATCGTGAATCCGGCTTCGCTGGTGGTGCGTACGACGCCCCTCGATCTCTCTCCGCTGCTCGACCGGTTTGTGCTGGAGCGCATGCTCGCCGAGCAGCGCTGTCTCGCCGAGGCCATGTATTACGAAGCGCGCGGTGAAGGCGTGGACGGAGAAAAGGCGATTGCAGAGGTTGTTTTTCACCGCATGCGCTCGCCGGAATTTCCGCACTCGATCTGCGGCGTTGTCTATCAGCGTGCAGCCGCCGGACATGGCTGCCAATTCTCCTTTACCTGCGACGGCGAACTGGAGGCAACCAAGGCAACGGGCGCCTGGGCGCGCGCCAAGCGCCTCGCCGGACGAATTCTGACCGGGCTTGTCCAACTTGGAGACGTCACGGAAAACGCAATCGCCTTCCACGCGGTCGCGGTCCAACCCGGCTGGGGAGATCATCTCATCAGGACGATCCAGATCGGAAATCACGTCTTCTATCGGGCGGCGACGCGCACGCGATCGAGTTGAGCGGGCTTCAGAAATCCAGTGCCACGTCCAGATTGCGTGCGCTGTGCGTGATCGCGCCCGAGGAAATGCAGTCGACGCCAGTTTCCGCGATTGCGCGAACCGTGGCGAGCGTAACTCCACCCGAGGCCTCCAGCACCGCGCGGCCGTGCGCGCGTTGCACGGCTTTTGCCAATTCGGCGGGTGTCATGTTGTCGAGCAGAATGGTACGTACATCCAGGGCCAGCGCTTCGTCGAGCTGATCGAGTGTGTCGACCTCCACTTCAATGCCGACCATATGTCCCAGACCCCTGCGGACGCGCTCTACGGCAGGTCCGATACCGCCGGCAGCGGCGATATGATTGTCCTTGATGAGAACGGCGTCGTCGAGGCCGAAGCGGTGATTGAATCCGCCGCCGCAGCGCACGGCATATTTCTCGATGACGCGCAGTCCCGGTGTTGTTTTCCGTGTACAGACGATCCGTGCCTTGGTGCCGGAGACGGCATCGACGAGTTCGCGGGTTGCCGTGGCGATGCCCGACAGGTGGCCGAGGAAATTCAATGCCACGCGCTCGGCGCCGAGGAGCGCGCGCGTGCGGCCCGCAACGACCGAAATGATCTCGCCGGCCGTCACGCGCGCGCCGTCATGCACCACTGCATCGAGCCGCACAGTGGCATCGACGAGGCGGAAGGCGCATTCGGCGCATGAAAGTCCAGCGATCGTGCCGGGCGCGCGCGCGACCAGCCTTGCACTGGCGGTCTGATCCGGCGGAACGATGAGATCCGAGGTGATGTCGCCTGCGCGCCCGAGATCTTCTTCGAGCGCACGCCGAACGATCGGCTCGACAAGCAGCATGTGTGGCGTGCGTTCCGGCAAGGCTTCCATTTTCATCATTGTACGACTTGCAAAAGAGATTCCGGTGTTCCGGCACCCTCGGCAATCTTTTCGGCTTCGCAGAGCGTCAGGAAGCTTCGCTTGTGCGGACCGACAGGGGCCGGAAAGTCGCGTCGGAAATGTGCGCCGATGCTTTCCCGGCGGTCGAAAGCTGCGGCGGCAATCAGCTTTGCCGCGGCCAGGATGTTTTGTCGTACCAGATCGTTTTCGCTGATGCGCTCCAGCCGCGTGATTGTCGCAAGCGCCGCGCGCAACCCGATCTCGTCCCGCTCCAACCCCACCCATCGCATCATGTCTGCGCGACAACTTTCCAGCCGGCGCTGCGACGCCATGCACGAGGCCGGTTGAGCACCACAACGCGGCACCGCCACGGCTTCCGCTTTTACGGCTTCCGCAGTGCGTGCTCCGAATACCAGCGATTCCAGCAAGGAATTGGATGCCAGCCGGTTCGCGCCGTGCAGGCCCGTGCAGGCGCATTCTCCGACGCACCACAGGCCAGGCAAGGAAGAGCGGCCGGCGTGATCGGTCGCTACGCCGCCCATATGGTAGTGAGCCGCTGGAGCAACCGGAATGGGTTCTCGCACGGGATCGATTCCCGCGCGCCGGCATGCCTCGTAAACCGTCGGGAATTGCGAGGCGAACCCTTGGCCCGGCGTGACGCGGCAATCGAGAAATACGCGATGGCCGCGCTCCATTTCGCGGAACATGGCCCGCGCCACGACATCGCGCGGCGCAAGCTCGGCCGCGGAATGAATGCCTGGCATGAACCGGCAACCGCGCTCGTCGATCAGAACCGCACCCTCTCCGCGCAGGGCCTCCGTGGCGAGCGGCGCCGGGTCCAAGCCGAAATTCATGGCGGTCGGATGAAACTGGACGAATTCGGCATCAGCAATCACCGCGCCGGCGCGGGCTGCCATGCCCAGCCCTTCGCCGCGGGCATCCGGCGGATTGGTCGTCACGGAATAAAGAGCGCCTATGCCACCTGACGCCAGGACGACCGCCCGACCGCGGAACAGGATCGGCCGGGTCGCCGTGCTGCCTCCGGTGCAGGCCCAAACGCCCACGACCCGGTCGCCATCTACCGCGAGAGCGATGGCGTGAACGCTCTCCGCCATGGATATGGAAGGGGCCGCGCGAGCGGCCTTCGCCAGCGTGCGCATGATTTCCGCGCCGGCCCGATCTCCGGATACGTGAACGACCCTCGCTCTTGAATGCGCGGCTTCGCGTGCCAATGCGAGCCTGCCGTTTTGGTCGCGATCGAACGGCACTCCGCAGGAGACAAGATCATCGATCCTGTCCGGGGCTTCGCGGGCAACGAATGCGGCGACTTCGGAATCGCCTAGGCCAGCACCTGCTGCCAGGGTGTCGGCGGAATGCAGGTCCGGGCTGTCCTCTGAGCCAAGCGCCGCTGCTATGCCGCCCTGGGCCCAGATGCTGGAACCGCTGAAGCCCGGCGGCAAATCCGTCAGAATCAGAGCAGGAAACGGCGCAAGCTTGAGCGCGGTGAACAGACCGGCGATTCCGCCACCGAGAATGATGGCGCCGGGCGCTTCGACGACATCTTCGTGGTTACGGCCCATTGAATCATGTCACGCGGCAATACGGCTCTGTGGTCTGGCGCCAACCGCCAGCATGCGCTGAACCGACGCGCGGGCGCGCTTTGCGATTGCGGGAGCCACAGTAACCTCGAGCGTCATTGTTTCCAGCGAATGGAGAATGCCTTCGAGCGTGATCCGCTTCATGTGCGGGCAGAGATTGCACGGTCGCACAAAATCCACTTCGGGAAATTGGACCGCCACATTGTCGCTCATCGAGCACTCGGTCACCATCACGACACGCGCGGGCCGATGTCGGCCGACATATCCGATCATGGCCGAGGTCGAACCTGCGAAATCGGCTTCGTCAACGACCTCCGGCGGACATTCGGGATGGGCAAGAACGATGATTCCGGGATTGTCCCGTCTGTAGTTGCGGATATCGGCCGCGGAAAATCTTTCATGCACCTCGCAACGACCCTTCCAGGAGACAATCCTGATCGCTGTCTGCCTGGCGACATTTTGTGCCAGATATTCGTCGGGCACCATGATGACCGTATCCGTTTGGCGTTCGCGGGCGATGTCCTCGACAACGGCTACGGCATTCGCCGAGGTACAGCAGACATCGCTTTCCGCTTTCACGGCAGCGGATGTGTTTACATAGGTGACTACCGGAACTCCCGGATATTTTTCCTTCAGCAGCCGGATGTCTGCGGCGGTGATCGAAGCTGCCAGCGAACAGCCGGCCTGCGAATCCGGGATGAGCACGGTTTTTTCGGGCGAAAGGATTTTGGCCGTCTCAGCCATGAAATGCACGCCGGCCTGGACAATGATATCGGCATCTGCGTCGGCAGCTTCCTGCGCCAGCTGCAACGAATCGCCGACGAAATCCGCGACACAATGGAATATCTCCGGCGTCATGTAGTTATGCGCGAGAATGACAGCGTTTTTCCGTCGCTTGAGTTCGTTGATCGCGCTCACATAAGGAGCATGAACTGCCCATTCGATTTCCGGAATGACGTGGGAAACCCTGCCATAAAAATCGCCCGTACCGGAGGCCTGGCCGCTTTGCATTTCTGATGCCCTTTTGGTGCATATTATGCTCTATTTGAGCATAAAATGGGACGGAAAAAAGCAGGTTCAAGCACCTGCAACCCATTTATGCTACACAGAAGCATAAATGGGTCAAGGGCGACCTTTTACCAAGCAACCTTGTTTTGCAGCCGTTCGGCCAAGAGGGGGTACTTGCGTGCCAGCCTGCGCAGATCATCGCCCGACAGGACCAGAAGCCGCATTTCGCTGCGTGCGGTCACAGTGGCTTCGGACGTTGAGCCGACCTGCAGGGCCTCTTGGCCGAAAACGTCACCCGGCTCGACGCCATAGCTTTCGGCCTTGCCCTCCAGATGCGCTTCGCCAGATGCAACCATGAACAGCGTGTTGGCTGCCTGGCCAGCCACGGTGATCTGGGTATGTTCGCGGACGAGTTTGGCGCTCAATGCCCCGAGTATCTCGGCGACGGCATCGACATCCATTCCGACGAAAAGCGGCTGCCGTTTCATCATGCTCCAGGTGATCGCGAATTGCCGGCGGTGCAAGTCGCTCACAAATCCGTTGGCGAGAATACCGATCGGAAGCGCGAACAAAAGAAGGCCCGTTACCATCGTCACACCGGCTATCAGCTTGCCGAGCGGAGTCACCGGGACGAGATCGCCATAACCAACGGTTGTCA
>Ga0335075_10013615_pt1 | contig 12239 bp, 10 predicted proteins | sample Lox_Sample_24_FD_206723 | JGI IMG/M metagenome (GOLD analysis project Ga0335075, IMG submission 206723) | Soil microbial communities from Loxahatchee National Wildlife Refuge, Florida, United States - Lox_Sample_2.4 | ecosystem: Environmental > Terrestrial > Soil > Wetlands | place: USA... | reverse complement strand
TCGAGGTCGCGATCGACGACCCCTGGCCGGAGCCCGCTCCAGACCATGCACCGCCCGAGCTGGAGGCCGGACAGGCGGCAGCCGCGAGCGAGCTGCGCGCGGCCGTCGATGCTTCCGCCTTCGCCCCGATCCTGCTCGACGGCGTCACCGGCTCCGGCAAGACCGAGGTCTATTTCGAGGCGGTGGCCGAGGCGCTGCGCAACGGGCGCCAGACCCTCGTGCTGCTCCCCGAAATCGCGCTCACCGAGCCCTTTCTCAAGCGCTTCGCCGCACGCTTCGGCTGCGAGCCGGTGCCTTGGCATTCGGGCCTGCGCCAGTCCCAGCGCCGCCGCGCCTGGCGGGCGATCGCCAGCGGCGAGGCGCGGGTCGTGGTCGGTGCGCGTTCGGCCCTGTTCCTGCCTTATGCGAAGCTCGGCCTGATCGTTGTCGACGAGGCCCATGAAGCGAGCTTCAAGCAGGAAGATGGCGTTCAATATCACGCCCGCGATGTCGCGGTGATGCGAGCGAAACTGGAGGAAGTGCCGGTCATCCTCGCCTCGGCGACGCCGGCGATCGAGACGCGCAACATGGTCGAAAGCGGCGTCTATCGCGAGGTGAAGCTCGCGGACCGGTTCGGTGGCGCACGCCTGCCAGACATCTCCGCGCTGGATCTGCTGCAGAGCCCGCCGCCGCGCGGACGCTGGCTGGCGCCCGAACTGGTCAACGCCTTGCAGGACAATCTCGATGCGGGCGAACAGTCTTTGCTGTTCCTCAACCGGCGCGGCTATGCGCCGCTGACGCTGTGCCGCCATTGCGGCTACCGTTTCCAGTGCCCGAACTGCACCGCCTGGATGGTCGAGCATCGCTTCACCCGGCGCCTCGCCTGCCACCATTGCGGCCACGTCATGCCGGCGCCGGAAGCCTGCCCCGAATGCAAGCAGGAGGACAGCCTGGTCGCCTGCGGCCCCGGCGTCGAGCGCATCGCGGACGAGGTTGCGGCGCTCTTTCCCGACGCGCGGACCGCGATCGTCACCTCGGACACGATCTGGTCCCCGGCCAAGGCGGCCGAGTTCGTCGCGCGGATGGAGGCGGGCGAGCTCGACATCGTCGTCGGCACCCAGCTCGTCACCAAGGGCTATCACTTCCCCAATCTGACCCTGGTCGGCGTGATCGACGCGGATCTCGGCCTCTCGGGGGGCGATCTGCGCGCCGCCGAACGGACCTTCCAGCAAATCCAGCAGGTGTCGGGCCGCGCCGGCCGCGGCGAGAAACCGGGGCGCGTCCTTGTCCAGACTCACGACCCGTCGGCGCCGGTGATCCATGCGCTGGTGAGCGGCGACGCCGAAGGCTTCTATGCGGCCGAAACCGACGCGCGGCGCGAAGCGGCCATGCCGCCCTTTGGCCGCCTCGCCGCGATCATCGTGTCATCCGAAGATCAAGCGGAGGCGACAGAAGCCGCCCGAATGATCGGCCGCACCGCGCCCTCGCACGAGAACATGGCCGTGTTCGGGCCCGCTCCCGCTCCCCTCGCAATGCTCCGCGGCCGCCATCGCCTCCGCCTCCTCGTCCATGCCGCCCGCAGCGTGCCGGTGCAGGAGATTATCCGCACCTGGCTTGGCCGCCACCAGTTCAGCCGCGGGGTCCGCGTGGCAGTGGACGTGGATCCATATAGCTTCCTCTAGGGCTCAGCCCTCATTGCTCCCGCTCTCGTCGCCGGCATCCGCATTGCCGTCATCGTCCTGGCATTGCGGCCCGACCCAGCGCCCGGTGCGCTGCGACCGGATGGTCTGCCGTTCGCCGTTCACCGGAACGTCGATCGAGGTATCCATCTGATAGCTCGTCTCGGTGAAGGTGCCGCGGAAGACGACCGGATAGCCGTTGCAATTGAGTTCGATGTCGATGACGCCGCCCGCCATGCGGTTGCGCACCGGCTGGCACTGACGCGAGCTCTCTTCGTTGGGATCGTAGAAGCCGAGACGCGCCTGCTCGGGCGTCACGCATTCCATGTCGGTCTCTTCATAATCGCCGGTCGAGGCGACCTGCCACTGGCCGGGCCGGATCGTGATCGCGCTCCCGCCTGCGGACGCTTGCTGAGCCTGGGCGGCCGTCCGGCCTTCACCGGCGCCGTTCGCGGCTTCGTTGCCGGCAGCGCCGCCATTGGACCCGCAGGCCCCGACGAACAGCGCGCACAGGCCCGCAAACGCAAAACGCTTGTACATCAACACACTTGTCCCCTTGTTCTCGCTTGTTGCGCGAACCCTAGGGACCAAGGCGCCGCGCCCCAGCAGGAAGCGACGAACGCATCATTTGCGTCGATGAAGGCACCTCCATAAAAGCGCTGCCATGGCGCGTCTGGCACTCATTTTCCTCGCACTTCTTGCGTTCGCGGCTCCTGCGCGCGCCGACGACATTTCCGTGGCCGGACGCAGCGTGGTCCGCGTCGTGGTGATCGCGTTCGAGGATGGCGAAGTCTCCGATTTCGGACATGGCAGCGGCTTCGCGGTCGCGCCGAACCGGGTCGTCACCAACGCTCACGTGGTCCAGCTTGCGGCGCAATATCCGGAGATGGTGACGATCGGCGTCGTGCCGTCGGAGGGCAACAAATCCTATCGCGCGCGGCTGGTGGCGGTCGACCAGGCACGCGATCTCGCTTTGCTGGAAGTGGGCGAGGAGGGAAGCTTTCCGCCCATCCCGCTCTACACCGGCGCGCTGGAGGACGGCATGCCGGTCGCCGCTCTGGGCTATCCCGGCAATGTCGATCTCGCCACCGCCCAGTCGGCCGAGGACTATATCACGCCGATCCCGCCGACCCGATCGGTCGGCATCTTCTCGAACGTGCGGGCGATCAACGGCGTCACCACCCTGCTCCACACGGCGAACATCGCCCGCGGCCATAGCGGCGGCCCGCTGCTCGACCCGTGCGGGCGGGTGCTCGGCGTCAACACGCTCATCACCCGCAACGAGGATGGCGATGCCCCGTTCGCCTTCGCCGTCGCGAATCGCGAACTGATCACCTTCCTGCAGAATGCGCGGCAGCCGTTCCAGACCGTCTCCAATCCCTGCATCAGCATGGCCGATCGGCTGCGGGCGGACGAAGCGCAGGCGGCCGCCGCCGAGCGCGCCCGGCTTGCCGCGGCCGCGGAGCAGGACACCGCAGCGCGTGAGACCCGTGAGATGACGCTGGCCCAGCTCGAGGAAAGCCGCGAAAATCGCCTCGCCCTCGCCGTGCTGCTGCTGGTCTTCGCCTTGCTCGGCTTCGGCGGCGGCGGGATCATGCTGATCAAGGACCAGCGCCGGCCGGCGATGATCCTCGGCGGGGTCGGCGCGGCGATGCTGCTCTGCGCGGTGATCGCGTTCCTGTCGCGCCCCAGCCGCAGCGACCTCGATCAGGCTGCAGCGGAAACGCCGGCGGCCGCGCCGGCCAATCCGGCGCGCTTCGCCGGCCGCAACATCTGCCGGCTGGTGCCGGACCGCAGCCGGGTCACCGTCTCCTCGACGCAGGATGTTCCGCTCGAATGGAGCGAGAGCGGCTGCGTCAACGGCCGGACCCAATATGCCCGCAATGGCGAGGTCTGGTCGCGCGTCCTGGTGCCGGAGGCGGAGCAGGCCGTGTCGGTGCTGGAAGTGCGCCCGGCAAGCGGCGAATATGTCGTCACCCGCTACCTGCTCGATGCGCAGCGCATGGCGGAATTGCGCGAGCGGCGGCGTGAGGTCGACCTGAAGTCCTGCAGCCCCGATCAGGAGGCCCGCACCATCCTCGCCAACCAGCAACGCGACATTGGCGAGCTCCTGCCCGAAATGCCCAATGAGCGGCTGGTCTATGTCTGTGAGAGCCAGAGCGGGACCGCCGCTGCGGCCCCGACCCGGTCGAACGAAGGCTAAGGAAGCCTCAGCTTCCCCACCCCTCCTTCTTCAGCAACTTCGCCTTGCGCTCGAGGCCATAAGCATAGCCGCCGAGGCTGCCGTCGGTGCGGATCACGCGGTGGCAGGGAATGAGCACCGCGACATTGTTGTCGCCATTCGCCGTGCCTGCCGCGCGCACGGCCTTGGGTTTGCCGACCGCGGCCGCAATTTGCGCGTAGCTGCGCGTCTCGCCGGCCGGAATGCGCATCAGCTCGCGCCAGACCGCCTCCTGAAAGGCGGTGCCTCGCACGTCGAGCGGCAGATCATGTGGCTTCTCCGGCGCGTTGACCGCGTCCACCGTGCGGCGGAGCAGGTTCGCCATGTCCGGTCCGCCGGGCTCGATCCTTGCCTTGGGGAAGCGGCGGTGCAGCTCGGACTCGTCCTCATCGAAAGACAGGCGACAAATGCCCTTGTCGGTCGCCGCGACCAGCATCGTGCCAAGCTCGGTCGGCGCCGTCGCCCAGCGGATCGTCTCGCCGCGCCCGCCGTCGCGCCAGGCGGACGGGGTCATGCCGAGCCGCCCCTTCGCATCGGCATAGAAACGCGCCGGGCCTGAATAGCCGGCATCGTAGATGGCGTCGGTGATCCGCTCATTCTCCGCCAAGGCGGCCTCCGCCCGACGTGCGCGCAGCGTGCGATAATAGGCCGCCGGCGTGACCCCGGTCGCCCGCTTGAACAGGCGGTGGAAGTGATGCGGTGAATAGCCCGCGGCCTCCGCCAGCATCTCCAGCGACGGCGCCTCTTCCGCGTCGCGCAGCAGCGCATAGGCCCGCTCCAGCGCGATCTCCTCGCGGTTCACGTCGTCGGGCGCACAGCGCTTGCACGACCTCAGCCCCGCCGCCCGCGCCTCGGCGCCGGTGGCAAAGAATCGCACATTTTCGCGCTTGGGATGCCGCGCCGCGCAGGACGGGCGGCAATAGATGCCGGTCGTGAACACGCCGGTCACGAAGCGGCCGTCCATCGTCCGGTCACGCGCCATGACGGCGGTCCAGGCCGCGTCGTCGGAAATGGAGGCGGGATCGTTCACCGCCTTCGATCTAAACCGGGTGAGGTCCGTTGCAAGGGTCGCCATCGCTCAGTTCCTTTCGATCTTGGCGAGGAAGCAGCCATAGGCAGCATTGTGGGCGTGGATGGAGGCGAGGTCCGGCCGCTCCAGCAATTCGCGGATCTTTCCGTCAGCCTCGCCCGGCGCGGCGAGCAGGGCCGTCTTCAACATCCCTTCGGCATCGAAGCCGCGCAGCGACAGGGTCCGCCGCGCCAGCATCTCCGGGACCGCATCCTCGTAAAGCGCGGGCTCGGCGGCGTCGGCGCGAACATAAATCGCATAAGCGGTGCGGAACGGCGTCGGCACGTCATGGGAGACATGGTTGACCAGGACCAGCGCATCGCCCGGCACGGCATCCTCCAGGCTCACCCGGCAGGGATAGCCGGTCGGAGAATCCGCCGTCACCCGCCGCGCATTGCGCGCCTCCAACGCGGCGTCGTCGAGCCCGAACAGGGCGGCAAATTCCGTCGGCGCCAGTCCTGCGATTCGATATGCCATCACACTTCCTTTCGAGAACGTGATGGCCTTTTGCCCTCGCAGCCGACCGCATGCGTCCAGCCGCTTGCGGTCAAAGTGACGAAGATTTCCGCACCGTGTTACATTGCCCGCCGGCCGGGAGGGAAAGCATGTTGCGTTCGATTGTGGCCTGGTCAGCGCTTGCCCTCGGACTCGCGTTCGCGGCCCATTTCATCACGCCTTGGCCTAGCGTGCTGGTCATCCGTGCCGTCTTCGACAAGGGCGCTGCCGACGCGTCGGCAGCGCTCGAAAAGCATGTGCCGGCCGATGTGACGGCGCGTGAGGCGATCCGCTACGATCCCGGCGATCCGGATGCATTGTTCGACATCTACCGGGCGGCGCGGCCGCGGCCCGGCGCACCGACAATCGTCTGGGTGCATGGCGGCGGGTTCGTGTCCGGACGGCGCGGCGACATCGCCAATTATCTGAAGGTGCTCGCCGGCCAGGGTTTCACCACCGTCAACATCGACTACACGATCGCGCCCGGCGCGACCTATCCAACGCCCGTCCGGCAGGTCACCCGCGCCCTCGCCTTTCTCGACCGGCATGCGGAGGAACTTGGAATCAACCGGGAGTCGCTGGTGATCGCCGGCGATTCGGCGGGTGCTCAGATCGCCGCGCAGGTCGCCAATCTCGTCACGTCTCCCGCTTATGCCGCGCAGGTGGGGATCGCATCGCCCATCCGGGCGGAGCAGCTGGACGGCACCCTCCTTTATTGCGGCGTGTACGACATGGAGGCGCTCGGACGGAGCGGGAGCGGTGCACTCGGCTGGTTCCTGCGCACCGTCGCGTGGGCCTATGGCGGCGAGCGCGACTGGCGCGAGGTCGAGGCGTTCGAGCAGATGTCCGTCGCCAGACACATGACGCCGGCCTTTCCGGCGACCTTCATCAGCGCAGGCAATGACGATCCGCTCGAGCCGCAGTCCCGGATCATGGACGATGCCCTTCGCGCCCGGGGCGTCCGTGTCGAAAGCCTCTTCTATCCGGACGGTCATGAGCCTGCTTTGTCGCACGAATATCAGTTCGATCTCGATGGTGCGGATGGCCGGCACGCCTTGGCTCGCTCGGTTGCGTGGCTGTCCAGCCTTCCGGGGCAGCCTGCCCGCTGAAAATCTCGAATCGCGCGATGGCGATTCGCTCCGTGGACGCGCGCATCGGGCGAACAACGCAACCAGCAGCGGGAATTCGCCCGGTCTGCGAAGCTGTTTCGGATAGACCCACAGCCGTCTCCGCTCGCCCATCTTGCATCGCAGCAATGCGCCTGCTAGGGCGCCCGCGACCCATGAGGAGCGCGCTGGCGCTCCCTTGCTCATGGGGGAAAATCCGATTCAGGAGTTCATCGGCGCGTGGATATTTCCGGCGGCATTCAGGCAAGCCTCGCGGGCCGTTACGCCCTCGCTCTGTTCGAGCTTGCCCGCGACGAAAAGCAGCTTGAGGCGGTCGGCACCAGCCTCGCGGGTGTCCGCAAGGCCCTCGCCGAATCCGACGATTTCCGGACGCTCACGACGAGCCCGCTGATCGGCCGCGAGCAGACGGTGACCGCCATTGCCGCCGCGGCAACCGCGATGAAGCTCGATCCGCTGACGAAGAACTTCCTCGGCGTTGTCGCGCAGAACCGCCGCCTCGGCGCGCTCGGCGACATCATCCGCGCCTTCAACCTGCTCGCCGCGCGTCATCGCGGCGAGATCACGGCGGAGGTCACGTCCGCACACACGCTGGACGACGACCAGGTCGCCGCGCTCAAGACCAACCTCCGCTCCCGCTATGGATCCGACATCGCCGTCGATCTCAATGTCGATCCCGCCATTCTGGGCGGCCTCGTCGTGAAGGTCGGCAGCCAGATGATCGACGGCTCCATCCGCACCAAATTGAACACGCTCGCCCAGGCGATGAAAGGCTAAGACATGGACATCCGCGCCGCTGAAATCTCCAAGGTCATCCGCGACCAGATCGCCGGCTTCGGCACCGAGGCCCAGGTCTCGGAAGTCGGCACCGTTCTCTCCGTCGGCGACGGCATTGCCCGCGTCCACGGCCTCGACAACGTCCAGGCGGGCGAAATGGTCGAGTTCGAAGGCGGCGTGCAGGGCATGGCGCTGAACCTCGAAGCGGACAATGTCGGCATCGTGATCTTCGGCTCCGACGCCGGCATCTCCGAAGGCTCGACCGTCAAGCGCACCCAGACCATCGTGGACGTGCCGGTCGGCAAGGGCCTGCTCGGCCGCGTCGTCGACGGTCTCGGCAATCCGATCGATGGCAAGGGCCCGATCGAATATACCGAGCGCCGCCGCGTCGAGGTGAAGGCGCCGGGCATCATCCCGCGCAAGTCGGTGCACGAGCCCGTGCAGACCGGCCTCAAGGCGCTCGACGCCCTCGTCCCCGTCGGCCGCGGCCAGCGCGAGCTGATCATCGGCGATCGCCAGACCGGCAAGACCGCCGTCGCGCTCGACACCTTCATCAACCAGAAGCAGGCCAATTCGGGCGACGACGAATCGAAGAAGCTCTACTGCATCTACGTCGCCGTCGGTCAGAAGCGCTCGACCGTCGCGCAGATCGTCCGCGCGCTCGAAGAGAATGGCGCGATGGAATATTCCATCGTCGTCGCCGCGACCGCGTCCGAGCCGGCCCCGCTCCAGTTCCTCGCGCCCTATACCGGCTGCACGATGGGCGAATATTTCCGCGACAACGGCATGCATGCCGTGATCGTCTATGACGATCTGTCCAAGCAGGCCGTCGCCTACCGCCAGATGTCGCTGCTGCTGCGCCGTCCGCCGGGCCGCGAAGCCTATCCGGGCGACGTCTTCTATCTCCACAGCCGCCTGCTCGAGCGCGCCGCAAAGATGAACGACGAGAACGGCAACGGCTCGCTCACCGCGCTGCCGATCATCGAGACGCAGGCCGGCGACGTGTCGGCCTACATTCCGACCAACGTGATCTCGATCACCGACGGCCAGATCTTCCTCGAGACCGAATTGTTCTTCCAGGGCATCCGCCCCGCGATCAACGTCGGTCTGTCGGTCAGCCGCGTCGGCTCGGCCGCGCAGACCAAGGCGATGAAGAAGGTCGCCGGCTCGATCAAGCTCGAGCTCGCCCAGTATCGCGAGATGGCGGCGTTCGCGCAGTTCGGCTCGGACCTCGACGCTTCGACCCAGAAGCTGCTCAACCGCGGCGCCCGCCTGACCGAACTGCTGAAGCAGGCCCAGTACAGCCCGATGCCGGTCGAGGAGCAGGTCGTCTCCATCTATGCCGGCGTGAACGGCTTCATCGACACGGTGCCGACCAGCGAGGTCACCCGCTTCGAAGCTGCTTTGCTCAGCCACATGCGTGCAGATCATGCCGACGTGCTCGGCAAGATCCGCGACACCAAGGCGCTCGACGACGACACCGCCGCGTCTCTCAAGACGATCATCGGCGATTTCGTGAAGTCGTTCGCGTAACGAATGTTCGCCGACCACTCCCTCCTCGCCTGGACGGCGCTGGCGGTGGCCCTGGCCCTGTCTCCGGGGCCCGACACGATGCTCGTGTTGGGCCAGGCGGCACGGGGCGGGCTGCGCGCCGGCTTCGCGGCGGTGGCGGGCGTGTCGGTCGGCGGCATCTGGTACATGGCGCTGTGCGGCTTCGGCTTCCTGAGCCTGCTCAACGCCGTTCCGAACCTGTTCTTCATCGTGAAGACGGTCGGTGCGATCTATCTGGCCTGGCTCGGCTTCCAGATGCTGCGCGGCGCGCTGCGCAAGCCGGCTGAGACCGGAGCGAAGCCTGTCGCGCTCGGCGGGCCGTTCCGTCAGGGCTTTCTGACCACGGTTCTGAACCCGAAGGTGGCGATCTTCTTTCTCGCCGCTTTGCCCCAGTTCGTGGGCACGGGTCCGGACGCTCCGGCGCACGGCATGCTGCTGATCGGCATCGCCTACGCGATCGGTTTCATGTGGCTGTCGCTGCTGCTGGTCGCGGCCGTTTTCGCGGGCCGGAAGATCGGACGGAGCGGTCTCGTACGCTGGTTCGAAGGCGTCGTCGGCGCCGCATTCATTGGTTTGGCGGGCCGCCTGGCCCTTGCTCGGAACGTATAGGTACAATGGCAAGTCTCAAGGCGCTCAAGAACCGGATCTCGTCGGTCAAGTCGACGCAGAAGATCACCAAGGCGATGAAGACCGTCGCCGCCGCCAAGCTGCGCCGCGCGCAGATGGCCGCCCAGGCCGCGCGCCCCTATTCGGAGCGCATGGAAGCGGTGATGGCGAGCCTCGCGGGCAAGGTCGTCCCCGGCCCGCAGAGCCCCAAGCTGCTCGCCGGCACCGGCAAGGACGATACGCATCTGCTGATCGTCTGCACCTCCGACCGCGGTCTCGCCGGCGGCTTCAACTCCAACATCGTCCGCCACGCGCGCCGCAAGGCGGAAGAGCTGATGGCGTCGGGCAAGACGGTCTATTTCTACCTGGTCGGCCGCAAGGGCCGGGCCGCGATCGGTCGCATCTTCCCGAAGCAGATCGTCCACCAGCACGACACCAGCCACATCCGCAGCGTCAGCTTCGCCGACGCGCAGGCGATCGCCGACGACGTGGTCGATCGCTACACGACCAATGGCATCGACGTCGTCCATCTCTTCTACGCGAAGTTCCAGTCGGCGCTCGTCCAGGAGCCCGTCGGCCAGCAGATCATCCCGATCCCGCCGGTCGAGGCCGATGTGGCGGCGGGCGGCGTCTCGGCGGCGGTCGAATATGAGCCCGATGAGAGCGAGATCCTTGCCGAGCTGCTGCCGCGCAACATCTCGGTCCAGATCTTCCGCGCGCTGCTGGAGAATCAGGCTGGCTTCTACGGCGCCCAGATGAGCGCCATGGACAATGCGACGAGAAATGCCGGCGATATGATCAACCGCCTGACCATCGAGTATAACCGCTCGCGGCAGGCTGCTATCACGAAGGAGCTGATCGAGATCATCTCCGGAGCTGAAGCGCTATGAAGACCCTCGCCATCGCCCTCGCATATCTGGCGGCCGCCGAAGGCGGCGCACCGACCACGGCGCAGTTCCAGCAGGCGCTCGCCGATGCCTGCCCAACCCCGCGCCAGCCGACCCGCAACATCCGCTGCGCGGTCGAGGATCAGGGCTCGGTGCAATATCGGTGCACGTTCGAAGCGCAGGGTGCCAACGGCGCCTGGGCCGGCGCGACCGCGATCCTGCAGCGCGCCGAGGGCCAGTGGGTCTGGATCGACGGCCCGACGCGCTGCGACGACGAGAATCCTGAATTGAACTGACCATCGCGCTCCGGATCAAGCCGGGGCCGGAAACGCAGAGACTGGACCCCGGCCTTCACCGGGGCACTAGAAGGAAGAGACGAAAAGACATGCTCGAGCCCCAGACCAAGAACCGGTCCGCCGCCGCTGGGCAGACCAGCAATGGCCGCATCAGCCAGGTCATCGGCGCCGTCGTCGACGTGACCTTCGACGGCGAACTGCCGGCGATCCTTTCCGCGCTTGAGACCGAGAATGACGGTCAGCGCCTCGTCCTCGAGGTCGCGCAGCATCTCGGCGAAAGCACGGTCCGCACGATCGCGATGGACTCGACCGACGGCCTGACCCGCGGCCAGCCGGTCCGCGACACCGGCTCGCAGATCCGCGTGCCCGTCGGCCCGAAGACGCTCGGCCGCATCATGAACGTCGTCGGCGAGCCGATCGACGAGCGTGGCCCGATCGGCCATGCCGACACCGCGCCGATCCATGCCGAGGCGCCGCTCTTCGTCGACCAGTCGACCGAAGCCGCGATCCTCGTCACCGGCATCAAGGTGCTCGACCTCCTCGCTCCTTACGCCCGCGGCGGCAAGATCGGCCTGTTCGGCGGCGCCGGCGTCGGCAAGACCGTGCTCATCCAGGAGCTCATCAACAACATCGCCAAGGGCCATGGCGGCGTGTCGGTGTTCGCGGGCGTCGGTGAGCGCACCCGCGAAGGCAACGATCTCTATCACGAATTCCTCGACGCCGGCGTCATCGCCAAGGATGCCGACGGCAATCCGACCCCGGATGGCTCCAAGGTCGCCTTGGTGTTCGGCCAGATGAACGAGCCACCGGGCGCCCGCGCCCGCGTCGCGCTGTCGGGCCTCACCATGGCCGAATATTTCCGCGACCAGGAGGGCCAGGACGTGCTCTTCTTCGTCGACAACATCTTCCGCTTCACCCAGGCCGGCTCGGAAGTGTCGGCGCTGCTCGGCCGCATCCCGTCGGCCGTGGGTTACCAGCCGACGCTCGCGACCGACATGGGCGCGCTGCAGGAGCGCATCACCTCCACCAACAAGGGCTCGATCACCTCGGTGCAGGCAATCTACGTGCCCGCCGACGATCTTACCGATCCGGCGCCGGCCACGTCCTTCGCCCACCTCGACGCCCGTACCGTGCTCAGCCGCGCGATTTCGGAACTCGGCATCTACCCGGCCGTCGATCCGCTCGACTCGTCGAGCCGCGTGCTCGAGCCGCGCACCGTCGGCCAGGAGCATTATGAGGTGGCGCGCCGCGTCCAGGAAGTGCTGCAGAAGTACAAGTCGCTGCAGGACATCATCGCCATTCTCGGCATGGACGAGCTCTCGGAAGAGGACAAGCTGACCGTCGCCCGCGCGCGCAAGATCCAGCGCTTCCTCAGCCAGCCCTTCCACGTCGCCGAAGTGTTCACCGGCATCCCCGGCAAGTTCGTGCAGATCGAAGACACGATCCGTTCGTTCAAGGCGGTGGTGAACGGCGAATATGACCACCTGCCCGAGGCGGCCTTCTACATGGTCGGCGGTATCGACGAAGCCGTCGCCAAGGCCGAAAAGCTCGCCCA
>Ga0335075_10013614_pt1 | contig 12240 bp, 9 predicted proteins | sample Lox_Sample_24_FD_206723 | JGI IMG/M metagenome (GOLD analysis project Ga0335075, IMG submission 206723) | Soil microbial communities from Loxahatchee National Wildlife Refuge, Florida, United States - Lox_Sample_2.4 | ecosystem: Environmental > Terrestrial > Soil > Wetlands | place: USA: Florida... | reverse complement strand
TGGCTGCGACCGTGCTGTCGCTGTACGTGCTGGCGGTGCTGGTGGGTGTGGGAGTGGCCGGCGCGCTCGCCGCCGTCTACTTCTGGGGCTAGCCGCGTGTCGGATCTCGAGGCGCTCGACGCGATCACCGAGGCGGTCGAGGCGGGAGCGGGCCTGCCGGAGGTCGCGCGCGCGGCGGCGCGCGCGCTCGACGCGAGCCTCGCGGTGACCGACGCGTGGGGCGCCACGCTCGCGGTCGCCGCGCGCTCGCCCGCCGAGGAGCGCGCGCTGCTGTCCGGCGGCGAGGGCGTCAGCAGCGCGCCGCTGCGCGTCGCCGACACGGTCGTCGGGACGCTGCACATGCGCGCCAAGACCGAGCCCAGCGTGTCCATGCGCCGGCTGCTGCTGACGATCATCGCCTCCGAGGTCGAGCGCGTGCGCGCGCCCGAGCGCGTCTCGGAAACGGCCTCCGCCGACTTCCTGCGCGCGATCCTCCACCGCGAGCTCATCGACGGCGCCGAGCTGCTCGAGCGCGCCAGGGAGCTGTCGCTGGCGATCGAGGAGGGCGCCAGCATGCTCGTCGCGCGCGCCCACCCGCAGGCGCCCACCGACGAGGGCTGGCGCGGGCGCGTGCGCGCGGTCGCCGAGCGTGGCGCGCGCGCGGTCGTCAGCCGCTCGATCGCCGCGCTGTCGGAGGCCGAGAACAAGCCGGGCAGCGTCGCGCCCCGCAGCCAGGCGGGCGAGGGATGGGTCGAGCCGGGCGCCCGCTGGGTGGGCGCGGAGGTGCTCGTGCTGGTGCCCGGCGGCGACGACGCGCTCGCTGCGCGCGCCGCCGAGGCGGTGCTGCACGAGATGCAGGCCAGCCTGCCGGGGTACACGTTCGCGCTCGGGCGCAGTCGCGTCGCCGCCACGCCCGCCGAGCTGCCGCGCGCCGCCAGCGAGGCGCTGCTCGCGGCCAACGTCGCCGAGGGCGGGGGCACCGACCCCGCCCACCCCGCGCTCGCCTTCGAGCAGACCGGCGCCTACAGGCTGCTGCTGTCGGCGATGAGCGAGAACCCCAGCGAGCTGCAGCGCTTCTACGCCGAGACCGTCGAGCCGCTGGTCGCCTACGACGAACAGTACGAGACCGACCTGGTGCGCACGCTGGAGACCTTCCTGGAGGCCGACGGCAACGTCGCCGGCACCGCCCAGCGGCTGTTCACCCACCGCCACACCATCTACTACCGCCTCGAGCGCGTGCGCGAGCTCTCCGGGCTGGACGTCAGCTCCAGCGACGGGCGCGAGAAGCTCAGCCTGGGCCTGAAGTCGATGCGCGTGCTCGGCATCGCCTCCGCCCGCGGCCCCGCCTCCGAGGCCGGCGCCGAAGCCGGCCGCGTCCCCCGTCGCTCCGGCAGGCGCACGTGAGCGGTGGACTATCCTCTATCTCCGTTGGGGGGTCGTCCAATGGCAGGACATCAGGTTTTGGTCCTGAGAATCGGGGTTCGAGTCCCTGCCCCCCAGTCGGGTGCGCCGGTAAGCGCGCCGCACACGTTGCCCGCGCGCAGCGCCCGTCGCGCCGCCGCGCACGCGGCTCCTCCTCTTAAGATCAAAAGAACGTGAGCGCCGCCGCCCTCATTCTCGCCGCCGGCCAGGGCACGCGCATGCGCTCGGCAACACCGAAGGTCCTGCACGAGTTGTGCGGACGCCCGCTCGTGCTGTGGCCCGTGTGCGCCGCGCAGGAGGCCGGGGCGGACAGGGTCGTGGTCGTGGACGCGCCCGCCCGCGCGCTCGCCGGCGTGCTCCCCGAGGGGGTCGAGCTGGCCGTGCAGGAGCTCGCCGACGGCACCGGCGGCGCGACCGCCGCTGGCATGGCCGCGCTCGGCGATCGCCTCGACGGGCCGGTGCTCGTGATCGCCGGCGACGTCCCGCTGCTGTCCGCGCGCACCCTCGCCGAGCTGCTCGACGCGCACGCGCGCAGCGGCGCCGCCGCCACGATGGCCACCACCGTGCTCGAGGACCCCGGCGGCTACGGACGCGTGGTGCGCGACGCCAGCGGCCGCGTGCTCAAGGTGGTGGAGACCAAGAGCGACGGCGACGCCACCCCCGCGGAGCGCGAGATCAAGGAGGTGAACACCGGCATCTTCGCGTTCGACGCTGCCGCCCTGCGCGACGCGCTGCCGCGACTGCGCACCGACAACGCGCAGGGCGAGCGCTACCTGCCGCAGGTGCTCGACCTGCTGCTCGCGGACGGGCTGACGGTGGCCGCGCAGGCGATCGACGACCACAGCCAGGTGCTCGGCGTCAACGACCGCGTCGATCTGGCGCGCGTGCGCGCGCTCGCGCAGGCAGCCATCCACGAGCGGCACATGCTCGCCGGCGTCACCATCGTCGACCCCGCCGCCACCGTCATCGACGTGCACGTGCAGATCGGGCAGGACACCGTCATCGAGCCGTTCACCAGCATCCGCGGGCGCACGCGCATCGGGCGCGAGTGTGCCGTGCGCTGCTCCTACCTGCTCGACTGCACGCTCGAGGACGGCGTCAGCGTCGGCCCGTTCGCCTACCTGCGCCCCGGCACCGTGCTGCGCAGCGGCGCCAAGGTCGGCACGTTCGTGGAGGTCAAGAACTCCGACATCGGCGCGCGCGCCAAAGTGCCGCACCTGTCCTACATCGGCGACGCCGACGTCGGCGAGGGCAGTAACCTCGGCGCCGCCACCATCACCGCCAACTACGACGGGCGCGCCAAGCACCGCACGCGCGTCGGCAGCGGCGCGTTCACCGGGGTGGACACCACGCTCGTGGCGCCCGTCAGCGTCGGCGACGGCGCGTACACCGGCGCCGGCTCGGTCATCACCGAGGACGTGCCGGCGGGGGCGCTCGGCATCGCGCGCGAGCGCCAGCGCAACGTCGAGGGCTATGCCGAGCGTGCGCGCGAGGCGCAGCACGCCGGCGAGCCGGCGCGTGCGCCGGACGCACGTCCGGAGCGCCAGGGATGACCGATCGCACGCGGCCGTTTACACTTCGTGAAGACATGAGCGCGATCGACACGCGCACGCAGGCTTCGCGGGCGAGCCTGCCCTTCGACTACAACAAGCGGCTGATGCTGTTCAGCGGGCGCGCCAACCGCCAGCTCGCCGTGGCGATCGCCGACAAGCTCGAAGTGGACCTCGGCCCCGTCGAGGTCAAGACGTTCTCCAACGGCGAGGTCTACTGCCGCTACGAGGAGTCGATCCGCGGCGCCGACGTGTTCATCGTGCAGTCCACCTGCGGCAACCCGCAGACCGGCATCACCGCCAACGACTCGCTGATGGAGCTCCTGCTGATGATCGACGCCGCCGTCGGCGCCTCCGCGCACCGCGTGATCGCGGTGATGCCCTGGTTCGGCTACTCGCGCCAGGACAAGAAGTCCGCGCCGCGCGAGCCCATCTCCGCGCGCCTCGTCGCGCGCATGCTCGAGGCCGCCGGCGCCGACCGCGTGCTCACCATGGACCTGCACGCCGGCCAGATCCAGGGCTTCTTCCAAAAGCCCGTCGACCACATGACCGCGCTGTTCATGCTCACCCAGTACTTCACCGACCTCGCCCTGCCCGACCTCGTGATCGTCGCCCCCGACGCCGGGCGCGTGAAGCTGAACAAGAAGTTCGCCTCCAAGGTCGGCGCCGAGCTGGCGATCCTCGACAAGGAGCGCCCCGCCCAGCAGGTCGCCGAGATCGGCTACGTGATCGGCGACGTCAAGGGCAAGACAGCGGTGATCGTCGACGACATGATCGACACCGCCGGCACCCTCTGCGCCGCCGCGCGCACCGTCAAGGAGGAGGGCGCCGCGCGCGTGTTCGCCGCCGCCACCCACGGGGTGTTCTCCGGCAACGCCTTCGCGAACCTGCGCAGCTCGCCGCTCGAGCAGATCGTCGTCACCGACACCATCCCCGTCGGCCCCGGCGTGCCCGACAACGTGCGCGTGCTGCCCTGCGCCGAGCTGCTCACCGACTCCATCCGCCGGATCTTCGTCGACGACTCCGTCAGCGAAGTGTTCGGGGGGGAGAACCAGCTGTTCTGAGCCTGCCGCGTGCCCGCCGAGGGCCGGCGGGCTGCCGCCAGTGTTCGTTTGCGTGCAGCGGTAGCGATGGTCTATACGTATGCGATTGGTAGAGTCTGCAATCGTTCATGGCCAGCACCACCACCACCACCACCAAGCTGAACGTCAACAGCCGCGCCGGCGAAGGCTCGCGCGCGGCGCGCCGCCTGCGCCGCAGCGGCCGTGTCCCCGGAGTGCTCTACGGAGGCGGCGGCGAGCCGCAGGGCTTCGACGCGGACGCGCGCGAGCTGCGCCACGCGCTCGCCGGCTCCGGCGCGGTGCTCGACTTGAGCGTCGACGGCGCGAAACCCACGCCGGTGGTGCTCAAGGAAGCGCAGCGCCACCCGGTGCGCGGCGAGACGATCCACGTGGACCTGCTGCGCGTCAACCTGAAAGAGGCGATCAGCGCGGTCGTGCCGCTGGAGCTCACCGGCGGGGAGGACTCGCCCGGCGTCAAGCAGGGGGGCGTCCTCGAGCAGATCACGCGCGAGCTGAACATCGAAGCGCTGCCCACCGCCATCCCCGAGTCGATCGTGCACGATGTCAGCGCCATGCAGATCGGCGAGACGGTCACGCTCGCCGCGCTCACCGCCCCCGAGGGCGTCACGCTGCTGGACGACGCCGAGGAAACGGTCATCGCCACGCTCTCGCCGCCGCGCCTGCAGAGCGAGCTCAGCGAGGAGATTGAAGCCGAGACCGAGGTCGTCGGCGAGGAGGGCGCCCAGGCGGGGGCCGCCGCGGAGTCCTCCGAGGGCTCTGGCGAGGAGTAGCGCTGCGACGCCCGTTCGGCGGCGGCGGCGCGGCTGTCGAGTGGCTGATCGTCGGGCTGGGCAACCCCGGCGCCGAGTACGCGGCAACCAGGCACAACGTGGGCTTCATGGTCGCGCAAGCGCTCGTCGAGCGCTGGGAGCTGGGACGCGCCAAGGACCGCTTCCGCGGGCGCATCGCCGAAGGGCGCGCACCCGCTCCGGCCCGCGACAGCGGCCTGCCCGGCCCGCCGGGCGCGCGCGTGGCGGTGCTGTGCCCGCAGACGTACATGAACGACGCCGGGCGCTCCGTCGGTCCCGCGCGCGGCGCGCTGAAGGTGGCGCTCGATCACGTGCTCGTGGTGCACGATGAGATCGACCTGCCCTTCGGCGAGGTGCGCACCCGCCTCGGCGGTGGGCTGGCCGGCCACAACGGCCTGAAGTCGCTCAAGCGCGAGCTCGGCGGCGCGGACTTCATGCGCGTGCGCGTCGGCGTCGGGCGCCCCGCGAGCAGCGACCCGGAGATCGTCTCCGCGTACGTGCTCGCGCGCTTTCGCGAGGACCCCCAGCAGGTGCGCGAGCTCGTCGAGCGCGCGTGCGAGCACGTCGAACAGGTCGTGCTCGGGGACGCGCACGAGGCGTAGATGGCGCCAACCGCTGAAACGCTGCGCACGCTGCTCGGCCTCGCCGAAGAGGACCGCCAGACGCTCGCGCTCGCGCACGAAGGCGGTCACGCGTTCGTGTCCGCGTCGCTGCGCCCCTACATGGTGGCCGCGCTCGTCGACATCGACGCGCGGGCGCGCGTGCGCCCGACGCTCGTGGTCGTCGGCGATGACCGCGCCGCGCGCGACCTCGCCGGCGACCTGCGCGCGTGGCTCGCGCCGCGGCGTGTGCGCTACTACCCCTCCAGGGGCGTCGCCTACGAGTCGCATCTGGCGCCTCCCGCCCACCTGGTCGGGCTGCGCGTGGCCGCGCTCGACGCGCTGCTCGGCGCTGACGGCCGCAGCAACCGGCGCGGCGGCGACGAGCACGGTGGCGGTGCGGACGCCAGCCGGCCGGCGCCGGACGGCGAGGGTGCGGGCGAGGACGCGCCGGTGGTGGTGGTCAGCGCGGTGGCGCTGTCGGAGAAGGTGCCCGACCCACAGCTGCGCCCGCACTCGTTCACGCTGCGCGTGGGCGAGCTGCTGGACCTCGACGAGTGCGCCGCCGAGCTCGTCGCCGCCGGCTACGAGCGCGTCGAGCAGGTGGAGGAGCGCGGGCAGTTCGCGCTGCGCGGCGGGCTGCTCGACATCTTCCCCGCCACCGAGGACCGGGCTGTGCGCGTGGACATGTTTGACGTCGAGATCGAATCGCTGCGCTGGTTCTCCACCTTCACCCAGCGCTCGCTCGAAGACGCCCAGGAGGTTGAGATCGCACCCGCCGCGGAGCTCGCGCTCGAGTACCGCGAGCTCGCCGAGATCGCCGTCGACACCGGTGCGTTCGCCGCTGGCGGTGGGACGGAGGCGGAGCGACCGGACATCGCCGAGCTGTTGCCGCTCGAGCGCTTCGGCGCGCTGCTTGACCTGGTTGGCGACGCGGAGCTGGTGGTGGCAGCGGAGGAGGACCTCGAGCCGGTGCTGAACGACCACTGGAGCGACGTGTGCGCGGCGCTCGGCGAGCAGGACGCGGCGCGCCTGCACGTGAGCCCGCTGGACATCCGCACGACGCTCGCCGCCCGCGCGCGGATCTGGCTTTCCACGCTGTCCAGCGGCCAGGAGATCGAGCTGCGCGCGCAGTCCGCCGACACCGCCGCGCGCTCGCTCGCCGAAGCGGAGCCCGAGCTGGAGAAGCTGGTGCGCTCCGGCTACCGCACCGTCGTCGCGTTCCCGCGCCGCGGCGAGGGCGAGCGCGCGGCGTACAACCTCGGGCGGCTGAAAGCCACGTGGCTCGCGGAGGGGGCCGCGGTCGAAGGGCAGCCTCTGGAAGCCTCGCTGCGCTTCGCCACCGCGTCGCTGCGCGACGGTTTCATCGCGCCGCAGCTAAAGCTCGCCGTGTTCCCCGAGTACCGCCTGCTGCGCCGCCGTCGCGCCGAGCGACCCCGCACCGGTGACGCCGCCCGCGGCGGAATGGGCGGCGCGCGCCGGGGCGTGCTGCGCTCGTTCACCGAACTGCGCACCGGCGACATCGTCGTGCACGAGGACCACGGCGTCGCGCGCTTCGCCGGCTTTGAGACGCGCACCGTCGCCGGCGTCACGCGCGACTACCTGTACCTGGAATACCAGGGCGACGACCGCGTGTACGTGCCCACCGACCAGCTGGCCAAGATCTCCAGGTACGTCGGCGCCGGCGCCGCCGCGCACCCGCCGTTGAGCAAGCTGGGCGGCACGCGTTGGGAGACGATGAAGGCGCGCGCGCGGCGCGCCGCGCAGGAGCTGGCCGGCGAGCTGCTCACGCTGTACGCCGAGCGCCGCCGGCGCAGCGGCTACGCGTTTGGGCCCGACTCCGACTGGCAGAGGGATTTTGAGGAGCGCTTCCCGTTCACCGAGACGCCCGACCAGCGCGAGGCGATCGAGCTGGTGAAGGCCGACATGGAAGCGCCGCGCCCGATGGACCGGCTGATCTGCGGCGACGTCGGCTACGGCAAGACCGAGGTGGCGCTGCGCGCGGCCTTCAAGAGCGCCGCTGAGGGCAAGCAGGTGCTGATGCTCGTCCCCACCACGATCCTCGCCCAGCAGCACTACGGCACGTTCGCCGAGCGCCTCGCCGACTACCCGTTCACGCTCGAGCACGTCTCGCGCTTCCGCAGCGCCGCCGAGCAGAAAGCGGCGATCAAAGGCTTCGCCGAGGGCCGCGTGGACATCCTCATCGGCACCCACCGCGTGCTCTCGCGCGACGTGCGCGCCAAGGACCTGGGCCTGCTGGTCGTCGACGAGGAGCAGCGCTTCGGCGTCAAGCAGAAGGAGCTGTTGCGTCAGCTGAAGCTGAAGGTGGACGTGATCTCCATGTCCGCCACGCCGATCCCGCGCACGCTGCAAATGTCGCTGGCGGGGCTGCGCGACATCTCCGTGATCGAGACCCCGCCCGAGGGCCGCCGGCCGGTGCAGACCTACGTGGGCGAGTACGAGGAGGACCTGGTCAAGCAGGCGATCATGCGCGAGCACGGGCGTGGCGGGCAGGCGTTCTTCCTGCACAACCGCGTGGAGTCGATCGAGGAGACGGCAGAGCGCCTGCGCGCGCTGTGCCCCGGCGTGCGCTTTGCGGTCGCGCACGGGCAGATGGCCGAAGGCGAGCTGGAGGGCGTGATGATGGACTACCTGCGCGGCGGCGCCGACGTGCTGGTGTGCACCTCGATCATCGAGTCCGGCATCGACATCCCGCAGGCGAACACGCTGATCGTCGAGCACGCCGACGCCTTCGGGTTGGCCCAGCTCTACCAGATCCGTGGGCGCGTGGGGCGCAGCCGCGAGCGCGCGTACGCGTATCTGCTCTACGACTCCGCCGCCGCGCTCACGCCCGAAGCCGCGCAGCGCCTGTCGGCGCTGTCGGACTACACCGAGCTGGGCGCCGGCTTCAAGGTCGCGATGCGCGACTTGGAGATCCGCGGCGCCGGCAACCTGCTCGGCGACGAGCAGTCCGGGCACGTGGCGGCGCTCGGCTTCGAGCTGTACATGCAGATGCTCGACCAGGCCGTCGCCGAGGCGAGCGCCGCCGAAGACGGCACGCCCGCCCAGGAGCTGCCCGAGCCGGTGCGCCTGGACGTGAACGTGGACGCGTACGTGCCTGCCGACTACGTCCCCTACGAGCAGGCCAAGATCGACGTCCACCGGCGCATCGCCGGCGCGCTGGAGGTGGCCGACGTGGAACGCCTGCGCGAGGAGCTCGAGGATCGTTTCGGGGCGATCCCCGAGCCGGTGGAGAACCTGCTGGCGCTGCAGCGCGCGCGCATCAAGTTCGGCCAGGCCGGCGCGCAGACGGTCAGCTTCCGCGGCGACCGCCTGGCGGTCGTGCCGATCGAGCTCGACTCCGTACGCGCCAAGCGCCTGCGCCAGGAGCTGCCCGAGGCGCTGTACGAAGCCGGCCGCTCGCAGGTGTCGGTGCGCGTCCCCCGCGAAGGCAGCGAGCGCTTCCCGAGCGTCGTGCGGGCGGCCGACGCGCTGCTGGCGATCGTGCGCGAGGCCGCCTGAGATCTGTCGTCGAGGCCGCCCGAGGGCTGTCGCGGAGCGCTCGCCCGGCGGGGCCGACAAGCTTTAGCAACTCCTTAGCTGCGCGTGACGCGCGCGTGAACAGTTTTCCGCTAGAGTGCCCGCGTCGTGTCCAAGTCCATAAGGTCCCTCTCGGCGCTAGGCGCCGTTTTGTTTGCCCTGGTGGGCCTGGCGGCATGCGGCGGCATACCCGGCGACGCGGTCGTGAACGTGGGCGGCAACGCGATCACGAAGACGGCGTTCGACCACTGGATGGCGGTGGCTGCCTCATCGAGCTCGGTCACCTCGGGCGAAAAGCCGACCGTGCCAGAACCGCCCCACTACACGGCGTGCGTCGCACACCTGGCGAAAATCGCCCCCAAGCCCACCAAGGGCCACAAAGCGCCGACGACCGCGGAACTGAAGAAAGAGTGCGAAACGCAGTACAAATCGTTGCAGACCGAGGTGCTCGGCTTCCTCATCTCCTCGCAGTGGGTGCTCTCGGAAGCGTCTTCGCTGGGCGTGAAGATCAGCGACGCGGAAGTCAAGAAGGAATTCACGAAGATCAAGAACGCGCAGTTCCCGAAAGCGGCTGAATTCGAAAAATTCCTACAGACCTCCGGGCAGACCGTGTCGGACCTGCTGCTGCGCGTGAAGCTCAACCTGCTGTCGAGCAAAATCCAGAAAAAGGTCGTCGCCGGCAAGAGCAAGGTCACCGAAGCCCAGGCCAAGAAGTACTACGACCAAAACAAGTCGAAATACGGTACGCCCGAAAAGCGCAACGTACGCATCGTGCTGACCAAGACCGAAGCGCAGGCGCGGAGCGCGAAGAAGGAAGTCGAAACGAGCAAGGACTTCGCGGCGGTCGCCAAGAAGGACTCGATCGACCCGACCAGCAAGGCCAACGGCGGCCTGCTCACGGAAGTGGTCAAAGGCGAGGAGGAGAAGGCGCTCGACGAAGCGATCTTCGCCGCCAAGACGAACGTCCTCGGCGGCCCGGTGAAGACGCCGTTCGGCTACTACATCTACGAAGTCGTCAGCGTCACCAAAGGCTCGCAGCAGTCGTTCGCACAGGCGAAGGCCGCGATCAAAGAGCAGCTGGTCGACAGCGGCGAGCAGAAAGCGCTGAGCACGTTCGTGAAAAACTTCAAAAAGAAGTGGCAGGGCAAAACGGAATGCCGTTCCGGCTATCTCGTCGCGGACTGCAAGGGCTACAAAGCCCCGAAGACAAAATCAGGGCTCGGTAGCAGCAGCACCGAATAGTGCGAGGCGACTAGCCTGAGCCAGATCGAGCGAGTCCACGCGCGCCAGATCCTCGACAGTCGTGGCAACCCCACGGTTGAGGTGGTGGTGGGGCTGCGCTCAGGCGCCAGCGGCCGCGCGGCGGTGCCGTCGGGTGCTTCCACGGGCGAGTTCGAGGCCACCGAGCTACGCGACGGCGGCGAGCGCTGGGGCGGCAAGGGCGTCTCGCGGGCGGTCGGCAACGTGGACGGCGAGATCGCGCGTGCGGTCACCGGCATCGACGCGGCCGACCAGCAGGCGCTGGACCGCGCGCTGATCGAGCTGGACGGCACGCCCAACAAGTCGCGCCTGGGCGCGAACGCGATCCTGGGGGTCTCGCTCGCGGCTGCGCACGCGCAGGCGGCCGAGCAAGGCCTGCCGCTGTGGCGCTACCTCGGCGGGGCGGGCGGGTCGGAATCCGGCGTGCTGCCGGTGCCGATGATGAACGTGCTCAACGGCGGCGTGCACGCGGACAACGCGGTGGACTTCCAGGAGTTCATGATCGTCCCCTGCGGCGCGCCCAGCTTCTCCGAGTGCCTGCGCATGGGCGCGGAGGTCTTCCACGCGCTCAAAGGCACGCTGCACGCGCGCGGGCTGTCAACGGCCGTCGGCGATGAGGGCGGCTTTGCGCCCGACCTGAGCTCCAACGAGGAGGCTTTGCGGGTGCTGGTGGAGGGCATCGAGGCGGCCGGCTACCGGCCGGGCGAGGACGTGGCGATCGCGCTCGACCCGGCCACCAGCGAGCTCTACGTGGACGGCGCGTACGTGCTGGAGCACGAGGGCCGCACGCTGAGCGCAGCCGAGCTGAGCGACTACTGGGCGGATCTCGTCGCACGCTACCCGATGATCGTGTCGCTGGAGGACGGCATGGCGGAGGAGGACTGGGACGGCTGGCGCACGCTCACCGAGCGGCTGGGGGCGCAGCTGCAGCTGGTGGGCGACGACATCTTCGTGACCAACACCGAGCGGCTGCGGCGCGGCATCGACACGCATGTGGCCAACTCGATCCTCGTGAAGGTCAACCAGATCGGCACGCTCACGGAGACGCTGGAGGCGATCGCGATGGCGCGCGAGGCGGGCTACACGGCGGTCATCAGCCACCGCTCGGGTGAGACCGAGGACGTGACGATCGCCGACCTCGCGGTCGCCACCGGCTGCGGGCAGATCAAGACCGGCGCCCCCTCGCGTTCTGATCGCGTGGCCAAGTACAACCAGCTGCTGCGCATCGAGGAGCAGCTGGGAGCCGACGCGCGCTTCCCCGGCCGCAGCGTGTTTCGCGGCGCGTAACCACGTCACGCGTCCGGCGGCGCTCCGCGCGATTGTTGTCCGGTTGCAGTCGCTGTATCACGATGGCGCACGCGGCGGCGGATTGCAGGAGGTCGCCGGCGGGGCGCGAATGGCGCAGGGGATGGCGTTGGCGCGCGTGCGTTGGGACCGGCTGGGACGGATGGCGATGCTGTGCGTGCTGGTGGCGCTGGTGTACCTGTATGCGAGCGCGGGCCTGCACATGCTCTCGACGTGGCGCCAGTCCCAGCGCGACGGCGCGGCGGTGGCGGCGCTGGAACGCGAACACCGCGCACTGGTCCATCAACGCGAAGCGCTGATGGCGGCGGGCACGCTGGAAACGGAGGCGCGCCAGCTGGGGATGATGAAAGGCGGCGAGCAGCCGTACGTGATCGACGGGTTGCCAGACAACTGACGCGGCCGTCGCTGCTAGCCTCGCCGGGTGCCGTTCGAGACCGCGCACTACCAGTGGCAGCAGGGCGAGCGGCGGCTGGCGGCCGCGCCACCGCAGCGCCGCGCGCTGCTGGAGCGTGTGAGCGATGCGATCGTGGCGGAGCTGCGCAGACGCCTGGGAGGGCGCTTCTCGGCCCAAGAACTGGTGGAGCTGTACGAGGCGGGCACCGCGTGGTGCGCACAGCTGGCGATGAAGCTCGCGCCCGACGACGCGTGGGCGTGGGACGCGAGCGTGGTGGTGGACGCAGCTTTCGCCAGATACCTGCGCGAGGCGGCTGACTAC
>Ga0335075_10013613_pt1 | contig 12241 bp, 10 predicted proteins | sample Lox_Sample_24_FD_206723 | JGI IMG/M metagenome (GOLD analysis project Ga0335075, IMG submission 206723) | Soil microbial communities from Loxahatchee National Wildlife Refuge, Florida, United States - Lox_Sample_2.4 | ecosystem: Environmental > Terrestrial > Soil > Wetlands | place: USA... | reverse complement strand
TCCCAGTTCCGACAAAGAATGTCTAATGAATGAGAATCTTCAATATAATAGTCAACGAAATCTGTGTTAACGTCGAGAAGACTCTTGCTGTAGTCTGGAGCTATTCGTGGGTTAAGTAGTAGCAGAGTTTCTGTCCGCACAGACGCCTGAAAGCAGATTGGTTTGTTGTCTCTGGACCATCCAGCCGTATTGGGAGAGGTTTCAAGGCCGCAGGAGCCTTCACTGGCAGGGGTGAGAGGCAAGATCGAGGTAGTTCAAGTTGTGGGGAAACACCCCTGCTCGCTCGCTTAGTGCATGATAAAGCAGCAAGACGCTAGGGCGGCTGCCGTTTGATTGAATGTTATTATTTTCTCTTCTCTTCTTGAACACACATTATAAAGGCCCAATCCTTACGAAAGTGACTCTTTTGCCATGACTCCTCAATCCTTTATGGCAGCCGGCAAGTTCTGTTTTTGGAAAATTGAAACCACAAAAATGAAGCCAAGTGGTTGACCAAAAATGTTTATGACTCATAAGTCGCTTCAGCAGCTTCTATTGATGCAAGGATGCTGATTTGGGAGTATATCAGAACATTGATGCCCCAAGACGTATCCGAGGACAATAGCGAAAGTTTTAGATCTTTTTTTGTTATCGTATTTCACTTCTCTCGTCGATTCTAATTATTCTTGTGCGATTGTACCATTTCCTTTTCGAATCATGCCTTTTACGGAGGATAATACATCTGCCTCGACAATTCTAGTGTCATGCAAGCAAACTCGCTTCCACATCGAGTCCCCTGTCTATCAGGAAGTAAGCTTTGTCTCCTGTCTCCCGCGAAATCGTGATTATCTAACTCGTTTTGTCCTCAGGTTGATATCGAAGGCCTAAGCATCACCGTAAGTTCTAGCAGCGCCACGCCACCAATCAAGCCAAAAGGCAAGGCAAGGACTGAAGGTCTCGAAATATTGTCCAACGCAACTTTGAAGCTCAAAGCTGGTGTCCACTATGCACTGGTAGGCCGAAATGGAACGGGGAAGTCCACTATCATGAGAGCTGTCGCTGAGAAACTCATCCCTGGTATTCCCTATGCAACAAGAATAGCAATTCTGCAGCAGACTGGGACAAATAATTCTGTAAAATCCTCTGCCAGCCTATCACCCCCACCGGAGAGCTCGCCCTCGCAGCCGTCGATATCGCCGCAAAGGACTGTTCTAGAAGAGGTCATTGAAAGAGCCATCTCCAGGGACGAGATCCAAAATGAGATCAACGTCCTGGCATCCGCAGTGGACAGCACAGCAAATGTTTATGCTCCAGTCCATGCACTCCGCCAGGTGAAGCATCAACGGCTCGAGAAACAATTATTCGAAATGGATAAGGACGCCAGGTTGAGGAGTGGAGCCAGAGGTCTGCAAGCCAGGAAAGCATTGACTGCATTTGAGAAGAAGGTTGAAGAGTCAGCCGCGAGACTGGCGCAAACGGACAGCGAAATCACGGACTCGGACCTAAAAGAAGAGACTGAGGCTGCATTGACCCTATTGGCCGAGCTGCAAGGGCAACTAGAGCCGGCGAGAATGGCAGATATCGACCGTAAGGCTCGAGCTATTCTTACTGGTCTTGGGTTTCAAGCAGCAAATTTTGACAAGGCTGTTGGGAGCTTGTCTGGGGGATGGCGGATGCGATGCTCTATGGCTAGCGCTCTCCTGCAGGACTCTGATATTCTCATTCTTGACGAGCCTACAAACTTCCTCGACTTACTTGGCATTCTCTGGCTGCAACGTTATCTCACCGATCTCAAAACAACCAGCCAAACTACTGTCGTTATCGTTTCACACGACCGGGATTTTATCGATATCACGTGTCAAGAAGTCATCATTCTTCGTGACCAGACACTTACGTATTTCCGCGGTAACCTATCTGCATATGAAGAAGACGTCCAGTCGAAGAAGCTCTATTTTGGGCGGATGCAAGAAGCACAGGATAGGCAGAAAGCACACATGGAGAAAACCATCCGAGAGAATATCAAGGTTGGGAAGGCTACCGGAGACGATAATAAGCTTCGACAAGCCAAATCCAGGATGAAGAAGGTGGAGGACAGGATGGGCTTGCAAGTCAGCGCCACTGGAGGCAGATTCAAACTCAACAGGGATCTTCCAGGTTATCACCTAACCTCAAGAGCCGATATTGAGATCCCAGAAGATGAGCGCGGCGTCTCAATTTTGCTACCTATAGCGCCAGACCTCAGATTCCCCGGACCACTCATATCCCTTGAAAGCGTGACCTTCAGATACCCCTCCTCCAAAACGCCCGTCCTGCAAAACATAAACCTAGTAATCCATACCGGCGATCGCATCGGTATCGTCGGTTTAAACGGCTGCGGCAAATCGACTTTGATCAAACTGCTCATCGAAAGCCTCAAACCCTCCCAAGGCACTGCATCCAAACACCCCAGGCTCCGCTTAGGCTACTATTCCCAACACGCCGTCGAAGAGCTGCAGGAGAAAGGCCTCGCAGACCCTTCCGCAACCGCGCTCTCACTACTCACAAAAGACGTCGAAGGCGAGCTCAACGAAGGCGAAATTCGCGGCCTCCTCGGCTCATTAGGTCTTCCCGGCCGAACAGCGTCCGACGTCCCACTGGGCAAGCTCTCTGGCGGGCAGCTCGTGCGTCTCGCTTTGGCCCTGATGCTCTGGAAGTCGCCGCAGCTGCTGGTCCTTGATGAAATCACGACGCATCTCGATTTCTACACTGTGGCGGCGCTGTCGAATGCGTTGTCGCAGTGGAATGGTGCTATTTTACTTGTCTCCCATGATCGATTTATAATACGGCGGGTTGTGGAGGGTGAGAAGCCCGAGGAAGGCGAGGAAGACGATCCTGGCCCGGGTGAAGATGAGGAAGAGGAGACAAGAAGGAGGGAGGTGTACTTGTTGAAGGGCGGGAAACTGACGCTGCAGACGGCGGGGGTCAGTGGGTTTGAGCAGAGTTTGGAGAAAAGGGTGCAAAAGCTTTCGGTTTCGTGAAGCGGCTGCGGGGGCAAAGAATTGGCCGAATGGAAAGTCTTATCTGACACCTTGTCATCCTTATGTGTGAAACTTAAACAATCATGTATTCTTCTTCATCTTCGGCTTCACACAAATATTAAGGGGACGAATAATGTGAGATACATGATATAGGCAATTTCCTTGAAGTCCATTGTCTACCCAGCATCTTATGTTTGCTTAGTAGTCCTAGCTTGGAATTACAACGGGTAGTCGTAAGCTTGGATAAAGGAGTGGTAGTAGTGAAGGTTTGAAAATGGAGGGCGGCAGATCGTGAATCTTAAGGTTGAGATTTAAATTTTGGCTACAAAGTTTCACGCAAGTGCTATAATGTTAGCAACGAGCTCGTAAGTCCTACTAAAGAAATTTACTCCGAGGATGAGTATAGACTTTGGACCTGGCTAAATTAATAGAAGAAAGCTAGGAGAATACCTTACGCTATTGGAACGAAAGTTAGAACTTTGCTAAAACACAAGCTTTGTCTGTAAGTCAATCGCCTATGCATGGAGATCCACTAGTTTTAAATAGAAATGCACCGTTGCTTATGTTTTTGTGTGGCCGCCATAAAACTCCGAGCTTGGGGCCATACTCTAGTCAGCTTATTGAGATTTATGCTAAATACGGAAATTGCAAATCTTAGCGGAATGGAGGCGAAAGCAAGCTGAACCAGTCTCCTCGCTGAAATTGCTTTTCTGGGTGGACCTCTACGACTCCTAGATTGAGAGACCCCGTCAAGCGCTTGTTTCATTCTCCAAGCAGTTATACGGATAATGCCTTTGACTGCGTCCTCGTAGAAGCCAAAAATGCTTGTCAGCTCGTGCGAAATGTCGCTTGCTGACGAAGTACAATTCGGCGGAAAGGTCGGAAGCATTTCATCGATGTGGAACAGCTTATCTTCTACTATTGTCGCATATCAGCTTACAGTAAGGTGTTCAATGCTCTCAAGGGCATTCTCGGCATTCCAATTTGCTTAAATGTACCAGTAAAAATCAAGGCTATTTTCCTTATTGCACTTAAGTTCAAGCGATCTTATCTAATCCTCATAGATGATGGTATAGCAGCCAGATTATTTGATACGGGACGCCTTCGATCCATCTTCAAGGGGACAGAAATGGGTCTGCAGACCAGTAGATTTTGCCCTCGAGCTGAGAGCCTCCTGTTTCGGCGCATAGATGCTTGACCGCTTGTCTATGAGGAAAAGCCATGTACGGTTTCGACTGATCTAAGCATGAAGGATAGTACAAAAACTATCGTCATCCTATTTTAGCCGCATCTAAATATCCGAGCCACAAGCCGGACCTTACCTACTGAGTATTGGATCCTATCTAAGTGATTGTAAAGCAAAACTTGAGTGACGATACTATCATGCAATCTTATAGAGTTGGGATGGCGCTATAATGGCAACCTACTAGTATCGTCAAAAGCCCTCACAGAGCTTGCATCTGCAGCAAATAAGGTGGGTGTAGAAGGATAAATCAAATGATTAGACATTCCTTGATTTGAAATCGCTCTATCCCACTACTCTATAGCTAAAGTTAATAAAACATAAAGGAGATATATCTGTGGAAAAGGTACAATCTCTAAACGTAAATCACAGTGCAAAGACCTAGCAGTTTCCCAAAGCGACGCCAAAATCCATCATGCCACCATCACAGACATTAACACAAATCAAACGCTCAACCTTCCATGCATGTACTCCCTAAAACTCCTCCCCATGACCTTTTTTGGCATCATATCCCTCTTCACGTTAGCCTGCACCATAGCTTCTGTCTCATTCATGATCCACTCGCCCAGCTGCGAATCGATTCGCCCGAAGACAGCTACACAGCAATACCAAGTCAGCTCAGCTCCCCTCTCACTTCGCCTTGGAAGCCAGCGGAATTCTACGGGCGGGAGAATACATACCATAAGCGCTAGTCCTCACTTGCTGCACAGCACCTTTTAAACTCGCCGCCACATTCCCCACGAAATTCGCCTGCTGTCCGGGCGTCAGGCCAAGCGTGGCCCAGGTCTGTCTCGGCTGCACGAAATCCGCATCAGTCACCTGGCTTTCGAACTCCGTGACTGTGCCAGCCCATTGTTCGTGTGAGGCTAGCTGCTCATATTGCGCGGCGGGGATGATCTTGGGCCCGTTGTAGGCAGGGATGTAGTTGGGCATGGAGCCATAGTTCATGATGTTACTGGCGCCGTCGCGCTTCGTTGGATTGTAGCTGTAGCCAGGCCGGTTGACGGGGAGTTGAAAGTAGTTTACACCGAGGCGGTAGCGTTGAGTGTCGCCGTAGGCAAAAAGGCGGACTTGGAGGACTAGATAGAGACTTCATGTTAGTGGGTTGCTAGCGTGTGGTCAGGGAAGTGAGAAGACGGGAACGTACTTGGGTCGGGACTGACTGACCAGCCTGGGACGATGGCTGAGGGCTGGAATGCTGATTGCTCTACTTCGGAGAAGGAGTTGATGGGGTTCCGGTTGAGTGTGATTTTTCCGAATGGGATTAGAGGAAAGTCTATCTCTGAGATGGTTTTGGTTGCATCGAAAATATTTGTGGTGTAATTCTCTGCTGCTTGTGGGGGGATGATCTGGGCGTACACGGTCCATGATGGGTAGTTCCCTGCGGCGATTGAATCAAATAAATCGCGAGAGAAGCTGTCGGGGTCAGTGCCTGAGAGGGCAATTGATGCGGCTTGCGTGAGGTTTTGAACTCCTTGATTTGTTTTTAAGTGTATTTTGACATAGTTAAACGATCCATCCTGATAATGAAAAGTCAGTTCTCTGTGTTTTCCTGATTTAGCTTATGTTGCATACAGGTTGGGTAAATTTGTATGTATTGATGCCAAAGATGTCAGTATATCGGTAGGACAATGGCGTGGCCTGGTCGCTAAAAAAATACATCAAGGCGTTGTATCCCTCCGCATTACTGTTGAAGTAGCTATGTAAAATCAGCGCTATACCTAAATAAATAATCAGGCATAAACTAGAGCAACATACTCCCAAAACTGTACTCAGTTAGCAGGGTAATCTTTCGGCTAGGATGATTGGCTAAGTTACCATTGTTGGATTTTTCAGATTGGTCTGAGGGTCTCGCTTTTGGGCGTGGACAAGTGATGGGAACTTAGCAGGGTCCCTGATGAAGAAGACAGGCTAAGGAATATGTCAGCAAACGCCTCCGGCTCATAAGCCTTGACTTACAAGGTTGAACAAGAGCCAATCCAGGTTGCCTTCCTCCGTATATAACTTGAAGGCGAATCCTCGACCATCTCGAACACTGTCCGCTGACCCTCTCTCTCCTCCGACTGTAGAAAAGCGAGTAAATAATTTCGTCTTTTTGCCAACTGTGTTGAGAAACGCCGCGCTTGTATAATTGGTGATATCGTGAGTAACTTCAAATTCCCCATATGCTCCAGTACCTTTGGCATGGACAAGCCTAGATATAGTCAATATGTGCAAACATTTATTGATGCAACAATGAGGTTTACCTTTCAGGTGTTCTTTCACGAGTAATATGAGATATAATCTCCAACAAGTTGATATCTTGCAAAAGAAGTGTAGAGCGGAGCTGGTTTCCGATTCGCAAAGACGATTGTGGATTCATGATAGGACATCCTAAAGTAGTTAGGCCACTGCGTATGCAATAGAATCTCTCTCAAATTACCATTTGACAATGTATAGTACTCCTCTCCCATTGGTGGCTCCTCTCCTGAACTGTTAGACCATCCGAAAGCAAGAGCACGAGAGGCTAGGAAAAAGCTAGCCAGCAGACTAGATTTGAGAAACATCTTGAGAAGATCCCCCAAAAGATCCCGTTTACAACGTTGTTTTTAGGGTGAGAGATAGAGCAGACAACGAAGCAATGCTCGTATGTACAGCGACTGGGATGAGAACTTACTTGGGGAGGAAGCCATTATCATTTATGTTGAAGCCTGTCATCTTGGCAGCCAGTCATCGTGTGACTCTTTCTTGACCATACTACAATGCAGTCAGGTTGTACGATGCACTCCATCATAGTCAGCCCCAAGCCCATAGGATTTCGTCCGGCATACTTCGGTGTAATCCGCCTATCTAGATCATGGTGAAGGCTTAGTAGATCCTCCAAATCCAAAGCCTCTATCTGACTGGAGATAATCAATAAGGCAATAGCGCCTGCAATCAAACACAGCCTAAAAACAGGCTGAACACTGATACATCATTCCGGCCTTTCCCGCAAATGAAATACGCTGACTGAAACACGACGTAAAATGAGGCAGACTCTTGAGATGGAAAGGGGACTATCGACCCAAAGAAGAAGAGCGGCTGGGTCTTGGCACCTGCTGTAACTGTTTGCGGCGACTGAGGCGCAGGGTCGGCACTCGCCGCCACATTTGGGGGACAGCCATGTCTCGGGGAATAAGAATAGAAAGGGGTAGGAGATCAGACAAACCTGCCATGCATTAGTGCGTGGCATCATATTACGTGGAAGGATTGAAAGACATTCCAGCCCTTTCGGGAATGTCGGGTCAGGTTGCAGGTACCCAACATTCCCACGGGAGGGTTAACCTTTCACGGGGAGTCGTTAGATAAGCGAGCACCACTAGATGGGCTGGTCCCTAACTTTTGGTCAGGAGGCATACAGATGTGTGTTGTAGTCATGGTGGGTGGAGGCTTAGAGAGCGGTGTAAGGCTGTATTTAGCAAGGTGGACCGGGGTCGGTCGCCAGAATTGGCACCCTGAGAAAGTAAGCTTATGCCGGCACTGCAACAGCCTAACCTAACCCAACTCAGCCCCCGCTTCTTAAAATAAACGACTGGAGCCGCCTTTTGACTCCTCCGAGATCCCTGTTTTTCAGGCAACGCCTCCGATGCATCGCCTCCGATGCATCGCATCGCATTGCCGAAGTCATATGAATCATGAGTCGGTCACGAGACCATCCGAAGATACCGGAGCCCACGGTCCACCTGCTTCGCTCGCTTCGCGTTCTAGTTCGCGAGGGCAAAGCCATCCGAGCTCAATGTAGTCCTTGCTCATAGGGTTAGATGGTTGTTGTTGGATAGAGAGAACGAGCAAGATCCCCTGTTCCTCTCCCATGTCTTGCAAGTTCTGCAACGACTTTGACCCTCGTGGTTATGAGGATGGTTTCGTCGTAAGTCTTTCAGATTTGCAGCAGAGTTGCAGATTTTGTTCGTTGCTTCGCAGCCTTGCCAGCCACTTCGCGCCACACAGGGAAGACAGCCTGCTAAACCCATTCCTACGCGTTGACCGACAAGGAGGCAATGTAATAAATGTGGAATTGGTAGCCGACGACCCTGCCAACGGACCTGGGTCACTTGGGACATTAGCAAACTTCTTCGTTTACAACGCCTCTCGTATGTAGTCAACCTCTTATAACCCGCTGCCATGTGTAGTAAGCCTTGGGTAGGATAAGTACTGAGATGAATAGATCTTCCGATCGCAGATCTGCCAGCACTGGGAACGCTCGGGTCATATTCCGTGCGCTCGGATTCCAATGAATGCTTCCGATTCATCGAAGAAAGGATCCAGCTTTGTGTTCAGTCCCACCAGAAATGCATCCAGCCACAATCAACACTCCTGCCGAAACGCGTGTTAAACATCGGAACCAGTGAGCACGATATAATCCGGTTGGTTGAGCCTTACCAGGTCCAGGCAAAGTATGCCGCTCTGAGCCACTGCTGGGGAACTAATCAGCCTACGAACACTACATCTTCGACACTTGCACAAATGAAAGCCAGCATCACTTGGGGTGAGCTTTCAAAAGTATTTCGAGATGCCATTAAAGTTGCTCGACGATTGGGACTTCAATGGATTTGGATAGACTCCCTGTGCGTCATTCAAGACAGCAAAGCCGATTGGGAAATCGAGTCTTCCAAAATGTGCGATTACTACCAAAACGCTTATATAACCATTTCAGCTTCCTCATCTGAAAATGGAACCGTGCCATTCTTACGAGAGCGCGAGCGCTACTGGTGGCCTGAAAGGTTTACGTTCATCTGCGATGATGGCACGGAATCAGAAGTCATGGCTCGCCGGCACCAAGGAAGCTCAATGGCGCGGATTCTCGAGGACTTGGGACCCCTAGCATCTCGAGGATGGGTCTGGCAAGAAAATATCTTGTCCAGCCGTATATTGCATTTTACACAGGGTGATCTCATCTGGGAATGTAAATCTGAAATATTGGCCGAAGACGGCGCAAGACCGCGTGGATTTTATTCTATGGGACTGTCTCAGAAACTGCAGCGCGCTAGAGAAGACCCATTTTACACCTGGAATCACTTGATAGAATCATATTCGGTACGCCAGCTTACTTTTGAGAGTGATAAGTTACCGGCTGTAAGCGGTGTTGCGTCGAGAATTCACGGAATAGTAGGCTCGGAGTATCTTGCCGGGTTATGGAAAGCAAACATGCCGATGGAGCTTTGCTGGTCCGTGGATTATATCTCTCCACTTTCCGCAGCGCCTCAGCTACCCCCCAGCAGCTTCATCGCTCCGTCTTGGTCATGGGCATCTGTAAATGGGGCGCTGAGCTTTGTCGACCGAGATCCCAAAATCACATTCGATTCTCTTGTTACTATTGTGGATGTACAATGCTCCGTCCCTGGACTAAACCCATACGGAGAGGTCTTAGATGGCTTCTTGGTGCTACAGGGATTAGTTGTGCCAATGGTGATCAACTGTGGAAATCCTTATGACTGTTGGTCCTACACTGTCGGTGAAGATCCTGAGCTGACAGAATCTATGACCCCTGATTGCATGCTTGTTCATTGCCCGATTGATACGGTGATCCATCTTGAGAAGGCAACCGTGAGAAGGGCGCGGAAAGGGGACATCCTTGCTCCTTTCTCTACTCAGGTGTACTGCATACGACTCGGTAACGAGGAGGGAGAAGACTTCTCGTTTATGTACGGTATTATTCTAGGGCTGTCTGAGACTGCTGAAGATGTATATATGCGCCTTGGTCTGGTTGCACTAGATAGCGATTACTGGTTTGAAGGAGCAATCGAAAGGACGGTAAAGGTCATCTAGGCTTTTCTTGATATAGCTCGATGCATATAATCTGCCTCACCCATTGGAGATATAATATCAAAATCAAGAACAGAAAACTGCGGCAGAGGGTCAAGCGAGCGGTACCAAGACAAAGATCCTAAAACTATCTTAAAATATATCGAAGACCAGGATATTCATTTGCTGGCGAGAACGGCAGAATTTTAGACCTCTCGCGTGTCCACGGATCAGATTGGGCGCAAAATTAGTTGGATTCTGTCTGCCTTGGAGGAGGCTTTATTCCCTGCAAGAGGCTTTCTTGGCACCACTCACAGTCTGCACACACGCGTGAAGTGCTTGTACGCGTAAGGGGCATGATTCACCGGCAAGTAGATAGACTCGGTGTGATTGCACAATGCGAGCCTTGATCAAGTGGTGGAAGGCTTCATACACCTTGGTCGGACGTGGCTATCTAGGGTTGGCCGACCTTTACTGGACTCCTCCCGGCACTGGGCCCCAAGCCGGGCCGCCTTAAATGAGGCACATCAGGTAGAATTCTTGAAAATTTTCCATCTCCACCGTCAACTATTCCAAGCCATCCAACTTTGCGTTGCCAGCGCTATAAATTTTCGGCTGCGATAGCGTGGCGAAGTACGAGTTATGGAATATAAGGCGTGCGGAGATATAGGGTTACTATGCACTCGGTGGTTTCACCGATCTTGCCAGTCCGAATTTAGAAATCCGCGGGCTCCCTAGCGGTTGCGTATTCCTAGGACTCTGCAGACTATTGATTTCAACCATTAAGCCAATACAGGTCGAGAGTGGTTCTTGGCAGAGCAGCTAACACTCCCCCAAGGAATATTGGATCTATTATGCCTATAATATATTGCTTTGATACAGATATGAAGGTCTGGAGAATTATAGAGAAAGATGAGGTATTATCTTCACGAAACAGTTATGATGGATATGACGGGTTGAGCAGACATTGATTGAGGATAGTAACAATTCATTTTCCATTGCTTAAACACAAAAGATGAGGATAGCACACAATTGCTCTCACGTGATGATACATTGATATACCTCAGCGGACAGAAAATGGTCTCAAGTTAGTTAATGCCTTAACCAGCGATCTGTTCATTCTCCTGTATTCCTTATATCAGGAGTCAGCTGAGTCTATTTATTATGGTTCCACAAAAACCGAGCGGCAGCGGCGTCGAACTCTCCAACTGAAAACAAACATAGTTTCTGTATTTCGCATATGATTATGTCCCACATATGCAGGGCCCACCGCACCCGTCCCGCGATTTCACATCCCTACGAGCTACCTTTTAAGAACAGTGAAAGGCAATATAGATACTGATACTTCAGTCAAACATGAAAATTCCCCCCCTCTGACCCAAAAATCTCAATTAATAAACATAAAATTCTCCTTTATAACCCGACTTAATAAAATTCACGAATCCACAATATCATCCAAACCAATAATCCAATACATTGTCCTGTACCACTTCACGAACGAGGAGGACGCAGCTGCTATGATCAAATTCTATGGCGCGATGAAAGAGCGCACGAAGGGTTATGTGTTGGATATTAAGACTGGACTGTAAAGCTGGTTGAGCCTATGTGAGGAATTGTGGTGGCTTTTGTGTCTGGAGATCCCACTACAGTGTTTAAATCATGAAGAGCCATAAAACTCAGAAAATTAAAATTGACAACTATGATATTTATTGATAAAGGCTCTAGACTGAGAAATCGAGCTATCAAACTATGATAGACTTTGCATCCAAAAACTAGTTCAAAAACATTATACCAACGGGGAAATGCATATCCCTTTGGGCTCAAGATAGCGTTTCCTTGTGAAAACCGTTTTCCCACCTGCGCCGAAATAGAACTTTGATCGTAACCACTTTGTTTCTCCTTCCTTATCCGCGTAGGTGACATAAACCCAGTCATCGTCCTCTGATATTGCTTGCGGGGTGGATCTTGATCGAATTTCACCGTATGGGATTTGGTACATGACATTTCGGATATTCTTCTCGAGGACTGGTTGCTTGTGGTACATGACTTTCGTTTGCGGGCGCTCTCCCGACTGGAGTCCAGAAAGACGATATTCTTGTCCAAATCCTTATACTGGTATTGCATGTGAGAAATCTTTATCAGTCGCACATGCTTAGAAGGACCAATCCCGTACTCTTTCCTTCAATCTTCCTGGATCTACAGATTGGGAATAGGACTGCCTCGGTTCGACGATGGCTCACGG
>Ga0335075_10013612_pt1 | contig 12241 bp, 16 predicted proteins | sample Lox_Sample_24_FD_206723 | JGI IMG/M metagenome (GOLD analysis project Ga0335075, IMG submission 206723) | Soil microbial communities from Loxahatchee National Wildlife Refuge, Florida, United States - Lox_Sample_2.4 | ecosystem: Environmental > Terrestrial > Soil > Wetlands | place: USA... | reverse complement strand
GTCCGGCCTGGCCAGGTCAGCCAGAGATATGCCGCGATCAAGGGAGCGACGAGCAGCCACCGCCTCCATTGGCCGGCATCCTCGGGAGAAAGAAGCATTGCAAGCGTGGGCGCCACGAGGAAAGCGAGCAGGGCGGCCCAGCCGGTAAAAATGGCGCGCAGGACTTTCATGCCGTCGTCTTAACGCCCAAGGATTTTCCGCTTTGCTAACCCGGCGCCGCGGCCTCTATCATTCCGCGCGCGCTCCCGGGGCAGGGTGTCGAATATGCCGCGTCCATCGATCGAAGCCATCCTGATCGCGCTTCAGGCCGCTCAGGTCGTCTTCCTGCTGTTGCATGATTGGGTTCCGCTCGGCCGGCTCTCCAATCTCACCGCCGTGCATGCGGTCGATTCGCGGTCGAAACTCCTCCGGACCACGCTGTTCAGCGCGCTGCCCTTCGCGGCCGGCCTCGGCTTCAGCGTCGCGACATTCCCCGATTGGCCGATATGGGTCCGCATCTACCTGGACGTGCTTTACGCGGTCACGCTGTATGCCGTTCTCCGGGCCTGGTGGACTCCGTACCTCTCGTCTTCCGACTCGCCCCGCGCCGAACGCTACCGCACCCGTTTTGCCGGCACGCTCAGCTTCCTTCCCCAACGCCACGGCTTCGCGCCGGACGTGCTGCACACAGTGTATCATGGGGTCGTTGTGGCGACACTGGTTCTGTTGGCGATGCTATAAGCGCCGCGGGGCTGCCTGAGAACTAATTAGTTGAATGCACCCGGTCGGGCAGGGTAGGTTGCATGGGGTCGCCAGGAGGGCCGCCGGACAGTGAATTTGAAATATCTTCGGCCAGCGATCGGCGTCGCCGCGGCGATCGCCATCACGGCGACGATGGATGCAACCGGCCTGTCGGCGTTCAGCGCCTTGCCGCTGTTTCCGCTGCTGGTCGCGCTCTGGTTCTGGGAACGCGACTCCCGATACAGTGTCGGATTTGTATGGGGAACGGCGCGCGGCTACTTCCTCGCGGTGCTGTATCCCGTTCTGGTCATCGGCGCTCTGGTGTTCATCGCCGCCGCGGCCGGCAAGATCGATACCACGCATACGCTTTGGAGCAGGTCTCTGCGCAACCTCGTGATGATGTCGGTCGCCACGATCCTGGTGGCGATCGTGACGGAGGAGGGCTTTTTCCGGGGCTGGCTCTGGGCCTCTCTGAGCCGCGCAGGGTTTGGGGCGGCCACCGTCCTCGTCCTGAGCAGCCTCGCGTTTTCGCTCTGGCATGCTTCATTCGCGGTGCTCGACGCGGGCCTTGATCCCGCCTCGGCGCAGATACCGATCTATCTGCTCAATGCCGCCATCATCGGCGCGGTCTGGGGGCTGCTGCGATGGATTTCCGGCTCGGTGATCGTCTCGAGCGTGAGCCACGGCATCTGGAACGGTCTGACCTATATCCTGTTCGGAGTCGGAACGAGACCCGGCGCGCTCGGCATCGCCAAAGCAGCTATGTTCGGCCCGGAGACGGGCATTCTCGGCCTGGCACTGAATTTCGTTTTCGCAGCGGCTTTATTTGTTTGGTGGCGGAACGCGCAGAAGGCGACGGCGCAATAAGCTGCGGTTTCCGTCTGCCATGTGAAGGAGGATGACCAATGTCGAAAGTAAGAAAGACGCGCGAGGAACTAAGCGCCATGCTCATGGAAAAGGTTCGCGAACACGAGGCGTGCAGCCATGTGGTCGGCGCTTCGATCACGCATTCCGCGGAGCACAATTGGGGCGTGGCATGGACAGTGGTCGGCAATCACCCTGTCTGCCCGGCGGCGTACCAAATCGAAAAAGAACTGCAGGCGCTGTACGATCTGGAGGAGTGAAAGCAGCCCCTCGCGATGGCAAGACAGACAAGGCAAGATCGCGGGCAGTGGCCGTGGATGAGCATGCATGAGCCGTACGATCAATGTGACGAATTTCTGGTTCAGCACACTAGGCAAGCAGATCCCGCACATCCAAGAATGGGAACTTCCGGAAATCCCGATCATGGGTGTAGAGCGTCTTCACGCCGTGGCCCAGGAGAATCGACGCGAGCTGCGCGTCCGGCACCAGATTGCCGCGAGTTGGTACGTCGGTGGTCACCTTGCTGTAGGTGTCCCAGAAACCGTCCTCTTCACCGATCGCGCGGCAATGAGGCAGATTCAGCAGCGCTGCGACGTTCTGCATGGCTTCGTCATGGGTGAGCGGCCGCTCGAAGATGGCCGGATGCGTGGACATGCGCAGATAACTCATGAGAGTCACCCAGGCCATACAAAACACTTCGCGATCGGCGGCGCAACGCGCGAGAAATTCCGTGGCCTTTGAGTGCATCGGGCTTCGGGCATCCGACGCATGCAGCAGAATGTTGACATCGATGCCGAAGCTCACCGCGCGGCATCGTCCATGGCGTCGAGCAGGGCGTGTTTGTCGGCCAGATCGACACGCGCCCGCATCGGCTGTGCGATCCAGCGGAACGGCGGCGGTGGCGGAGAATTGCGCCGCCCGGTGGCGAGCGCTTGCGCAAGCAGATCGGAGACCAATCTGCCAAGCGGCTTGCCCTCGCGGCGCTGAAGGCGCTTGAGATCCTTGAGGATCGGATCGTCTATATCGAGCGTGGTGCGCATGATGCGTGATGTTAGACAGGGATACACCTGATATCAAACAAACCTCGGGTCTCCCGATGACCTCCCGCAGCCCACGACCTATGGAACCGGACCGGCTGGAACCGGACCGGCGTCCATGCGGCACATGGCCGCCCGGGAGGTGTCGATGCTCGTTTCCGTTGGAGTCCGTCCTACAACTAAGGCCGCGACGGAGGGCGGATCGGAGGTGATATGGCCGCAATAGCACAAACGCATTCGATATCGGCGCGCATCATCCGTTCCGCGGTTGTCCTCGCGATCGGGCTTGCTGCGTCGCTGGGCATCGCGCCCATGCTCCGCGCGCTCGGCCTGCACGATTGGTCGAAACACACATTCGGTTCGAACGGATTTTATGAGCTGTTTATCACTTCTGTCTTCGTGCTGGTGCTCGTGTCCACCATGGCGATGTGGCGCTCGGGCCTTGCCCGCGCACTGGACGCGCTCGCCATTGCACGCTTTTCGCCGCGTGGCTGTCTCGTCTCCGTGGTCGCAATTGCAGCGGGACTTGCCGTGCTTCTGCTTGCCGGCGCCAAATACACGCCTCAGCCGCCGGGCGCGCTGCTGATATTCGGCGTGATCGGGCCCTTCGTCGAGGAAGTGCAATTCCGCGGCTTTCTATTTCGCCAGATGCGCCGCTGGGGTGGGGCGCCGTTCTGGGTTGCGGCCGTCCTTGCGTCGCTCGCGTTCGGCGCGGGCCATTTCTATGCGGGAAATTCGCTCGCCGACAGCCTCATGAACAGCACGATCACTTTCGCAGGCGGCATGCTGTTCTGCTGGCTCGTGGAACGCTGGAACTCGATCTGGCCGGGCTTCATCATCCACGCTGGCCTCAATCTCGTCTGGTCCCTGTTCGCGCTGGGCGAAAACGCCGTCGGCGGCAAGATGGGCAATCTGGCGCGGCTCGCGACACTTGTCGTGATGATTGTCCTGACAGCGCTCCTCGCGCCGCGCAGCCGGCGCGGTGCCCGGGTCACAGCGGATGCATCCGGAAAAAAGGCAGCGTGAACCGCAAGATCGGCGGTAGCCTAGTGCATCATCACCCCATTATTGGCGATTATACCTTTGAGTTAGCGGCCCGCTAGGGCTAGAATCGGACCGACAGGCCGACGCTTTCTCAACTGAGGCACCCCCTCGGAAGTATAAATCGCCAATCTTGAACTGAGGGGGGTGCCTTGTTGAGGCAAGCCTATGTCCGCCAATACGCGGCGAGAAGCCGAAGAATTCGAAGTCACAGAGGAAATGATCGACGTTGGCATGCAAGAGTTTACCGAACGTGCCGTCTTCCTCTCCTATGATAGCACCGGAAGCCAAAGCGACCCTGACGAGCGGGAGCGCGACACACGCGAATCGCTCAAGGCTGCTTTTTCCGCCATGCTTCGTAGCTCTCGTCGCCTATACGAATCCAAATCTCCCTAAAACGCTTCCTGATTTCAGCAATTTGCCCGAGAACATCCTCTAAGTACTCGATTGAGTACGCTTGCATGCCGAACCGCAGCCTCTTGTCTGCAGTCACTTCAAAGCGGCCAACCTGATAAGATTCGCTGCCCCACATCCACGAATCGTGGACGATACGGTTTCGCCTAGAGGCGATCTGCCCGCTCTCTTCCGCTAGCTTGCACAGCGCATTCACGCTCTCTTCCGATACGCCATCTTCCAGTCGCACCAGCGCTATAAGCGCCTTAAATCGCGGCCCAGGCCCAATGTATTGCGCCGTCAGACATGCTCCCCGTTCGTCCTCCCTACAGGCGTAGGTCCAGATGACGGAATCGATCTCATATTCGAACCGCGCCCATGCTGACGCAACGCGCCCGACCCGTGTATAGTGCGGATCGTCGGGCGGGAGTTCATAGAAATCCTCGCCTGGCTTGAAGGGACCGCTCGCACCGGATTCAGCCATGCCCCAAACCCCAGAAGACCCGGAACACTATAGCGAGGCGGAAACGATCCGCCGGCGTGAAGCTGCGCTCAAACGGATGATGAACACCCCACACAAACCCCACAGCGAGTCGGCTCCGATTCGCAAGGGGAAGCGCAAAAAGGCCGCAAAAAAGAGCCGCAAAACGGCTTAACGGGGACAGCCCCACGCGTTCAATATCGCATTGCGAATCATGATGTGCGCCGGCCGCGAGTTCAGGTTGGCCGCGTAAGTACGCATCCAATTCTGGACCACCATAACGATTTGGGTGTCATTTGGCGCAATTCCGCCTTGCGGACATACTTTGCCGGTCGCAGCGAGCGCATCATAGAAACCGCTCAGGTAGCCATGACAAAACGGCCGATTGAAGAATCCGGCTTCGGCGCCAGTACCGCACGAATTGTAGAAACCCATTCCTGATTCGTCGTAGGCGAGAGCAGGACTCGTAAACAGAAAGCCGGCGGCAAGCGCGGCAAAGGCAACAGCGGATTTCATCAGGCCACACCCTTTGGAGGACGCTGGTAGAGTACCAAAGGCTGCTTAACCGCCGGTTTCAGCCGTCATCCGCCTTCTAACAAAGCGAGAATAAGACGCAGGCGCTTTCGGCCCTCGCGAAAACCGCGACGCTTCTTGTCAATTAGGCTGGTGGTAGGTGAGCCGCTTGCCTCCGGCGCCCTTCAGAATGCGGCTGGCGCGTTCGGCGTCAGAAACGCCAAGGCGCGCGCGGTTATTCATACGGAAATCAAATTCCGCGAGATAGCGATGCAAATGTTGCTCGCTCATGTGTTGATATGTGCCGACTAAGCCTCTCTTAAACAAGGAAAAATAGCCTTCCGCAGAATTCGTGTGGACCTTGATGCGATCCGGTGTCATGCGCATGAATTGCTTGTCGTGATTGACGGCTTCGTGCGAGGCGGAAACGCCAGCGAACTTGTAGAACGGTGCGCCATCCGTGTGCATGGCGCTTTCGGGGTGCAGATTGAGCGCCAGAACCCGGCGGACCCCGTTCCCAATCGGACCTTCCGCGCCCGTGAGCATCTTGGAGCGGACCCGGCCGCCCCGTTCGACTAGCGCCACGAATTTCTTGTTGTTGGCCCGCGCCTTGGGCTTCCGTGTCTTACGGGAAGGAGCGAGTTCGGTTTCGTCCACCTCGACGATCTTGGCTGGTCCGCCGATCCTCTCAGGCGTGGCCGGCGCCATAGCTTCGCGAATCCTATGCGCCATGAACCACGCGCTCTTGTACGTAATCCCAAGCATCCGATGCAGTTGATGCGCCGGAATACCTTTCTTGCTCGACGCCATAAGGTGCGAGGCCAAAACCCACTTGTGCAGCGGAATATGCGACCGTTCCCAGATCGTGCCGGTGCGAACCGTGAACTTGTCTCGGCAACCGTTGCATTGGAACATACCGGCTTGTGTCTTGCCGCCCATTTTTGTCACGTTGTCCGACCCGCATAGAGGGCAGGCCGCGCCATTGGGCCAGCGTCCGGCTTCAAGATGCGCGGTCGCGGCGGCTTCGTCGGTAAAGATCGGGTTTGTCAGGTCACAGGTCATCGGAAACGCCTCTAAAGCCAGCAATATCTAGGCTTTGTGGCGTGCTAAGTCAACGGTATAATCGCCCCATTATTTTACATAATATAGATTATACGAATTTCGGCCGGCACCCGAAGGGCTGCAAAATGGCGGTCCGGGCCGGAGCCAACACTTGGCCCGCAGAGGCTGAGCGTGATGCCCGATCGCCGAGCCGAAGCCGCGGTCGGCGCGCCATTGCAAGCTCCGCCAAGAAGCCGAAGATCGTTGCCCAGTGGTACGGCTTCCGCGGGCGGTTGATACGCCATCCCCGCCTACGGACGTTTTGCCGCCGACTGCCGTACCCATGGGGTCCCGCACGCCGCCGATCCACGTAGCACGAAAAGAAGATAACGCGTGGCGAAGCAGAAAGTTCCTGCGTCTGATCTGTCGAAAACAAAGCTGCTGCACCGTCGGAAAACGCAAGTGGCAATCATCTCACAAACCGGCTAAATTCCGCGCGGGGCAGTTCTCAAATGTACAAAACCAAAGAAAGGAATGGTGCAAATGAGCAGTCTGCGATCAATCCTTGTAGCGGCGTCCGTCGTCGTGGCGAGCACGTCCGCCTACGCGGCGCAATCCTCATACATAGCCAGCGATTGGAACGACCTGGTTTCAAAGGTGAACTGCAAGGACGTCAAACAGCTTCCCGACGGCCAATGGCAGATCCATGCCGACGTGTCATTTGCGGGAAACATCAAGGCTAGTCCCTTCGTGCCGGATCAGCATGTGGATGCACTGAAGAAAAGATGTGGTATGGCGAATACACCCGCAGGACAATGAGCGTCGCCTGCCGAAGCGTGCCGGCCGGTAGAACAACAGCGTTGCAAATGGACGCCAGCGGCGCAAATACGCCGCGCCATGTTGCGCAAGATCAGAGAACTGGCACCTGGCGACGATAATGTGACGTGCGGTGCATCGCCGGCAAAACTGTTCAGCGGAAGAAGGGGCGACAGATGCAGACGAGACCGGTCCGAGTTCTGACTTGCGCCCTCATTGGCGCAATGCTCGGGATATCCATTGTCGCCGCACAGGACGAGACGCCGCCGCCGCCCGCCGCGCCGGTGGCGTATTCCGAGGGCCAGCTCGACCAGCTGACATCGCCGATTGCGCTGTATCCGGATCCGCTGGTGTCCGAGATTTTGATGGCATCGACCTATCCGCTGGAAGTCGTCGAGGCGGATCGCTGGGTCGAGAATCCCGATAATGCCGCGCTGCAGGGCGATCAGCTGACCGCAGCGCTTGGGGCGCAGTCCTGGGACCCGAGCGTGAAATCGCTGGTGCCCTATCCTCCCGTGCTGCGGATGCTGGACGACAATCTCGAATGGACCGAAGCGCTCGGCGACGCGTTCATCGCCGACCAGGCCGGCGTGATGGATTCCATCCAGCGCCTGCGGGCAAAGGCGCAAAGCGACGGATATCTGAGTTCGACGCCGCAGCAGACCGTGACGGCCGAAGATCAGGATATCGTCATCGAGCCCGTGAACGCCGATTATTTCTATCTTCCGGTCTGCGATCCCGCGAGTGTCTATGGCGTATGGCCATATCCCGACTACCCGCCTTATTACTTCACCGGCTACTATCCCGACCTGACCGTCGGAGCCTTTGGCTGCGGATGGTGGGAGGGTCCGATCTTCGCACCCTATTGGGGATGGAATCGCTGGGACTGGCGCAATCACCGCATCGTCATCGATCGCGGGCGTTTCACGGCGCTGAACGGCAACCGCCCGCCCCCGGGGAATAACAACAGCTGGCACTACGATCCGGCGCACCGCCACGACGTGCCCCACACAACGCCCGCGCTGCAGAGGCGTTTCGGCGGAACGACACCGCCCGACATCGAACGCAGCGATCGCGGCTATGCATCGCCCGATATCCAGCATAGCGACCGCGGTTTCACATCGCCCGACATCGAACGCAGCGATCGCGGCTTTGCGCCGCCGTCCATGACGGGACAGGCGCGCGCGTTTCCCCCGGTGTTCGAATCCTTCGACCGCGGAAGCGATGTGGGCGCCGATGCCATGCGCGGATTTTCGAGCCGGATGTCCATGGGCGGCGGGCACGGATTTTCCGGCGGCGGCGGGGGTCACCGATGAACGCGAGATGCAAATACCGCGAGGACGCGATGATTCTGTGCAATGAAATGCCGGCTGAAGGATTTGGGCGTGCACGAATGACCGCGCTGGCCGCGGCGGCAGCGTTGATGCTGCTGGGCGCGAACCTGGCCCGCGCCGCGGACGGACAGACCTTCCCTTCGCCGGAAGCCGCGGCCGAAGCGCTCGATTCCGCCTGGGCGAGCGGCAAGACCGATGCGCTGCTTGCGATATTCGGACCGGATGGAGCACGGCTCGTGAGTTCCGGCGATCCGGTTGCGGAGAAAGACGCGCGAGACCGGCTCGCGGCCGCTTACGCGGAAGCGCATCGCATCGAGCCTGACGGCAAGGCGCGAATGATCATCGTGCTGGGGAAGAACGCGTGGCCTTATCCGATTCCGCTGGTGCAGCAAGACGGAGCCTGGCGCTTCGACGTTGCGGCCGGTGCCGAGCAGATCATCGACCGGCGCATCGGCCATGACGAACGAACCGCGATACGGGTCTGCCGCACCTATGTGGAAGCGCAACGGGAATATGCGGCGAAAGACCGGCAGGGCGACGGCCTGCACGAATTCGCGCAGAAAGTTGCGAGCACGGATGGAAGACATGACGGGCTTTATTGGCCGGCAACGCAAGCCGGTGACGAGAGTCCGCTCGGCCCGCTCGTGGCGACCGCGGAAGCGCAAGGCTATGGCGCGCCGGCGGCGGGCGTCCACCGGCCGTTTCACGGCTATTACTATCTGATCCTGACGCGGCAGGGAAAAAGCGCGTCCGGAGGCGCAAGAAATTACATCGTCAACGGCCATATGACGCGCGGCTTCGGGCTGGTCGCGTTTCCGGCGACCTATGGCGATTCCGGCGTCATGACATTCGTCGTCAACCAGAACGGAATCGTGTTCGAGAAAAATCTCGGCCCCGATACCGATGCCATCGCGCGGCAGATGAGGGAATACGATCCGGACCGCACCTGGAAAGTCGCGCAGCCCTGACCAGACTCTTTCCTCCCCCGCACATGCGCGGGGGAGGAAAACATCACCGATCCGGCGCCGGCCGGACGGTGAGGCGCAAGCGTTCGCCCGCCCGCCAGATATCGAGTTCCGCATCACGTCCGGCACGGTCGGCGACCAGCAGCCGATGCAGATCATCCACGCCCGTCACCGGTTCGCCGGCAAAAGCAAGTATTGTGTCCCCTTTTCTCACGCCGGATTTCACGGCGGGACTATCCGGCTGGATATCGAGCACCATCGCAGCCGTGGCCGGAACGCGCTCGAGCCGGCGCATGACACGGCGATCGAGTGTGATGGTCTGCGCGGCAATGCCGAGCCGGCTGCGGTGCACACGGCCGTCGCGCATCAGGAGCGTCGCGACATGGGTGGCCGTATCGATGCCGATGGCAAAGCAGATGCCTTGCGCCCAGCCAGCCATCGCCGTGTTGATGCCGATGACAAGGCCCCGCGCGTCGACCAGCGGTCCGCCCGAATTGCCGGGATTGAGCGGCGCATCGGTCTGGATCACGCTGTCGATCAGCCGCCCGGACCTGCCCCGAAGTGAGCGGCCAAGAGCACTGACAATTCCGGCTGTTACCGTCGCCTGATAACCTAATGGATTGCCGATCGCCACGACGAGCTGGCCGACGCGCAGCGTCGAAGACCGGCCGAGCGCCGCATGCGGCAGGCCATTGGCAGCGAGCCGCAGCACGGCGAGATCGGTCGCCGGATCCTCGCCCACCAGCGTGGCGTCGAAGCTGCGGCCATCGGACAAGGAGGCACGATATTCTGCGGCGCCCTCGACCACATGGCTGTTGGTCAGGAGATAGCCGTCGGGCGTGAACAGCACGCCCGAGCCCTGCCCGCGTCGCCGCCCGTTTCCGGCCGCGATGCTGACGACCGCGGGCCCCACCTGCTCGAAAGCGCGCGACACGCAGTCGGAATAGGGATCGAGAATATCGGGTAACGATGGGTCTGGAGCGGTTTGCGGCATCGGTGCGTCCGGAGGCAGTTTTCTATTGTTCACCAAGGCCGGGATTGATCCCGCCATGGTGAAGTAGAAGATCAATATTGAATTCGCTAAATGCGACCGCTCCCCACGCATCCAACCCGGTCATTTGTCCGGGTGGCGACCTCCCCATCCGGCCGATGGCGCCGCGCCTCGCGGGATTGCACCTTCATGCCTATGTCAGAAACGGAGAAGACCATGACCCAAGGTATATTGAAGGAATTATCGGCAGCGCTCGCCGCACAGGCGACAGACACGCGCGCATTCACGGCGGAGATTCATATAGAAGGCTCGCGCCATCGCAGCGGCACGGTGTGGCGGCCCGATATTATCGTGACCTCGGAGCAGTCGCTGCCGGACGCGGAATCTTATGAGATCGTGATCGCAGGAAACGCACCGGTGCGCGCGACGCTTGTAGGCCGCGATCCAGGCACCAATGTCGCGGTGCTCAAGCTTGATGCTCCCGCGGCCGCCAGCCTGCCCAAGGCGGGCGAAGCGGTCGCCGGATCGTTCGCGCTCGCCATCGGTGCCGATGGTTATGGCGGCATCGCAGCGCGGCTCGGCATTGTGAGCGCGGTTGCACCGGAATGGCGGAGCCGCGGCGGCGGCAGGGTCGATCGCCGCATCACGCTCGATATGCGGCTCTCCCATCACGAGGATGGCGGTCCGGTTCTCGACGCATCGGGCAATCTGCTTGGTATTTCCACGCTCGGCCACCGCGAATCCATCCTCGCGATTCCGCCGTCCACGGTCGAACGAAGCGTCGGGATTTTGCTCGAGCATGGCCGCGTCGAACGCGGCTGGCTTGGCGTGGCGCTGCAGCCGGTCGCCGTGCCGGAAGAATTGCGCGCAGCCGCGGGACAGGAAAGCGCGCTCATGGTGATGAGCGCCGACAAGGAGGGCCCGGCCGCAGCCGCCGGCATCACGACCGGCGATGTGCTGCTGCAGATAGACGGCACGGCACTCGACCGCATGCATGCTCTTCCCGACAGCCTCGGCTCCGAGAATGTGGGCAAGCAGGTGGAAGTCAAACTCATCCGGGCCGGCGCCATACGCGCGGTCACGGCCACGATCGCCGCGCGCCCCGCTGCATCGGAAGAACGGGACCGCAAGGCGGAGCAATGGAAACAGATGGCGGAGCACCGGCGCCATCATCATCACCATCGCGGGCGCCATGGCTGCTGATCCCGCAGCTGAAAGTGACGCGGACGGCTTGCGCGTCGCGCTCTTGATCGCAGACGCGGCGCGCCGCCGCGAGCTGGTCGCGGCCCTGCCCGCGCTTGGCCATAGCGTGGCATCGCTTGAAACATCCGACGTGGTGCTCACCGACGATGCGACGATGGTGGAGCCCGGTTTGGCGGTGGTGCTGCTTGGCGAAGGCGCCGCCGCAGCGGGCATACTGCCGCCGGATGCCGACCTCGCGCAGATCGATGCGGCGCTCCGCGCGGTGGCCGTCGGGCTCGTCGTGCGCCCTGCCCCGCGGTTTTTCGATGCCGATGACGGCGTTCCGTTGCCGCTGCTGACGCCGCGCGAAGTCGAAATCCTGGTCGCGCTGCGCGACGGCCTCAGCAACAAGGCGATCGCCCGGCGGCTCGCCATCTCGCAGCACACGGTGAAATTTCATGCCGAGTCGATCTTCCGCAAGCTCGGCGTCACCAACCGCGTCGAAGCCGTCGCCAAGGGCCTCCGCCGCGGCCTTGTGCATCTTTGAAAAAAATGGTCACGCGAAGACGCGGCGAGCGCGGAGGTTTTTGAAACTCAAAGAGCACCAAGATATCAAAGAAGAATTGTGCGCGAAGCGCGCTTTATTTCCTGGTGTTCTTCGCGCTCCGGCGGTGGAAATAGCTCCTCCGCGTACTCCGCCCCTCCGCATGACCATCTTGCCCGGCAAGAGGTTTGGCCCTTTCAATGGCGCCATGACAGAAAACACGAAACGGGCAATCACGGAACTGCTGGCGATCATGCGGCGGCTGCGCGACCCGAAATCGGGCTGCCCCTGGGACCGCGAGCAGACGTTCGGCACCATC
>Ga0335075_10013611_pt1 | contig 12242 bp, 14 predicted proteins | sample Lox_Sample_24_FD_206723 | JGI IMG/M metagenome (GOLD analysis project Ga0335075, IMG submission 206723) | Soil microbial communities from Loxahatchee National Wildlife Refuge, Florida, United States - Lox_Sample_2.4 | ecosystem: Environmental > Terrestrial > Soil > Wetlands | place: USA... | reverse complement strand
GCGCGGGAGCGCGAGGCCATTGAGATGAACGGGCCAGAGGCGCGCGAGCTGCTGTCGCTGTACTACCAGGTGAAGGGGATTCCGCGGGACGATGCGGACCACGTGGTGGAGCATCTGGCGGACGATCCGGAGCAGTTTCTGCGCGCGCTGGCGTCGGAGCGGCTGAACATGACCGAGGAGGGACTGAGCCAGCCGCTGGTGTCGGCGTGGTCGGGGGCGCTGTCGACGGCGGTGGGGGCGTTCATTCCCATCGTGCCGTTCTTCTTTATGACGGGATATCCGGCGGTGATTGTGTCGGCGATCGTGTCGCTGGCCGCGCACTTTGCGGTGGGCGCGGCGAAGTCGCTGATCACGGTGCGAAGCTGGTGGGCGTCTGGCCTGGAGATGACGGTGGTGGGCGCGGTGGAAGGCGCGGCCACGTATGTGATTGGGCTGGGGCTGCGGGGAGTGGGGATTTAGAGGCAGCTGAAAAGCGGTTAGCGGGAAGGCGGTTAGCTGAGAAGCGGTTAGCCGAAAGAGCGGTTAGCCGAAAGAGCGGCTAGCTGAGAAGCGGTCAGGATCTGGGGTTGGGGCTGCGGAGACGGAACTGGTTGGCGCGGTCGAATTCGTCGCGGAGCTCGGGGGTTTTCAGATTTTCGCGCAGGTGGGCGAGGCGCAGCTCGAGGGCTTGAAGCGACTGGGCGATGGCGTCGGCGTTGGTGTGAGCGATGTCGCGCCACATGGAGAAGGGGCTGGCGCCGAGGCGCGTCACCTCGCGCAGGGCGCGGCCGCCGATGGGGAGCAGGTCGGCGTTGGCGGCGAATTCGTCTTCGAGCAGGGCGCAAAGCGCGGTGGAAACGAACTGGGGGAGATGGCTGATCCAGGCGCAGAGAACGTCGTGACGGTCAGGGGAGAGATCGACGATTCGGGCGCCGAATTTTTCCACCCAGGTGCGATATTCGCGCGACAGTATGGAAACCGCAGGTTCTTCGACTCCGCTCGCTTCGCGAGCTTCGCTCAGAATGACATCATTTTTTTTCCGGGGTTCAGTGAATAACCACGCAGAGCCGGAGAAGAGCGTGGCGTCGGCGTTGGCGGCGCCGCTGACTTCCTTGCCGGCCATCGGGTGTCCGGGGAGAAAGCCGGGCTGGCCGGGGCCGTTGTATTTGTCGCGAGCGTGGTTACAAATGGCGCCTTTGACGGAGCCGACGTCGGTGACTAACTGGCGGTCGGTGAGGACGGGCGCGAGGCGGTCGAGCCAGTCGAGGATGGTGAAGACGGGTCCGCCGAGCAGGATGAGGTCGCTTTCGGCGGCTGCCGTGAGCGGATCGTCGGCGAGGACGGTGATGGCTTCGCGGCTGAGCGCGGTGCGGAGCTCGGCGGGGTCCGGGTCCCATCCGGCGATGGGTCCTGAGAAACCGTGGGCGCGCAGGGCGAGTCCGACGGAAGATCCGATGAGGCCGGTGCCGAGGATGGCGATGCTTTCGATCATGCCAGTACAGGTTACAGGGGACAGGTGACGGCAACCCACTCAAGCCAGAAACGGGCTTGAGTGGGGCACCCGAAATCCCACCCTGTTGCCCGTTCGACTCGGTCGCTTGCGCGACCTTCGCTCAGGGCAGGCTTTAGCGGCGACAAGCGTGGGGCACCCCGGGGACACAGGTGACAGGGAGCGGGGAGCAGGGTACAGTCCATCCCACTTCTGTCAACGTCAGGCAGAAGTGGGGCACCCGGGTGTCTCTAAATCGTGCGGTCGACGGCGGAGGCGATGACGCGCAGGGAATCCATGAGCTGAGAGAACTGCTCGGGAAAGAGCGACTGCGCGCCGTCGGAGAGCGCCTTGTCGGGATTGGGGTGGACTTCGATGAGGAGGCCATCGCCGCCGGCGGCCACCGTCGCACGGGCCATGGCAGGGACCTTATCGCGGCGGCCGGTGCCGTGCGAAGGGTCGCCGAGGATGGGCAGGTGGGAGAGCTTGTGGACGACGGGGATGGCGGAGATGTCCATGGTGTTGCGGGTGTAAGTCTCGAAGGTGCGGATGCCGCGCTCGCAGAGGATGACGTCGTAGTTGCCGCCGGCGAGAAGGTATTCGGCGGAGAGCAGCAGCTCCTCGATGGTGGCGGCGATGCCACGCTTGAGCAGGACGGGCCTGCGGACCTGACCGAGCTCGCGCAGGAGGTTGAAGTTCTGCATGTTGCGCGCGCCCACCTGGAAAAGGTCGACGTAGGGCATCATGACTTCGATCTGCGAGATCTCCATGACCTCGCTGACGGTGAGCAGGCCGTGGGCGTCGCCGGCTTCGCGCAGCAGCTTGAGGGCTTCAAGGCCGTGGCCCTGGAAAGAATAGGGAGAACTGCGGGGCTTGAAGGCGCCGCCGCGAAGGAACTTAGCGCCGGCGGAGCTGACGATCTTTGCGGCGGCGAAGATCTGCTCGCGGGATTCGACGGAGCAGGGGCCGGCCATAACCACGACCTGCTCGCCGCCGATGGAGACGCCGCTGGGGAAGCGGACGATGGTGCCCTCAGGCCGGAAGCTGCGGCCGGCCAGCTTGTAGGGCGAGGTGATGCGGATGACTTCCGCGACGCCGGCGAGAACATCAAACTCGGCGTGCTCGAAGGCGCCGGGAGTGCCGACGCCGGCAAGGATGGTCTGGACGGTTCCGGTGGTGCGGTGGACGTTGAAGCCGATTTCCATCATGCGCTCGACGACGGCCTGGATCTGCTCCTCGGTCGCGCGCTCCTGCATGGCAACGATCATTGGTCTTTTCCTGTCTGGTTTTGCGAGGCGAGCTCGTTTTTCTGGAGCGCGCGCATGACGTCGATGATGCGCTCGTAGATGTGGACCAGCTCGGAGTCGGGCAGCGGGCCGGGATTGTGGGAGCGGACGTTGTCGAAGATGACGCGCTCGCGGTTGGGCTCGTAGACGGGGAGGGAGGTGGCGCGCTTGAGTCGGCCGATGGCCTGCGCGGCAGCAGCGCGCTCGCTGATGAGGAGCACAATCTGCCGGTCGAGCGAGTCGATTTTGCGCCGCCAGTCTTCGATGGTCATGATGATCCTTGTGTGCCGCAGGCGACCGATGTGCCGGGGCTGGGGAATTCGCGAGACGGTTGCGTGTCTGGAGAGATTTTAGCGGGCCGGCGCGGCGGGCTCGGGGACGCCGCGCAGACCCTGGATAAATCGGGCGACGGCGCCGGGCGCGGCCTGGGGTCCGGCCTGCTCGATGGTGGCAACGAGGGCGCTGCCGACCACCGCGGCATCGGCGAATTCGCCGACGGCGGCGAAGTGCTCGGGGCTCGAAATGCCGAATCCGACTGCGATGGGGAGCTGGGTGACCTGGCGCAGGCGGCGAACGAGCTGCTCAGCATCGCTGGTGAGGGATTTTTGCGCGCCGGTGATGCCGACGCGGGAGATGGCGTAGACGAATCCCTGGGAGGCTGCCGCGATGGCTTCGAGGCGGGCATCGGGACTGGTGGGCGCGGCGAGGAAGATGGGCGCAAGACGGTGGCGATGCATAGCGTCGAGGTAGTCGCGCGCCTCTTCGACAATCAGGTCGGTGACGAGGACGCCATCGACGCCAGCCAGGGCCGCGGCGGCGCAGAAATTCTCGAGGCCGAGGCGGAGGATGGGGTTGAGGTAGGAAAAGACGACGAGGCCGGCGGCGGGACGCTCGCGGCGGACATCGGCGGCGAGGGCGACGACGTCGCGGAGGGTGACGCCGTTGCGCAGGGCGCGCTCGCTGGCGCGCTGGATCACGGGGCCGTCGGCAACGGGATCGCTGAAGGGAACGCCGAGCTCGAGTACGTCAGCGCCGGCGTCGATGGCGGCGAGGGCGATGGCGCGCGAGGCGGCGAGATCGGGGTCGCCGATGGTGAGGTAGGCGGCGAGGCCGGGACGGGATTGGAAGTGGAGGGGCATTGTTCCGTTATGGGCTATTGTCTCAGAGGATCGGGGGACACGGCACGATTGTGAGGGTCGCGAGGGAGTTGAGGGGCAGGGGGCTGTGCCCGCGGTGGGGAAACTTCCGGAAGGCGGACGACTCGCCAGGAACCGCCGAATGCCTCACCCCACGCGCACTGTCATTCTGATGACTCGCATCGCGAGGCGGAAGGATCCGCGGTTGCCGTTCCGAGACTCTCCATGATGCGAAACGTCCGCGATGCCGACGATGCGGACAAAAAGGTCCGTTCAGCGAATCACTTTGCCCGAAGCGGACGGCGCGCATAGGCTGCATAATGTGGTCGAGAGAACCCTATGGGCAAAAGAACCTGGCTGATTTTTGCTGCGATTCAGCTGGCAGGTTGTATCTTTGCGAGCTACGGCACTGTGTATTCGGAGTCGGCATCTGTTCGCGTGTCGTGGCTCCTCGGTTTTCTCCTGCTTTTACCGGGCAATCTACCGGCGCAAGCTGTCAGTCAGGCACTGATTCATGTCCGAACCGCCTACGTTTTCATTCCGGTGGCCGTTGCATCCAACGCCATATTCTGGATCACGCTCTCAGGATTCTGGCGAATGCTTCGGCGGCCAGCTTCAAACGGGTCTTCATACAGATATAGGCTCGCGTTGGCTCTTGCATGCCTGACATTCATGGTGGCGAACACCATCCACTTCCTTCGCCCCATTACCTGTTCGGACTGCCTTTTTCCGTACGGAGTGCCTTTCACGCTCTATCACGACGGTGGTTTCGCTGGCGGGGCGGGCATTGCGTGGACGGGCCTCGCAGCAGACGCAGTCTGCGTCGTAGCCGCGGCTCTCATGGTCGGACGCGTTTGGGAAGCCTTGGCGTTGCGGCGCCAAAAGCACATTCGGGCCGAATGACCGGCATTGCGGAACCTTCGGGTTGCTGGTACTCAGGGGCTAAAGCCCGAATTTTTTTGGCGCTTTTTCGGCACGACTGAAGTCATGCCCTGATACAAAGCTTCACGGGCTGAAGGCAAATGCCGTTCTCGTTTACTGGTGCATGACCGGCTGTCCGGAACGTTTCCCCGGGATTCCAAAGCGATGCGGGCGCCACGATGCGGGCCGTCCAGCTATTTGTCGCCCGTCAGGCTGAGCTCGCGGGTGAGGATGCCCATGTCCTTGTCGCCGCGGCCGGAGACGTTGACAAGGACGATGTCGCGCGGGCTCATCTTCGGTGCGAGGCGGAGGCATTCGGCGACGGCGTGGGCAGATTCGAGCGCTGGAATGATGCCTTCGGTGCGGGCGAGGCAGAGGGTCGCGTCGAGGGCTTCAGCGTCGGTCGCGGAGGTGTACTCGGCGCGGCCGGAGTCGTGGAGCGCGGCGTGCTCGGGGCCGACCGAGGCGTAGTCGAGGCCGGCGGAGACGGAGTGGGTGAGGGCGATCTGGCCGGCGTCGTCCTGGAGGACGTAGGAATAGGTGCCCTGGAGAACGCCGGGGGATCCTCCGGAGAAGCGCGCGGCGTGCTCGCCGAGAGCAGAACCGCGGCCTCCGGCTTCGACGCCGATGAGGCGAACGTCTTTGTCGGGGATGAACTCGTAAAAGGCACCGATGGCGTTGGAGCCGCCACCGACGCAGGCGATGACGGCGGTGGGCAGGCGGTTTTCTTTCTCAAGGATCTGGGCGCGGGCTTCGCGGCTGATGACGCGGTGGAAGTCGCGGACCATGGCGGGATACGGATGCGCGCCGAGAACGCTGCCGAGCAGGTAGTGCGTGATGCGGACGTTGGTGACCCAGTCGCGCATGGCCTCGTTGATGGCGTCTTTGAGCGTGCGCGAGCCGGAGGAGACGCCGCGGACTTCGGCGCCGAGCAGGCGCATGCGGTAGACGTTGAGCTCCTGGCGGCGCATGTCCTCTTCGCCCATGTAGACGACGCAGTCGAGCCCGAAGAGCGCGCAGACGGTGGCGGTGGCGACACCGTGCTGGCCGGCTCCGGTTTCGGCGATGATGCGCTTTTTGCCCATGCGCACGGCGAGGAGCGCCTGGCCGAGGCAGTTGTTGATCTTGTGCGCGCCGGTGTGGAGCAGGTCTTCGCGCTTGAGGTAGATTTTGGCGCCGCCGAGGGATTCAGTGAGGCGCGCGGCGTAGGTGAGCGGGGTGGGGCGGCCGGCGTAGTCGCGCAGGAGCGAGTCAAGCTTGAGGTGGAAGTCGGGATCGGCCTGGGCTTCCTGGTACGCGTGGTCGAGCTCGTCGAGGGCGGCGACGAGAGTTTCGGGGACGTAGCGTCCGCCGTAGGGGCCGAAACGGCCGGCGATGGCGTGAGTGGTTGCTGGGGCTGCCATGTATTCAGGGTACAGGGTACAGGTTGCAGGTGACAGGCGGGTCAGTGTGGGCACGAAGGTTTTCAGCGATTTTGAGTGGCGGTGAGGGGGTGGTTTTCGATGGCGGCGAAGGCATCGCGGGCGGCGGCGACGAAGGCGCGGACTCGGGCGGGGTCTTTTTTGCCGGGAGAGGATTCGATGCCGCTGACGACGTCGACGCCCCAGGGGCGGAGGGTGCGGATGGCGTCGGCAACATTGGCGGGAGTGAGGCCGCCGGCTAGGATGATGCGGAGCTTTGGGGCTTCGGCGGAAAGAAGGGCGCGGGCGCGGGACCAGTCGAAGGAGCGGCCGGTGCCGCCGGAGGCTGCGGCGGTTTTTGCGTCGAGAAGGATGGCGTCGGCGACACCATGATGGCCGAGCGAGCGAAGGTCGGCGCGGAGGCGGCGTTCGGCGTCGGCAGGATCGGCGTCGAGGGCCCAGTGGAGGGTCTGAATGAGAAATTGACTGTGGCCGAATTCGGTGCGGAGCCGATCGAGGAGCGGGAGATCGAGGCCGCCGTGCAGCTGGATGCCGTTGAGGCCGGTCGTGCGCGTGATGGAGACGATGGCGTCGCGGTCGTGGGACTGGAAGACGCCGATGTGGGTGAGGTCGGAGGGCAGCGTGGGGGTGATGGCGGCGACCTGCTCGGGCGTGACGTGGCGCGGGCTGCGGGCGAAGACGAAGCCCACCGCGTCGGCGGCGACATCGACGGCGAGTTGAACATCAGCGGGATTGGTGTTGGCGCAGAGTTTGATCCACATGAGCGTCAGGCGGGTGTGGCCGCGGGCTCCTGCGCGGCGGCGCGGAGCAAAGAGGCGAGCGCAGCGCCGGGATCGGCCTGGCGCATGAGCGATTCGCCGATGAGGCCCGCGTGGTATCCGGCAGCGCGGAGGCGGCGGAGCGCTGTGGCGGTGTGGATGCCGCTCTCGGCGACGTGCACGGCGCTGGAGGGGAGCTGGGCGGCGAGGTGCAGCGAGGTTTCCAGGCTGACTTTGAAGGTATGCAGGTCGCGGTTGTTGACGCCATAGCAGTCGCAGCCGAGCGAGCGAACGCGGGCCAGCTCTTCGGCGGTGTGGACTTCGCAGAGGACGTCGAGCTGATGGGCATGGGCGGCGGCAGTGAGACGGGCGAGCTCGTCGTCGGCGAGTGCGGCGGCGATGAGCAGGATGGCATCGGCGCCATGGGCGCGGGCTTCGACGATCTGGTATTCGTCGATGATGAAGTCCTTGCGCAGGCAGGGCAGGCAGGTGGCGGCGGAGGCGATTTCGAGGTTGCGCAGGCTCCCCTGGAAGAATGGCTCGTCGGTGAGGACGGAGAGCGCGGCGGCTCCGGCGCGCTCGAAGCCGATGGCGAGGGATTCGGGGTCGAAGTCGGGGCGGATGAGACCGCGGGAGGGGGAAGCTTTCTTGAGCTCGGCGATCACGGCGGGAGCGGTTCCGGCGGCGGCGCGCAGGGCGCGGGCGAATCCGCGCGGCGTGTGCGCGGCGGCGCGGCGCTCGAGGTCGCGCAGGGGCGTGCGGGCGCGGCGCTCGGCGAGATCGGCGCGAGTCTGGGTAAGGATGCGGTCGAGGTGGGGCAGAACGAGGCTCCTGATGAAAGGATAACGGAGTGCGGGCGCAGGTTACGCGGCCAGGGGAGCGATTTTGCGGCGGCGGCCGCGCGAAGCCTGCCAGAGATCGTAGTGAGACTGGAGGTTGAGCCAGAGCTCCGGCGAGGTGCCGAGCGCTTCGGAGAGGCGAAGGGCCATGTCCGCAGAGACGCCGGAGTTGCCGTTGAGCAGGCGGGAGAGCGTGACCCGCGAGACGCCGAGATGCCGGGCCAGTTTGCCAACCGGCATGGAGCCCATGTGATCGCGGAGGATTTCACCGGGGTGGGCTGGGTTGTGCATGCGCATGGCGACTTCTCCTAGTGGTAGTCCTGGTAATCGACGAGAATCGCGTCTTCGCCTTCGAAGGCAAAAGTCAGACGCCAGTTACCGCTGACCTCGACGGACCAATACCCGGCGAGGTTGCCCCTGAGGGCATGCAGCCGCCAACCGGGCGAATTCATGTCCTGCGGGGTGGTGGCTGCGTTGAGCCGGGTGAGCTGCAGCCGGAACCGCGGAGCATGGGCGGGCTGGATTCCCTTCTTCGAGCCCGTCAGGAAGAATGCTTCGATGCCTTTGTGGCGGAAGCTCCCGATCACCTGTATAGAGTATCGTTACACGATACACGTGGCAAGGACTTTTCGGGGTGCGAGTGACAATTGTCACGCGCGTTTGCTGACGAAGGGCACTGGAGGCTGCGGTGCGGGCGCGGGATGCTGGGTAGGTCAGGAGGCGTTATGCAAACCCCAGTTTCCAATTCTCAGGCGCCGCAGGCGATTTGCGGGCGGTGCGAATCGACGTCAGGCATTTTGTTCGCGGTGGGCGTGGTGCTGCTGATCGTGGGCGGCGCCATCACCGGCGATCACCGCTGGAACCTGATCGGGCTGGCGCTGATCGTCTTCGGCAGCCTTGTGGATCTGGACTGAAGAGCAGAGAACAGAGAACAGACAACGGAGAGCAGGGAGCAGGGAATAGGGAACAGGGAGTCCCACCCTGTCGGCGGTTGTTCCGGTGCTGCGATGCGGAGTAAGCTGAGAGGCCATACGGCGATCGGGGGGCGGAAATGCGTGCACGCGTCGCTCTGATGGTTTCCTGGTTTGTGCTTGCCTGTTCTCTTGCCGGAGCACAGACAACGAAGCACGTCTTTGTGACGCCGGCGCCGGGAATCTTCGTCACTCCGATTCCGAATGCGCCGTTCAGCGGCACGATTTCGGTCGAACGCACGGCATTACAGGCGGATGGCGGCGTGGCTCAGTTCTGGTCGGTGCGCCGGATTGCCCGCGACAGCCAGGGACGGATCTACAACGAGTTCCGGCCGCTGGTGCCGTCTTCGGATACGGCCATTCCTCCGATCACGATGATTCACCTGTACGATCCGCAGAATCGCGAGACGGAGTATTTATATCCGCAGCAAAGGGTCTACCGCGCGACGATTCTGAACCGGCCGCCGCGGAGCGACACGACCCAGGGCTTTGCTTCGCCTTCCGCGCAGGGTGCACCGCCGAGCGAGTTCACGCAACGCGAGGATCTGGGATATAAGACGCTGGCGGGCGTGGAGGTTCACGGCGTTCGCGTGACGCAGACGGTGCCGGCCGAGGAGAGCGGCACCGGCAAAGAGGTTGTGGTCACCGATGAGTACTGGTATGCGGCGAGCCTTCGTCTGAATCTGGAAATCGTGCACAGCGACCCGCGCAGCGGGAGCGTGACGCTGACCGTGACCGATCTGGACCAGAACGAGCCGGATCCCGGTCTGTTCGCGGTTCCCGCCGATTACCGTATGGCTGTTCCGGGCCAGGCGGCAAAGAGCAATCAGTGATCAGAAGACAGTGATCAGTGATCAGTGATCAGGAAAAGTTGCGCCCCAGGGTCGAACGTTAACTGAGGATTCCCAGCTTCTTTGCGGTTTTTTCGAGGATCTCGAGCGCCTGGCCGAGCTGCTCGCGGGTGTGCTCGCTGGTCATGATGGTGCGGATGCGGGCTTTGCCTTCGGGCACCGTCGGGAAGGCGATGCCGGTGCCGAGAACGCCCGCGTCGAAGAGGGCGCGGGAAAAATCCATAGTGCGGCGGCCGTCGCCAATGATGATGGGGGTGATGGGGGTTTCGCTGGCCGGGGTGGTGACGCCGCCGATGTCGAAGCCAAGGCGGCCGAGTTCAGCCTTGAAGTAGCGGGTGTTGTCCCACAAGCGTTCGATGCGCTCGGGCTCGGACTCGAGCAGATCGAAGGCGGCGATGCAGGTAGCGGTGACGGATGGCGGGTGCGACGTGGAGAAGAGGAAGGGGCGAGCGCGGTGATAAAGGTAGTCGATGAGGTCCTTCGAGCCGCAGACGTAGCCGCCGATGGCGCCGATGGCTTTGGAGAGGGTGCCAACCTGAATATCGACGCGGCCGTGGCAGTGGAAGTGGTCGATGGTGCCGCGTCCGTTGCGGCCGAGGACGCCGGAGGCGTGGGCATCGTCGACCATCATGATGGCGCCGTATTTCTCGGCGAGGTCGGCGAGCTTGTCGACGGGGCCGATGTCGCCATCCATGGAAAAGACGCCGTCGGTGATGAGCAGCTTGTGGCCCGGCTCGTTCTGCACCTCTTTCAGAAGCTCTTCGGCGTGGGCCAGATCCTTGTGGCGGAAGACCTTGATTTTGGCGCGGGAGAGACGCGCGCCGTCGATGATGGAGGCGTGGTTGAGCTCGTCGGAGAGGATGAAGTCTTCTTTGCCGAGGATGGCGGAGACGGTGCCGGCATTGGCGGTGAATCCGCTTTGGAAGACGACGCAGGCTTCGACATTCTTGAAGCGGGCGATTTTTTCCTCGAGGACCATGTGGATCTTCATGGTGCCGGCGATGGTGCGGACGGCGCCGGGGCCGACGCCGTAGTCCTTCGTGGCCTGGATGGCAGCTTCCTTCAGTTTGGGGTGGTTGCAGAGGCCGAGGTAGTTGTTGGAGGCGAGGTTGATGACGCGCTTGCCGTCGTAGGTGCAGACCGGGGCCTGGGCGTCGTCGAGGATGCGCAGGCGGAAGTGGGTGCCTTTCTGTTTCAGCTCGTCGATAGCGGCGCTGAGGTACTGAAGCTGCGGGCGCGAGGAGAGAGATGTGGGCATGGCGCGGAACCTCGAAAGAATGCGGAAATGGGCAACTGATGATCGTAACGCGCGAGGGCGGGGACGTGCTGTGACGGGGTGTACCTGGGTGTGGTTTGACTCAGCTACAATGGGATTTCCAGCACAGGGTGTGTGGTTGGGTGGGGCAGAATCCTGGGCGGAGTTTTATTTGAAGGAAGTTCCTCACGCATGATTTCGTTGTTTGGGAAGCAGAAGCGGGTGCAGCCGGGATTTCGGCTGGCTGTGGTAACGGGAATTCTGGCGTGCTGTGCGGCGCTGGCGCAGGCGCAGGCGCCGACGCGCACGCAGCTGACGGCCGAGCGGGACGGAAGCGGCCGCCTGACGTTCACGGTGAACGTGGCCGATGCGCTGGGCAATCCGGCCAGCGACGGCACCATCAGCTTTGAGACGACGAAGGGGTCGCTGGGGTCGGTATTCGTACACGACGGCACAGCGGCGCTGACCCTGACCAATCCTCCGCAGTGGGCGCGGACGATAACGGCGGTATACAGCGGAGACGCGAAGCTCGCGGCCTCGTCGGCGGTTACGACGGTGACGCCGGACGACAGCAGCACGCTGCCGGGGTTCACGGTGACGGCAAGTCCGTCGTCGTTCAGTGTGACGCCGGGGCAAACCGAGACCCTGAATCTGACCATCACTTCGCAGAACGGATTCGCCGAGGCGGTGAACCTGTCGTGCTCGGCGTTGCCCAACGCCTCGGCGTGCAGCTTCAATCCGACGGTAGCGACGCCGGCCTCGAACGGAACCACGCTGAGCGTGATGGAGATTACGACGCAGGCCTCGTCGGGGGTTCTGAGCCCGTCGTTCATGATTCCGGGATTTCTGGCGCTGGCGGGTATCGTCGCGCTGCGGCGCAGGAACCTGACGGCTCTGCGCGCGCTGGGCCTGGCGATGCTGCTGGGAGCGGGCGCGCTGGGGCTGACGGCGTGCAATCCGCGATACAGCTACGAGCACTACAAGCCGTCGCCGAACTACGGCACGACGGCCGGCAATTACACGGTGGTGGTGTCAGCGTATTCGTCGAACGGAACCACCATCACGCAGGCGACCTCGCCGAGCGGCTGCTCGGGAGCGGTGTGCCTGGCCATGACAGTGCAGTAGCCCGGAACGCAGGTCACAGGTGACAGGTTGCAGGTTACGGCTGCAGGGCCGGCGCCTGGATGGATGCCATTGACGTGTGGTAGACGTAACGGATGCGGAGTGTGGCACAGAATCTGCGGCTGAGCGCGATTGCGCCGGGGCTGGTGCAGTCGGAAATCCGCGTCATGAGCGTGGAGTGCGAGCGCGTGGGCGGCGTGAACCTGGCGCAGGG
>Ga0335075_10013610_pt1 | contig 12243 bp, 8 predicted proteins | sample Lox_Sample_24_FD_206723 | JGI IMG/M metagenome (GOLD analysis project Ga0335075, IMG submission 206723) | Soil microbial communities from Loxahatchee National Wildlife Refuge, Florida, United States - Lox_Sample_2.4 | ecosystem: Environmental > Terrestrial > Soil > Wetlands | place: USA: Florida... | reverse complement strand
CGGACTGATCGTCGACGCTCTCGAAGGAGAAGAAGAGCTCGTCATCAAAGCCTTGGACGATCAGACCTTCTCCACCGATCTGGTCAACGGCGCATCGATTCTCGGCAATGGTCACGTCGTGCTGATCCTGAATCTTCCGGCGGTCGTGGAACACGCCGCTCGTACCCGCCCCCGCGAACTTGGCCTCGCCAGTTCCGGCATCTTGCTCAACCATGCTGACCGCGCCCGGCTGGCTCTGAGCGCAACCGGAGGCCACGCGTGAATCAAGATATGAAAAGAGTGCGCGTGCTGGTGGTGGACGATTCGGCCCTGATGCGCAAGGTGATTCCGCAGATGCTCGAAGCCGATTCATCCATCGAAGTGGTCGGCACTGCCATGGATGGCAACTTCTGTTTGAAAAAAATTGAAGAACTGCATCCCGACGTGGTTACGCTCGATCTTCAAATGCCTGGGATGAATGGCATCGACACGCTGAAAGAGATCATGCGGCGCCGACCGATCCCGGTTATCGTAGTCAGCTCTCACAGCACCGAAGGCGCGTCTGTCACGCTGAAAGCGCTGGCGCTCGGAGCCTTCGATTTCGTCGCCAAACCGCGCGACGCTATGGGCCACATGGTCGAGAGCGCCAGGGAGTTGATCGCAAAAATCAAGGCAGCCGCCGAAGGCAAGATCGTTCGCCCCAAGGCTTTTTCCGGAATGCTGGCGCCGATCGAGAAACTCTCCGCCACCAAGTCCGTTCCTAAGCCGACGAAGTTAGTCGCAATCGGAATCTCCACTGGCGGCCCGCAAGCGTTGGAATTCCTGCTGGCTCAACTGCCGCCGGATTTCCCCGGCACCATCGCAATAGTGCAGCACATGCCAGAGAACTTCACCGAAATGTTTGCCCGCCGCCTCGATGAACTATGTTCGCTGCGTGTGAAAGAGGCTCAATCCGGGGATCAGTTGCAGGCGGGACGCGTCCTCATCTGTCCCGGCAACCGCCATATGAAGGTACGACGTATTCCCATGGGAGATGTAGTCGTACTGAATGACGATGTGCGGGTCAACGGCCATCGTCCTAGCGTCGATGTTTTGTTTCACAGTGTGGCGCAGGAATTTGGCTCACAGGCGATCGCCGCGCTCATGACAGGCATGGGCGACGATGGCGCCGAGGGCTTGGGAGCTATTAAGAAGGCGGGCGGTATAACTATCGCGCAGAGTGAGGAATCCTGCGTGGTCTATGGTATGCCCAAAGCCGCTATTGAGCGCGGATATGCCACGCGGGTAATCGCGCTCGACGTGCTCGCGGCAACATTGCAGGCGCTTTGCACCCGCAGTGAACGTCCTGACGACAAAGATCGCGGCTTCGGAAAGGCACTCCGGGCCGGGTTCTAAACAAGGGATTGGCTTGGGTCATGTGACCTGCGTCATCTGGCCGGCGGGTTACCGCCGTGATGAAATTCGCTAGAGGAGGTTGTTATGGAGCAGTTTTCGGCAGTGAAACGCAGCAAGGACGGCCAACCGGTCCGGTACCTGATCGTGGACGATTCCGTGTTCGCGCGCAAGAATCTGGCCCGCATGATCGAAACCTTCGGCGGCCAGGTCGCGGCCGAAGCGGGTGACGGATTGACCGCCATCAGCGAGTTCGACCGCACCCATCCCGACATCGTGCTCATGGATATCACCATGCCGCAGATGGAAGGCATCGAGGCGGCCGAAAAAATCGTGCAGGCGCATCCCGAGGCCCGCATCGTCATGGTCTCGTCGGTGGGCTACCAGGAAAATATCGTCGCCGCATTGCAGCGCGGGGCGCGGCATTTCGTGCAGAAACCGGTGAAGCCCGAAGTTCTGTACGAAGTCATCAAGTACGTCCTCGGAGAAGATGGCGCCGTGGCCGCCGCGGCGGGAGTCTAGTCCCATGAAGATGGAATTGATTCAGCCTTTCATCAACGCGGCCGACGCCGTGTTGTCGCAAGGCCTGTCGGGCGCCACGAAGGTCGACCACCTTTCGATGGAAGAGGACGGGTATCGCCGCAAAGGCGTGGCCGGCATGGTGGCGCTCTCGGGCGACATCGAAGGCCACATCGTTCTCGACCTCGAGCCGCAGACCGCGGTGCGCGTGGCCAGCCACTACGCGGGCGCGGAACTGCCGGAATCGGACGCACTGATCAAAGAAACCATCTTTGAACTCGCCAACCAGGTCGTCGGCAATGCGGTGTGCGCGTTGAATGACCAGGGGTTTCACTTCCGCGTGCATCCTCCGGTGCTGCTCTCCTCCGAGCAAGGCGACAAGACGAGCGAAGATGTGGAAGCGCTGATGATCTGCTTTGAAACTCCGCTGGGCAATGTTTTCATGAACGTCGCACTGCGCCACAACCGACGAAGAATGTCGGACCACGCGGCGGCGGGACGATAGTCGCTGGTCTTCGGTTGTTCCCGGTCGGATTCGCGGCGCATCGGTGATCGGGCAACTTGTTCCTGCGTTAGAAAATCCTTCTATCTTTATTCCCGACTTGTGAGTTCCGTTCTGGGCTAAGTTTATCGTTTAGTAACCCCACCCCCTCCCCCTCTCTGTTTTGCAAATTGCCTGGAATCAGAAACTTACCGGACAAGGGTGTCAAAATTCCGCGCAAAATATTCATAACAAACGAGTTAAAAGCTAAAATCTTGAAAACATTGGTGTTGCCTGCAAATTTTCAAATTTTCTGGCTCAAGCTTTGGTCAGAATCAACAAGCCTGCAGCCTGTGCTGGACAATGATTGAACGAGGCTGAGGCTGGACGCAAGGTCAGATGTCACAAGGGGGCTGTGGAAACCTTTCCGGGACCCATGAAGGCAGCCCACCCACGACAACTTGGGGACAGCGTCATTTGAGAATGCCTTGCGAGGGCGCTCGGTCTGCCTGCAGACATGGGGTCCTTCGACTGCGCTCAGATGACAAGTCTTGTGATGCTGGGAACAAGGGATGCTGCGTGACAGCTGGGGGACGAAGTCATTTGGGAATGCCTTGCGAGGGCGCTCGGTCTGCCTGCAGACGTGGGGTCCTTCGACTTCGCTCAGGATGACAAGTCTTGTGATGCTGGGAACAAGGGATGCTGCGTGACAGCTTGGGGACGACGTCATTTGGGAATGCCTTGCGAGGGCGCTCGGTCTGCGTGGGGACATGGGGTCCTTCGACTGTGTTGCCCTGCGCTCGCGCGCACGGCAACTTCGCTCAGGATGACAAGTCTGTGATGCTTGGAACAAGGGATACTGCGATCGGTCGGCACCTTCGCTCAGTATGACAAAGTGAATTCGTCTCTGTCTTTGGCTGCGTCGGCGATGTTTGTTAGGTCGGGATACTTCTCGAGCAGCGTCGGAGGGGCCAGTACGCGCTTGCCGGTGATCATGGCTTTTAGCTCCAGTGCATTCACTCCGGCTTTGCTTTCGAAGTGATTGTTGGTGATCACATAGGTTGCCTGAGCTTTTTCGGCGACGTTCACGATGCGCTGCCTCCATCCTTCGAGTTCGCGCTCGCTATAAAGATAGTTATAGCGGTCGTTGCGATTGTCGGAATCGGGGCTTTGATCCGCAAACCAGTGCTCGTAATTGCGGCCGTGCAATCGCACGTAGCCGATCATGCTCGTGACATGTTCCGTGGGCGCGAGCGAACGGCCCAGCAGCGGCTGGTCGATATTGCAGAAACCAACATTTTGCTGAGCGAATGCGGCCAGCGTCGCGGGATCGTTCCAACTGGAGTGCCGCACCTCGACGACGCGCGGATATTCGATGAACTGACGCAACAAGCGCTCGAGATATTCGCGGTTCAGTGAAGTGTTTTTGAACGACACGGGAAACTGGATCAGGAGCGCGCCCAGCCGTCCCTCGCCGGCCAGCGCGTCGAGGCCTTCGCGGGTGAGGGCTTCGTCTTCGTCGGTTGGACGGATGGTGGCCGCGGAGGTCGGCTCCATGACTGCGACCGGAGAGTGAGTAAAGGCGCGGTAAAGTTTCGCCGTGAATACGAATTCCTTATTCACGGAGGCCACTTTGCGGCACCACAGTTTCGCCAGTTCCGGCTTCAGCGGCCCGTAGAACGATGTGTTGATTTCCGTGGTGTCGAAGAAGCGCGCCAGATATTCCAGCGGATGCTGCTTGCGGCGCTGCATTCCCGAAGGATAGAAAATCCCGTCCCAATCTTTATAAGACCAGCCAGCCGTACCGATGCGGATGCGGTTCGATTGCGCTTCAGGCAAGCGGGCTGGGGCCGAGGATTCCATACGCGGAACCGCAGACGGAGGGCACGGCAAGGTTAGCACAAGAAAGTTTTCGGCTTCTTGTGTCATTGCGGGAGAGCGCTTTTCCGCTCCGAGGTTACTAAGCCGACCCTTCGTGCGCGCGTGCACCACCGATGCGCCATTCCCCATACTCCCCACCGTGCCTAGACTTAGGCTATGCTGTGTGCACGTAAGCAGCGCTAACCAGGAATGAGGTTATTCCATGAAAACAAGACTGCTCGTCTTTGCTCTTCTTCTCCCCATGTCGCTCTGGGCCCAGAGTTACACGCAATCCACTTTGGTCGATCTGCCCTCTGTGGCCAACGGTCCGGTGCTGCCCACCGGCGGGCTGATCATTGACGGGGCCGGGCATCTTTATGGCGCGGCACAAGGCGGAGCCAACAATCTTGGCGCGATTTTTAGAGTCAGCGCTAAAGGAGTTGTTACGGTGCTGCACAGTTTTAGCGGCAGCGATGGTTCGTATCCGGAAGCGAACCTGGTTCGCGATAAGGCGGGAAATCTTTACGGCACTACAAGTCAGGGCGGAACCGATTCCTCTTGTTCGTGCGGTACGGTTTTCAAGCTGGCTCCTAACGGGCACTTGACCGTGCTGTACAGCTTTACGGGAGGATACGGATACCCGAGCGCGATTCTGCTGGATAATGCGGGAAATCTTTACGGCTACGATTTCGCCACCAACGCCAACGGCAGCATTTTCAAAATAACTCCGTCGGGAGTGTTCTCGATCATCTACAACTTTTGCTCACTGGCGAACTGCGCCGACGGCACCAGCCCTACCGGGCGTTTGATCCTGAACAAGAATGGAAATTTCTACGGCGCAACCAATCGCGGCGGGGCCTTCAATGAAGGAACTGTTTTCCAGTTGACGCCCGCTTACGCGGAGAGCGTTCTATACAGTTTCACCGGCGGCAGCGACGGAGCCAATCCCACGGGCAAGCTGACTCAGGATCAAACCGGAACCATGTACGGCGTCACCTATCAGGGAGGAACGCCGGGCAGCGGTTCGACTATCCCATCCGGAACTGTGTTTAAGATCACGACCGCTGGCGTCGAGTCCGTTCTGTACAGCTTCTGCCAGCAAGCCGGATGCACCGACGGAGCGAATCCGCTTGGTTCGCTCTTTCTTGACGGCTCCAGTACCCTCTACGGCACCACCACCTTCGGCGGCACAAACAATGCCGGAGTAGTGTTCAAGGTCTCTACTGCGGGCGCGGAAAGCGTCCTCGATAATCTCACCATTGACGCCGATGGTGGCAATGGCGCAGTGGTCGACAAAAAAGGAAATGTATTTGTCGAGATGTATTCCGGTGGAGCCAGCGGGGATGGCTGGGTGATGGAGTTGGCGAAGTAGGATTAGGCCGCGTCATAAAATCGTCGATATATGTCGATATATTTAGAGATTCATTTTGTAAGGATGGAAGAAATATTCCGAGCTGCGTGCAAAATGCGGATCACTTGCAGGGGCTTCTTGTCAGGATCGTACACAATGAGGTAATTCGGATACGGATGAACAATCCAGAAACGTAGCGGCAACTTCGTCAAGTCGTTCCGGATTCGTCCCGCGTGAGGAGAATCAGCCAGAAGATCGCACGCTTCAAATACCGCCGTCTCAACCCGGTCTGCAGCTTCAAAACTGTCGTTAGCTATAAACCTAAGAATTTCGACAAGGTCGCTGGCGGCTTGTAGCGTGAACCGATAAGCTCATTCTTGCCGTCGTCTACCCTGCAACGCGCGCTTCATTTCGCTGATCTGTGAGCGCACTTCCTTTGGTTCGAGCAATTCAAGGCGCTGAGCTGCGGCATAGCCTTCTTGGATCTTCGACTCGATTTCTGTGCGGTGGGCAGCCAGCCACGATTCCTGCTCGTGAAGTATCGAGACGGCTTGCTCGATATACTCGTCGACGTTTTCGTATCCGCCGCTCTGCACATCCTGGCGAATCACCGCTTCTACTTCAGGCCGAAATCGAATTTCCATCTCGATATTCTACCGCCTCAGTCCAGCGACAGCACGACCCAGTACACGCCGGTAGGGTAGGTCGGCGTGTGCGCGTAGCAAGTGCCCACCGAAAAGCTGCGCAGATTGCGGCTGGAGAGGACTGGGCCGGCATTAGCCGGCAGAGATTCTGGATGCAAGCTGGTATAGCTTAAAACGGTATAGCGTTGCGCCAACTGATGGACCGGCGCCGTGTTGAGTTTATCGGCGTGGGCCATGGAGCAGGCCGCATCGTCGGCAGTTGGCAAATCGCGCCGGTCCAGCGAGCCTTGCCGAGCTCCACGCCGCGCCTGTGCCACCGTTGCTGCGATGCGCTCTTTCACTTCCGCCGCCGAATAATTAGGGAGGGCGCGGCCGAAGTCCTGCACGATGTACAAGCGGTCCCCGCTGCGAACCACAGCCATGCCTACGACGTTATAGTCGGGATTCAGCAGATTCGCGCGATGTGGCGGCGAGAGCATCAGATGCTGGTGCCCGTGTGCGGCGTCGAAATCGAGGGCAACATTTTCGCCTTCCTCTTCGAGGGGAAGCTGCGTAGCATTTCCCAGGCGTTGCGGAAGCGGAAACTCACCGTCGAATTGATGGGAAAGCTGCCGCGCCGCAAACATCGCTTCGGCATGTGCGCGCGCCGCTTTGCTCAACCCGGCGTCTAAGGTAAGAGCTGGTGCGCCCGCCTGCGCTCTGGATTGGTTGGCCAATTGCAAGAGCATCAATTCCGCTTCGGGATCGAATTCTGTAAAGGGAATGTCGGGAGTTGACTCCGCAACCGGCCGAAGAGCCGCTTGTTGCGAAGGCTTCTCGCTGCTCTCCGGATCGCCCTCGGAAGCCATCACTCGCGAAGCCGGCAGCCCGGTGACGACGCTCATTACCAGCAGCAGCGTTATCAGCAGCCTGCGATCGACGATTTTGAATACGCTTGCCATGGTTTGCGCCTACTCATCTCGACCCTGGGAAGGATCTGATTCGAATTCAAATCGGCCCAGCAGCGCCGACTCGGGCTCAAACCTGTCTGATAGTGCTACGCTAGTGTCTGAAATCCGGCCAGAGAAGTTACCTTCGCTATGGGACCAGGTGTCATAGGGGTCATCGGCCTGTTGTTTGGAAGCCTGATTGCTTGGCTGGCGCTGCGCTCGCGCAACGCGGGGCTAAGCGCCCGCTTAGCATTGACGGAGAAGCAATTAGCCGCCCAGAACGCCGAACTGGCGCGGCTTCAGCAGGCCCATACGGACGTAGTTGCTTCCCGCGCCCGGCTCGAAGCCGCCCTCGAAGCGGAACGAAAGACCAGCAACGAAAAGATTGAATTAATCACCCAGGCCAGCGAAGAATTGCGCAACGCCTTCAAGGCCATGGCTTCCGACGCGCTCAAAAGCAACAACTCCTCGTTTTTGGTGATCGCGGAAGAGAGATTGAAACGTTTCCAGAGCGAGGCCAGAGGCGACCTGGAAGCACGCGAAAAAGCGGTCGCGGACATGGTCGCTCCGGTGCGCGATTCGCTGGACAAGGTCGACGCCAAGATTCAGCAACTGGAGATCGCGCGCGGCGATGCGTACGGGGAGTTGCGGGCGCAGGTGCAATCGCTCATCACCACGCAAAAAGAATTGCAATCGGAGACCGGAAACCTGGTGCGTGCGCTACGTACGCCCAATGTGCGCGGGCGTTGGGGAGAGATTCAGTTGCGCCGCGTGGTTGAGATTGCGGGCATGCTTTCCTACTGCGATTTCAACGAGCAGGAATCGGTAAATACCGAAACGGGAAGGCTGCGGCCCGATTTGGTGGTGAAGCTTCCCGGCGGAAAACATGTGGTGGTGGATGCGAAGACGCCACTGCAAGCTTTTCTCGATGCGTTCGAAACGACCGATGAAGATGCACGTCGCTTGTGCCTCGCGAGCCATGCGCGGCAAGTGCGCGACCACATGAACACGCTCAGCGGAAAAAAGTACTGGGAGCAGTTCGAATCGACGCCGGAATTCGTCGTGATGTTTCTTCCGGGCGAGACATTTTTCAGCGCTGCGCTGGAACAGGATTCGGGATTGATTGAGCATGGAGTGTTAAACCGCGTCATTCCTGCGTCACCGACTACGTTGATCGCACTGCTGAAAGCGATTAATTACGGATGGAACCAGGAGAAGCTGGCGCGCAACGCGCAAAAGATCAGTGAACTGGGCAAAGAGCTGCACGACCGGCTACGCCTGCTGGCGGGGCACATTACAACGGTGGGCAGTGGGCTGGACCGCGCAGTTGAGTCCTACAACAAAGCCGTGGGATCGCTGGAAAGCCGAGTGCTGGTGTCGGCGCGGAAGTTCGCCGAACTGGGCGCGTCGGTGGCCGAGGACATTCCGGAATTGGAACCGATAGAGACAACGACACGCACGCTTTCGTTTGACTGGGGCGACGAGGACGAACTTCCTCCGGCGGAAGAGGAACGCAAGGCGGGTTGAAATCGTCTTACAAGTCCGAAGCCAGACGTGAAATCGACGCTGTTGGTACGGTGAAGAGCGCTGGTCCAGACAATACCTGAGTTTTCCGCATCCTCGCAAAGTACGATAAGGCACACCCAAAGGTACGCTATCTGATAGCCGACCTTTGGACATCCCTGACTTCGATTCCTTCCTAAAGGCTGTATTTCTCTCGCCGATAGCTTAGTTGATAGCGCCGGTCCTGTCCTCCATAAGCGAAGGAGGCGATTGCCTTCGCTTTCCGCTGCCATGAATGCCCCCATAGATCCCCGATTGGTTCGGAGGCTAAACCGGTTTGCTTCGGCCGCGAGCGTGTTTTCCGTGACGGTCGGGCTGTCGGGTCTGGCCGGCTGGTTTTTTCATACTCCGGCGCTTACCACCTGGGCAGGTGCGCCAGTGAGGATGGTGGCGAATACTGCTGCCTGCTTCGTTCTGCTTGGCGCCTCGTTGTGGCTGAATTTAAGAAAGGAAAAACGTCCGGCCACACCGGCCAGAACGATTGCCGCCAATGGCGCGGCAATTGCCGCGGGTTTGATCGGTTTGGCAAGCCTGGCGGAGCATGTTTTCGAGGTCTCGCTGGGCATCGATCAAGTGCTGGCGGTTGTGCCCGCGACCGACTATTTTTCTGGAGTGAGGCCGGGGCTGATGTCCTCGCTCACGGCTTGTGATTTTGTCATTCTCGGCCTGGCGCTGACTCTGCTGGATTGGAAGACGCGGCGCGGCGATTGGCCCACTCAATTTCTGTGCCTGGGAGCGGCCATTCCCACCATATTCGGAGTCCTCGCGCTGTTTTTGTCGCCTGGGGTTTATCCCACAAGCATGGCGTGGCCGACGACAGCGACGTTCTTCGTTTTCGAGGCAGGATTGCTATGTTCGCGGCCATCCTGGGCTATCGGTGGGCTGCTCACCAGCAGAAATCCAGGGGCTCGTTTGCTGAGAACCAGCGCTCCCACGGCGCTGCTGGTGTTGAGCCTGATTGGCTGGGCTACATCCAAACCGTTGATTGCCGACACCCGCATCACGTGGATTATCGCGAGCATACTGGCGGTTTCATCTGGCATCGTGCTGGCCGGTTTCATCGTGTGGGTAGCGCGCATCATCGAAAAAAGCGATGCCCTCAACGCGGAACTCGAGCAACGCGTGCTGCAGCGGACGGCGGCACTGGGCGAAAGTGAAGGGCGCCTGGCCGGGGTGATTCAGTCGGCCATGGACGCAATTCTTAGCGTGGATGAAGGGCAGAAGATCATTTTGTTCAACGCCGCCGCCGAGCGCATGTTCCGTTGCGCCGCGGCCGAAGCGCTAGGCCAGCCCGTGACCAGGTTTATTCCACAGCGATTTCGTGGGGCGCACGCCGCACATGTCGCCAGGTTCGCAGAGACCGGGGTAACCGGGCGGGCTATGGGGCCAACCAATCAGCTGTGGGCGCTGCGCGCGAATGGACAGGAATTTCAGATCGAGGCTTCGATTTCTCAAGTGGTCGCTGGAGGGAAAAAACTTTTTACCGTCATTCTTCGAGACGCCAGCGATCGGCTGCAAGCAGAGGCTGTACGCGAGCATCTGGCCGCCGTGGTCGACTCCTCCGACGACGCCATCATCAGCAAAGATTTGGATGGCATCATCAACGCATGGAATAGCGGAGCGGAAAAACTTTTTGGCTACTCAGCGGCGGAGGCAATGGGCAAGCCGATGACGATGTTGTTTCCACGCGGACGGGTCCACGAAGAGGCTGACATTCTTGCCCGCATTCGAAGCGGCGAAAGCGTGGAACATTTTGAAACTGTCCGGGTGCGGAAGGACGGAAGATTAATCGATGTTTCGGTGACGATCTCGCCGATTCGAGACTCCAGCGGAAAGGTTATCGGCGCTTCGAAAATTGCCCGCGACATCACCGAGCGCAAGCGGGCGGAGGCAGCACTGCGGGAAAGTGAAACGAACTTCTCCGCGGTGCTCAATCTGGCGCCACAGTTTGTATGGATTTGCACCAATGACGGCTTGAATACCTATTTCAATGACCGCTGGTTCAAGTACACCGGATTGACTCCCGAGCAAAGTCACGGGAAAGGATGGGTCACGCCCTTCCATCCCGACGACAAGCAAAAGGCGTGGGACGACTGGAACCGCTCCACCGCAACCGGGGAACCCTACATCGTTGAAAGCCGGTTACGGGCGTCGGACGGGAGCTATCGTTGGTTCCTGGTGCGTGGAGAAGCTGTCCGAGAAACCGCCGGCGACATCATGAAATGGTTCGGCACCTGCACCGATATTGACGACATGAAACGGGCGCAGACCGCGCTGCGGGAAAGCGAAGAGCGTTTTCAAGCTATGGCCAACGGCATTCCGCAGCTGGCCTGGATGGCCGAGGCCGACGGCCAAATCTTTTGGTACAACCAGCGCTGGTACACGTACACGGGAACGACCCTCGAACAGATGCAGGGCTGGGGCTGGCAAAGCGTGCATGACCCAAACGTGCTGCCTGCGGTTATCGAGAAATGGAAGGACGCGATCGCCACCAGCAAACCGTTCGAAATGGAGTTCCCGCTTCGCGGCGCAGACGGCATTTTCCGCATCTTCCTGACCCGAATTATGCCGTTCAACGACTGCGATGGCCGCGTTGCCCTGTGGTTTGGCACGAATACGGATATCAGCGAACGAAAGCAAGCCCAAGAGCGCCTTGAGAAGCAGGCGGAGGAACTCTCGCGGCAAGCCAAAGAGTTGATACACACGCAGCGTGAAATCCGCAAGCTGAACGAGGAATTGGAAGAGCGTGTCGCTCAGCGTACAGCGCAACTGGCAACCGCGAATGAGGAGTTGGAAGCTTTTACCTATTCGGTGTCGCACGATTTACGCGCGCCCCTGCGGCACATTGGAGGCTTTTCAAAGATCCTGATGGAAGATTTCGCCGGCGCGATGGCCCCCGAAGCCAAAGATCATCTGGTGCGCATTGAAGAAGGCGTGCGCCGCATGGGATTGCTGGTGGATGAGTTGTTAAATCTGGCGCGGGTGGGACGGCACGCGATCAAACCGGAAGCGGCCGATTTGAACTTAATCGTTGAAGAGGTGGTGTCTCTGCTGCAACCGGAGGCCGAGGGCCGCACCATCGCCTGGAATATTGCCAAGCTGCCGTCCGCGACCTGCGATCCCGTGCTGATCAAACAAGTCTTTCAAAACCTGATTGCCAATGCGCTGAAGTTCACCCGTCCGCGGGAGCGCGCCGTGATTGAGATTGGGCACCGGGAGGAGGAAGGGCAGGCGGTGTACTTTGTCCGCGATAACGGAGTGGGCTTCAACATGAAATACAAAGACAAGCTGTTTGGAGTCTTCCAGCGGCTGCATCGCGCCGAAGATTTTGAAGGCACCGGCATTGGCTTGGCCACGGTGCAAAGAATTCTGCATAAACACGGTGGGTGGGCGTGGGCGGAATCGGAACTGGGCCAGGGCACAACCTTCTTTTTTATCGTTAAGGCAGTCGCCACCGCGGCCTTTACGCCGTACGTCGCACACGGAAGTAAGTCCAACGAAATCAGCAAGAAAGTCGCAGCATCG
>Ga0335075_10013609_pt1 | contig 12245 bp, 13 predicted proteins | sample Lox_Sample_24_FD_206723 | JGI IMG/M metagenome (GOLD analysis project Ga0335075, IMG submission 206723) | Soil microbial communities from Loxahatchee National Wildlife Refuge, Florida, United States - Lox_Sample_2.4 | ecosystem: Environmental > Terrestrial > Soil > Wetlands | place: USA... | reverse complement strand
ACACGAGCGCCGCGGCCATCCCGGCGGCTGCCAGTCGCAAGCGCGCCCAAGGCGATCGCGGCGCCATAATTTCCAGTCTCCAAGTCCAGCCCTTTGAAGGCATTGAACGCTGATTGCGCACAAATTCAGGCGCCGACTCGAGGGACGAGCCTGCTCAAGCAAAAAAGTCATCTCGGGCCGGTGTCAAGACCTTGCAGCAGGGGCGCGCGCCGACTTAACATCCCCTTCCATGGTCGAGACGGTCATTTCCATTCGCGCGGCGCGACTCGGCGACGAGGACGAAATCGCCTCCGTGCACGACGCTGCTTGGCGCGAGGCCTATCGGGGCGTTATCCCAGGCCGCGAGCTTGAGCGCATGATCGCGCGCAGAGGCCCGTCCTGGTGGCGTCTCGCGATCGCGCGGCGGACGCCGCTCCTGGTGCTTGAATTCGGCGATTCGGTCGTCGGCTATGTCAGCTACGGGCGCAATCGCGTGCCGGCGCTAGGCTATGGCGGCGAGATTTTCGAGCTTTACCTCAAGCCGGAATGCCAAGGCTGCGGCTTCGGGCGGCGCATGTTCGACGCGGCGCGGAAGGATCTGGCAGGCCACGGATTGTCGAACCTCGTCGTCTGGGCGCTCGCCGACAACGAGCGAGCGGTCGGGTTCTACCGCCGGCTGGGCGGCCGGGTCCTGCGCCGCGCGCGCGAGACTTTCGGCGGCCAGCAGCGCGATCGGATCGCATTCGGCTTCGGCTGAATGTTCGCTTCCTCCGCGAGGCGAGATTGACGCGCCGGCGATGTCGCTCCTGACGGCGCGCGGCGATTGGGGACGCTCGACGTGAACTTGAACGCCATATCGATCGGCGCCGATCCGCCCAACGACGTCAACGTCATCATCGAGGTGCCGATCGGCGGCGAACCGATCAAGTATGAGATGGACAAGGAGAGCGGTGCCCTGTTCGTCGACCGCTTTCTCTATACATCGATGCGCTATCCGGGAAATTACGGTTTCATCCCCCACACGCTCTCGGACGACGGCGATCCGTGCGACGTGATCGTCGCCAACACGCGCGCGATCGTTCCCGGCGCGGTCATGAGCTGCCGGATCGTCGGCGTCCTCCTGATGGAGGACGAGCACGGCGGCGACGAGAAGCTCCTGGCCGTGCCGTCGCCGAAGCTGACCCAGCGCTACGCGCAGGTGCGCAACTATTCCGACCTGCCGCCGATCACGATCCAGCAGATCGAGCATTTCTTCCTCCACTACAAGGATCTCGAACCCAACAAATGGGTGAAGGTCGTGCGCTGGGGCGACGCGGACGAAGCGCGCTCGCTCGTGCTCGAGGGTATGGCGCGGGCCAAGGCGGCGAAGAAAGGCGATGGGGTCAAAAGCTGAGCGCGCCCGCCCTGGCTCGGCTTGACATTCGCCTAGGGATGGAGCCTCGATACGAGGCTGGCGAGACTTGAAGCCGTCGGCGATGGGGCGCCTCATGAGTTGGACACGCAACCGGTGAACGGCGCGTAGCAACACGCTTCGAGCATCCTTTCGCGTGTCGCCCATCGGCGGCGCTTTTCGCTTGAGCTGAGAACGGCCGGCCGGCTGGCCAGGCACGAGCCGATCACCAGGGAGGAGAAGATGCGCAAGCGATTAGGTTTGGCCGTGGCGGCGGGCCTCGCCATGACCTTCGCGGCCCATGCCGCCGCAGCCGAAAAAATCAAGATCGGCTTTCTGCCCGGAGTCGTCGATCCCTTCTATCAGGTGATGCAGCTCGGGGTCGAGAAGGCGGCGAAGGACCTCGGCATCGAGGTCGTCACCCAGATCCCGCCGACCTGGGGCGTCGAGGCGCAGACGCCGCTCCTCGACGCGATGGTCGCCCGCGGCGACCTCAACTACATCATCACCGCTCCCGTCGACAAGGACCAGATGGTCGGCCCGCTGAAAGCGGCCGTTGACCACGGAATCAAGATCATCACCGTCGACACGTTCCTGGGCGACGGGGATTACGTCAACGGGCCGGTCAAGTTCCCGATCAGCTATATCGGCTCCGACAACGTCGAGGGCGGCAGGATCGCGGCGCGCGGCCTTGCGAAGGCGATCGGCGGCAAGGGAACCGTCTACATCAACTCGACCAACCCGAACGTGAGCTCGGTCGAAGGCCGGGCGCAGGGATTCAAGGAAGTGATGGCGAAGGAATACCCCAACATCAAGGTGCTGGGGCCCGACTTCAATCTCGACGATCCCAACAAGGCGGCGCAACAAACCGCCGCGGTGCTCGAGCGCGAACCCGATCTCGCCGGCGTGTTCGGCACCAACGTGTTCTCAGCCCAAGGGGCGGGCACCGCGGTCGTCAACGCGGGTCTCGGCGGCCACGTCCAGGTTGTCGCTTATGATGCGACCAAGCTCGCCATCGAGCTCATGAACAAGGGCGTCGTATCGCTGGTTCTGGCGCAAAAGCCGTTCGACATGGGCTATCTCGCCGTGATGTTCGCCCAGGCCGACGCCGCGGGGGTGACCAGCCTGCCGCGCCGGGTGCAGACGGGGTTCGCTATCATCGACAAGAGCAACGTGAAGGATCCAGCGATCGCCCGCTTCATCTACCAGACGCCGGGCAAGTGACGGGCCGGCGCCGTCCGGCCGGGGGTGCGCGAGCGCCCTCGGCTTGGCCGGCGCGCAAGCCCTCAAGAACTCCGAGGACCAGGTTCTGTCCGAGAGCGCCTCGAAGATCGCGCTGAGCCGTGACCTCGCCGCATCGGCCGCGCTCACGCCCTCCCAGCGCGCGGCCATATTCCTGAGCCGCGTCTGGGCGTGGGTCTTTCTCGGCCTGATGGCGCTCTTCTTCGTTGTCTCGGTGCCGCTTGCGACCGGCGGCTCAGTCAGTTTCCTCACCATCCGCAATTCGCAGAACATCCTGGTCGCGATCATCCCGGTGCTTCTGCTGGGGCTCGGTCAGACGTTCGTGATCATCGCCGCCGGCATCGATCTCTCGGTCGGCTGGGTGATGAGCCTCGCCTCGGTTCTCTCGGCGCTTGCGCTCCGCGGCGCCTTCAATTCGGGTCTGCCGCTGTTTCCCTCGGTCGTCGCCGGCCTCGCGGGAGGCGTCGGCGGCGCGGCGCTGGTCGGCTTCGTCAACGGCGTCATCATCGCCAAGCTGAAGGTTCCCGCCTTTATCGTAACGCTCGGCACCTCGTTCATCACCCGCGGCGCGGCCTATCTTCTGTCCGAGAACTCGACGGTGATCGGCTTGCCGTTCGGCCTGCGCGCCTACGGCAACGACGCGCTCCTTTACTACATCCCGGGCGCAGGCGGCGGGCTTTACTTCCTTCATCGGCCCGAGGTGGGCGGCGAGCTCTTGCGCCACATGGACATCATCTTCCCCTATCCGGTCGTCGTCACCGCCGTCGTCGTCGCGTGGGCGATATTCCTTCTGCACCGCACCCAGTTCGGCCGGCACACCTACGCCATCGGTGGCGGCATGGACGCAGCCGTGCGCAGCGGCATTCCCGTCGACCGGCGCATCATCCAGCTTTACATCCTCTCCGCCGCGACTTCCGGCGTCGCCGGCTGGCTGTCGACGCTGCGCTTCACCGCGGGCTCAGCGGTCATTGGCGATCCGCTGTTGCTCTCCTCGATCGCGGCCGTCATCATCGGCGGCGTCAGCATGTTCGGCGGCTCGGGAACGATCATCGGCACGGTCATCGGCGCGCTCATCATCGCAGTGCTCACGACCGGCCTCGTGATGCTCAACGTCGAGGCGTTCTGGCAGTTCATCGTGGTCGGCGCCGTGGTGATCATCGCCGTGCTGATCGACCAGTCGCGCGATCTGATCATCGGCCGGACCAAGAGGGGCCTCAGGCGATGAGCGATCCGCTGCTTTCCGTCCGCAACCTGACAAAAGTCTTCGGCGGGCTCGTCGCGGTCGACAGCGTGAGTTTCGACGTCGCGCGCGGCGAAGTAGTGGGTCTGCTCGGCGACAACGGCGCCGGCAAGTCGACGCTCATCAAATGCGTCTCCGGCGTCCATGCGTCGGAGGAAGGGGAGATCGTGTTCGACGGCGAACCGGTCGCGTTCGCGAGCCCGATGGATGCGCGCCGCGCAGGCATTGAGACGATCTACCAGGACCTCGCGCTCGCCAACAATCTCGACGTCGGCGCCAACATCTTCCTTGGCCGCGAGGTCAAGACGCGCCGCCTCGGCGGCCTCGTCCAGACGCTCGATGACAAGCACATGCGCGAGCAGTCGCGGCAGACGATCGACTCGCTGCAGATCCGCATCCCCACCTTGACCGAGCCGATCGAGAAGCTGTCGGGCGGCCAGCGCCAGGCGGTGGCGATCGCGCGCGCGGTCTATTGGGACGCGCGGCTCATGATCATGGACGAACCGACCAACAATCTCGGCGTGCCCGAGCAGCATAAGGTGCTGGACCTCATCCGCATGCTCAAGCGCCGAGGCGTGCCGGTGATCCTCATCACCCATGTGATGCCGGACGCGCTTCAAGTCACCGACCGGATCATCGTCATGCATCGCGGCCGGAAGGTGGCTGAGAAGATCACCGCCCACACCAATGCGGAAGAATTGGTGCAGTACATGGTCGGCGCGCGCGAGGACGCGCCGACCTGAGCATTCGACCTCGACCGAGGGACGAATGTGATCGGAGGGCGATATTGCGCGGGCTCGCCGGCTGACAGACTTGGCCCGGGAGGAGCGGTCCCTTGATCCAATCGTGCGACGCCATCATCGTCGGCGCGGGCCCTGCGGGCCTCGCTGCGGCGGCGGCGCTGCGGGCTCGCGGCCTCAACGCGGCGATCCTCGAAAAGGCCGACGCGGTCGGCGCGGTTTGGCGGCGCCACTACGACCGGCTGCATCTGCACACCGACCGCGCCCATTCCGGCTTGCCGGGCCTGCCGATGCCAAAAGCTTACGGCCGCTACCCCTCGCGCGCGCAGGTCGTCGAATATCTCGAGGCCTATGCAAGCAAGTTCGATCTGAAGCCGATCTTCAACGCGCCGGTTCGGGCGCTGCGGCGCGACGGGCAGGCGTGGCTAGCCGAAGCGGGCGCGAATTCGCGAAGCGCGCCGATCGTCGTCGTGGCGACCGGCTGGGCCGACTATCCTTATGCGCCGACATGGCCGGGGACGGCGGCGTTCGGCGGGGAGATCCTGCATTCGAGCCGCTATCGCAATCCCGCGCCCTTCGCGGCCAAGCGCGTGCTGGTGGTCGGCTTCGGCAATTCGGGCGGGGAAATCGCGCTCGATCTTGCCGAGGCGGGCGTGGAGGTCACGCTCGCGGTGCGCGGTCCGGTCAACATCTTGCCGCGCGACCTGCTCGGCCTGCCGATCCTGGTCTGGGCCATCGCCCAACAGCGCCTGCCGGCGCGGCTCGTCGACGCCGTCAACGCGCCGGCGCTTCGCCTGGCGGTCGGCCCGATCGAAGACCTCGGGCTCGTCCGCGCCGCCAAGGGGCCCCGCCAGATGATTGAGGAGGACGGCCGCGTGCCGCTTTTGGACATCGGCGCGGTCGCCCAGATCCGCGCTGGGCGGATCAAGGTTCGCGGCGATATCGCGCGCCTCGAACCGAAGATGGTCGTGTTCGCGAATGCGCCGCCGGAGCCGTTCGACGCCGTCATTCTGGCGACCGGATTTCGCCCCGACCTGCGCACGCTCTTGCCGGACGCGAAGGGGGTGCTCACCGCCTCGGGCGCGCCGCTCATCAGTGGCCGGGCGACAGCCGAACCCGGCCTTTTCTTCTGCGGCGCCATCGCCGTCCCGACCGGCCAGCTGCGCGAGATCGGGATCGAGGCTCGCCGCATCGCTGACGCCGCGCTGGCCTAGGCGACGTGTCCGTCTCCGCTGCGGTCAACCCACGAAGCCCGCGTCACAAGGGCCGAGTCGTCACTTCTTCATCTTGAGCGCACCGCCGTCAAACGTCGTCACCATCGCTTGCATCAACCCGTCCTTGGTGATGTAGGCGTCCGAGCCCCGATATGGTTCGGCAAGGAAGTCCGCTGTCGCGACCCATTGAGTCGCGAATGTGTCGCCGATCGCGGTGCTGTGCTCGACCTTGAAATTGAGGCCTTTCAGTCCGCCGTCTTTTGCGTCCTTGCAGAACCCAGCGAACATCTCGCCGATCGCCTTGCGCCCCGAGACGATAACCCCGCCGGGCAGGTTGATTTGCGCATCGTCGGGATATTGGGCGAGGATCCGGCTCCAGTCGCAATGATTGAGCGCATCCATATGCTCGTCCAGCACCGCCTGAGCGGAAGGTTGGCGCTTGATTTCCGGCAACGCCGACTGCGCGATCGCAACGACAGGCGCGGCAACCGCAAGACACATCGACGCAAGAACAATAGACTGTCGCCTCATGTCGTCCTCCCAACCATTTTATTGGGCACGCGATTGGACGCGCGCTGGCCTTCGTCAAAGACACCGGGATCAAATCCCGATCCAGAGAAACGCCCCGCCCGTGCGATGTCCACCATACAGCTTGCGAAAAGCCCCAGCAAGTTCGCCTTGCTCTGGCTAATGCCCGACGAGGTCCTCGACCCACTTGGGAACCGCCTCGCTCGCGGCGCCTAAGCGCTGCTCGTCGAACAAGTCCGCGTTGTCGGCCGCCTCGAGGTTGATCTCACACGTGCGCATGCCATAGGCCCGCGCCTCGGCGACGAAGCCGGCGGCAGGATAAACCGCGCCCGATGTGCCGATGGCGACGAGGAGATCGGCCTTGCGCAGCGCCCGGTCGATCAAGTCCATGGCGAGCGGCGTTTCTCCGAACCAGACCACATGCGGACGCAACGCTCCTGCGCGCCTGCAGTCCGGGCAAGCGTGCGAAACGGTCAGATCTTCGAGGTGTGGGCGAACCGCCCCGCAAGCGTTGCAGCGCGCTTTCAAAAGCTCGCCATGCATATGGATGACGCGCTTAGAACCAGCGCGCTCGTGCAGATCGTCGATGTTCTGGGTGACGAGCGTAAGGCTCGCGCCGCGCTCGGCGAGCGCGCGTTCGAGTCGCGCCAGCGCGAGATGCGCCGCATTCGGCCTGGCGTTCAGCAGTTTGCGCCGGCGCAGATCATAGAACGCGAGCACCGTCTTCGGGTCGCGAGCGAAGGCTTCAGGCGTCGCGAGCTTCATCGGATCGAACTTCGCCCAGATGCCTTCGCCTTGTCTGTCGCGAAAAGTGCCAAGCCCGCTCTCGGCCGAGATTCCGGCGCCGGTCAGGACGAGGATGTGTCTCGGCATATCAAGTTTTTCCGGCGCCGAGGCAAGCGGCCGATCGAATTGAGGCGCCATTCACGCAGCCGCGGGAATCGCTTCGCGCAGCGCCATAACCTGAATGAATATCGACGCCGGATCGATGTCCGGGTGATTGTCGGATGCGACGTCAAGCGCCATCCGCGACACTTTTTCCAAGAGCTCGTCGAGCGTCGGAGCATCCGCAGCGGCGGGAAGCTCGTCGCAATGACCGCTCCACACTTCCGCTTCCGCATCCCAGACCGCCGACACGGTGAAAATGACAGGCTTCGCCATTGGGTCCTCGGTTTCAAGGGCGAGGGAAGCGTTAGCACTGTTCGGCGCCGGCCGGGAAGCCGCTCACCGCCTCCCTACCTCCCGTGCAGCGCGAGCTCGATCTGCACGACGGCGGCGATGAGTTCGAGCACGATCAGGATCACGACCGCCGCTTCGAGGCGCGTCGCGCGCTCGGAGTCGATGATGTCGGTCAGCGCCTGCGTTGTTACTCTCTCCAACATCGGTGCGACCGTTAATCCTCCCGCCGAGAGCCGCGGCGGTTGATTAAACCCAAATCACTCTTGCCATTAGAGGTTGGCAGCCGTTACATTCTCGGAGTTTCTCGTGATGGGGGACCTGATGACGCTGACTCAACAACAGAAACAAGCGGTTGCTTACACAAAAGGCAATCTCCAGCTGATCGCGTGCGCAGGCTCTGGGAAGACTGAGGTCGTTGCCCAACACATCACAAACCTTTTAACGGCCGCGAAGGCCGGCGGTGCCGGACTACAGCCCCGAAACATTGCTGCGTTCACCTTCACGGAGAAGGCCGCTGCCGAGCTCAAGCAACGCGTAACCGATCGTTGTAGCGAGCGGCACCCTAATCTTGTCGGCATGGCCGAAATGTACATCGGCACTATTCATGGCTTTTGTCTTGATCTCTTACAAAACAGAGGTCCCAGAATTCACAAAATACGAGGTTCTGAATGATATCCAGCAGGTCCTTTTTGTAGACAGAAATTCAAACAAGAGTGGGTTGACCCGCACCACCACGCTGCAAGGACAGGCGCTAAGAAGATGGACCGACACGCCTGTTTATATTAGAACCCTTTCTATCCTGCGTGAGGACGCAATCAACCTGCGTGCATTGCGTGGGAATTCGACCCTAATTGGCTTACAGGCTTACCAAACCTTGCTCACAGAGAAAAGCTACTTCGACTATTCTTCAATAATCGATCAAGCAGTTAGCTCTATTCGCACCAACAATCCTCTTCGGAAACGTTTGGCGTCACGCCTGAAGGCGATTATTGTTGACGAATACCAGGACATAAATCCTATACAAGAACAGCTGATTTTCCAATTGCATGGCCTCGGCGCGGAAGTCAAGGTCGTTGGCGATGACGATCAAACAATTTATCAGTGGCGCGGCAGTGACGTCAAGAATATATTGACCTTTCACGACCGTTACTCTCCCGTCAAGACAATACGATTAGAGGACAACTTTCGTTCGTCACCGGGTATCACGGACGTCGCGCGCCTCGTAATACAAAAAAATACAACACGTCTTCAAAAGGAGATGCGGTCGGCTGGAACTCAAGCCTATGAGGTGGGTGACATTGTTGCGTTGGAATTTCCATCACCTGGGGAGGAAGCCGAGTATATCGCGAAGACCTGCAGAGCCTTGGTTGGTACACTGATTAACGAAGGGAACGGTAAGCGTGGAATTTCCTGGTCAGACATGGCGATTCTCCTTCGTGTAACCAAGACTGGCGAACCGATCCGTCAAGCTTTGCGTCAAGAGGGAATTCCTTGTGTATCGGTGGGTATGAACACGCTGTTCGACGCGCCTGAGGCCGAGGCGGCGCGTCAGTTGTTCTATTTTATGGTTAACAGAGCTACAAGGGACGATGTCCTGGCCGCTTGGCAAGCCGCAAACCTCGGCATCTCGGACAAGGTTCTGAAAGCCGCCGTTAGGGAGCAGGAATCAATACGAGCAAAAATGAAAGCGGAAGATGATGAAGTCCGCTTCTCTGTTTACAATATACAACGCCAATTTATGGGTTTTCTAGAGAGAATAAATCTCCGTGAGGAAACAGTTCCAGGTCAGCGTGGGGAGGTCGTCTTTTACAACTTAGCCAAGTTTAGTCAGGCCATTTCCGATTTCGAAAATATATATTTTCATTCGAAGCCGGTGTCTAAGTATCAGTCTTTCGCTGGGTTTCTACAATACCAAGCCGAAATGGCCTACGGCGAGACTGTCGGACCCGATGAAAAATTCGTCTGTCCAGACGCCGTTCAAATTCTTACGATTCATAAGGCGAAAGGCCTGCAATGGCCTGCGGTATTTGTGCCTCAGCTCGTAAGAAACCGATTCCCCGCTGCTCGTCACGGGGGCCGGACTCCTTGGCACATAATCCCCGCGACGAGCGTCGATAAGCAAGCTCGCTATCTCGGATCAATTGAAGATGAGCGCCGCCTCTTTTACGTCGCGGTTACGCGAAGCCAAAAGCATCTGCACCTTACGTCGGCTCCAACTCGCTCCAGTACGTATTACGCGAGGCCCTCCGAATTTTGGGATGATGTTCTGGAGTCGAAATTCGTCAAACGCCGCCCACAGAAATATTCAAACCGAGCGCGCAGCAAGCCGATGCCGCGCTCATCCATTGCGAACGTTACACTATCATTCTCCGACATGAAATACTATTTTGAATGCCCTTATCAATTTAAACTGCGCACGATTTACGGATTTAACCCTCCGTTGGACGAGGCACTTGGCTACGGAAAGTCGCTGCACGATGCACTCGCCGAATTGCACGCCCGAGCAATTGGCGGCGAGAAAATCACGGTCAGCGATGCGGAAGAGCTTATTGATCGGCATTTGCGAGTACCATTTGCATACCCATCGCTTAGAGAAACCATGCGGCAGTCAGCTCGGTCAATTTTGTCAGAGTATATCAAGAAGCGGGCTTCCGAATTTGATAAGATCGAGGTGTCAGAAAAGAAAATCGAGGTAGCGCTTCACGATGGGGTTTCAGTATCGGGTCGGATTGATCTCGTTCGCCGTCGTGACACGAATGAAATATCGATAGTTGATATGAAGTCTAACGAACGCGCTCAAGTCCAGGAATTGACAGAGGCTCAGCTGCACATTTACGCGCTTGGCTATAGGGAGTTGACCGGCCAGGACGCGGATTACGTTGAGATCTACGATCTTGAGAAGCAATATAGAAAACCACGAGCTGTCGACGAGGACCTAATTGTCGAAGTCAAGGAGCGGGTCACGGCGACAGCGAACGCGCTCCGAACCAACTCCTTTCCGCGTGAGCCGCGGTCGATAAAGTGTGGCAACTGCGACTTTCAACGGTTGTGTTCGGTCGGAGCGAAGATCGCGAGTTCAAAGTAGCCTCCGCTTCGAAGCGGATGCGAGGTTTGAGCCTCCCTCTACCTCCCGTGCAGCGCGAGCTCGATCTGCACGATGGCCGCGACCAGTTCGAGCACGATCAGGATTACGACCGCGGCTTCGAGGCGCGTCGCGCGCTCGGAATCGATGATGTCGGTCAGCGCCTGCGCGGTCTCGCCGATCACCTCGAGCTTGCGCTTGAGGACGTCGGCGCGCTCGGCGAGCTCGTATTCGTCGGCGAGGCGCGCGTAGAGCCGCTCGAGCTCGGGATGGTCCCACAGCACGTCCGGCTTCTCCTCGACCGCGACGCGGCCCGAGACGCGGTGCTGGGCGAGCAGCGCCTGGCCGATCAGGCGCAGCATCGCGCGCCTGCGGAACGGCGGGCGGCCGGTCGCCGCGAGCTTGGCCGCGAACGGCTCGATCACGTCGAACACCGCGTTGACCTCGCGCTCGTCGCGCGCCAGCGCCACCGTCTTGGCGAGCGCGTCGGCGATCACCAGAAAGCGCGGCGCCGAAAGGTTCTTGATCTGGATCGGCCCGGCCGAGGACTTCTGCTCGTCGCTGTCGGGCGCGATTTCGAGCACCGCCGTCTCGTCGTCGCCGCGCGCCCGGACGCCGCTCACGCGCGAGCGCAGCTTGGCCAAAAGGTCCTCCTCCTCGAGCGGCGTCAGGCCGACCATCACCGCGACGCCGAACCGGAACAAAGCCGCCATGCCCTTTTCGCCGACGCGAAAGGCGAGCGGCAGCTGCGAGATCATGTCGGGCCGCTCGAGGCCGGCGGTGTCGATGCGCTCGCCGACGATGAGCGCGCGCGCGGTGAGCCGCGTCGGAGCCGTCGCGGACGAGACGTCGGTCATGGCCGAAGGATACGCCGCGACGCCGTTTTCCGCCAAGTCTCAGGCGTCCAGCCCGCGTCCTCCGAGTTGCGCCGGCCGTCGCTCGTCTAGGAGAGCCACAGCTTCAACGGCGCTCCGTCGGAGCCCTCACGCGTGTAGTCTTCGATGAACAGCTTGACGCTGAGGTCGCGCCCGGGCGATCGTCGCCTCGCTGATCGCGTCCTGATAGGCGAACTGATCGCGGAACACCGCGATCCACAGCTCCGCGTCGATTTCTTTTGATCTCGTGCCGGATGTATAGGCGCTGGACTCCAGCGCGGAAAGAATTGCGTTCACGCAGCCATCGAGAGCCGTCCCGTCTTCCAGCTTGGTCTCCGCGAATGAGACGTAGTGCCGACGGGCCGGACGGAGCGGCACGCCCTTATATCCGGCGCCGGGCTCCCCCTTTACGGCGACGATTTCGGGGGCGAGCTTTATCCGCTGAGCCGCGTCTCGAAACTGGACCTCGTCGCTCCACATGCGCAGATTGACCCGCGCCGAGGGAACCTGACGCGCTCGCGCGATGTCACTGGTCATGGAGGTTTCCGATGTATTCGTCGCCATAAAAAACATCCCCGGTATCGGTATCGAATGTGCACTGGTCGGCCCCCGAAAGTTTCGCGGTTCTCTTAAGAACCTGACCCAAAAGCTTGCGCCCTCGTGCCTCAAGGCGCCGCGAAGCGGCCTCGAAGGACGTTCCAGAGGGAGCTATTCTATGCGTGCTGGAGCATCCTTCGAGGCCTTTTGCGTGCCGCAAAAGGCGCCTCAGGATGAGG
>Ga0335075_10013608_pt1 | contig 12245 bp, 7 predicted proteins | sample Lox_Sample_24_FD_206723 | JGI IMG/M metagenome (GOLD analysis project Ga0335075, IMG submission 206723) | Soil microbial communities from Loxahatchee National Wildlife Refuge, Florida, United States - Lox_Sample_2.4 | ecosystem: Environmental > Terrestrial > Soil > Wetlands | place: USA: Florida... | reverse complement strand
CGGCGAGCAGATCGAGCTTGTCCGCCAGCGCAACGGCATCACCCACACGCGAGGCCGGCAACGCATCGCCGGCGCCGCGCGGCAGGTAGTGCTCGGCGATCGCCTCGGCCACGGGCGCGGGCTCCCCATCGGCGAGCGCATAGTAACGACCCATCGTGCCCTGCAGTTCGGGAAACTCACCGACCATCGCGCAGAGCAGATCGCACTTGGCGAGCTGCGCGGCACGCAGCGTGTACGCCGTATCGGCGCCGATGTGCGCGGCGATGCCCGCAGCGAGGGCGGCGATGCGCTCGGTGCGTGCGCCGAGCGAGCCGAGCTGGGCCTGGAAGGTTACGGCATCCAGACCCGCGCGGCGCGCTGCGAGTGGCGCGCGACGATCCTGCTCCCAGAAGAAGGCGGCGTCGGCCAGGCGCGGCCGCACGACGCGCTCATTGCCGGCGCGCACGATCTGCGGCTCCGGGCTGTCGATATTGGCGATGGTGATGAAGCGTGGCAGCAGGGTGCCGTCGCCCGCCTGGATCGCAAAGTAGCGCTGATGGGCCTGCAACGTGGCGAGCAGCACCTCGCGCGGCAACGACAGGAAACGCGGCTCGAATTGCCCTGCGAGCGCCACCGGCCACTCGACCAGCGCCGTGACCTCATCGAGCAGCGCGGGATCGATGATGGCGCGGCCGCCGAGCTGCTCGGCGAGTGCCGTGATCTGCGAATGAATCTGGTCACGCCGCGACTCGAAGTGGGCCAGGACGCGGCCGCGCGTCAGCAGTGTCTGGGCGTACACGCCCGGAGAGGTCAGGCGCAGGGGTCGCGGCGCCATGAAGCGATGCCCGCGGGTGCTGTTGCCCGCGCTCACGCCCAGCAGAGTCGTTGGCACGACTTCGCGTCCGAACAGCAGCACCAGCCAATGCACCGGGCGCACGAACTGCTCGCTCGAGGCGCCCCAGCGCATGCGCTTGGGAATGGGCAACGCATCCAGCGCCGTGCGCACCAGGCCCGGCAACAACTCTCGCGTGGGCTGCCCCGCCCGCGTGCCCTCATAGGCGAGGTAGTCGGTACCGCGCGCATCGCGCTCGCGCCCGAGCGCCTCGATCCCCACGGCGCAGCTGCTGGCGAAGGCGCTCGCGGCGCGCGTGGGGTTGCCGGCGGCATCGAATGCAACCGAGACCGGAGGCCCACGGCGGCGCAGGAGCTGATCGGGCTGCTGCGCGGCTACGCGTCGCACCAGCACCGCCAGTCGTCGTGGCGTGGCAAAGGCCTCGATGGCGCCGATCGCGATGTCGCTGGCCGCGAGCCCGTCGCGGAGTGCATCGGCGAAGGACTGGCTCAGGGTGGAGAGTGCCTTGGGCGGCAGTTCCTCCGTGCCCAGCTCGACCAGCAGGTCGCGCCGCTCGATGCGCGCGCTGCTCATGGATTTGCCGAAGGCGCCGCGGCCGGCGCCGATCTGAGCAGTGGAAAGCCGATGGCCTCGCGGCTGGCGTAATAGGCTTTCGCCACCGCACGTGCCAGGGTGCGCACACGCAGGATGAACGCGGCGCGCTCGGTCACCGAGATTGCGCGGCGCGCATCGAGCAGATTAAAGGTGTGCGAGGCGGCCAGCGCCTGCTCATAGGCGGGTAATGGCAGCCGCGCCTCGAGCAGCGCCTGGCAGGCACGCTCGTGATCATCGAAATGTCGCAGCAGCACGGCGGTGTCGGCAAGCTCGAAGTTGTACTTCGATTGCTCGACCTCGTTCTGATGAAAGACGTCGCCGTAAGTCACGCGACCCTGGGGACCTTCGGCCCAGACGATATCGAACAGGCTCTCGACCCCCTGCAGGTACATCGCCAGGCGCTCGAGCCCATAGGTGATCTCGCCGCTGATCGGTTGACAGTCGATGCCACCGACCTGCTGAAAGTAGGTGAACTGCGTGATCTCCATGCCGTTGAGCCACACTTCCCAACCCAGTCCCCAGGCCCCGAGCGTGGGGGATTCCCAGTCATCCTCGACGAAACGGACATCGTGAACACGTGGATCGAAGCCGAGCATACGCAGGCTCCCCAGGTATAGATCCAGAATGTCCGCCGGGGAGGGTTTGATCAGCACCTGAAACTGGTAGTAGTGCTGCAGACGGAACGGGTTATCGCCGTAACGCCCGTCCGTGGGTCGCCGCGAGGGCTGTACGAAAGCGGTGCGCCAGGGCTCGGGGCCGATGGCGCGCAGGAAGGTCGCGGTATGAAAGGTGCCCGCGCCGACCGGCATGTCATAGGGTTGCAGGATGACGCAGCCCTGCTGCGACCAGTAACGCTGCAACGTGAAGATGAGGTCCTGAAAGGTCCGCGGCGGCTCGCCGATTCGCTCGTTCTGCATCCGCTCGTGAAGTCCTGTACCTGGGTGCGCGCCGCTGGCGAAGCGCGCGAGTATATGCGAGCGCCGGCACGCACTCGATCTGTGTCGCGCTCGGCCGCGCCGCGCGCGCCCCGCCCAAAACAGGGGCGCCGGTTATCCTGGCGCACTACAATAGTGCAACGCCGCGCCCGCCTGGAGAGTGTGGCTGCGCTAACCAATTGATTTATCACGCCGCGTGGAACGGCATGGATCTCGCAAAGGACCTGCATCCAAATGGGGCCCGGCGCGGGGCAGGCGCGCGCGCGACGCGCATGCGGCGCGGTAGCCGTATGGCGCGCACTAAAGAAAGAACGTAGTACTGGAGGCGATATGAGCTCAAGCGATGTCATCAAGCTGATCAAAGACAAGGAGGTGAAGTGGGCGGACCTGCGCTTTACGGACACCCGCGGCAAGGAACAGCACGTCAGCATTCCGTCCCGTTACATCAACGAGGAGTTCTTCACCGACGGCAAGATGTTCGACGGCTCGTCGATCGCCGGCTGGAAGGGTATCAATGAATCGGACATGATCCTGATGCCCGACGCCTCCACGGCTGTGCTGGATCCGTTCTTCGAGCAGTCGACCGTCAACATCCGCTGCGACGTGATCGAGCCTGCGACCATGCAGGGCTACGAGCGCGATCCGCGCTCGCTCGCCAAGCGCGCCGAGGCCTACCTCAAGTCCACCGGCATCGCCGACACGGCGCTGTTCGGACCGGAGAACGAGTTCTTCATCTTCGACAGCGTGCGCTGGGGTGCAAGCGTCAACAGTGCCTTCTATGCCATCGACTCGGTGCAGGGCTCGTGGAACTCTGAGACCGCGCTCGACGAGGGCAACAAGGGACATCGGCCTGGCGTCAAGGGCGGCTACTTTCCGGTGCCGCCGGTCGACGCCTACCAGGACATCCGCGCGGCCATGTGCAAGGCCTGCGAGGATATGGGTCTGAAGGTCGAGGTGCATCACCATGAGGTCGCCACAGGCGGCCAGAGCGAGATCGGCGTCGGCGCCAATACGCTGGTGAAGAAGGCCGACGAGGTGCAGATCCTCAAGTACGCGCTACACAACGTGGGCGCGAGCTACGGCAAGACCGTCACCTTCATGCCCAAGCCGCTCGTCGGGGACAACGGCAATGGCATGCATGTGCATCAGTCGCTGTCCAAGGACGGCAAGAATATCTTCGCGGGCGACAAGTATGCCGGGCTGTCCGATGCCTGCCTCTATTACATCGGCGGCATCATCAAACATGCCAAGGCCATCAATGCGCTGACCAATGCCACCACCAACAGCTACAAGCGCCTGGTCCCCGGCTTCGAGGCGCCGGTGATGCTGGCGTATTCGGCGCGCAATCGCTCCGCGTCCATTCGCGTACCCTGGGTGTCGAGCCCGAAGGCGCGACGCATCGAGGTGCGTTTTCCCGACTCGACCGCGAATCCATATTTCGCCTTCGCGGCGATGATGATGGCGGGTCTGGACGGCATCAAGAACAAGATCCATCCCGGCGAGCCGGCCGACAAGGATCTCTATGACCTCGAGCCCGAGGAGGCCAAGCACATCCCGACCGTGTGCCACTCGCTCGACATGGCGCTCGAGCATCTGGACAAGGATCGCGAGTTCCTGCTTGCCGGCGGTGTGTTCACCAACGACGTGATCGATGCGTACATCGGGTTGAAAATGCAGGAGGTCACGCGGCTGCGCATGGCTACGCACCCGATCGAGTTCGACATGTACTACAGCGTCTGAGGTGACTGTGCAGCGTGACCCGGTCATTGCGAGGATCCGCATGCTCCGGGTCACGCCTGACGCGCACGGGGAGCGCGCGGTGGGTGACGGCGTGCACAGTGTCGTCACCCGCCCCTGTCTCCGGACCTTGGCGAGCGTTATGCTCGATCCCCATGCGACCCGGTCTGCCTCGTTATGTCGCTTTCGCGCCGCCGATCGCCCTGGCGCTCGGGCTGGCGCTGCTGCTGAATGCGCTCGGTATGGCGCGTGCGGACGACAGCGCCGGCAGTGGCAGCAGCAGTTCGACGACGCTCTACCGCTGGGTCGATGCGCAGGGCGTCATCCACTTTTCCGATACTCCGCAGCCCGGCGCGCAGAAGATCCAGGTCTCGCCGGCGCAGACCTTTCCATCCAATCGCGTCTCGGAAGCCGAGAGCGCTCCGCCGGCCGCGCAGCAGGTGTATCAGACCTGCGAGATCTCCCAGCCCAACGCCGAGCAGTCCTTCTATGCACCCGAGGTGATCGGTATCTCCGTGCGTCTGGTACCCGATCTGCGGCAGGGCGATCAGCTCTCGATGAGCGCCGACGGACGCGCTCTCAGCTCCATCGAGGGCAGTGCACTCGACTTCGAGCTGCCCATGCCCGACCGCGGCGCTCACACGCTGCGGGCGGTGGTGCGCGATGCCGAGGGGCACACGCTGTGCTCTTCCATGAGCGTTACGTTCTACGTGCAGCGACCCTCGCTGCTCTCGCCACAGTCGCCGGCGGCCGCTCACGGCGCCAGCGGCGCAACGACCGGCGCTCCCCCGGTGCCCCGACCCCGCTGAGCCGCGGCCGCCGTCGGCCGGAGTGTGCCGATGGCAATTGAGCGTCTGGCCACCTCGCCACTGGCGCATTTCGATTCCACCGAGCTGCTCGATGCGCTCTCCACGGGCCTGGTCATGCTCGATGGGCACTGCTGCGTCGTCTATGCGAACGTCGGCGCGCAGGACCTGCTGGCCGTCGGCCTGAACCAGGCGCGCGGTCGGCCGATCACGGAGCTGTTCGAACAGCCCGCCGCGCTCAGTCAGTTGCTGCGGCGGGCGCTGACGCGCGTCGAAGCCTGCGCGGGCCACGAGATCGCACTGACGCCCACGGCCGCACACGTCGGCAGCCGCGAGCCGGTGGTCGTGGACATCACGGTCACGCCGCTGCCGGGACAGCTGACCGGCACGCACCTGCTGCTCGAGCTCGCCGATGCACGCACGCGCCTGCGCATCAGTCGCGAGAGCGAGATGCTGTCGCGGCTGGACGGCAGCCGGCTGATGATCCGCCAGCTCGCACACGAGATCAAAAACCCCCTCGGTGGTCTGCGTGGCGCCGCGCAGCTGCTGGCGCGCGAACTGCACGATGGGGCGCTCACTGAATACACCGCGGTGATCATCAACGAGGCTGACCGTCTGCGGGCGCTGGTGGACAGCATGCTTGGGCCCTCGCGGCCACCACGCACCAGCGTGGTGAACGTGCACGAGCTGTGCGAGCATGTATTTCACCTGCTGCGCAGCGAGGCGCCCGAGGGCGTCGTGATCGAGCGCGATTACGATCCGAGCCTGCCGAGCGCGGAGCTGGATCGCAACGAGATCATCCAGGCACTGCTGAACATTGCGCGCAATGCGCTGCAGGCAGTGCCCGAGGTGGGCGGCCGCATCGTCCTGCGCACGCGCATACAGAGCAATATCAACATCGGCACGCAGCGTCATCGGCTGGTCGCCGACATCCAGGTTGAGGACAACGGCTCTGGAGTACCGCCGGAACTGATGCGCAGTCTGTTTTATCCGCTGGTCACCGGGCGCTCGAAGGGCTCGGGGCTGGGATTGGCCGTGGCACAGGATCTGGTCGCCCGTCACCGTGGCATCGTCGAATTCGACAGCCGGCCGGGTCACACCGTGTTTTCGCTGCTGCTGCCGCTACTGATACCGGAGGGTTGCGCATGAGCGCCGCGCCATTGCGGGTCTGGCTCGTCGATGACGACACGTCCATTCGCTGGGTACTGGAGCGCGCGCTGAAGAACGGCGGCATGTTGCCCAAGGCCTTCGATGCCGCCGAGCCGGCGCTCGCAGCCCTGCGCAACGATGCCCCCGATGTGCTCATCACGGATATCCGCATGTCCGGCCAGTCCGGGCTGGAGCTGCTGCGCCGCATTCACGCGGTGCATCCGTATCTGCCAGTCATCGTCATGACCGCCTATTCGGATCTGGGCAATGCGGTCTCCGCCTACGAGAGCGGCGCCTTCGAATATCTGCCCAAGCCGTTCGACATCGACCAGGCCGTGGATCTCGTCAAGCGCGCCGCCAGTGCCGCGAGCGCGGCGAGTGCCGCCAGCGCTGCGAACGCCGCCGCCCGGGCGGGCGCACTCAACGGCGCCACAGCCGGTGTCGGCGCGCGCGGCGCGGTGGCCCCGGCGCCGGGCATTGCGGCACTGCTTGGACGCGCGCCGGCGATGCAACAGGTGTTCCGCGCGATCGGACGGCTGTCACGCTCGAGCGTCAACGTGCTCATCACCGGTGAATCGGGCACCGGCAAGGAACTCGCCGCCCGCGCGCTGCACGAGCACAGTCCGCGCGAGCACAAACCATTCATCGCGCTGAATACCTCGGCGATCCCGGCGGAGCTGCTCGAGTCAGAGCTGTTCGGACACGAAAAGGGTGCTTTCACCGGCGCGGATGCCCTGCGGCGCGGTCGCTTCGAGCAGGCCGATGGCGGCTCGCTGTTTCTGGACGAGATCGGTGATATGTCCACCTCGCTGCAGACGCGGTTGCTGCGCGTGCTGGCGGAAGGCGAGTTCTATCGGGTCGGCGGCCAGACACCGATCCGCGTCGATGTGCGCGTGATCGCGGCGACCCACCAGAATCTCGAGGAGCGCGTGCGCACGGGACTATTTCGCGAGGACCTGTTCCATCGACTCAACGTGATCCGTATCGAGCTGCCACCGCTGCGAGCGCGCCGCGAAGACATCGCCGACCTGCTCGAGCATTACCTGCGCCTTGCTGCCGCGGAGCTGGGCGTGGATACCAAATCGCTCAATCCCGAAACACGCGAGCGCCTGGTCAGCTATGGCTGGCCGGGCAATGTGCGCGAGCTCGTCAATCTCTGCCGTCGACTGACAGTGCTCGCCCCCGGCAGCGAGATCCGCATCGAGGATCTGCCCACCGAGCTCAGCAGTGTCGGCTCCTCCGCCGCACACAGCGAGGACTGGACCGCCGTGCTGGCGCAATGGGCCGACCACCAGGCGCATGCGCCGCAGCGCCCGCTGCTGGAGGATGCGATGCCCGCCTTCGAGCGCACGCTCATCCGCGTGGCGCTCAAGCACACCCAGGGCCATCGGCAGGAAGCCGCGCGGCTGCTGGGCTGGGGTCGCAACACCCTGACGCGAAAGCTCAAAGAGCTCGGCATGGACGAGCCCGGCGAGGACTGACCGCGTCCCGCGGCCCGCGGGTGTTAGGATGCCGACCCCACGCCGCTGTCGGGAGTCGCACCATGCTCAGGACGCTGGCACTGCTTCTGCTGGGAGGCTCGCTGCTCGCCGATGCAGGGGCGGCAAATGCAGCCGCGGGTGACGAGGCCGGTGTGGCCGCGCCGGGGGATGCAGCCCTGGCACGATTCCCGACATTGCACGGTGCACGCATCGTCTTCGAGGCGCACGACAATCTCTGGGTCGTCGCCCGGGGCGGCGGAACGGCGACGCGGCTCACCAACGACAGCGGCACCGACTGGATGCCGCGCTTCTCACCCGATGGGCGCTGGATCGCCTTCACGGGCGACTACCAGGGCAACACCGATGTCTACGTCATGCCGGCGCAGGGTGGCACGGTTCGGCGGCTGACCTTCTGGTCGGACGTCCAGGCCGATGCGCCGCTGCGCTGGGGCCCGAACAACCTGGTGCTCACCTGGACCCCTGACTCGCAGCACATCGTGTTCCTGTCGCGCCGCAAGTCGTGGAATGCCTGGTACGGGCAGCTCTACGAAGTGGGGCTGGATGGTCGCGCACCAACGGCGCTGCCGCTGGATCGCGGCGGGCTGCTCAGCTTCAGCCCGGATGGGCATCGCATCGCCTATAACCGCATCTTCCGTAATTTCCGCACCTGGAAGCGCTACGACGGCGGGCTGGCGCAAAAGGTGTATGTGTATGACCTGCAGTCGCATGCGCTGCAGCAGATAACCGACTGGAAGGGCACCGATACGGCGCCGATGTGGTATCGGCGCACGATCTACTTCCTGTCGGACCGCGATGCCGCGCGGCGCGAGAATCTGTGGGCCTACGACCTCGACACACACGCGGTTCGCGAGGTCACGCACTTCACCGACTACGACATCGATTTCCCGAGTCTGGGCGATGACGGCATCGTCTTTCAGCAGGGCGGCTCGCTCTACGTCGTGGATTTGCCCTCAGAGACGCTGCATCGGCTGACGGTGCGCGTGCCGGACGACGGACTGCGCACCGGAACACGATACGTGGATGGCGCGCACTACATCCGCGATCCGGATAACGCGCAGATGACCAACTATGATCTCGCCCCCAACGGCAAACGCGCGCTCTTCAGCGCGCGCGGCGACCTGTTCTCGCTGCCCGCCGAGCACGGCAATACGCGCAACCTCACCCAGACCTCCAGCGCCGAGGAGGATCATCCCGTCTGGTCGCCGGATGGCACGCAGGTCGCGTATACGACAGACTCCTCGGGAGAACAGCAGATCGCCGTGCGCGACGCACAGCAGGGCCCCGAGCGGCTGCTGACACATTTTGCGAGTGGCTATTTCTATCGACCCGCCTGGTCGCCGGACGCCGATCGCATCGCTTTTTCGGACAATGCGCATCGGCTCTGGTACGTGCCCGTGCATGGCGCGGGGGCTCCCGTGCAGGTGGCTCAGGATCGCTACCAGGAGATGCACGATTATGTCTGGTCGCCCGATGGCCGCTGGCTGGCGTACAGCCTGACCGATGATTCGCAGCAGCGTCAGCTCTGGCTCTACGAGCTTGCAACGCATCGCGCCACGCGCGTCAGCGAACCGGGCAACGACGATTTCCAGCCGCAATTCGATGCCAGCGGTGAGCATCTCTACTTCCTCTCCGGCCGGCATGAGAATCCGGTGCTCGCGGAGAACGAGTTCGACATGGTCGATCTGAAGACCGACGGTATTTACGTTGCGACTCTCAGAGCCGATGCACCCTCACCGTTCGCACCGCAGTCCGATGAAGGAGCCGTCGAGGCGACGCCCTCCCCGCCGATCAACCCCGATGAGGCACGCCCGCCGCGGCGTGGCCGCGGAGCTGCCCAGCCCGGGCAGTCGCAACCGCGCGATTCGCAGCCGGCAGCTGCGCCATCGAACCCGGGGCGTCCCGGATCCGCGGCCACGCGCAGTGGGCCAACTTCCCCCGCCGCCCCAGCCACGAGCACCTATCGTCCTGGCGCGATCGCACCCATGCGCATCGATCTGCCGGGGCTGATGTCGCGCGCAGTGCCGCTGCCGATCGCGGCCGCCACGCTGGCGGGCTTCGACGTGCGCGGCACGCTGGTCTACTACCAGACGCTGCCGCCCAGCACGCTGGACGGGCCGGTCGCGGGCGAGAAAGGCACGCTGCGACTCTATGATCTCAAACAGCGCAAGGACAGCTCGCTGATCGATGACATCAGCAGCTACCGGGTATCGGCCGATGGCAGCAAGCTGATGTACCGGCGTGACACGCCGGGTGGCAAATCCTTCTACATCGTGGATGCCGGCGCCGCCGCGACCCACGCCGCGGCAGAGGCGCGGCCTCTGGACACCTCGCACATGCAGATGCAGGTGCATCCCCGGGAAGAGTGGGCCGAGATGTTTCAGAATGCCTGGCGCCTGGAGCGCGACTTCTTCTTTCGCCCGCAGATGAATGGCGTGGATTGGGCTGGTGTGCGCCGTTCCTATGAGCGGCTGCTGCCGCTCGCGGGCTCGCGCAACGATCTGAACTATCTCATCGGCCAGATCATCGGCGAGCTCAGCAACTCCCACACCTATGTCGGAGGGGGCGATCGCGCCAGGACCGAGCCACGCGTCCCCAGCGCCTACCTCGGCGTGGACTACGGCAGCGATGCGCGCACGCAGCGCACGGTGCTGGCGCATATCTATCCCGGCGACAACACCCGGCCGCAGTACCGATCGCCGCTGACCGAGCCGGGACTGGACGTGCACGCCGGCGATACTTTGCTGGCGATCGATGGTGAAACGCTGGCGGCCGGGGAGGATCCCGAGCAGCTGCTGGTGGGCAAACAACATCAGACCGTGCGCCTGAGCGTGGCGGGCGCCGACGGTGCGCGACGCCGCGATATCGTCGTGGCACCGCTCGACAATGAGCTGCTGCTGCGCTCCAAGGACTGGATCGACCACAATCGTGAGCTGGTCGATGCCGCCTCGCATGGCCGCATCGGCTACATCTATCTGAGCGATATGGAAGAGCTCGGCATGGAGCAGTTCATCCGTCAGTTCTACGGCCAGCTCGATCGGCAGGCACTCATCGTCGATGACCGGTGGAATGGTGGCGGCAACGTCGACCAGATCGTGCTCGAGCGGCTGCGCCGTGTGCTGGTTGGCATGAGCACCAATCGCGAGAATGCGGCCGAGACGATTCCGCAGCAGCTCATAGCCGGCCCGAAAGCCTGTCTCATCAATGAGTACTCGGCATCCGATGGAGACCTGTTTCCCTACTTTTTCCGGCAGTACCACCTCGGGCCGCTGATCGGCATGCGCACCTGGGGCGGCGTACGCGGTATTCGCGGCAACTGGAGCCTGCTGGACGACGGCTACATCACCATTCCCGAGGATGCGGTATACGGGACCAACTCGCAGTGGGTCATCGAGAACCACGGTGTCGAGCCCGACATGCAGGTGCAGGATGAGCCTGGCGATCTGCTCGCCGGCCGCGACGCGCAACTGTCCGCGGCCGTCAACTACCTGTTGGGTCAGCTGCGTCAGCACCCCGGCACGCTGCCAGCGGCCCCGCCCGGACTGCCGGCCTATCCGCCCGAAGGGCATTGAAACAACGCCAGCTTTGCGCTTCTTGTCGCTGCTGCGCCACGTCCGCCCCTGTATCCAGCGGGACGATTCTGCTAGGCTCGCCTACTTCGTTGGGGGGGAAATCCGATGATCACGCCCGAGGTATGCCTATGCTGACCCGCCTGCAATCCGCGCTCGCGGCCGGCGCCTCCGTGGGACTTCTCCTGTGCGCGGCGCCCGCGGCGTTTGCCCAGATCGATATCGAGGGTACCTACAACAGTGAGGACGCGGTCGACTATCGCTCCATGCTGCTCGGCCCGCGCGCCGTGGACTTTCTCGGCATGCCACTCAACAATGAGGGCCGCGCCGGCGGCGAAGCCTACAGTCAGGACACCGTGTCGGTGCCCGGCCATCAATGCACCTCCTGGGGTCCGCAATATCTCGTCGAAGCGGGTTTCAACATCCGTGTCTTTCCCACTTTCGATGATGAAGGCACGGTCGCGGTGTGGAACATCAGCGCCTGGAATGACTACCAGCCCCTGATGATCTATATGGATGGGCGGCCACATCCGGACCCGAACGGACTGCGGCGCTCGACCGGCTTCACCACCGGCCAGTGGCAGGGCGACACGCTGCAGACCATTACCACGGACATGAAGGACGGCGTGCTCACGCGCAATGGCGTGCCCTCCTCCGACAAGGAAAGCATGCTGCTGTGGCTCACGCGTCACGATGATCTACTCACGATCACGGGGTTGATCCAGGATCCGACCTTCCTGGCCGAACCCTGGGTGCAGGCGCGCGAATTCATCGCCACCCACAATCCTCCCGACGCCGGGCTTCACTATCAGTACCCGTGCATGCAGGCGAACGAGGTGCCCGACCTGGGCCGCGGCAAGGTTCCCTTCTACCTGCCGGGCAAGAATCCCTCGCGCAACGACATGACGACGCGCTTCCATATCCCCGAGGACGCGGTGCTCGGCGACCCCAAGGCCATGTACCCCGAGTATCGCGAGCAGATGAAGGGCAAGTTCACCGTGCCGGGCAAGTGCACGCTGGACTGCTGCGGCTGGGGCGATTTCCGCGCCACGGCCAATCCGAAGATGGAATGCAAGGACGAGGGGATTTAGTCATGCGTCTGCGACAACCCGCAACGCTGGCAG
>Ga0335075_10013607_pt1 | contig 12245 bp, 10 predicted proteins | sample Lox_Sample_24_FD_206723 | JGI IMG/M metagenome (GOLD analysis project Ga0335075, IMG submission 206723) | Soil microbial communities from Loxahatchee National Wildlife Refuge, Florida, United States - Lox_Sample_2.4 | ecosystem: Environmental > Terrestrial > Soil > Wetlands | place: USA... | reverse complement strand
TGCTGGTCCCGCGGCTCAACCCGTTCTGGGACAGCGGCTGGGAAGTGATCTTCGCCGCCGCCGCTGCCTGGTTCGGCTGGCAGACCATCCGGGGTTACCGCAACGAGCTGGCAGTCGGCCGGCGCTGGGTCGCTCATCACCTGCAGCACGTGGTGGCCTGCGGCGCGATGCTGTACATGTTTCTCGCCGTCGCGCCCGCGAGGACCGGCAGTTCCGGGTCCGGGATGTCCATGGGCGGCTCCGCCGGGTCCACGACCACGTTCCCCACGCTGGCCCTGGTGCTGACGCTCGTCCTGGTCGGGTACGTGATCTGGAACGCCGACGGGCTCACCTCGCTGGCCCCGGTGGCCGCGCTGCGGGCGATGGCGGTCCCGCTCGGCGCGGTGGCCGCGCGGGCGCTGGCGGCGAACACACCGTCCCCGGCAGGCGCCGATGCGGCAGGCGCCGATGCGGCAGCCGGCGGAGCCGCAACCCAGGCTGCCGGGGCCAAGGCGGAACCGCACGCGGAGCAGCCGCACGCCAAGCCGCCGATGTCACCGCGCCTCGCCGCATGCTGCGAGATCGCGATGGGCCTGACGATGGGCTACATGCTCATCACGATGCTGTGAGCGCGCTGGCCGCAACCCGGCCGGGAGAACGCCAGGCTAGCGGGACGGGCCGGTCTCACCCGCCATCTCGTAGCCGGCCGCGTCGACCGCGGCCCGCAGCGCCGCGTCGTCCGGCACCGGTTCCGCAACGATCCTCACGTCTCCAGAGGAAAGATCGACGTCAACGTCGGTCACACCGGGCAGGCCACTGATCTCCGTCCGTACCGCATTGACACAGTGCTCGCAGCTCATCCCGCTGACTTTGATCACGATCGGGGGCATGGGAACGATCGTAGCCAATCGGTGTTATGCTCCCCGCCGCCGCGGGCGCGGGGGCCGCGCGGGAGTATCTTGATCGGGTGGCATTCGTGACGTTCTCGCTGGCCTCGGGTTAGTTCGGTGGGGCGCGGGCCTGCCGTGCCATCGGCTCCGGCGGACGGCGCGCCGGGGACGGTGGAGATCGAGCTTGCCATCCGCGGCATGACGTGCGGGGCGTGCGCCACGCGGGTGGAGCGGCGGCTGAACCGGCTGTCCGACGTGCAGGCGACGGTCAACTACGCGACCGAGCGTGCGAGCGTGCTGCTGCCCGCCGGCATGCCGCTCTCGGCGCTGATCGGAGAAGTCGAACGGGCCGGATACGGGGCCGATCCGATCCCGCGGCCCGGCGAGGCGGCGGCCAGCCCCGGGACGGCGGAGGCAGCAGCCGACGGCGAGGTCCGCGCCGGCGACGACCGCGCCGCCTATCTCAAGCGCCGGCTGATCCTGGCCCTGGTCTTCTTCGTCCCGCTGTCCGACGTCTCGATCGCGCTGTCGCTGTTCCCCGGGTACCGGTTCCCCGGCTGGCAGTGGCTGCTGGTCGGCCTCGCGGCGCCGGTGGCGCTCTGGGCCGCCTGGCCGTTCTACCGTGCCGCTCTGCGCGGCATCCGGCACGGCACGTTGTCCATGGACACCCTGGTGTCGCTGGGCATCGTCTCGGCCTGCGGCTGGTCGGTGTACTCGATGTTCTTCGTGGACCGCGGTGGGCGGCAGCAGAGCGCGCTGCACGAGCTGATCCACGGCTCCGGGGGCGGCATCTATCTCGAGGTCGCCGCCGCGGTGACCACGTTCCTGCTGGCGGGCAGGTTCTTCGAGGCCAGGGCGCGCCGGTCGGCAGGCGAGGCCATGCGCGATCTTGCGGCAGCGGGCGCGAAAGAGGTCTGCGTTCTCGGCGACGACGGCAGCGAGCGGCGGATCCCGGCCAGCGAGCTGCAGCCCGGCCAGTCGTTCGTGGTCCGGCCGGGCGAGACGATCGCCGCCGACGGCGCGGTGCTGTTCGGGCAGTCGGCCGTCGACCGGAGCATGATGACCGGTGAATCGGTGCCGGCGGACGTCGCCGAGGGCGACGTGGTGATCGCCGGCACCGTCGCGCTGACCGGCCGCCTCGCCGTGCGCGCCACGCGGGTGGGCCGGGACACCCAGCTCGCGCACCTGATCCGGCTGGTGGAGCAGGCGCAGGCGCAGAAGGCGGCCATCCAGCGGCTGGCCGACCGCGTCTCCGCCGTGTTCGTGCCCACGGTGCTGGCGCTCGCGGCGCTCACGCTCACCGGCTGGCTGCTCGCGGGCAGCCCGGCGGAGCACGCGTTCAGCAGCGCCCTCTCGGTGCTGATCATCGCCTGCCCGTGCGCCCTGGGGCTGGCGACCCCCGCGGCGCTCGTGGTGGCGTGCGGCCGGGGGGCACAGCTTGGCATCTTCATCAAGGGGTACCAGGCGCTCGAGTCCTCCCGCTCGATCGACACGGTGGTGCTGGACAAGACCGGGACCGTGACGACCGGCAAGATGTCCCTGGTCACCGCCGAGCCCGCGCCGGGCATCGAGGAAGCCACCCTGCTCGCCTGCGCGGGCAGCGTCGAGCAGGCGTCGGAGCACGCGGTTGCCGCGGCCATCGCCGCCGCAGCGCGGGCCATAGCCGGGCCGCTGCCGCAGGCCGACCGGTTCACGGCGCTTCCCGGGCTTGGCGCACGCGGCGTCGTGGACTCCCGCGATGTCCTTGTCGGGCGGGAGAAGCTGTTCCGCGACCAGGGCATCGAGGTTCCGCAGGAACTGGCCGACCGGTGCGCGCGGTGGGAGCAGGCGGGCTGCACCACGGTGCTCGCGGGGCGCGACGGGAAGGTGATCGGCGTGCTGGCGGTGGCCGACACGATCAAGCCCTCGGCCGCCCCAGCCGTGGCCGAACTGCGCAGGCTCGGGCTCCGGTCGGTGCTCCTGACCGGCGACAACGAGGCGACCGCGCGGGCGGTCGCGGCGATCGCGGGCGTGGACGAGGTGATAGCCGAGGCGCTGCCCGCGGACAAGGCCGCGGTCATCGCCCGCCTGCAGGCCGGCGGCCACTCGGTGGCGATGGTCGGCGACGGCGTCAACGACGGCCCGGCCCTGGCGGCCGCCGACCTCGGCCTCGCCCTCGGCTCGGGCACGGACGTCGCGATCTGCGCCGCCGACCTCATCCTGCTCCGGGACGACCTGCTCATCGTCCCGGATGCGATCAAGCTCGCCCGCGGCACGTTCCGGACCATCCGCTCCAACCTGGGCTGGGCGTTCGGCTACAACGTCGCCGCGCTGCCGCTCGCCGCCCTCGGCTTCCTCGACCCGCTCATCGCTGCGGCGGCGATGACGTTCTCCTCCGCGTTCGTGGTGTGGAACAGCCTGCGGCTGCGCCGGTTCCGCGTCGCGGCCCCGGCAGCAGCCCAGGCGGCACCGGCAGCCGGCCAGCGTGACCGCTCAGGAGCCGGCGGTCACCGCCCAGCGGGGGCTGGTGCCCAGTAGCTGGTCGATCAGGCTGCGGCCCTCGAGCTCGGCCCATTCCACGTCGCGCATCCGCTCGAGCCTGGCCTGGCCCCACGGGCTCGCCTGGACCAGCGCGACCACGTCCCCGGGCCGCAGGCCGTTCACGTGCGGCAGGGCGCTGACCACGCGGTCGGTGTAGTGGCCATGATGGCCGGGCTCGGCGCCGCGGATCCGCCGTGTCAGCGCCCTGGCCTCCTCCTGCAGCCCGGCGATCCCGCCGGTCTTGCCCCAGGTGCCCTCGAGGAGGACGAGCCGGCCGGCCGGTGCGGCCTGCCGCCAGGCTGCAAGGGCGGCGCCGGGATCGGGCAGGGTCCAGAGCAGATGCCGCTCGACCACGGCGTCGAAGGGGCCACCGGGCGGGCTGACCGCGTCGCCCTGCACCGTGCGTACCTCCAGTCCCTGAAGGCCGGCCTTGGAGCGCAGCATGCTGAGCATGCCGGGCGAGAGGTCCACCGCGGTGACCTCATACCCCTGGGCGGCCAGCAGCAGCGACAGGAATCCGGTCCCCGCCCCGACGTCCAGCACCTGGGCGGGCGGGTCCGGCAGCAGCCGGCGCAGCGTTGCGCTCCAGGCCGCCCGCTCGTGAAGCCGCCGGGGGTGATGCGACGGCGAGTCGTCATACGTCGCGGCGTCGTCGTCCCAGAACTGCCGGATCTCTTCCGAGATGCTGACGGTCGCCATCGCGGTTAGCCCCTCTCCGCTCGATCAGATCGGCCGTGATCAGTTCAGAAACTGCTGCAACATATTTTGCAGCAACGTGCCGTTGCCACTGGGCCGGCGGTGCCACAGGCAGTGCCTGAACGTCACGGCTGGGGCGGAATCTTCAACGATGGCGGGCATCTGCCAGCCGGGCGCCGGCGCGGCGGGCCGCGGCAGTCACGGTTCCTGCAAATGCACCCTGCTGATGTCAAGGACCTGCGGGTGGGCCCGGCCGTAGCCGATCGCGCTCAGCGCGGCGCCGGTCAGCATGGCCCCGGCCAGCAGGTACGCGGCTGCCGCCCCGAATGCCCCCGCCACCGCGCCGAAGGCCACCGCGCCGACGCCTTCGAGCACGATCAGGCTCCCGATCATCGTGCTGGTGACGTGCGCCATCCGCTCGGCGGGTATCACGTGGATGAACGTCGTCTGCGCCGCCACCACCCAGCCGAAGCCGAGGCCGATGGCGAAGTTTCCGGCGACGGCGGCCACCGGGTCCGCGCGCACGCCCAGGCCGGTCGCCAGGAACGCGATCCCGCACAGGCTGATGTACCAGAACTCGCCGAGAACCCGCTCGCTCAGCCGCGTCCTGCCGGTCACCGTGGCCGCGATGGCCTGCCCGGCCGCCATCGCCGCCAGGGCCGCGGGCACCCAGCCGCGGTCGGTCCTGCTCAGCGTCGTGGCCAGGGTCTGCGGCACGGCGCCGAGGGACAGACCGATCCACGCGACGGGCACGAGGGCCGACAGCGTCCGGTCACTGAAGATGGTGCGGATCCCGGTCGTCATCGTGGCCCGTGCCCGCGCCCGCGACCGGCCGGGCATCCTGAGCCCGGCAAGCAGCAGCGCCGCGACCACAAAACTGGCGGCGTCGGCCCCGAGCGCCGGCCCGGTGCCGACGGCGATCGCCAGCGCCGACCCAAGCAGATAGCCGAGGACCTCGGATACCTGGTTGGACACGGTCACCATCGCCACCAGGCGCCCGCGGATGTCGCGAGGAACGCCATCGGCGATGGCCCCGGTCCGCACCGATTGGAACGCGGTCCTGATCCCGCCGATCAGGCCCGCGGCGGCGAACACCGCCCAGAGCCCAGACGCGACGATCGGCAGGGAAACTGCCGCCGCGCCGGCGATGCTCAGCGTTACCAGGCCGACCCGGCGGGGGATCCGGTCCAGCCAGGGTCCGATCCCGGCCGAGACGGCGAAGGCGGGCACGGCCTGGATGCCGAAGACGGCGGCGGATCCCAGCGGGTGCCCGCCGGAGCGGTCGTAGCCGGCCAGCAGCAAAGCGCCCAGACCAACGAAATCGCCAAGGTAGGAGACTGTCGCCGCGGCCCAGATGCGCCACGCGGTGGGCGCCCTCAAGACCTCCCGGTAGCGGAGGGTCCCGCCAGAGCCCACCTATGCACCTTTGCCGTCGTGCCGGAGCCGGAAAGAAAGCAGTCGCTGCAAATAGCCTATTTCCGGACAACCACCATACCTGCAGCCGCTTTCCGTGTGCAACTCAACGCAGTCATCCGGTGACAAAAAGCTCAGAGGATGCAACGTAAGCAGCCACGGTCAGCCTCATAGCCGACCGTGGCTGTCTACGCCAGCCATGCCGCCGGCGACCGGCGGCTCGGGAGCTCATGAAGCCAGGACAGCCTCGATCTCGAGCTGGATGGTGACCTTGTCGGACACGACGGTCCCGCCGCCCTCGCCGAGCCCGAAGCTGACGCCGAACTCGCTCCGCTTGATCTCGCCGGTGGCGGTGAACCCGGCCCGGGTGCCACCGTAGGGGTCGGGGCCGAAGCCGTTGAGCTCCAGGGTCAGCGGCACGTTCCTGGTCACGTTCTTGAGCGTCAGCTCCCCGTCGAGCACGTACTCGCCGTCCTGCACGTGGACGCCGGTGGAGCGGTAGGTCATCTTCGTGTGCTTGTCGACCTCGAAGAAGTCGGCCGACCTGATGTGGGCGTCCCGCTGCTCGTTCCCGGTGTTGATCGAAGCGAGGTCGATCTCCGCGGTCACCGATGAGCTGAGCGGGTCCGCACCGGTCACGAGCTGGCCGGAGAAGGTGTCGAACTTGCCGCGGACCTTGCTGACCATCATGTGCCGGACCGTGAAGCCGACCTCGGAGTGGACCGGGTCGATGTTCCAGGTTCCTGCCACGTAGCCCGGAATGCTGGTCGCCGTTGTGGAAGCGGTCATGAGTCACTCCTATGCTGGTTGGTTGAGCACTCAATGACTACCAAGCCGCGGCTCGTTTGTCAAACGCTCAACTACATATGAGGTATCCTGTCGTCGTGCGCACTCAGCAGACCCGGTGGCTGAGCGACCGGGAGCAACTCGCCTGGCGGGCGTTCCTGACCGCCTGCCAGACGGTGCTTGGCACGGTCGAAACGCAGCTCGTGCGCGATTCCGACATCCCGCACGGCTACTACGAGATCCTGGTCCGGCTGTCCGAGACGCCGGGCCGGGCACTGCGGATGACCCAGCTCGCCGAGGCCTCCACCTCCAGCAAGAGCCGGCTCTCGCACGCCGTGGCGCGTCTGGAGGAACGCGGCTGGGTTAAGCGCACGGACTGCCCCACGGACCGGCGCGGCCAGGTCGCCCAGCTCACCGACGAGGGCTACGCCGCCCTGGCGGCCGCCGCTCCCGGGCACGTCGAGCAGGTGAGGCGCTCGCTGTTCGACCACCTCACCACGGAGCAGGTCGAGCAGCTACTCCAGATCAGCACCGCGATCGTCGCGGCCGCGGATCCCGGTCAGGTGGCCGACACCGGCTGCTGCCCCTCCGACCCCGGCTAACTCGCTGGCCGCTGCGCGCTCCCGGGCAGGCTGCCGCCAGGCCACGGCGCGGCCGGCCGCGCCGATAAAGGGGCGTGGCCGGGCGCGCCCGTATAGGAGTTTCCGCACCCATCCGGCCGGGCCTATCCTGGCGGCAACGCGTTGACGGAGACGAGTAGCGCGGGATCACGCGAGCAGAGAGAGCCGCCGGAAGCTGGGAAGGCGGCCTCGCGCCCCGGTCGGCGAAGACCCTCCCGAGCGCGGGGAGGAACGGCTGTCACGCGCCAGCGGCATGCCTTATGCCCCGCCGTCCTGCCCCCGTTAAAGGGCCTGAACGAGGCCGCCCCAGCCCGCTCTGGTGCGGCGAAGGTGCGGTGGTACCGCGAGTTTCCCTTCTCGCCCGCACCCCCAAGGGGTCGTCGAGCACATCTGTCAAGGAGCGCGATGATCTCCCGTGTTCTAGCTGCCGACCTGCCCGGGCACGTCGGCGAACAGGTCAGGGTCGCCGGCTGGCTGCACCGCCGGCGCGAGCTCAAGTCGGTGACGTTCCTGGTGATCAGGGACCGGTCCGGCCTGGCCCAGGCCGTCGTTGCGGCCCGGGATGAGGCCTCGGCGGCCGCCCGTGGCCTGCCGGAAGAAACCGTGATCGAGGTTGCTGGCGCGGTGACCGCGAACCCCCAGGCGCCGGGCGGCGCCGAGCTGACCGGGCCGGTGGTCACGCCGCTGTCCGAGCCGGCCGCGGCACCGCCGTTCGACCTGTACCGGCCGGCGGTGACCGCGGGCCTGCCGACGATACTCGACCACGCGCCGACAACGCTGCGCCACCCGGCGCTGCGCGCCGGGTTCGAGATCGCCGCGGCCAGCGTGGCAGGCTTCCGCGAGGCCCTGGAGGGCCTGGGCTTCACGGAGGTGCATACGCCGAAGATCGTCGAGTCGGCGACCGAGTCCGGCGCGAACGTGTTCGGCATCGACTATTTCGGCCGCCCGGCCTACCTGGCCCAGTCGCCGCAGTTCTACAAGCAGGCGCTGGTCGGGGTGTTCGAGCGGGTCTTCGAGGTCGGGCCCGCGTTCCGGGCGGAGCCGCACGACACCGCTCGGCACCTGGCCGAGTACACCAGCCTCGACGCCGAGCTCGGTTTCATCGCCGACCACCACGACGTCATGGCGCTGCTGCGGGAGACGGTGGCCGGAATGGCCGGCGGGGTTGCCGAGCGTGCCGGTGCCGCGCTTGGCCTGCTGGGCCTTGCGCCGCCGCCGGTACCGGAGCAGATCCCGGAGATCCACTTCGCCGACGCGCAGGAGCTGATCGCACGCAAGGCCGGCCGGGACCCGCGGGGCGAGCCCGACCTCGCGCCGGAGGACGAGAGATGGCTCGGCGACTGGGCGCTGCGCGAGCACGGGTCGGAGTTCCTGTTCGTGACCGGGTACCCGATGGCCAAGCGGCCGTTCTACACCCACCACGACCCGGCCAGGCCCGGCTTCTCCAACAGCTTCGACCTGATCTTCCGAGGCCTCGAACTGGTCACCGGCGGGCAGCGGCTGCACCGGCACTCCGACTACCTGGCCGCGCTGGCCGCGCGCGGCGAGGACCCTCGGTCCTACGCCGCGTATCTGCAGGTATTCGAGCACGGGATGCCGCCGCATGGCGGCTTCGCGATCGGGCTGGAACGCTGGACCGCGCGGCTGACCGGTGTGGCCAACGTGCGGCAGGTGACCCTGTTCCCGCGCGACCTGCACCGGCTCAGCCCGTAGCCAGGGCTCAGCGTGGTGACGCGCGGCTCCGGACCCGGTCAGTAAGCCACGGTGATCTGGCGGCGGAATGCCTCGCCGTCTTCCAGCTCGTCGACGAACGCGATCGCGAAGTCGGGGACGCTGATCCGGCTCTCGCCGGCATCGTCGACGAGCAACTGGTCCCCGCCGACCCGGAACTCCCCGGTCCGCTCTCCCGGCCCGATCGTCCGGGCCGGGCTGATGTACGTCCAGTCCAGGTCGTCGATGCCGCGGTAGACCTCATCGAGGGTCCTGGCGTGCGCGAGCGCCATGGCTTTCCACGCCGACGGGAATTCCGGGCTGTCGACGAGCCGCTGGCCCGGGGCTACCTCCAGGCTCCCTGACCCGCCGACGACCACAAGGCGGCGGACCCTCGCGCGGCGCAGCCCTTCAGCCAGCCCGCGAGCGGCGCCGAGCAGGCATTCCCCGGGGTCCTCACCGCTGCCGCGCCGTGGGCCGACCGCCGACACGACCGCGTCCTGGCCGGCGGCGAGCCTGGCCACCGAGTCAGGCGCGCTGGCGTCCCCGGTGACTGCCTGAACGACAAGGCCCTCGATCGGCCCGCCGCTTCTGGTCGCCGCTGTGACCGTATGACCCCGTATGAGGAGTTCTGCGGTGATAGCCCGGCCGATGGCACCCGAAGCACCGAACACGACTATCTTCACAGTTCCACCTCATCACGCCCTGCCCCCTGCCGTGACCCCGGTTAGGGATCAGGCAGTCTCCGTTAGGTGCTTCCCCTGACTGACCTGGGCAATCTTTGATGGAAGCGGGGTGGCTGGGGCGGTGGAAGCCCGTCTGTGCTTCCGGAGCGCGTGCGTCGGGCAAGCCGCCGCGCGGGCGCTCAGTGCCTACCGGAGCGCGCGCGTCGGGCAAGCCGCCGCGCGGCCGCTCAGTCCGGGATCACGAGGACCTTTCCGACCGCTCCGCGCTCGACCGCTTCGTGCGCGGCGGCGATCTCTTCGAGGGGGAACCTGATGACCGGCAGCTCGGTCAGCGCGCCGTCGGCGAGCGCCGCACTGATGTCGCGCGCCGCCTGGCGCAGCGCCTCTGGCGGGATGCCGTACAGCAGCACGAACCTGAGCTCGACGTTCGCGGTCATGCACGCCCGGACCGGCAGCGCCGGGTCCTGCGCCTCGGCGGCGTAGCAGACGATCCGCGCGTTCGGCCGCGCGACGACCGCCAGGTCCAGCTGCAGGTTGGCGCCGAGCGCCACCTCCACCACGTGGTCGACACCTCCGGCGCCGGCGAACGAGCTGATCTGGCCGGCCGCGTCAGGCTCCCGGTAGTTCACGACCAGGTCCGCGCCTGCCTTGGCGGCCAGCTCGGCCTTTTCCGGCCCGCTCACGGTGCTGATCACCCGCGCCCCGCCGCGCTTGGCAAGCTCGATGGCGAAGTGCCCGACAGCCCCGGCGCCGCCGGCCACCAGGACCGTCTTGCCGTCGACCGGCCCGTCGGCGAACAGGCACCGGTGGGCGGTCATGGCCGGCACACCCAGGCTGGCCCCGAGCTCGACCGACACGCCCTCTGGCAGCGGGGCCGCCGCCGCCTCGGGCACCACGCTCCACTGGGCCGCAGTGCCCCAGCGGTTGCCTGAGGCGGCCAGCCACAGCCACACTCGCTCGCCCACGCGGCCCGGGTCTACGCCCTCGCCGACCGCGTCGATCACTCCTGCGCCGTCGTGGTGCGGGATCTGGAAGCCGTCCATCGGCCGCGGGGTGGCGCCGCTGCGGGACTTCCAGTCGGTCGGGTTGACCCCGGACGCCTGAACCCTGACGCGCACCTGCCCGGGCCCGGGTTCCGGCGGTTCCACATCCTCGACGCGCAGCACTTCGCGGGCGTCGCCATACGAGTCATAGACCGCAGCTTTCATTGCCAGGACCCCTCCGGGCTCGTCCGACATGTGATCTTGCAATTGTCTCATCCAGGGGATCACGGCAGATCCGCGCTACGGCACGCCGGCGGCGGGGCCGCAGTGCGGAACGGGGCGTGGACCTGCACCGCCAGGGCCACAGGCCGCGGGAGAGACTACGAAGTGAAGGGCTCATCCCAGTTATCGGGGAGCACGTAGACCTTGCTCCATCCGGTGCTCTTGGCCTGGCCGAGGGCGGTGTCCGCCGCTCCGATCAGTTCGGCCAGCGCCTGCCTGGACTCGTTAAGCACGGCAACGCCTATCGAGACGGTCAGGCGGAACACGAAGCCTTCCTGGCTGCCGGATTCAATCGCGATCGGCTCAGCAGCGATATAGTCACGCAGTCGTTCACTGATCCGCTGCGCTTCGTCCCTGCTCGTTTGCGGGAGAAGTATGGCGAACTCGTCGCTGCCAAACCGGCCGATCAGGTAATCACCAGGCAGCTGGTCCCGGAGCATGCCCGCTATATCACGGATAAGCTGGTCGCGTACGAATTGTTCAACATCGTTAACGTCATGAAAATGGTCAATATTTACCATTGCAAGGGCAAGCGGAACGCGGCCGCGCATCGCCCGGAAAAACTCGGCTTCGGCCTCGCGCTGCCAGGTGCCGGCGTTGAGCAGTCCCGTCTTGGCGTCAATTCGGGCTTGTGAAACGAGCTGGGCACGCATGATCGAGCGCTTGCATAGCACGACAGACGGCACCGCGAGGGCCATGAGGACGGGGTTGATCCTGACGACGAGGGTGAGTGATACGGCAAGGCTGAGCTCAAGAAGGTCGGAGGTGACCGATTCCCGGCTTCCTACTAGGTCACGGACGCGTGACTCCGGGTCGGAGAGCTTGATCGCGATGACGAGCAGGCCATCGTTGATGGCCCAGCCCAGCAGCCCGCATGCCGCGACGCCGGCCGTCCAGGTGAGAGCGTGCGCGCCGGTCCGGGGAAAGGGGCCCGCGGCCGAAGCCGGAATGGAGTGGAATAGCACCGAGGCAAACCCGTAGGCAAGGCTGCAGGTCGCCCCGCTGAAAACACGCCGGTAGGCGACGGCGCCCGGCAACCGCCAGATCTTGTATGCGGTCAGTGGGATCGGGGCCAGAAACGCGAACACTGGAGGCAGCGCGACAGCGATGGCCAGCATCCAGACCGACTGGAGGTCTCTGACGAGCTCGCCGTGAGTTTCCTTTACCCTCCGCGTCGACTCGATCGCAATGATCGCGCAGGCGAGCAGCGCCACACCCAGAAAGTAGGCAGTGCCATAACAGTGAGTGCGCGCGACGGCGACTCCGATCGCACCGGCCGCGACCCCTATGACGCCCAAGAGGTACGCGCGCAACGGAGCAGCGACCGTCCAGAACTGCCACCGACGAACGCTTCTCGCTGCCCGCCACAGCCGCCTTGGCAGTAGATAATGCGGGCGGAGGGCAGCCATAAGCTCTCCGGGCGATGATGGATGCAGCAAGTTTCATCGTGTACGGCCGGTAATGTCACATGATCACAGAGAGCTAGCGGGCCTGTCAAGATGGGCCAGCAGGCGTTCACCGACTGAAACTGAACCCTGCACCCAACCCACCCACCGAAGGGAGACCCATGCGCACCGACTGGAACTGACCCCGCACCCAACCCACCCACCGAAAGGAGACCCATGCGCACCGACTGGAACTGACCCGCACCCCTCAGCCCGCCGACCCACCCACCGGAAG
>Ga0335075_10013605_pt1 | contig 12245 bp, 10 predicted proteins | sample Lox_Sample_24_FD_206723 | JGI IMG/M metagenome (GOLD analysis project Ga0335075, IMG submission 206723) | Soil microbial communities from Loxahatchee National Wildlife Refuge, Florida, United States - Lox_Sample_2.4 | ecosystem: Environmental > Terrestrial > Soil > Wetlands | place: USA... | reverse complement strand
CTCGCGGATGTCGTCCGCGGTCGCACCGGTGTTGGCAGTTGCCTTCAGGTGCAGCACGAATTCGTCGTGATGGCCGAGCCCGGCCAGCAGCGCCAGCGTAACCATCGAGCGCTCACGTTTCGTCCAGTTCGGCCGTGACCAGACATGCCCCCAGGCGGATTCGGTGATGAGGTCGAGGAAGGGCTCATTGAACTCGGTCTTGTTCGCCTCGGATGCGTTGACATAGGCTTTGCCGAGCACTTTTCGGCGCGTCGCCATGCCCTTCTTGTAACGATCCGATCTCGGCTTAGCCGCCATGCCTGGCATTCCTTAGATTACGCTCGGTTCGCCGACTGTACCGCATCAGTAGGGCAGCCCGACATAGTTTTCAGCGAGCGCGGCCGCGGCACTTGTAGAATTGGTTACATAATCCAGCTCGGCCTCCTGCAGGCGCTGGCCGAACGGTCCCGTATCCGGGAATTTGTGCAGGATGGACGTCATCCACATCGAGAACCGCATCGATTTCCAGACCCGTGCCAGCGCCTTGGCCGAGTAGGCGTCGAGACCGGCGGCGGACGTCTCCGTGTAGAATTCGCGCAGGCCGGCGTAGAGGTAATGGACATCGCTGGCGGCAAGGTTGAGGCCTTTCGCACCGGTCGGTGGGACGATGTGCGCTGCGTCGCCGACGAGGAACATCCGACCGAAGCGCAGAGGCTCGGCAACGAAGGCGCGCAGCGGCGCGATGGATTTCTCGAACGATGCGCCGGTGATGATTGCCTCTGCATCGGCTTTCGGCAGCCGGTGGCGGAGCTCATCCCAGAAGGCATCGTCGCTCCAGTCCTCGGCCTTCTGGTCGGGCGGCACCTGGATGTAATAGCGGCTGCGCGTCTTTGACCGCTGCGAGCAGAGCGCGAATCCGCGCGCATGGTTGGCGTAGATCAGCTCCTCGCTGACCGGCGGTACGTCGGCAAGAATGCCCAGCCAGCCGAAATCGTAGATGCGCTCGAAGGTGGTGATCGCGTTCGACGGAACCGACTTGCGGCTGACACCGTGGAACCCGTCGCAGCCGGCAATGAAATCGCAATCGATGCGATGGGCGACGCCGTCTTTCGTGTAGGTGACATACGGTCGGTCGCCGTCGAAATCGTGAGGCGTGACATCCACCGCGTCGTAGATCGAGGCAGCGCCGCTCGCCTCGCGGTGATCCATCAGATCATGCGTCAGCTCGGTCTGTCCATAGACGGTGACGTGCTTGCCGGTCAGCGCGGCAAAATCGATACGGTGGTTGCGGCCGTCAAAGGCGAGCGAAACGCCCTCATGCGGCAGGCCTTCGCGATGCAGGCGCGCGCCCGCGCCGCATTCGTCCATCTGCGCGACGGTGCCGCTTTCGAGCACGCCGGCACGGACGCGGCCAAGCACGTAGTCCCGGGACACGCGCTCCAGCACGACATTGTCGATGCCGGCTTTGGTGAGAAGCTGGCCGAGCAGCAGGCCGGACGGCCCGGAGCCGATGATGGCAACCTTGGTGCGCAAATCTCCCCCGATCTTGCGAGGAGAACTGTATGCCGCGACCGCGAAGGAACAATGGACTAATCGCGCAAATTATTGGACAAATCTAACATGGCTGACCGCGCAAGCGCCCAAATCCCGACCTACGACCTCTATGGCGAGGCGCGTGCCGAACGCTCCCGTTTCTGGATGCATTGCGAGACGATCGCTTCGCGCAGCCGGCAGCATCGCTGGGAGATCAGGAGTCACCGGCACGAGAATTTCTTTCAGATTCTGTACATTCGCGGCGGCACCGGCGAAGCGCTCTTCGAGGAGGTTCGGCAGGAGCTTCGACCGGGATCTGTCGTCACGGTTCCGCCTGGCAAGCCGCACGGGTTCCGCTTCTCGCGCGATATGGACGGGCTGGTCATCACCTTCGTTGCCGCCCGCATGCGGGCTCTGCTCAATCAGCTAGCAGGCGCAGGTTTGTCAAAGCCTCGCGTTTTCATGCTCGACGCCGCGACATCCGACGGCCGCTATCTTGGCGAGACGCTCGATCGGCTGGGAGCCGTGCTCCAGGCAGGGCGGCCGACAACACTCGCCGAGGCTCACCTCTCGACCGCACTGCTGCTCATTCGGAATATGCTGGATGCAGACAACGAAGCCGATACGGATCGCGATCGAAGCCGACTCGATCGTTTGACCGCGCTCGTATCGGCGCATGCCCGCGAGCATCGTCCGGTGTCCTTCTACGCTGATGCGCTCGCCATTTCGCCGACCCACCTCAACCGCATCGTATCTTCGGCGAGAGGGCGCGCGATGACAGCTCTGCTGGCGGAGACGCTTGTCGATGAAGCGCGACGGCTTCTCGTTTTCACGGGACTGAGCGTGCAGGACGTCGCGACCAATCTTGGCTTTGCAGATCCCGCCTACTTTTCGCGATTCTTCTCTCACCATGCCGGCGTCACGCCGCGCAGCTACCGCATGTCCGAACGCGACAAACTTGGGGGATGAAATCCCTGGGGGATGAAATCTTCGCATCCCGATTGACAATTCATTCCGTCGCGGAATAGATGTTCCGCAAAAGGAAATTTCGGCACACCCGTTCCAATCGCTCGCGACAGCTTGCTGGGCACAGCGGCGCGGGATAGAGCGCGTGACCAACGACAAACATCCATTCGCTTCAGGGGAAACCGTCCATGACTGTTCGCTTTGGCCTGCTTGGCGCCGGCCGCATCGGCAAGGTTCACGCAAAGGCGGTCGGTTCGAACCCGGATGCGAAACTGGTCGCTGTCGCCGACGCATTTGAGAAGGCGGCTAAGGACATTGCGGCCAAGTATGGCGCGGAGGTTCGTACCATCGACGAGATCGAGGCGGCGAAGGACATCGACGCGGTCATCATCTGCACGCCGACCGACACGCATGCCGACCTGATCGAGCGCTTCGCCAAGGCCGGCAAGGCGATCTTCTGCGAAAAGCCGATCGACCTGGACGTGAAGCGGGTGAAGAAGTGCCTGGCGACGGTCGAGAAGACAGGCGCCGTGCTGATGGTTGGCTTTAACCGCCGCTTCGATCCGCATTTCGCAGCGGTGCGCAAGGCGATCGACGACGGTGCGATCGGCACGGTCGAGATGGTGACGATCACCTCGCGCGATCCGGGCGCGCCACCGGTCGACTACATCAAGCGCTCGGGCGGCATTTTTCGCGACATGACGATCCACGATTTCGACATGGCGCGCTTCCTGCTCGGCGAAGAGCCGGTGTCGGTAAGCGCGCATGCGTCGGTGCTGGTCGACAAGGAGGTCGGCAAGGCCGGCGACTATGACAGCGTCAGCGTCATTCTCGCGACGAAATCCGGCAAGCAGGCGGTGATCTCCAATTCCCGCCGCGCCACCTACGGTTACGATCAGCGCATCGAGGTGCACGGTTCGAAGGGCATGGTCGCGGCGGAGAACCAGCGGCCGGTGTCGATCGAGGTCGCCAACGGCAGCGGCTACACCCGCCCGCCGCTGCATGATTTCTTCATGACGCGCTATATCGAAGCCTACGCGAACGAGATCGCGGCCTTCATTGCGGTGATGTCGAAGAAGGGCAGGAAAAGCGCCTCGCCGAGCGGCAAGGACGGGCTGGCTGCACTGGTGCTCGCGGATGCCGCGCTGAAGTCAGCCAAGACCGGCAAGGCCGTGAAGATCGGCTGAGGAGGATTTTGATATGGCCCTGACCGACCGCAACAAGGACACCAAGGCAATCGTCACCGGCGGTGCGCAAGGCATCGGCTTGGCGGTCGCCAAGCAGCTCGTCGCGGAAGGGTGCAAATCGATCGCGCTGGTCGGCCGCACGGCCGAAAAGGGCAGGGACGCCGTGTTGGAGCTGAACAAGCTCGGCGCGGATGCGATCTTCATCACCGCCGATGTGTCCGACGTGAAGGCGTGCGCGGATGTCGTGACGACCGCGCTTGGCAAGTTCGGTTCGGTGAATGCGCTGGTGAACGCGGCGGCGACATCGGCACGCGGTTCGCTGACCGAGACGACGCCGGAAACCTTCGACCTCATCTTCAACACCAATGTGAAGGGGCCGTTCTTCCTGATGCAGGGGGTGGTGCGCCACCTGGTGGAGACGAAGAAGCCGGGCTCGATCGTCAACGTGCTGTCGATGTCGGGTCACGGCGGCCAGCCGTTCCTCGCGCCTTATTCGGCGTCGAAGGGTGCGTTGGCGATCCTCACCAAGAATTCCGCGAACGCCTACCGCAAGAAGCGCATCCGCGTGAACGCCGTGATGCCGGGCTGGATGGACACGCCGAACGAGGCGGTCGTGCAGGCGAAGTTCCACGGCGCAGGGCCGGACTGGCTGAAGAAGGCCGAAGCCGCGCAGCCGATGGGTCAGCTCGCCAAGACCCACGAACTCGCCGGGCTGATCACCTACATGCTGTCGCCGGAGAGCGGCATCATGACCGGCTCGCTGGTCGACTACGACCAGAACATCGTCGGCACCGGCGAGTAATCAGCGGACGTCCACCCACCGCTTCTCGTTGGACGAGTGCGCCATTGCGTGCACGGTGCGCTCGATCTCCAGTCCTTCCTCGAAGTCGATGACGTGCGCGGGCTGGCCGTCCATCTTGCGGATCAGCTCACGGCACTCGATCACCTTCAACTCGTTGAAGCCCATGCCGTGGCCGGCGCCGGGATGGAAACGCCCGAACGGCTCATGCAGCGGGCTGGCGAGAATGGTGCGAAAACCCTGTTCGCTCGGCCGGTCGGACGTGACGTAGAGCTTGAATTCGTTGAAGCGCTCCTGATCGAAGACGATTGTGCCGCGTGAGCCGAAGATCTGGATCTGGATGCGGCCCTTGCGGCCCCAGGCGGCGCGGTCGATCGCGATCGTACCGGTGACACCGCTCTCCAGCCGGAACAGCGCGCTGGCGATATCCCAGACCTCGACCGCGCGCGGACCTTGCGGCGTATTGCGCGTCGCGTGCGGTTTCGCCTGCTCGCACACCACGCTGGCGATGCGGCCGAGCAGCACGCGCAGCAGCGATAGCGGATGCACGCCGAAATCGTCGAGCGCGCCGTAGCCATTGACGGCCTCGTGGCGCTGCTGGAACGGCGCGTCGGGGTCGGCAAGAAAATCCTCGTCCATTTCGAGGCGCACATGATTGACCGTGCCGATGACGCCTTCATCGAGCAGCTTCTTCATGTGCCGGATGGCCGGGCTCTGAATGTAGTTGTAGCCTAATACCGCGGCCTTGCCGGATTTCCTGGCGGCCGCCAGCATGGCCTCGGCCTCGTCAAAACTCGGCGCCATCGGCTTCTCGCACCAGACATGCTTGCCGGTCTCGAGGGCCGCGACCGCCATCTCGCGATGGAACTTGTTCGGCGTGGTGATCGACACGACGTGGACATCGGGATCGGTGATGACCGCGCGCCAGTCGCCCGATCCTTTGGCGAAGCCGAACTCCTTCGCCCGCTGACGGGCAAGCTCGTCATTCGCTTCGCCGAGATGCGCCAGCCGGATTTCAGGCACGTCGCCGAACACGGTGTGAACGGACGTCCAGGCGAGCGCGTGGCACTTGCCCATGAAACCCGTGCCGATCAATCCTACGCCGATCATCGAAATTCTCCCTGTCATGCATGGATTAGTCCATTCTCTCAGCGAATGGAATATATGATCCATTTCTGTAGTCTTGTGCACCGTTTCCCTATAGTCTTGCAGCGGAAACGGGAACAAAGCACTCTCAATCGATGAACGTCGAACCGCAACTCCCGCGCGACTATGATTCGCTCCGCGCCCTTGTGCTCGAGCAGCGCGGCGAATTGCCGAAGCGTCTCGCCCAGGTGGCGGCCTATGCGCTCGACAATCCGGACGAGATCGCTTTCGGCACCGCGGCCAGCATCGCGGCCTCGGCCGGCGTGCAGCCCTCGACGCTGATCCGCTTTGCCCAGCATCTCGGTTATGACGGCTTCACCAGCCTGCAATCGGTGTTTCGCCAGCGCCTGCGCGGGCGCACGCTCTCCTATGAAGAGCGTCTGACGGCGCTGCGCCAGGGGCCGCATGAAGGACCGGAGAGCCGGACGGTCCTGAACGGGTTTGTGTCGGCGTCGCAGAAATCCCTCGACGCCATTTTGCACTCGATGAGCGACCGGCTGCTCGAAGAGGCGGTGTCGGTGCTGGCGAAGGCCGAGACGATCTATGTGCTCGCCCGCCGGCGCTCCTATCCGGTGGCGAGCTACATGGCCTACGCCTTCGGCAAGCTGAAGATCCGCAGCCAGATCATCGAATCCGCGGCCGGTCTCGACCCGGAAATCCTGTCCTTCGCCACGCCGCGCGATGCTGTCGTTGCCGTGAGCTTCTCGCCCTATGCCACAGGCACGATCGACGCGGCCCGGACCCTGGCCGAACAGGGCGTGCCGGTGGTTGCGATCACCGACAGCGCCTTCTCGCCACTCGCCCAGACGGCGAAAATCTGGTTCGAGGTCGCCGAAGCCGACTGCGCCGGCTTCCGCTCGCTGTCGGCGACGATGGCGCTGGCCATGACGCTGACGGTTGCGGTTGCCGAGCGGCGGCGCGACGCGTAAGCAAGCCGGCTAAGGACAGGCAGACAGGAACGGGGAATGTCCATTCTATCTTGACTAGCGAATGGAATTCTTGTTTCATGATTTTGAGCCAGCGCGGAGACAGCGCGGCCTAATCCCGGGAGGACGCCATGGAGGGTCGCGCCACGCCGCTCGACGTCATCACCATCGGCCGCGCCTCCGTGGACCTTTATGGCCAGCAGATCGGCTCGCGGCTTGAAGACATCGCCAGTTTCGCGAAATCGGTCGGCGGCTGCCCAGCGAACATTTCCGTCGGCACCGCGCGCCTTGGCCTGAAGTCGGCGCTGCTGACCCGCGTCGGCGACGAGCAGATGGGTCGCTTCATCCGCGAGCAGCTTGCGCGTGAGGGCGTGAACACGGACGGGCTGAAGTCCGACAAGGATCGCCTGACGGCGCTGGTGCTGCTCTCGGTGGAGAGCGAGGGCGTCTCGCCGATGATCTTCGTGCGCACCGACTGCGCCGACATGGCGCTGTCGGAAGACGATGTCGACGAGGCTTTCGTTGCCTCGGCGCGCGCGATCGTCGTGACCGGCACGCACTTTTCGCGCCCGAATACGGAAGCGGCGCAGAAGAAGGCCATCCGCATCATCAAGGCGAATGGCGGCAAGGTCGTCTTCGACATCGACTACCGGCCGAACCTCTGGGGCCTGGCCGGGCACGAAGCGGGCTTCTCGCGCTATGTGAAGTCCGACCATGTGTCCGGCAAGATGAAAGAGATCTTGCCGGACTGCGACCTGATCGTCGGCACGGAAGAAGAGATCATGATTGCTTCGGGCGCCGACGATGAGCTGTCGGCCCTGAAGGCGATCCGCGCCGTGTCGAAGGCGACCATCGTTTTGAAGCGCGGCGCGAAGGGCTGCATCGTCTATGACGGGCCGATCTCAGACGATCTGGAAGACGGTATCGTCGGCGACGGATTTCCGATCGAGATCTACAATGTGCTGGGCGCCGGCGATGCGTTCATGTCCGGATTCCTGCGTGGGTGGCTGGGCGGCGAAAGCTTTGCCACTGCCGCGACCTGGGCGAATGCCTGCGGTGCGTTCGCCGTGTCGCGGTTGCTCTGCGCGCCGGAGTATCCGACCTTCGAGGAACTGCAGTTCTTCCTGAAGCACGGCAGCAAACATCGCGCGCTGCGCAAGGACGAGGCGATCAACCACATCCATTGGGCGACGACGCGCCGCAAGGACATCCCGTCGCTGATGGCGTTCGCGATCGATCATCGCGCGCAGCTCGAAGACGCCGCGAAACGCGCGGGCGCGGGTGCTTCGCGCATCGGCGATTTCAAGGTGCTGGCCGTGAAGGCCGCTGCGCGTGTCGCGGAAACGCGATCGGACATCGGCATGCTGATCGACGAGAAGCATGGCCGCGACGCGATGTTCGAGTTCGCGCGCCATCCCTTTGCCTGGCTCGGCCGGCCGGTCGAACTGCCAGGCTCGCGTCCGCTGCGCTTCGAGTTCAGCCAGGATATCGGCTCGCAGCTTGTCGACTGGCCGGTCGATCATTGCATCAAGTGCCTGTGCTTCTATCGCTCGGACGATCCGGCGGCGCTGAAACAGGAGCAGCAGGAGAAGCTGCGCGCACTCTACGACGCGTCACGCAAGGTCGGACGCGAGCTGCTGGTCGAGATCATCGCCGGCAAGCATGGCGCGCTGACGGACGATACGATCCCGCAGGCGCTCGACGAACTTTATGCGCTTGGCATCAAGCCGGACTGGTGGAAGCTCGAGCCGCAGGTGTCATCCGCCGCGTGGAAGAAGATCGAAGCGACGATCGCCAGAAACGATCCATGGTGCCGCGGCATCGTGCTGCTTGGGCTGGAAGCACCGCAGGACGAGCTGGAAGCGGCGTTTGCTGCAACCGCGGATGCACCGGTGGTGAAGGGCTTTGCCGTTGGCCGCACGATCTTCATGGAGCCGGCCGAGCAGTGGTTCGGCGGCAAGATTTCCGATGAGCAGGCGATCGCCGACATGGCGTCGCGTTTTGAAAAACTGACCGGTGCCTGGCTTGCAGCGCGCGGCCGGAAGGCGGCATAAATCCGCCGGGAGGAATTTGGAAATGGCAAAGACAGTTCGCCTGACAATGGCGCAGGCCGTGACCCGCTTTATGGCGCGCCAGATGACTGAGATCGACGGTGAGAGACTGCCGATCTTCGGCGGCGTCTGGGCGATCTTCGGCCACGGCAACGTCGCCGGCATCGGCGAGGCGCTCTACCAGGTGCGCAACGACCTGCCGACCTTCCGCGCCCACAACGAGCAGGCGATGGCGCATGCCGCGATCGCTTATGCCAAGGCGAATTTCCGCCGCCGTTTCATGGCAGCGACGACCTCGATCGGCCCCGGCGCGACCAATCTCGTGACGGCCGCCGCACTTGCGCATGTCAATCGCCTGCCGGTGCTCTTGCTGCCCGGAGATGTGTTCGCCAACCGCCTGCCGGACCCGGTGCTCCAGCAGGTCGAAGGGTTCGCGGACGGGACCGTCTCCGCGAACGATGTGTTCCGGCCGGTCTCGCGCTATTTCGACCGCATCACACGGCCTGAGCAGATCGTGCCGGCGCTCGCTCGTGCCATGCAGGTGCTGACCGATCCGGCGGAATGCGGGCCGGTGACGCTGGCGCTGTGCCAGGACGTGCAGGCAGAGGCGTTCGATTATCCGGAGAGTTTCTTCCAGGAGCGGGTCTGGGCGCAGCGCCGGCCGCGTGCCGACCTGCACGAGCTGAAGCTTGCGGCAGCGGCGCTGAAAAAGGCAAAGAAGCCGCTGATCGTCGCCGGCGGTGGCGTGCTCTATTCGCAGGCGTCATCCGCGCTGGCGAAATTCGTCGAGGCAACCGGCATTCCGGTCTGCGAGACGCAGGGCGGAAAATCGTCATTGCCGGACGATCATCCGCTCAACATGGGTGCCGTCGGCGTGACCGGCACGTCCGCGTCGAACCGCTTGGCGGAAGAGGCGGACGTCGTGCTCGCGGTCGGCACGCGGCTGCAGGATTTCACCACCGGCTCCTGGGCGCTCTTCAAGAATGACGACAAAACCGTCATCGGGTTGAACGTGCAGGCCTTCGACGCCGGCAAGCATCGTGCGAGCACGCTCGTCGCCGACGCCCGCGAAGGCTTGAAGGAATTGGCCGCGGCAGTCGAGGGGTGGAAAGCCCCGTCGTCATGGACCGCAAACGCCAAGAAGGGTAAGGCCGAATGGCAGAAGGCTGCTGCGAAGGTCACCGCCGCGACGAACGCGCTTCCATCGGACGCGCAGGTCATCGGCGCGGTGCAGCGCGCGATGGGCTCTGGCGTCACGCTGATCCATGCGGCGGGCGGTTTGCCCGGCGAATTGCACAAGCTCTGGCGGGCCGGCGCGCCGGGTTCCTACCACGGCGAATATGGCTATTCGACCATGGGCTACGAGATCGCCGGCGGTCTCGGCGCCAAGATGGCGAAGCCGGACGAGGAGGTCGTCGTCATGGTCGGCGACGGCTCCTATCTGATGCTGAACTCGGAGATCGCGACCTCGGTGATGCTCGGCTTGAAACTGACCGTCGTGCTGCTCGACAATCGCGGCTTCGGCTGTATCAACCGGCTGCAAATGGCGACCGGCGGGCAGAACTTCAACAATATGCTGAAGGACGCGCGGCACGAGGTGATGCCCGATGTGGACTTCGCCGCGCATGCCGCGAGCATGGGCGCGAAAGCCGAGAAGGTCGCGTCGATTGCCGATCTGGAAGGCGCCTTGAAGCGCTCGAAGAAGAACGATCGAACGACCGTGCTCGTCATCGACACCGATCCGTTGATCTCGACCGAGGCCGGTGGGCACTGGTGGGATGTCGCGGTGCCGGAAGTGAGTGAGCGCAAGCAGGTGAAGGCCGCGCGCAAGGACTACGAGCAGAAGCGGAAATTGCAGCGCGTCGGCGACTGAGCGCGCGAAATTGGAATGATTGGAGCACAAATTTGAAAGCCAAACTGGGCATGTCACCCATTGCGTGGTGGAACGACGATCTCGCGGAACTCTCCGACGACGTTTCGCTGGAGGAGTGCCTGCGCCAGTCGCGCTCCGCGGGCTTCACCGGCATGGAGATGGGGCGGCGGTTTCCGAACGATCCGACAGTCATGCTGCCGATCCTGAAAAAGGCCGACGTGACGCTGTGCGGCGGCTGGTTCTCCGGCACGCTGGTGAATGAAGAGATGGCGGCGAACAAGGATCGTATCCAGCCGATGATCGACCTGTTCAAGGCAGTCAACGCGCCCTGCATCGTCTATGGCGAGGTCGGCCGCTCGATCCAGGGCGATCGCTCCAAGCCGTTTGCGACCAAACCGAAGCTCGCGGACGACGAGATGAAGGCTTACGCGAAAAAACTGACCGAGTTTGGCGAATGGTGTGCGGGACAGGGCATGCCGCTGTCCTATCACCATCACATGGCGGCGGTGGTGGAGACCGAGCCGGAGTTGGACGCGTTCATGAAACACTCAGGCGCCGGCATTCCGCTGCTGCTCGACGCCGGGCACCTGGCTTTTGCGGGCGGCGATGTGCTGCGCGCCGTCGACAAACATCATGCGCGGATCAACCACGTGCATGTGAAGGACATTCGGCGGCCTGTGGTGGACGGGCTCGATCGCGCGAAACAATCTTTCCTCGACGCAGTGGCACTCGGCGCCTTCACGGTACCGGGCGATGGTTCTCTCGATTTCGGCGCGATCGTCCAGCGTTTTGCCGATCATGGTTATGAGGGCTGGTTTGTGGTCGAGGCCGAGCAGGACCCGAAGAAGAACCCGCCACTGAAAATGGCTCAGATCGGCCACAAGGAATTGATGCGCGTGATGACCGCCGCTGGGTATACCGTCGAGACGCAAGGGTTCCCGAACTGAGGCGCGCGTGAGCAACAACAACAATCCGGTCTGGCTGAAGCCGCTCTGGCGTCGCGTGGCGATTGTCGCCTTCTGCGCGGCGTGGGCGGCGTTTGAACTGTACATGGGTTCGCCCGGTTGGGCGGCAATCGCCGGCGGCATGGCCCTCTACGGCGCGTGGATGTACCTCTACGACTGGAAAGACCCGGAAGAGCCGGCGGCCAAGGAGTGACGATGTCAAAGCTGCTGGTGAAACCCAATGGCAAGACTGGCCGCGTCAGCCATGTGACGCCGAAGAACGCCGGCTGGACCTATGTCGGTTTCGATCTTTTCCGCTTGAAGAAGGGCGAGAGTGTTTCGAAAAAGACGAAGGACAAGGAAGTGTGCCTCGTCTTCGTGACCGGCAAAGGCAAGGCGGTTGCCGGCGGCAAAAAACTCGGCTCGCTCGGCGGTCGCAAGACGCCGTTCGACGGCAAGCCATGGTCGGTCTATGTGCCGGAGAAATCGGACTGGACGGTGACGGCTGAAACCGATCTTGAACTGGCGGTGTGCTCCGCGCCGGGTCTCGGCGGCGGATTGCCGGTGCGCGTCATCGGCCCGGACGATATTGGGCAGGAGACGCGCGGCAAGGGCACCAACACACGCTACGTGACGAACATCCTGCCGGAAACAGCGGCGGCGGACTCCCTGCTTGTGGTCGAGGTGATCACGCCGGGTGGGCACACGTCGAGCTACCCGCCGCACAAGCACGACCGGGACAATCTGCCGAAGGAATCCTATCTCGAGGAGACCTATTACCATCGGCTCAACCCGCCGCAGGGTTTTGCATTCCAGCGCGTCTATACGGACGCCGATGCCA
>Ga0335075_10013603_pt1 | contig 12247 bp, 8 predicted proteins | sample Lox_Sample_24_FD_206723 | JGI IMG/M metagenome (GOLD analysis project Ga0335075, IMG submission 206723) | Soil microbial communities from Loxahatchee National Wildlife Refuge, Florida, United States - Lox_Sample_2.4 | ecosystem: Environmental > Terrestrial > Soil > Wetlands | place: USA: Florida... | reverse complement strand
TCTATAACTACTGGCTGGGCGGCAAGGACAACTTCGCCGCTGACCGTGCGGCGGCCGAGCAGGCGATGGCCGCCTACCCAGACATCGTCTTGTCGGCACGGGCCAACCGCGCGTTCCTGCGCCGGGCCGTCGAGTTCCTCGCGGGCGAGGCCGGAATACGGCAGTTCCTCGACATCGGCACCGGCATCCCGAGCGCCAACAACACCCACGAGGTAGCCCAGGCGGTGGCGCCGGGTAGCCGGATCGTCTACGTCGACAACGACCCGGTCGTCCTCGCGCACGCCAGGGCGCTGCTGACCAGCAGCGGCGCGGGTGCCACCGACTACCTCGACGCCGACCTCAGGAACGCCGAAAAGATCCTGGCCGACGCGTCCAGGACGCTCGATTTCTCCGAGCCGGTCGCGGTGATGCTGATGGCGATCCTGCAGCACCTCAGCCCCGATGACGATCCGTACGGGGTAGTCGGCCGGCTGATCGAGGCCGTCCCGTCAGGCAGCTACCTGGTGCTGTCGCACCCGGCGAAGGACATCGAGCCGGAGAAGATGGCGGCGATGGCAGAACGGCTGAACCTGATGATGGCCGAGAAGGTGACCTTCCGTACCGAGCCGGAGGTGGCCCGCTTCTTCGCCGGCCTTGAGCTGGCGGAACCGGGAATGGTCAATGCCCCGCGCTGGCGGCCGGCCTCGCAGGAGGAGGCGAACAGCCCGGCGGCCCTGTGGTCGGCGGTCGCCCGCAAGCCCTGACAGTTACGCGGGCTGCGGCATATTTTCTTCTGGGGCTGTCGATTTCCGGGAACCGGAGCGACGTAGGGGTAGCCGGACTCGCTCCGGTGATCCCTGAAAGGAGAGTTGCCATGGCGCAGTACGCGGTCCTGATCTACGCCCACGACTCCGCTCATGCGCCCGACGCGACGCCCGGGGACCTCGAGTCCTGTGATCAGCACGCCGACGAACTGACCGACAGCGGCACGATGGTTGCGGCCTACGCGCTAACGCCAAGGGACATGGCGACGTCGATCCGCGATGACGTCATCACCGACGGCCCGTTCGTGGACTCCAAGGAGGTCGTCGCCGGCTTCTACGTGGTCGAGGCGCCCGACCTGGACGCGGCGCTGGCGATCGCCCGCCGCAACCCGGTCGTCGCCGCCGGCGGCGGGGTGGAGGTCCGGCCAGTCCACAGCAGCTTCGTCCGGAGCTCACCGGAGGCCGCCGGGTGACGGACGCCGCGGCGGTCGAAGCCGCGGTAGCGCAGACGCACCGCCGGGACTGGGCGCGGGTGCTTGCCGCAACGGCAGCGATCGCGCGAGATCTCGATCTGGCCGAAGAGTGCGTGCAGGAGGCCTATGCCTCGGCGCTAGGCAGCTGGGTTGATGCCGGGATACCGGCCAACCCGGCAGCCTGGCTGACGGTCACGGCCAAGCGCCGCGCCGTCGACGCGATCCGGCGGGAGACGAGGGCGCGGTCCCGGCTACCGCTTCTGGTAATGACCGCAGAAGCGGCTGGCCAGGCAACAGAGTACGAGCAGGCGGAACAGGGCGATCCGGGCGAGGCCATCGCGGACGAGCGCCTCCGCCTGATCTTCACCTGCTGCCACCCGGCGCTCGCCCAGGAAGCCCAGATAGCGCTCACCCTCCGCCTGATCTGCGGAGTCCCTGTACCCGGCATCGCGCGGGCGTTCTTGGTGTCCGAGACCACCATGGCCGCGCGTATCACGCGCGCGAAGAAAAAGATTGCCACCGCCCGGATCCCCTACCGGGTGCCGGGGTCGGCCGAACTGCCCGAGCGAGTGCGGGGCGTGCTCGCGGTGATCTACCTGCTGTTCACGACCGGCTATACCGCGCCGTCGGGGGCAGCGCTTGTCCGTGCTGAGCTGGTGGACCGGGCGATGCACCTGGCCCGGATGCTGCGCGAGCTGATGCCAGGCGACACCGAGGTGGCCGGGTTGTACGCGCTGCTGCTGGTGACCGACGCGCGGCGCGACACGCGAACCAGCCCCGACGGCCGACTGGTGCGGCTGGCCGACCAGGACCGCTCGCGCTGGGACCGGGCCGCGCTCGCCGAAGCCCATGACGTCATCGTCGGCTGCTTGCGCACCCGTGCCCCCGGCCGGTACGCCCTCCAAGCCGCGATCGCGTCCCTGTATGCCGAGGCGCCCGCCTACGAGCAGACCGACTGGCCGCAGATCGTCGCCCTGTACGACCGGCTGCTTGAGGTCTGGCCGTCGCCGGTCGTCGCGCTCAACCGGGTCGTGCCGCTGGCGATGGTCCGCGGACCGGCGGCCGCCCTAGCCGAGGTCGAGAAGCTCCAGCGCGACGGGCGCCTTTCCGGCTATCACTATCTGCCCGCGATCAAGGCCGAACTGCTGAGCCGGGCTGGCCGGGCCCGGGACGCGGCCAATGCCTACCGGCAGGCCTTCGATCTGGCCGCGAACGAGGCCGAGCGCGCGTTCCTGGCTGAGCAGATCGACGCCCATACCGTTTGGTCCGGCTAGCGGCGCAGGGTGAAGTCGGCTGGGTCGCGCGCGGGGCGGTCGGCCGGCGGGGCGGCCGGGTAACCGACCCCGATGGCGCCCATCGGCTCCCAGTCGCCGGGCAGGCGCAGCGCGTTCGCGGCCCGGTCGCGGCAGAAGAGCGTGCTCGACACCCAGCAGGAGCCGAGGCCCTCGACCGCGAGCGCGACCAGCAGGTTCTCGACTGCGGCCCCCATCGAGACGACGAACATCGTCCGCTCGGCGGCGTTACGGCGGTCATCGGGATAGGCGTGCGCGGCGTCGGTGACCAGGCACGGCACGATGATCAAAGGCGCGCGGCGCAGGACCTCGCCGCGCCTGACTCGCTTGGCGATCTGCTCGGCGGTGAACCCGTCGGCCGTCAGGTCGGCGCGCCACGCCGCCAGCATGTCATCCAGCAACGCGGTCCTGGCCTGCTCGGACTCCAGCACCGCGAACCGCCACGGCTGGCTGTGGTGCGGTGCGGGGGCGGTGATCGCGGCGGCGATGGCGCGGTTGACCGCGTCTGCGGGCAAGGGCGCGGCGGTGAACTCGCGTACGGTGCGGCGCGCCGTGACTACGTCGGCCGCACCGAGCCTGAACATGTCTTCGGCCGCCGGCCTGATCAGCGCCGCCGCGCCCGGACCGCTCGCCTCGGTCACGAGGCCGGCCAGCCCGCGCACGACCGCGACCGGGATCTGGGTCGTCTTCTGCTTGACCAGGTCAGCGGCCGCCGCGATCTCGTCCGCGACCGCGGCGACGGTCACCTCGAGGACGTTGCCGAAGGTATCGGGCTGGCCGCGGTGGTCGCGCAGCGGCAGCACGCCGGCCGCGCCGATCGCGGTGTCGGTCTGCCCCGCCCGCCACGGCCGTCCCATGGTGTCGGTCACGATCACGCCGATCCGGACACCGCAGCGCTCGGAGATGGCCTTGCGCAGCCGCTCGGCGGAGGCGTCAGGGTCGATCGGCAGCAATACGATCGTGCCAGGCGCGGTGTTCGACTCGTCGACTCCCGCCGCCGCCAGCACGAGCCCGTGCCTGGTCTGGCTGATCGTGGTCGGGCCGCGCCGGGCGACCACCCGTACCGTCTCGGCGCTGATCGCCGACTCCCGGTCGCCGTGGACGACCCGGTCCTCCGCCTTGCTGACGATCTTGGATGTCACGACCAGGATGTCGCCGTCGATCAGGCCGGGGCCGGCCAGCGCGGCGTCGGCAAGCAGCCCGGCCAGGTCGTCGCCGGCCTTGATTTCCGGTAGTCCTGGCACCGCCAGGACCGTCAGCTGGTCACTCACCGCCGCACCTGCTCTGCTAGTTCCACGGCGGCCCCGGCGATCTGCGCCGCAGCCGCGACGTCCGTCATATAGAGCGGTCTGGCCCTGACCGCGATGCCGGCCAGCTCGGGCGCGTCGACCACGTCCTTGTCCTGGGTGTCTACCAGCCATCCGTCGAGCAAGTCGCGGCCGTAGTGCGCGGCCACGGCGCTCGCCGAGGTCTCCACCCCGATCGCGGTCAGGCACGCGTCGGCCATGCCGCGGACGGGCGCGCCCCCGATGATCGGCGAGACCCCGACGACGGTCTTGGCCCGCACGGCGTCGGCGATGCCGGGGACGGCGAGTATCACGCCGACGCTGACCACCGGGTTCGACGGCGGGAACAACACGAAGTCGGCGGCCGCGATCGCCTCGAGGACGCCGGGCGCGGGCCTGGCCCGCTCCGCGCCGACGGGCTCGATCCGGCGGGCTGGCGCCTCGGCGTGCAGCCGCACCCACCACTCCTGGAAGTGCAGCACCTGCTCGCGGCCGTCCAGATCGACGGTCACGTGCGTACGGACCGGGTCGTCGGACATCGGCAGCAGCGTCACGCCCGGCTGCCAGCGCCCGCAGAGCAAGGCCGTGACCTCAGACAGGGATTGCCCGGCCCCGAGCAGCTGCGTGCGCAGGATGTGGGTTGCGAGGTCAAGGTCGCCAAGCCCGAACCACTCGGGGCCGGCGCCGTAGGCGCTGAGCTCGCCGAGCACGACATGACTCTCCCCGGCCCGGCCCCAGCCTTGTTCCTCGCTGATACCGCCGCCGAGGGTGTACATGACGGTGTCAAGGTCGGGGGAGACATGCAGGCCGAACGGCGTGAAGTCGTCGCCGGTGTTTCCGATCACCGTGATGTCGGCATCGGGCACGGCGGCGCGCAAGCCGCGCAGGAATCTCGCGGCGCCGACACCGCCGGCCAGAACTGTGATGCGCATGCCCGGAAGTCTTCCATCTGCCGGACATCGCTGAGTGACGGAGGGGGAGCCCACCGGAGCCGACCTCGTTCCCGTTAGAAAATCTCGCCGGACTTTCCCCGCATCCCAGGGCATCCAGGTGGCCATTATCACGTATCTCCCTTGACGCGGTGCAAGACACGCGCGTGTAATTTCATCTGTGTAATTCTCGCCGGGCGGGTAATGGGGCGGGGCCAACGGGGATCAGGGACAGGCAGGAGGTGTGCAGTGGCAGACGTCATCGTCTCGCTGGTGCACGACGCACTCGGCATCGGCGCAGACGACGCCGCGGAGCAGAGCTGGCAGGATCGGGCGCTCTGCGCGCAGACCGATCCGGAGGCGTTCTTTCCCGAGAAGGGCGGCTCGACGCGCGAGGCGAAGCGGGTCTGCCGTGGCTGTGAGGTCAGGGCCGAGTGCCTGGAGTACGCGCTTCAGCATGACGAGCGGTTCGGGATCTGGGGCGGGCTTTCCGAGCGCGAACGCCGCAGGCTCCGCCGCGCAGCGGTCTAGGCAGCACAGCCGCGCAGCGGTCTAGGCAGCACAGCCGCGCAGCGGTCTAGGCAGCACAGCCGCGCAGCGGTCTAGGCAGCACAGCCGCGCAGCGGTCTAGGCAGCAGCGACGGCGCTGCCGCCAGGCGCTTTGGTAGGAGCGGACTGGCCATCCGGCGCGGGCGGATTCGCGTATTGTTCACGGGTACCCCCACCAGGGCAAGACGGGACACTGGTGCCGTCGCGCCTGGCTAGCAACCCGAGCAGCAAGCGAATCCGTTGTCACCGAACGCAGTGAATTCTCAGCATGTCGTGACCGCGGTCATCGTCGGGCACGACGGCGCCGCCTGGCTCGCCCATGGCATCGAGGCGCTGCAGGAGCAGACCAGGCCGGTGCAGCGCATCGTCGCGGTCGACACGGGCAGCCGGGACCGGAGCGGCGCGGTGCTGACCAGCAAGCTCGGGCAGGGTGCCGTGTTCGGGATGGAGCGGTCGACTGGTTACGCGGCTGCGGTCCGTCGCGCGCTGCAGCACAAGGCGGCGAACGGCCCCGTCCAGGCCGCCGACAGCAGTGTCAGCCTCGGTGGGGCCAGCCTCGGTGGGGCCAGCCTCGGTGGGGCCAGCGTCGGTGGGGCCAGCCAGGGGCGGGCCAGGTCGGCCGACCAAGTCGAGTGGATCTGGCTGCTGCATGACGACTGTGAGCCCGCGCCTGACGCGCTCGAGCAGTTGCTGCGGGGGGCGGCGGAAACACCGACGGCCGCCATCCTCGGCCCGAAGCTGAGGGACTGGACCGACCGGGACGTGATCCTGGAAGCGGGCCTCGGGCTGGATACCGTCGGTCGCCGCATCACTGGCATCGAGCCGCGCGAGGTCGACCAGGGGCAACACGACGGCGACCGCGATGTTCTCGGCGTCAGCAGTGCCGGCATGCTGATCCGGCGCGACGTCTGGGATCAGGTCGGCGGGTTCGACCCTGGCATGACGCTATTCGGCGAGGACATCGACCTGTGCTGGCGCGTGCACGCCGCCGGGTTCCGGGTTCGCGTCATCACCGACGCGGTCGTCTACCACGTGATGGCCGCCACTAAGGGACGGCGCGCGATCTCCGTCGGCCGCAGGGCCAGGCTGCTGCAGCGGCGGCACGCGCTGCAGACGCTGCTCGGCAACCTGCCCGCCGGCCCCATGCTGCTCTCGCTCGTAGCCAACCTGACGATCTCGTTCCTTCGGACCGTGTTCTATACGGTGGCCAAGCGCGGGACCGCCGCTCTGGACGAGGCGGCCGCGGTCGCCGCGGTTGTCGGTCATCCCGTGCGGTTCGCGGCGGCCCGCAACCGGCGGGCTCGCGGTCGCCGTGCGGCCTACGCCAGGGTGCGGACCGACCTGCCGCCTGGCCACTCGTTGCGCCGGGCGGCGGAGTTCGTGGCGCTCGTGCTGTCCAGGGAGGCGGTAGCCCAGCACGCTTCCGGGCACTCCGCGATCGATGACCCGGACGATGACGACTCGCTGCTGACCGACACGGGCTTCCTGCAGCGATTTATCACCAAGCCGGGCGTCATGCTGATGATCGGTTTGATCGTCGTGGCCGGCGTGGCCGAGCGCTCGCTGCTCGGGAGCGGACCGCTCGGCGGGGGCGCGCTGGCCCCGGCCTGGGAGGGCGCGTCCACGCTGTGGGGCGAGGTGTTGCGGGCCTACCATCCGTCGGGAGTCGGGTCCGCCAGTGCGGCCCCGCCTTACGCGGCCTTTGTCGCGCTGCTGGCCACGATCCTGCTCGGCAAGGTCTGGCTGGCCATCGACGTGCTGCTGCTCGGGGCGGTGCCGCTGGCCGGCCTGACCGCGCTGTTCGCGCTGCGCAAGGTGACCAAGTCGCCTGGCGTCCGGGTGTGGGCTGCGGCGTCGTATGCGCTGCTGCCGGTTGCGTTCGGCGCGGTCGCGGCCGGGCGGCTGGGCAGCGCGGTAGCGTTCGCGCTGATCCCGCTCATCGGGCTGCAGGCCGGGCGCATGTTCACCTCGGCGCCCAGGCAGGCACGGCGGGCCGCGTGGGCGACCGGACTCTGCCTCGCCGTCGGCACGGCCTTCGTGCCCCTGCTGTGGCCGATGGCGGTCGTCGGCGTGCTGATCGCGGCAGCCTTCCTGCCGGCGTCGCGGCCACGGCTGATCAACCTGGGCATTGTCGCGGCGACGCCGCTGGTGCTGCTGCTGCCGTGGATGCTGGAGCAACTCTCACACCCATCGGCGCTGATGCTCGAGGCGGGCGTTCAGCAACCAGGGCTGGCCGCGAGCGATCTTCCCGCACGCTCGCTGCTGCTGCTGAGCCCCGGCGGGCCTGGCTTGCCGCCGTACTGGGTAAGCGCGGCATTGCTGCTCACCGGCCTGGCCGCGCTCCTGGCCACCAGGCGACGACCGCTGGTCATGGCCGGCTGGAGCGTGGCGCTACTCGGCTACGCAACCGCCGTGCTGGTCAGCCGGATGGTGGTGACGCCCACCGGCGGTCAGCAGATGACGCCCTGGCCGGGCGCCGCCCTGGCCGTCGCCGCGGCGGGCCTGCTGCTGGCCGCCGCGGCCGGCGCGGAGGACCTCGGCCGGTCCGTCACGGCCCGTGGCCGCCAGGGCCGCCGCCGCATCGGGGGGATCCGCGGCTTCGGAGTTGTCGTACTCTCCCTGGCCGCGGTGTCCGCGCCGCTCCTGGCGGCTGCGTACTGGCTGGTGGACGGGATTAGCGGGCCGATCACCCAGGCATCAGGCGAGGTCGTGCCCGCTCTTGCGGCACCGGCCTCGGCCGCGGCAAGCCAGCTCCGCACGCTCGTGCTCACCACGACCAGCGACGGTCACGTGTCCTACGTGCTGCTGCGGGGAGACAGCCCCGAGCTCACCGACTCAGGCGTGGTGCCGGTGGCGGCGGCTCAGACGGCGCTCAGCCAGGCGGTCGGCGCGCTGGTGGCCCCGGGCGGCGACGATGCGGCCAGCCAGGCCCCGTTGCTTGCTCACTTCGACATCGGCTTCGTCCTGATGCGCGCGCCGCTAGACGCGGGGCTGGTCGGCGTGCTCGACGAAGTTGCCGGGCTCAGCCCGATCAGCATGACACCCACGTTCGACCTGTGGCGGGTGACGCCGACGCCGTCGCGGGTCAGCGTTGTCGAGCCAGACGGCGCGGTGGTCGCGATCCCGTCCGGCTCGATCGGAGTGACTGGCGCGGCCGCGCCGGCGGCGGGCGGCATCCTGGAGCTGGCCGAGCCCGCGGGCGGCTGGACCGCCACGCTGAACGGGCACGCGCTGACCCCGGTTACCTCACCTGCGGGCGGCTGGGCGCAGGCGTTCAGGCTGCCCGCCGGGGGCGGGACCCTGGCCATAGGGCGGAACGGCACCGTGCACGACCTGGTCACCGCGCTCGAACTGCTCGCGTTCGTGATAGTCGGGGCGCTCGCGCTGCCTGGCGTGAAGACCGCGGCCGAGCTCCAGGCGGAGGCCGTGACCGGCGCCGAGGAAACCGGCGACGAGCTGCCAGAGCCCGAGCCGGTGCTGGCTGCCGCGGCCGCTGCGGCCGGGGTTGCCCGGCGAAGACGCTCGTCGAGGACGGGCCGGGTCGGGCTGGCCGGACGAGCCCGCGCAGGACGCAGCGGCGCCGGACGGGCGGCGGTGTCGCTCGCGGACGGCGGCAAGTCCGTCGGCCGCCGGGCACGGAACGGACTGCCGGGAACGTCGGGCGCCAGCGGTGCCCCCGACGCTGCGGGAGCGGCCGCTGGTGGCGCCGCGATAGGTGCCGCCGAACGCCTCGCGAGCGGCCGCACCGGGGGTGCCGGCCGCGACGGCAGTGTCGGCCGCGACGGCAGTGTCGGCCGCGACAGCAGGTCAGGCCGGGGGACTCGTGCTGGCCGGGAGGCGGGCGCCGGCCGGGAGGCTGTTGCTGGCCGGGAAGCGGGCACCACGGTCGGTGCGGGCGGGCCGGCCCGCGCTGCGTGGCCGGCCGGGCAACCGGCCAGCAGGTTCCTGAGCGGTCCGCCCTCCGTGCCGTACCAGGCCGGCGATTTGCCGGGCGCGCCGCGGGACGACCGGCGCGGCCGCGGCGTACCTTCACCCTCGAGTTATCCCTACGATGACCTCCCGCCCGGCGGTGCGGCCGAGCCGCGGCCGCCTTATTCGGGCCGCCGTGCCGCGCCGCGCTCGCCGTCCGGCTCTCCTTACGACGAGGACAGAGACTGGCGGGACGACGCCGAGCGTGGGCGGCCGTCAAGCCCCGGCCGGGCGCAACCCTCAAGTCGCGACCGTGAGCAGCCGCAGCCCGCCTCTGGCTGGGCAACCGAACAGCCGCCGTCATGGCAGCCAGGCAGCCGGGCGTCAAGCTGGCCAGAGTCTGGTCCCCGGCACGGCTGGCCGCAGGAGCGGGCGCCAGGTAGTCGTCCGGATTATCCGGAGTATTCCGACTACGCCGATGGTCCGGTAGCACGGCAGGCGCCTGCCCACTCCGTTCCCGACCAGGCCGGCTGGCCGGAGGAGGGCGACTCGCTTGAGGCCCTGCCGCCGATAGCCGAGATGCATCACGACTGGAGCGGGTCGCAGGAGCGAACGCACAGGAACTGGCTTGCGCCTGACGAAGAGACGGACGGGGACACGTGGTAGACCGCATCCGCGGCCGGAAGCTGCTGTTCGCGGCCTTTGTCGTGCTGGCCCTGGCCGCGGTCTACGGGGTGGCAGGCCTGCGCCATGCGGCGCCGGCCGCTGGCTATGCGACGAGCAAGGCAGTCCACGCCCCGGTGACCTCGGCCATACGGGCCTGCCCGGCCCCTGGCTCAGCCGGGGTGGCGGCCGGTTCGCTGGTTACCGCCGCGGTCCCGGCGTCGGCGTCGGGCGGGACGGCGGTCGTGACCCGGCTTGTGGCGGGCGGCAGCGCGACGCTCGGGCCGGTAACGGCCACGATCAGTGCCCCGAATCTCTCGCAGATCACGGCCGTGAAGACCGCTGCCGCGCTGCCCAAGGGCCTGCAGGCGAGTCAGCCAGGCTCCAGCCCGCAGGTCACCACGGAGGCGGGGCGAGGCGGAGTCGAGGTCAACGCCACCGGGGCGATGGCCCAGGGTCTGGCCGTCGAGCAGGCCGGCCGCAACGGCATCACGACCGCCCAGTGCGGCAGCCCGGGCACCAGCTTCTGGTTCGTCGGACCCGGCCAGTCCTCGGCCGCCGATGTCGAGCTGTACCTCATGAACACCGACAGCGTGGCGGCCGACGCGCAGGTCACCGCCGTGACGGACGCGACGAAGGGCGGTCCGGTCCTTGGCGGCGCCGATAACGGCATCACGGTCCCGCCGCACAGCATGGTGACGCAGTCGCTGGGCAGCCTGCTCCAGTCCTCGAAGATCGTCGCGCTGAACGTCACGACCAGCGTCGGCCGGGTGGTGGCCGCCGTGCGCGAGAGCAGGAACGGCTCCGACCAGGGCGGCTGGCTTCCGCAGGCCGCCGCGCCCGCGACCACCCAGGTGATCCCCGGCCTGCCGTCGACTAGCGGATCGCGTGAACTTTACGTTGCCGTGCCCGGCGATGCTGCGGCGGCCATCAAGGTCACGGCGGTGACGAGCAGAGGCTCCTACCAGCCCACCGGCGGGACCGACATCGAGCTTCTCGGCAATACGGCGGACGAGATCTCGCTGCCCTCGCTCGGCGGCGTGGCCAGCGCGATCAAGGTCTCGTCGTCCGTGCCCGTGGTGGCCGGCATGCTGGTGCCCGGTGGCCCGGCCGGAATGCCGGGCGCGATGGCGGCCAGCGCCGGGCCGGTCCAGGAGCAGGGCGTGCTCGTGGGCAGTCCGGTCGGCTCGGCCGGATCGACCGACCTGGTCCTTTCCGCCCCGGCCAAGGCGGCCGCGGTCCGCGTCGTCGTGTCGGCCGCGGGCGTACCGGTCACCGGCCAGGCGGGGACCGTCGTCCAGGTCAAGGCCGGGAACACCATCGTCGTGCCGGTCAAGACCCCCCACGGGCACCGGATCAGCCAGGTCACGATCGTGGTCAGCCCGCTACCGGATTCTGGCCCGCTCTACGCGGCGCGCGTGATCACGTCGGGTGGCGTGATCCAGTCGATCATGCCGGTTCCCAGCTCGCTGACCTGGGTGCTGGAGCCCGCCGTCCACAGTTCGCTCGGCGCCCTCCTGCCCTGACCTGACCGCTTCTGACTGGCTCGGCCCCTTGGCCGACCAGGCGGGCTACTCGTCGCCCGGGTAGCTGGGGTCGACCGTCTGCGGGTCGACGCCCAGCCAGCGCGCGAACTGCTCCACGATGACGTCAAGCACGAGCTCGGCGAGTTCCTCCTGGCCGTCGGCGCGGGCCATCAGCGGCCGCCGGTACAGGATGATCCTGGCCGGGCGGTCGGGCTCGCCGAAGGCGGCCGATCCCGGCTCAAGCCGGGACAGGGGCACCGGCTCCACCTCATCCGGATCCGGCTCGGCCGGCGGGATTTCCTCGACGGCGAACTCGATACCGGAGAGCTCGGTTTCCCAGCGCGGCTCAAGCTGCGAGACGGCGAGCAGCACCAGGTCGTCGAACCTCTCGACCCTGGTTCGGTGCAGCGGCACGTCTGGCGGGACGAGCGAACCGCGCATGCCGCGGCCATGCCGGTCGCGGCGGTGAATTCGGCCGCCGGCCGGCCGGCGCTGACCGCTGCCCTCATGCACAGCTACCGAGCGTATCCCAGCCACCCCCCGACTCCCCGGCCGCTGCGTTCTGGCAGCCGGAGACACGATCGCGCAGTGTGCCCCGGGTGGTGGCGTTACCGGCCGCCGATCGATACCGTCAGCCGTTGTGAGGGTCCATCGAGAGCCTGCCCGTGCCGGCGGCAGCAGACCGGGTACCGTCGGCCGCCCGGGCGGGGCCGAGGTGGCCAGTTGAGTGCTCGGCGATGCTCCCGGCCGGCGTGTCAGCAGGTTGCGCTCTACACGCTGACATACGTGTACCGCGATTCGACCGCGGTGCTCGGGCCTCTGGCTGCCTTCGTCGAGCCGCACTGCTATGACCTGTGCGCCCGGCACGCTGACCGCA
>Ga0335075_10013602_pt1 | contig 12249 bp, 7 predicted proteins | sample Lox_Sample_24_FD_206723 | JGI IMG/M metagenome (GOLD analysis project Ga0335075, IMG submission 206723) | Soil microbial communities from Loxahatchee National Wildlife Refuge, Florida, United States - Lox_Sample_2.4 | ecosystem: Environmental > Terrestrial > Soil > Wetlands | place: USA: Florida... | reverse complement strand
GCTCCGGATAGAGGCGTAGCACAGCTCCGGGGTTCAGGGGATCATCTGCAATGTTGGCCTTTCCTCGCGCCACCGCCTCCAGCCAATGCTCTCGCCGCGCCATCCAGGAGCGGACCACGACGGCAGGAGCGATCGCGTCCTCGACGGGAAGGGCGAGAACCAAGACCGGCTCGACCGCTCCGTGGGCCGGACAGAACAGGTGGACGCCGGCTTCCTTCCGCGCGGTGACAAATGCGTGCGGCCCACGCAGGACCAAGTAGCGCTCGGGAAACGGCGTCAAGCCTTCCGTACCTATCGGATCGTTCACCGCAACTTCTAGGCGCAGGCCGGGTAGGGCTGACACGTAGATGTCGAACAGCCGCTTCGCCGCTCCTTCGACCCGGCCGATTCCCAGGCCGAGCGGCCACAGCACAGCCTGCTCCGTGGTTGGAGAACGCACGCTCTGGGCGATAAGGTTCAGCAGAGCGAGCTGCGCGAACACGAGCTGGAACTCTGCCGCTTGCGGCTCGGCGCCAGCAGCCAAACGTTGCCTCGGTCGCGGAACGCTGAGCCGCGTGCTTCGACGCGGCGATAGACGAACTCTTCCAGTAGAGCCGTTTTGCCCACCTGACACGGCCCGGTCAGCAAGATCGGCCGATGTTCGCCGGCATCGAGCAGGCGCGTCAGCTCGACCAGTTCGGCGTCGCGCCGAACCACGCGAGCCAGTTCGTCTGGATATTGCCAATCGAGGCAGCGGCCAACGCGGCGCAGCTCGTCGGCGCCGTTAGCTGGAGCCTCTCCACCGAGCATCAAGAAGCGGAGCCTGGGCGGCTCCGGCGGCACCACCGGCGGACGGACAGCGATCTCCAGTGGGGCGACGTAGGCCATGCCCTTCACTGCGAGGGCTTCGGGATCGCTGTCGCCGTCGTTTCTCTCGCGGTCGCGAAAGTGGCGGGTCAGCACTTCGGCGGCGCGGACGGTCAGCGTCTCGCCGCGGGACAGATCGAACCAGACTTCCGGGACACTCGGAGTGAAGGCCAGACGCCGGCCAAAATGGCGAAAGCTCACGAACAAGAAGCGGCAATGGGCAGTACGACGCCGGAGCGTCAGCGTCAGGTCGAGCCGATGGGTACGCAACGGCGGCGCGAAGGCCCAAGCGGCCAACTCTTCGTGCCGCATTTGTCGGCCCAAGACGCCGAGTTGCCGGTCGATGTCCTGAGCTAGGCGGGCCAGAAGTCGTTCCAGCCGCTCGCCGCGGGCAATGGGATCGGCGAAAAACAGCGGCCGCGCCTGGTAGATGGCGCCGCCACCTGCTGCCCGGAGAGCTTCTACGTAGATGGGGATGCTCAGATTCATGGCACGGCGCTCACTCTTCCAGTAGGGACAGCATGGCGCGGCGCAGTCGCGCCTCGATGGCCTCGGTCAAGACCTGTTCCAGGGGACGGTTCGGCCAGGGCAGCGGTCCCTCTAACAAAGGATCGTCGAGCAGCTCCTTGCCGTCATCGTAGGTACGCCGTCGCGGCTGCGTGCCGATAGCGCCGCGACGGCTGATCCCCGCTGGGGGCAGATAATGGGAGAGGTTGGCTTCGCTGGTTTCGACGAGGCAGACGGCAGGCTGCGGCAGTCGTGGACTGCGTAAAACGTGCAACCCCTGCTCGGGCGCGAAACGCGGGGCGGCGCTTGGGCCGCGCAGCTCCAGGGCGACACCCGGCAACCGGGCCGGAGGCGCGACGAAAAAAGCCCCGACATCTCGCACCCACTCGCGCTGGAGCAGCTCGCGCTCGGGGGTCCGGCCCGAAGCAGCGGCGACGAGCGTGTCCTTCCGCCAGAACTGCCGCGGCAGTTCGGCGTCTTCCTCGGCTGTTTGCCCCCCTTCCGCAAGCTGCTCCTTGCTCATCTTTGTTCTGTCCGGAAACACGTAGGCCACCAGCTCGACGGTGAGGCCCATGCTCCGCGCCGCATCCACATAGGCGGCGGCCAAATCAATCAACCAACCCGGCTGCTCGCCGAATAGAGCGAGCATGACTTGGTTCGGTTCGGGGAAATCGCGGCAGTAAAGCGTTCGCAGCAGCTGCTCCCATTCCGCCCGTAGCGTCTCGACTGATTCTTCCTCGGCTTCCGTGGTCCGTGCGATGTCGTGAAGCTCCAGCAATCTGCGTTCCTCCAACGCCGCGCTGGCGGCTTCCAGACGGCGGAAAAGGTCGGCGGTTTGGCGGAGCTGCGCAAGGGCGGCCATGCGTTCCTGGTCGGCGGAACCCACACGCAACTCCGGCCCCAAGTGGCGCCGCACTTTCTCAGGCGCTCCCGCCAGCTGTGCTGCTCGGTCCGCGCGCCGCTGCCGGGCTTTATCGAAACGCCCTTGCTCTCGTTCCAGTCGGTACAACTCGTTGCGGAACTCGCGCAGCGCCCGGCAACGTTCGAGCGCCTGCACCGAGCGGCGCAACTCCACGGCCTCGCGCGCCGCCTCGGCGCGGGCGGCTGAGCCGCTGCGGGCTGGGAGGGGCCGTCCGGCCGCATCTGTGCGCGGACGGACAGCGCAACGTAGGGCTTCGCCCTCCCGCGTCACCTCCGCCTTCAAGGCGATGTCGGCGCCGTGGCGATTCAGCCCCCAGGCCAGCGGGACCAGTAGCTCGCGCTCCAGAGCCCGCAACAGCGGCCGTGCCCCGTAGCGAGCGTCGAAGCCGACGCGAGCTATGTGTTCTTCAACGCCCTCACCGACGGCCAACGTCAGACCCCGATGACGGATGCCGTCGCGTGCTTCCAGTCGGGCCAAATGACGGGCGGCGATCGCACGGATGACGGCAGCTTCCAGAGGCGCGAAGGGCACCAGTCGGTCGATGCGGTTGAACAACTCAGGCCGCACGAACGACTCCACTGCGCGAGTGAAGTGCTCTCGCGCCGCCTCCTGCCGTCCTTTTCCTTCGCCGGCCGCTTCCGCGAATCCGAATGCACCCTGCTGATACGACTCGGCCCCAAGGTTGGATGTCAGGATGATGACTGAATTGGTGAAGTCGGCCAGCCGCCCCGCGGCGTCGGTCAGCCGGCCTTCTCCCAGTACCTGAAGCAGCAGATCGAAGAATTGGGGATGCGCCTTCTCGAACTCGTCGAACAGCAGCACACCGAAAGGCTGCTCGCGCACCCGAGCGGTCAGCAATCCCTCTCCGGAGGTTCCTCCCGTCAGGCGCTGCACTGCCAGCGGGTCGCCGAACTCGCTCATGTCGAAGCGCGTCAGTCGGTCGCGCGTGCCGAATAGGAACTCGGCCAGCGCCTTGGCCAGCTCGGTCTTGCCAACCCCCGTCGGGCCAATGAACAGAAGAGAGGCGATAGGCCGGCGCGGGCGCGTCAGCCCTGCCTTGACGGTGGCGATCAGATCGGCAAGGATCTCGACCGCTTCCGGCTGGCCGATCACTCGCGCTGCCAGCCAGTCGCGCATTCGCTCCATGTCGAGCCGCTCCTCCGGATCGAGCAGCACTCGCGGCAGGCCCGTCTCTCGTGCAAACGCATTCAGGACGTGGACCGGAGCAATCGTCTCTTGGTCGCGGGAGTCCCGCAGCAGCCCGCGCAGAAAGCGCAGCGGCCGGCCCGGGTAGGCGGAGTAGCCCGCATAGCGCCGGTGCAGGCGGTCGATGGCATCCAAAACGACGTTGTCTAGAGTTCGGCGGTCGGAAGGCGGAGCATGAGCGGCGACGTAACGTAAGATGGCACGACCGCGCTCGGCATCCGGCTCGGCCACGGGGAGCGGGTGGAAGGCGGCGAGCAAGTGCGGGTCATCGGATTCCAGGAGCGGCAGCTGTTCAGGGGTGCATTCGCAGACGGCCAGCAGCTCGCCGCGGGCCAGTGAAGGGCGCAGGAAGGCCGCGACGCCGAGAGCGTTGTGTTCACTCTTACCGACCTGCATCAGCTCCAGGAGACCACCGAGGTGGACGATGGCTCGCGAGCGGGCGGCCTCACGCACCACCTGACGACAACGCTCCTGCCACATGCCGTAGCCACACATCCCCGCCACCAGGCGGGCGCCGCTGATGGCCCAGAAGGGCGTCGCTCCTAAACCGAACTCGGTGCGTCGCAGGGCTAACTCCCGCACGGCCGTAGTCTTGCCGACGCCGGACGGGCCGACGAGGAGCACCCCGCGCGGCGCCGGAGCAGTGAGCAGCTCGGCCAACTCGGCGACGAGTGGTCCCAGCCCGAAGGTTGATTCGGGCGGTTCGCGGGTCAGGTCGGTGGCCACGCGCGCCAGTATCGAAGGCTTCCGTTCGTCTTCGCGCTCCGCTGCCCGCGCCCGCGCCTTGGCCGAACGCAGCGGGACACCGATGGTGAGACGTTCGACCTCCGTGCTGAGAGTGCGCTGCAATCCAACGAGCCGCGCAAGCGTGAGATCCGGCCCGCGCGCCAGGGCGGCGCGGATCTCGGCCGGCAATTGGGCCGCGAGATCCTCGGACGACTCGGCGACGACCTCGATTCCCAGGCCGGGGACGAACGCCCGCATTCCCCCGCCGCTTTCCCATGTGGCCACGGAGAACGACAGGGGCAGCGTCTCCCGCCACCACGCCCTCGTCCCGGCCGGCTCCAGGGACACGGTCACGGACGTAACGGCCGGCTCGCCTCCCACGAAGCGCCGGTTCAAGGCCGCCAGAGGCTCCGCTGTAATCAGCCGGCGCGAGTTGCACCGCAGGGCTTCGCGCACCTGCCGGCGGCCTGCACCCAGGCGGCTGATCTCCGGAAAGCCGAGTACCTCGGCAAGGACAAAACCGTCATTCAGTCGCTGGAAGACGGCGCAAATCGGAAAGGAGTTTGGGATCATGTTCCTTATCAGAACCGCCAGCGGGTGATCTGTCAACGAAGACCGGCGGGAATGCCGGCAGGTTCACTCAACCTGGCAGATTCGGGAGACGGACTCTTTTCGGAGGCGCCCATTTCTGGGGTCTGTAAAATCCGAGAAATGCCGAAGTATCTGTTGGTGCTTCGGTAGGTTAGTGAAGCGGCCAATCCGCGGCTCTCGCAGGAGCCGGCGCGAAGGAATCCGCCGGATCGGACACTATTATAGATAGATGGGGACGCATCGGCAGGCAGAGGTTTACGGCTATGCCCGATCAGCAACTGAGCGATGTCATCCGTTATCTCCGACGTATCGTTGGTGCGGAGGACCAGGCGCGGACAGACCGGGAACTGCTCGCAGCCTTCTCGACCCGCAATGACCAAGCCGCCTTCACGACGCTGGTGAAGAGGCACGGGCCGATGGTGATGGGCATTTGCCGGCGCGTCCTGCATCACCTTCAGGACGCGGAGGACGCATTCCAGGCGACCTTCCTCCTCTTAGCCCGGCAAAGCGCGGGCATTCGTAAGCAAGAGTCTCTGGCCAGCTGGCTTCATGGAGTTGCTTACCGTATGGCCCGTAACGCGAAACGATCCGCCTCCCGTCGGCGCAAGTACGAGGAGAAAGTCAAGCCTGCCCCATCTGTTGACCGGGGGGCAGAGTCGGAATGGCGGGAGCTACAGGCCATCCTGGATGACGAGATCCAGCGCCTGCCGGAAATCTACCGGATTCCTTTCATCCTCTTTTACCTCGAAAACAGGATGCAGGCGGATATCGCTCAGCAACTGGGAATAAAGGAAGGGACCGTTTGGAGCCGCCTCGCCCATGCCCGCCGACTGCTACAGGAACGACTGTCTCGGCGTGGCGTGACTCTGCCTGCGGTATTGGGTCTTCTGGCGGCATCTTCAGAAGCCGCGACAGCGGCCGTACCCGGTTCTCTCGTCTCATCCGTCGTGCATGCCGCGACACTTTCAGCGGCCGGCGGTGCCGTCGCCGATGCGGCGTCGGCCGAAGTAATGGCACTTCTCCAGGGAGCGTACCAAGCCATGACCATCAGCAAATGCAAGATAGCGACACTCTTGCTCCTCGCAGCAGGTATCGTTGGGACGGGCTTCGGTTTCGCCTTGCACCGGTCTCCCCTTGTGCAGGCGACGGAAACGGCCCCGGAAGAATCACCGCAGGATCGGCCCGTGCGGGTGCCGGCCCGTCCAGAGGAGAAGAAAGAGATCGCCGTTACCGGCCGGGTTCTGGACGACACCGGCAAGCCCATTGCTGGCGCCGAAGTGGCCGTGGTCGTCTGGGAGTACTTGCGCTTCAGCTCGTGGGAGCGGGAGGATCTCGACCGAACCGAGTTCGCCGCCCGCACAACCAGCGACACCGACGGCCGCTTCCGCCTGAACGTCCCGCAGCCGCCGCCGGTTACCCGGCATGCGATGCGCGTGTATGCACGGGTACCGGGCCACGCCATCGGCTGGGCGGCAATTGACGCGGCTGCCACCCGGGCTGAGGCGGCGATCCGCTTGCAGCCCCAGGGGATGCTGGCGGGCAAGGTGATCGACATACAGGGCGGGCCGGTGGCTGGGGTGAAGATCCAAGCCCACCGGCTGACATGGCACAAGGGCGACGCCTGGAGCGTCCTGCCGCTGCCGGAGGACGCCGTCACGGCGACCACCGATAAGCAGGGCCGGTTTGTGTTCCATGATCTGGGCCGGAACCTGGCCGTTGACCTGAAGATCGACGACATCCACTGCGCCCCGAAGGAGCTGCGCGTCAATACAGGGGAACCGGAAAAGTCTGGGCGCGTGGTCATCGGCGTGGCGCCGCCGGCGATCGTCGAGGGGCGCGTGGTCTGCGAAGACACCGGCGAGCCGATAGCGAACGCCACCCTGGATGTCTTTACCTCCACCAAGTCGGAAGAGGGATACATCACCGGCGCCGGCGAGGTAACCGGCAGGACGGACGCGCAGGGGCACTTCAAGGTCAGCGCGGCCCCCGGCAGAGCCGGCTTCGTCGCGGTCCACCCGCCCCAGGGCCAGCCGTATCTCTTCACCATCAAAAGCTTCGACTGGCCCAAGGGGGCCGTCCGGCAGGAGATGGAGGTCAAACTATCCCGCGGCGTGTTGCTGTATGGCAAGGTCACGGAGGCCGCCACAGGTAAGCCCGTCGCCCGGGCTTCGGTGCAGAACGGCGGCAATTGGCACGGGCGCGTGTTGACCGCGCTTGACGGCAGCTACAGCATCGCCGTGCCGCCCGGCCCCGCCCGCCTTCTCGTCACCGCCCCGACGCCGGACTACATCGCCCAGCCGATCGGCAGCGCCCTACTGCACCTGGACAAACCCGGCGGAGACGCACTCTACTACCACGCCGTCGCCACGCTCAACCTGAAGAAAGATGAGAAGCAGAAGGAGATGTCCTTCACACTCCGCCGCGGCGTCACCCTGAAGGGGACCGTGGTGGACCCGGACGGCAAGCCGGTCAAGGACGCCGTGCTGCTGGTCGGCCATTTCCGCCCGCCCTGGGAGAAGGCTCTCAGCCCTATCGAGATCCACGACGGCCACTGGCAGCTGCGCGGCTGCGACCCGGAGCGGACGTACCATGTCCTGTTCCTCGCCACGCCGGACAAGCCGCAACTCGTCCTGACCGGCGAGGGAGTCGGCTCCAATGGCGGGCTGATGGTGCCGCAGCTGACGGGCCTGAAAGTCAAATTCGGGGCGACTCTGGAGGTCTCGGCGAAGGACGCGGGGAAGGAGCCGCTGGAAGTGCGCCTGAAGCCGACCGGCTCGGCCCGGCTGCATATGGTTGACGCCCAGGGCAAGCCGGTCCCGGGATCCGAACCGAGTCTGGAATTAGTCGTCACCCAGGGGCCCACGTTCGCCGCGGCGCTTGAAACCGGCGCCATGGCGGCGGAGACCGTCTACCTGGCGAGAAACAGGATCTCCGCCGAGATGGGGAAGAAGCCGGGCAACGGCGACGCGCCCGGCACGCTCACCATCCACGGCCTCATCCCCGGGGCGACGTACCGGCTGCGGCAGTTCCAGCAGCCCAAGGTGCTCAAGGATTTCACGGCCGAATCGGGCAAGACGATCGACGTGGACGTGCCCGTGCAATGACCCATCCGACCCGTGGGATCTGCGCAAGGTGGCTCACCTGCACCGGCGGGCGGGCTTCGGCGCGACCTGGGGCGAATTGCAGCGCGACCGGCATGACGGGCCCACCGCCAGCATCGACCGGCTGCTCCACCGCGCCGAGCCGAGCGAGGAGGAGCGGCAGGTTCTTGACGTCCTGCACCAGGGCGTGGTGGAGACGAACGATGTCGAGCGCCTGAAGGCGTGGTGGCTCTGACGGCGTCGGGCGATTCCCGGCGGGTGCTGGTGCTGGTGTTCTCGGAGTTCGGCCGGCGGCTGACGGAGTGCGTCCGGGGCTGCACGGCCCGTACCCGAACCCGACCGACCTTGCCGACGGCGACCCGAGGCACGCCATCGACTTCCGCCAGGTCTACGCGACGGTACTGGACCGCTGGTTACAGAAATGCGCGGGGCTGGGAAGGAAGTTACTTCGTTTCTCTGGGGAAGTCCGGGAACCCCGACGGTGCAATTCCGCCCAACGGGAATCGGAATTGACACTCCAGCTGCTGCGTCGCGAGGCGAAACAGCTGATTCAAGGTCCGGAGACAAAGTCCGAGAAGTAAGGATTCCGACAGGGCCAAATTTTCATTGAGTCAACGACGCCGTGGATGCGGAGGAGGGGCATCCACTGGTTTGCTATCGTTCCTCTTCGACGCATTTTCTCCGATAGACGCCTCTCGGTTGCTGGCTTCTAATACTATTGCTGGGTAGGCTGTCCCCGCCGTGCCGTTGCCGAACCGTTCGATCCGCCGCGACTTCATATTGTAAACGTCCCTTCGGGATAGCACGTAGTACGGCTTCTCCCACGGCTGATACGCCTTCTGGTTGTCGTGAACCGCCACTTTCCAGGCGCCCATGACTTCGAAGCGGTCCCCCTTCACGACGATGGCGGTTCCCTCAGACAGGCCGAGGCCGAGCAGTTCCGGATACTTCTTGATAACGGGGATCAAGTCATCCCAGCGCATGCGCGTGTTGATGTGCTGATCGATTGCTGTCTTACGCAGGAAGTTCAAGCCGCGCTCGTGTTCCTTCTCCGGCGTCATGACAATGTCTGGGCCGGCCACTGCCCCTCGTACCAGGTAATCCCCCTGAATGGTTGCCCCTGCCGAACTCCCAGCGATGACGCCGCCCCGTTCGAGAACCTTGTGAAAGGCGCGATGGGTTCGCGTGTTCCGGTACGAATCGACGAGATTCCATTGGCGACCACCGTCGAACCATACGGCCGTCGCGTCCGTCAACGCGGCGGCGAATTCTTCGGTGTCGGCCACTTTTGGATCGTGGGTGTGCAACATGCGCACGTGCTTGAAGCCGCGATTTTTCCAGGGCGCGACGACTTTGTCCGTGTCGTAAACACGAATTCGGCCGTCTGCATTCTTGTTGCCGCTCGCCGTCGGCACCACGACGAGCCGTGCATCCTTGCCTCCCGCCAGACGAAGAAAGGTCTCGAGGATGCCTGTGTCCTTCAGCGATCCGCCGCCGATGATGATCAACGTTCCCTTGGCAGGTCCGTATTCAGGAGCTTCGTCTCCGCGCGCCGCGAAAGCGATCGACGAGAGAAGCAAGCAGACCGCAGGAATCCGCACTGTTTTCATAGGATGGAATCCTTATGAGACACTTGAAGGGTCATTAATGCCCGTAACAGCCCACTAGGCAGGGAATTCAGTACCCGCCCGAGTTCGCCGAGGCTGGAACCTGGATTGGTGGTAGCCCGAGCCGCCGGCGCGCCTCGTGAAGCATGTCTTTGGTCCGGCTCGCACCACAGCGGCTGACTCCGAGGTTCCGAACTGCCAGCAGCCCGTCGAGATCGCGTACCCCGCCGGCCGCCTTGACCTGGACGTGCGGGGCCGAGTGCTTCCGCATCAGTCGCAAGTCCTCATGAGTGGATCCCCCTGGAGCGTATCCGGTCGAGGTTTTCACCCAGTCCGCTCGCAGATCGCTGCACAATTCGCATAACCGGATCTTGTGCTCATCTTTGAGGTAGGCGTTCTCGAAGATCACCTTCACTTTCCGGCCAGCTGCATGGGCCACGGCGATCACTGCACAGACATCGTCTCGAACGTACTTCCAGTTGCCGCTCAACACCTGCGAGACGTTCACTACCAGATCGAGTTCCTGGCCTCCGTCAGCGATCGCTCGCTCGGCTTCCGCCTTCTTGACTGCGGTTGTGTGCCCGCCGTGCGGGAACCCGATCGTCGTGCTCGGCAGAACGGTGCTTCCGGCGAGCAATTCGGCGCAACGAGCTAGATAGTAGGGCATGATGCATACGCTGGCCACGTCGTAGGCAACGGCCAGCCGGCACCCCGCTTCCAGGTCGTCACTTGTGAGTGTTGGGTTGAGCAGCGAGTGGTCGATCATTTTCGCCACATCGGAGTAGCTATAATTCACAGCCAGAATCTCCCGATCGTCGATGGACGAATCAAACCCAGACTGGACGCGGCTGGTTGCATATACTGTATGCGACTACGGGTGTCGGGCAATCCCGAAGCCCAGGTAAATCTGGCCCTTGAAAACCGCGAGGTATTCGCATCCCTTTCGCTTTGTAGAGATTAGCCATGCCCGATCTCAGCATTACGGTAGACGGCTTGAAGTTGCCCAATCCGTTCGTCGTCGCATCCGGGCCGCCGGGCACGAACGCTAATGTCATTGGCAAAGCGTACGATGAGGGCTGGGGCGCGGTGATCTGCAAGACCATCAGCCTCGATGCCACAAAGGTCGTGAACGTAGAGCCGCGCTATGCGCGGTTACGTGCTGCCGCCTCCAAAGAGATCATCGGCTGGGAAAACATCGAGTTGATCAGCGATCGGCCCTTCGCCACCTGGATCCAGGAATTCAAGCAGATCAAGGACAGGTATCCCAACCGGGTTTTGATTGCCTCGATCATGGAAGAATATCGCAAGGACGCCTGGGTGGAGATCATCGAGCGCTGTCAGGAGGCCGGCGTCGATGCCCTGGAGTGTAATTTCTCTTGTCCCCACGGGCTGCCCGAACGACGCATGGGATCGGCCATGGGTGAAAACCCGGAGATTTTGGAGGAAGTTTGTCGCTGGGTGATGAGCGCCGCCAAGATCCCCGTGTGGGCCAAGATGACACCCAACGTCACCCACATCGAAGGCCCCTCCCGAGCCGCCCTGCACGCCGGCTGCCAGGGAATTAGCGCCATCAATACGATCCGCAGCGTCATTGGCGTCAATCTGGAAACCTTGCGTCCTGAGCCATCCGTTGAAGGGTTTACGACTCTCGGCGGCTATTCGAGCAAGGCAGTCATGCCCGTGGCGCTGCGGATGTGCATGGAGATCGCCCAGGTGATCCGGAGCGAATTCGCGGGCCGATCCCTGTCGGGCATCGGCGGCGTCGAATCGGGACGCGACGCAGCCCAGTTTATCCTCCTCGGCTGCGACACGGTACAGGTTTGCACCTACGTCATGAAGGTGGGCTATCGCTGCGTCCGAACCATGTGCGACGAGTTGGCGGCGTTCATGGAGCAGCACAAGTTTCGCGCGCCGGCCGACTTCAAGGGGCACAGCCTGCAATATTTCACCACCCACTATGACCTGGTTCGGCGGCAGGCCGAAGCGCGTGCCGCCAGGTCCGCCGCCGTCAAGCCGGACAGCCAGTCCCTCAAGACCGACCACGAATGGCGCGGCGACGACTTCGTCCGTCAGAGCGAAGCGCTCGCGCGCGGTTAGAACGCCGCTGCGGCATGTCACTACGAAGACCAACCCGAAGCGTCAGCGAGGGAGTCCTTCGTTGACGCTTCGAGTTAGTGAGAAACGGCCGATTACGCCCCATGCGTCGGCTCGCGCCGCAGCATCCGCCCGTGATTCTGCGCTCCCACAAACTCGCCGTCACGAACTTGCACCTTCCCGCGCACTGTCACCAATTCTACCCGTCCCTGGATTGGCCAGCCCTCGAAGGCGCTGTAATCCACATTCATCAGTTGCGTGCGCGCCGAGATGACGCCACGATGGTTCGGATCGAAGACGACCAGATCAGCATCGCCTCCCGGCTGAATGGTCCCCTTGCGCGGAAACAGGCCGAACAGTTTTGCTGCCTGGGTTGATGCGACCTGAACAAATCGGTGCAGGTCGATGCGCCGGTTCGCCACGCCATGCGTGTAGAGCAAGTGGACGCGGTCCTGGACGCTGGGAATGCCGTTCGGGATCTTCGTGAAATCGCCACGTCCCATTTCTTTCTGCTTGCGGAAGTCGAAGGGGGCGTGATCCGTGCCGACGGTGTCGATTCGTCCGGCGGCCAGGGCGTTCCACAAGGCATGCTGATGCCGGCGCTCGCGCAGGGGCGGTGACATGACATATTTCGCGCCTTCAAAGTCGG
>Ga0335075_10013601_pt1 | contig 12249 bp, 10 predicted proteins | sample Lox_Sample_24_FD_206723 | JGI IMG/M metagenome (GOLD analysis project Ga0335075, IMG submission 206723) | Soil microbial communities from Loxahatchee National Wildlife Refuge, Florida, United States - Lox_Sample_2.4 | ecosystem: Environmental > Terrestrial > Soil > Wetlands | place: USA... | reverse complement strand
TACAGACAGATCAGGGAAAACGTAGGAACGAAGAGGAACCGTAGGACAGCTGACTCTGGATCAGCATATCGGGGTTCGAATCCCTGGGGGGCAGCCAATTAGAATCAAGCATTTACCCCTAACATAAGCCCGCACGGAAGCACTCAGTACAGGTACTGCTAAGTCCTTTAAAGACGCATATGGGCGCACCCGGTATGGCACACTTTACGGCACACCTGCAGTGGGTTAAAACCAGTAATTTCATCTCTCCCGAGATGAGCAGCAGGGCCCATTCCAGTAGATTCACGGCGATCTTTGAGAACAGGAGATTCACCGCTGTTGACATGGCGCGATCCAAGCGCAGTTCTGGATCTTTGATCGAGTAGCGAGGAGTACCCCGACGACTCCGCGATCGGCGCAATGGTCTATTATTTATACCTGTCGGATGCGGACGCCTTTTTGCGCGCTTTGCGCCTAGGCGATATTCCCTCTCCCGGCGCACTCGTCGCACACCTACCTAGTCGTGACATCGCCATATTTGCGATCACATGGCCTTACTTGGCTGATGCCGGATCAGCATGCCGGCAATAACTAACCCAACTTCCGCAGCTTTGGGCTTGCAGAAAATATTTTCAGCCGATTTCGGTCGGGGATGTTTTGCTTGCCGGGAGGAATTGCTTTGTTTCCGAGGCGTGCGTTTGTCATGTCGTTTCCGATCATTGAGAAGTCGCGTGTAGTGAAGACCAAGCCTCTTGCAAAACAGTTTTGGATGGGTAGTATGGCGTTGTGTATTTGCGACGCTGCTATCGGCGCAAGGATGGGAAGCGGCATGCCTATTGGGCATTGGTGGAGTCCTATCGAACCGCGCGTGGCCCGCGGCAGCGCGTGGTTGCCTATCTTGGGGAGTTAGACGAGCAAGGCCGGCTTGGTGTCCAGCGAGCGGCGCAACCTGATCCTGAGCCGCAAGCCGGCCTGTTTGATTCGCAGGCCAGTCCGGATTGGGTCGAGGTGGACCTGGGCGGAGTACGGGTGGAGCGCAGCCGCCCCTTCGGCGGTGGCTGGTTGGGCTTGACGCTGTTGCGTCAGCTGGGTCTGAACGAGTTGTTGGAAGGGCTGATGCCGTCAGGCCGGGAAGAGATTCCGTGGAGTGCGATGACGGTGGTGCTGGTGCTGGGAAGATTGCTCGATCCCAGCAGTGAGTTACACCTGGCCGAACACGGGTATGAGGCCAGTGCGCTGGCCGAGTTACTCGGCGTGCCGGCTGCGAAGGTGAACGACGACCGTCTTTACCGTGCCCTGGATCGATTGTTGCCGCATAAGCCGGCCCTTGAGAGACACCTGAAGCAGCGCCTGGGGGAGTTATTCGATCTGGACTATGACCTGCTTTTGTATGACGTGACCAGCACCTATTTTGAAGGTCTGGCAGCAGCCAACCCGCAGGCCCAGCGAGGTTATTCCCGCGATCATCGTCCGGACTGCAAGCAGGTCAACATCGCCTTGGTAGTCAGCCGCAGCGGGCTGCCTCTTGGCTACGAAGTGTTTGCCGGCAATCGCAGCGATGTCACCACGGTGAAAGAGATCGTCGAGGCGATGGAGAGCAAGTACGGTCAGGCCAACCGGATCTGGGTCATGGATCGGGGGATGGTTTCTGCCGATAACGTGGAGTTCCTGCAGCAGGGCGGGCGCCGCTATATCCTGGGCACGCCCAAGAGCATGCTGCGCAAATTCGAACAGCAACTGCTGGCGAGCAACTGGCGCGAGGTGCACGAAGGGCTTGAGGTCAAGCTGTGCCTGGCTCCGGGCGGGGAGGAAGTCTTCATTCTTTGCCGCAGTGCCCAGCGCCAGCTGAAGGAACAAGCCATGCATGATCGCTTCGAGCGGCGCATCGAGCAGAAGCTGGAGGCCATGGCCGAAGGCTGTGGCAAGCGCAAACAGGACCCGCTGAAAGTAGCTCAACAGGTAGGCAGGCTGCTGGGGAAAAACAGCCGGGCCGCCGGCTTGTTTCAGGTGGACGTGGAAGCCGATACGAAAGGATGGGCTCATCTGCGCTGGACCAAACGCGACGAGCGGCGCGATTGGATGAAGCTATCCGAGGGATGTTACCTGCTGCGCAGCAACGTGACCGACTGGAGCGGAGAGGAACTCTGGCGGGCCTACATCCAACTGACGGAAGCCGAGGAAGCGTTTCGACTCCACAAGAGCGACCTGGTCATGAGGCCCGTCTGGCACCAGAAGCAACACCGCGTACAAGCGCACATCCTGGTCTGCTTTCTTGCCTATGTGCTCTGGAAAACCCTCGGCCTGTGGTGCCAACGTGCCGGCCTTGGCGACGAACCTCGCAAAATCTTCGCCGAACTCCAGCAAATCTCCCTGGTCGATGTCGTGATGCCCACACGCACCGGCGTCTCGATCCGCAAACGCTGCGTCAGCCGCCCCAACGAACATCAGGCAATCCTGTTGCAACGCCTCGGCCTGCAAATCCCTGCCCACATCGAATTTGCAGAGATGTAGTGAAGACTTCAGGATACCCACGCTGAAAATAAAAGACTTGCCCTTCAAGCTGCGGAAGTTGGGCTAACGCCGATGTCATTTCGGATCCGTGCTCGTGCAGCGATCTCAAAGCGGTTTTTGGATGGCACGCTGCCGCATCGGCATCCAGGACGGGGCGGAGGAAGTAATGGCTTGCCTAACCCCGGGAGCCGGCTTTCCGCCTAAAATGACAAAAACTGTCCGGAAGAGCGCGACCCACTTCCTATCGCCTTCTTTCTATGCCTATTCATGTCTATCGTGATTTGACGGGAGTGACGGAAATGAATGAAGCCCGCGATGCTGAGGCCTATGTCCCCCAACTTGCCCATTTGGGCAAGACAGGAAACCAATTGCTCTCAGAGCACTTGAGCGGAGTAGCAGGGCGCTGCTCGGAATTGGCGAAAAAATTAGGATTAGAAAAAGCTGGCGAGTTGATTGGTTTGCTGCACGACCTGGGCAAGGCCACGAAGACATTTCAGGATTACTTGCTCAGCTTCGCAGGCGATGACGAGGCGGGCGACGATCTGCGCGGGAAGATCGACCACTCGACCGCGGGCGCGCAGTGCCTTCTGGCAAACATACGCGGCGCGCAGAAGGAAGAATGTCTTGAGGGCGTGGTCGCGCGCTTTTTAGCTGTGTCTATCGCGTCCCATCACTCGGGCCTTATTGATTGTCTCGAACCGGATGGTAATGACAAGCTCACTCAAAGACTTGCAAAGCCGGACAGCGGCACTCGATTCGTAGAGGCATGGACAAACCTCGATACGTCGGTCAAACGTCGCGCGGAGGCATTGATGCAGGACCCGAGCCTTGTTGCCGATGTCCGCAATACAATTGCGAGCCTCACGACTTCGCTCGACAAAGGCGAAGGAGACAAAGACGTTCAGCTTGGTCTTCTGCTGCGCCTGCTCTTCAGTTGCCTAATCGATGCGGACCGAACGAATACGGCGAATTTTGAAAAACCTGCGGCAGCCGTTTACCGCCAGAATCAGGCGTATGAGAAATGGGAGAGGTTACTTGAGCGCCTAGATCGAAATCTTTCACAGATGAATACGGATGGCTCTGTGAACCGCATCCGGCGTCAGGTTTCCGATCAGTGCTTTCGGGCTGCGAATCGACCAAGCGGGATCTATACGCTGACAGTTCCCACGGGGGGCGGCAAAACGCTCTCTGCGCTCCGATTTGCTCTCGAACACGCGCGACGCCACGCGCTAGACCGAATCATCTTCGTCAGTCCTTACATATCGATTGTGGACCAGAATGCCGCAGTTGCCCGTTCCATTCTTGAGCCCGAGGGTGTTCCTTATGCAAGTGTTGTTCTCGAACATCATTCGAACGTTCAGGATGATCCGGATGACGAGGTGGGTCGGCCCGACCTGTGGCGACGGAGAGTGCTGGCGGAGAACTGGGACGCTCCTGTGGTTTTCACGACGAGTGTTCAAGTGCTCGAAGCGCTCTTTGGCTCGGGAACGCGCGCGGTGCGCAGGCTTCATGCCATGGCCCGCGCTGTCATTGTCTTTGACGAAGTGCAGACGTTGCCCATTAGAATAGTGCACCTGTTTAACAACGCGATCAACCTGCTTGCGTCTCACTGCGGGTCAACAATTGTGTTGTGCACAGCCACACAACCACTGCTTGAAACGGTTTGCAAAGCAAAGGGAGCCGCACGGCTGGGCAGTCCGCCCGAGCTCGTGTCCAACCCGCAGCAACTTTTCGATCAACTGAAGCGGTATGAGGTCTTCGACCATACGGATCGACCGGGAGGCTGGCAAATTGCCCAGGTCGCGGAACTGGTCCTAACAGAAGCGCAGAAATATGGAAGCTGCCTGGCGATCGTGAACACAAAGAAGGAAGCACGTGAGCTCTTTCAGGGCCTGCGTGAGCAGGCAGGTGCAAATGCACTGATCGTACATCTTAGTACAGGCATGTGTCCGGCGCATCGCATCGAGAAGCTTGAAGAGTTGCGCGCACAATTACCAAGTGCGACCGGGGACCAGCCGGTTATTTGTGTCAGCACGCAGTTGATCGAGGCCGGCGTCGATATTGATTTTGCATGTGTCATTCGCGATCTTGCGGGGCTCGATTCGATCGCGCAGGCGGCTGGCCGCTGTAATAGGCATGGAGCACGTTCCACTTCGGGCAGGGTCCATATCGTCGAGTTGCCTGAGCCGCCGGCACAGCTCGACGAGATTCGCCAGGGGCGCACTGTCGCTCGGGAATTGTTGGGCCAGTGGCGTCGAGCGAATCCCGGAAGACTGTTTCCGCTCGACGACCCACAACAGATGACGGAGTATTACAACCGCAGTTTCTACCGCCGCAGGGATGAAATGTCATACAGTGTTGGTCCGGCAGGGATTGGCCGGAGTACGTCCTTGCTTGAACTGCTCGGCGCGAACGGGCAGGCGAAAAATGATGCGCGAAAGTCGAGCCCAGGATTACGCCGCACGTTGCTGCTCCAGAGCTTTCAGACTGCGAACAATGCTTTTGCGCTGATCGCGAACACGCAGGGTATCGTCGTTCCTTACAGGGATGAGGGCCGGGGAATTGTCAACCAACTCGCGGCGTCCTTTGATCTTGAATCAGAGTGGCAGCTACTCCGCAAAGCGCAGCGGTTCACGCTCTCCATTTATGCCTCGCAATTCAAAAAACTAGCGGATAGAGGCGCGGTATACGAGGCCCAGCCAGGCTCAGGAGTATACTGCCTTCGTTCAGAGTTTTATGATTCTGCATTCGGGCTACGGGAGCAAGCCGGGCCTCTGGAGGATCTCATTGCCTGACACGTTCCCTACGCCAAAGAATTGTCTTGAGTTTCGTGTCTGGGGCCGCTATGCGCTCTTTACCGATCCGCTTACGCGCGTGGGCGGCGAGAAATCCTCCTATCATCTGCCGACTTACGAGGCGCTTAAGGGTATCTGCAAGTCAATCTACTGGAAGCCGACCTTTATTTGGTTTGTCGATAAAGTTCGCATCCTGCGCCGTATTCGCACGCAGACGCGAGGCATGAAGCCGCTCGACTACATCTCCGGGGGGAACACGCTGGCGATCTATACCTACCTGACCGGTGACGCCCGCTCAGAAACTCCGGCCGATATTACCGATGGACCCGGCGTGGAGTATCAAGTCCGCGCGCACTTCGAGTGGAATCCTCATCACGTGGCGCTTGCTGCCGACCGCGTCGATGGCAAGCATTACGCGATTGCCAAGCGCAGCCTCGAACACGGCGGCCGCCAGGATATTTTCCTCGGTACCCGGGACTGCCAGGGCTACGTCGCGCCATGTGTCTTCGGAGAAGGCCTCGGAGACTACGACAATGATGGCTCGCTCGATTACGGCCTGACTTTCCATAGCTTCGACTACCCGGACGAAACCGGCGTGGGCCGGCTTGGGACCAATTTTTGGCGGCCAAAGCTCGTTAACGGCGTGCTGACATTTCCTCGCCCGGATGACACCAATCAGATCGTGAAAAAGGACATCCGCGCCATGCAGCCGCGCGCTTTCGGCGTCGATCATGGGCGCTCGGTTGAGGAGGAAGCCTTAGACCTGGCCGCGGCCACCGGAGCGCTCGATCAGGAGGCGGCATCGTGAGCTGGATACAGAAGCTTGTGGAGACCTATGATGCCTGCTTTGGTCAAGACCGCGACGACTTTCGGAAGCTGTTGTGTGTCAGCTCTGTTCCACAGACGACTCAATTGCATATCGAACTGCACCCGGATGGGACATTTTTCCACGCTGGAATATCGGAGCTCGAAGATACACCATTGTTCGTCTCGGAAGATTCCGCAAGTCGGAGCGGCAAAGACCCCGATGCCAATCCACTTACCGAACAACTCGAGTATTGTGCAAGGCGTATCGGCGAATATGGGGGAAAGTCCTCGAAGTTTGAGCGTTATTTGGCCGAACTGAACGCATGGACGGACTCCGCGTTTTCAAATCCCAAACTGCTGGCAGTTCGCACTTACATTCAGAACGGCTCGATTCTCGATGATCTCATTCGAGAGTGCGTCTTGATCCCTAAAGACAAAGAATTTGAAAAGGTTACTGTCGGAAAGAAAAAATCGGACCCCTTGAAACTTTGGGTTCGCTGGAGCGTGATCGGAGAACGGCAAAGCGCGACATGGTCAGATCCGAATTTGGCTGCCTTGTGGACTGAATTCGAAAATTCAAGAAATCGACCTGTGGCTCTATGTATGGAGTCAGGGGAAATGGAGAAGTGCGCTCAGAAGTATCCGAAGCGTATACGTTATTCATCTGATAACTCAAAACTGATCAGTTCAAATGACAAGAACGGATATACATATCGCGGCCGGTTCACAGATGCTAGCCAAGCCCTGACTATAGGCTACGTACAGTCGCAAAAGGCGCATAACACATTGCGCTGGCTTATTCAGCGTCAGGGAACACGGATTGGTAAAGACTGGACTCTGGTGGCCTGGTCCGTAAGTTCCGCAGATGTCGCTCCCGTTCTGGTGGATAGCTGGCAATTCTTTCGCAACGCCGGAGAGACCGCAGGAGAAACTTTGGATGGCGCATACGAAGGCGATGCCGGGCAACTCTTTGCGCTGCGGCTGAAGAAGGCCATCCGTGGATACAAGCAGAAGCTCGACGATTCAGCGGACATCGTCGTCATGGGGCTTGATTCCGCCACGCCGGGACGCATGGCGATTCTCTTTTACCGCGAACTCAAAGAGGCGGAGTTTCTTACACGTCTCGAACGCTGGCACAATTCGCTGGCTTGGCAGCAGAGGAACCTAGGTAACGACAAAAGACTCAGCTTTGTCGGCGCGCCCTCCCCAGAGGACATTGCGAAGGCCTGTTATGGCCAGCGCGTGGATGAAAAGCTCCACAAAGCCACACAGGAGCGCCTGCTGCCCTGTATCGTCGATGGACGGCCACTTCCGCTCGACCTGGTGCAGTTGGCAGTTCGGCGTGCGGCGAATCGTGCGGCCCTTGAACATTGGGAGTTCGAACGCAATCTTGGGGTGGCCTGCTCGCTCTATCGAGGCGCCCACCCAAAGGAGAACTACGCTATGAGTCTCGACGAGTTGCGCACCTCGCGCGATTATCTCTATGGCCGCCTGCTGGCACTTGCCGACAGCATTGAAGGCCTGGCCTTGAATGTTGCGAAGGTGCAGCGCGACACCACTGCTGCCCGCCTCATGCAGCGTTTTGCCGACCACCCGTACAGTACATGGCGCACGATCGAACTCCAGTTGACGCCATACATCGCACAACTGCGTTCGAGCCGTGCTGCTGCACTGCAACGCCGACAGAGCCTCATCGACGCTGTCTACGCTTTGTTTGAAACCAGAGGCGGAGAGAACTCCTTTCTGGACCCTCGCCCGCTCACCGGCGAGTTCTTGCTCGGCTTTCACAGCCAGCGTGAAGCCCTGAAGCCGCGCAAGGACAACTTTAACGATGCTGAGCCCGACGCCACGCCCGAAGAAGGAGACAACCAGTGAGCAGCCTGTCCAACAAGATTGATTTCGCCGTCATCCTCCGGGTGAACCACGCCAACCCGAATGGCGACCCGCTCAACGGCAATCGCCCACGCACTGACTACAACGGCCTCGGCGAGATTTCCGACGTCTGCCTCAAGCGCAAGCTCCGCGACCGCCTGCAGGAAAGCGGCGCCGCGATCTTCGTTCAGTCCGACGACCGCAAGAACGACGACGCCACCAGCCTGCAGGACCGCGCGATTAAGGGCCTGGGTAAGGACTTCGGTGGTCCGGAGACTGCAAAGAAAGCCAGCCAGAAATGGTTCGACGTTCGCGCTTTCGGACAGTTGTTCGCCATGAAATCTTCGAAGAAGAGAAAGGCTGATTCGGAAGACGAGAGCGCTGGCGATACCGGTGTCTCGATCCCCATCCGCGGCCCCGTCACGGTGCAGTCCGCGTTTAGCGTTGCGCCGGTCGATGTTACCAGCACGCAAATCACGAAGAGCGTCTCGGGCGAGGGCGACGGCACCAAGCGTGGTTCGGACACCATGGGCATGAAGCATCGCGTTGACGACGCCGTCTATGTCTTCTTCGGCAGCATGAACCCGCAACTGGCCGAACGCACTGGCTTCAGCGATGCCGATGCCGAGGCGATCAAGGCCCAACTCCCGAGACTCTTTGAAAACGACGCATCCTCGGCGCGGCCCGAGGGCACCATGCGTGTGCTCAAGGTCTTCTGGTGGAAGCACTCGAGCAAGCCCGGCCAATACTCCTCAGCGCGGGTTCACGGAACGCTCAAGGTGACCCCGGACGGAACCTATACCCTGGAGAACCTTAATGGACTCACCCCAGAAGAGATCGACGGCTTCTGATCTCTTAACCGAGCAGGAGTCCGAGAACACTCTGCCGCTGAGTGGATTGCAGCACCTTGCCTTTTGTCCGCGTCAGTGGGCCTTGATCCACCTTGAGCGGGCATGGGCAGAGAACCGCCTCACCTCGGAGGGTCGGCTTCTCCATGAGAAAGCGGATCTTCCCGGACAGTCGCGGCGGCATGATCTTCGCACCGTCCGCGGCCTCCCGCTCGCCAGCCGCCGCCTTGCCCTCACCGGCCGCGCAGATGTCGTCGAGTTTCGTCCGGGGCCCTATCCAGTCGAATACAAGCGCGGCCGGCATAAACCGGACGATTGCGACTTGGTCCAGCTTTGCGCGCAGGCGCTCTGTCTTGAAGAAATGTTAGGTCAACCGGTCCCGCGCGGCGGCGTTTTTTATGGTGAGCCGCGCCGCCGGCTTGAAGTAGAGTTTTCACCCCAACTCCGCGCCCGGACAGAAACGCTTGTAGCTGAGATGCATCGCCTCTACCGGTCCCGTGAAACTCCGCCTGCCAAGCCAGGGAACTACTGCCAGAACTGTTCGCTGGTCAACATCTGCCTGCCCCATGCCACCGCTGAAACCACCATCCAAACCCGGTGGAACCGTCTCCAACGCCAAGCGCTTCAACTTCCCGCGTGACTCACAATGCGAAAACTGCTCAACACGTTGCACGTCACCACGCAGGGAGCCTATCTCCACCGCGACGGGGAAACGATTGCGATCAAAATCGAGGACGAAACCCGCCTGCGTCTGCCCGTCCACACCATCGAAGGATTGGTTTGCTGGGGGCGCGTCTCCTGCTCGCCGCCTGTACTTGCTCTCTGCTGCGAACACGGCGTCGGCATCTCGTACCTCACCGAGCAGGGCCGATTTCTGGCGCGCGTCCAGGGGCCGGTCTCCGGCAATGTTCTTCTGCGCCGGGAACAATACCGCGCCGCGGATAAAGAAGAGATCGCACTGCCCATCGTTCGTTCCATCGTGACGGCCAAGATTGCCAACAGCCGCATCGTGCTGCTTCGCGCCGCGCGCGAATCCTCCATTCCCGACGATCAGGAGGCACTCAGAGCCGTGGCGGATAAGTTGACCTGGGAAGGAACAGAATCCATGAAGGCCCCTTCGATCGACGGAGCTCGTGGCCACGAAGGCATGGCCGGGCAACTTTACTTTTCCGTCTTCGACCTCATGGTCGTCAGTGATAAGGAGGCCTTCAGCTTCTCGGGCCGCACCAGACGCCCGCCTCGTGACCGCGTGAACGCTCTTCTGTCATTCATCTATGCGCTCTTGCGCCACGATGTAGAGTCTGCACTTGAGAGCGTCGGTCTCGATCCCGCGGTTGGATTTCTCCATACCGACCGGCCCGGCCGTCCCGGTCTCGCGCTCGATCTGATGGAAGAGCTGCGCGCGCCGATTGCCGACCGTCTCGCTCTCACGCTCATCAACCGCCGCCAGTTGCAGTGCGAAGACTTTGTGGAGCAAGAAGGCGGTGGAATCCTTCTTGAAGAAAAGGCCCGCAAGACGATCATCGCAGCCTGGCAGGCGCGGAAGCAAGAAGAAATCGAGCATCCATTCATTGAGGAGCGCATTCCGCTGGGCCTCATTCCATACGTGCAATCACTGATCCTTGCGCGCCATCTGCGCGGAGGACTCGATGCCTACCCCGCCTTTCTCTGGAAATAAATTGTCAGGGGCGATAGAAGATGCTTGTCCTGGTTAGTTACGATGTCAGCACGCGAACGGAGGCAGGAAAGCGCCGTCTCCGCCGCGTTGCACGTCTCTGTCAGGATCGCGGACAACGCGTCCAGAACTCGGTCTTCGAGTGTCTGGTTGATGCTGCCCAGTGGGTGGCATTCCGCGCAGCGCTCGTTGCAGTGGCGGATGCGGAAGAAGACAGTCTGCGCTTTTATTTCCTCGGCAACAACTGGAAGGGCCGGGTCGAACACGTTGGCGCGAAGCCGGCCTACGACCCCGAGGGTCCGCTGATCCTCTAACGATTCTCCCGGCTCGATCTTCCTTCAATCAGTGAGATCTCTTCGCGCGGACCTCAAGCGATCGCACGTTCTCTGGCGGGTTCGCGCGGAAGCTAAGTCGATGGTTCGGCCGCATTTCGCGCCGGTCCCGGCCGTCATGTCTCAATGTGTCATAGCACTTGTCATGGGTTCGCATATATGCCAGACTAACCACAAGCGTGACAGAGATTTAGGCTGTGCGCCGTCGCGCCCCACGCGGGGCGCGTGGATTGAAACATAGTTGAAGCAGCCCATGTCGTGTCCGTTGCGCGTCGCGCCCCACGCGGGGCGCGTGGATTGAAACCGCCAGGTGCGCGCGCGCGAGGCAGGAACACGCCGGTCGCGCCCCACGCGGGGCGCGTGGATTGAAACAACTCCTAGCGCGAACATAGCGCAGGTTTCGCAGTCGCGCCCCACGCGGGGCGCGTGGATTGAAACAAACGCGCAAGCGTCCCGACAATCTGCGGTCTCGTCGCGCCCCACGCGGGGCGCGTGGATTGAAACACTGAATCATCATGCTCCGGCTCATCGATCTGCTGTCGCGCCCCACGCGGGGCGCGTGGATTGAAACGTGGGAGGAAGTCCGCCAATGCGTCAACGAAGAGTCGCGCCCCACGCGGGGCGCGTGGATTGAAACACGACGATCCTGCCCCAGCACCGCATCCGGATAAGTCGCGCCCCACGCGGGGCGCGTGGATTGAAACTGTGGCTTCGCCGCGGCAGACACCGGCGACCAATGTCGCGCCCCACGCGGGGCGCGTGGATTGAAACAGCGCCAACCTGCTCTAATGTGAAGACCTGCTTACGTCGCGCCCCACGCGGGGCGCGTGGATTGAAACGTACTCCATCGCGTGCTCCAGATAGATCCGCATCGTCGCGCCCCACGCGGGGCGCGTGGATTGAAACCGCCGACACGTAGTCGGTTGCGGGCCGGCGACGCGCGTCGCGCCCCACGCGGGGCGCGTGGATTGAAACCTCGACAGACTTCGGGATGGGCTTGTCCTGTGCAGTCGCGCCCCACGCGGGGCGCGTGGATTGAAACGTAGTCCTGACGCTGCTCGGCAATCCGCGCCTCAGTCGCGCCCCACGCGGGGCGCGTGGATTGAAACGCTGCAGGAGACTCGGCCTCCATCTGTTTGGCGAGTCGCGCCCCACGCGGGGCGCGTGGATTGAAACCGTCGAGATCAGGAGACAAATTTCCGCCGCAATCGTCGCGCCCCACGCGGGGCGCGTGGATTGAAACCGAACGCGGGATCTGGTGATCCTCGATTCATGCGTCGCGCCCCACGCGGGGCGCGTGGATTGAAACCTTGCGCGTCTATGTAGCAAACCATCTGAATCGGCGTCGCGCCCCACGCGGGGCGCGTGGATTGAAACATCCGGGCGAGCGTGCCGGTCGTCGGAGACAGTGGTCGCGCCCCACGCGGGGC
>Ga0335075_10013600_pt1 | contig 12250 bp, 12 predicted proteins | sample Lox_Sample_24_FD_206723 | JGI IMG/M metagenome (GOLD analysis project Ga0335075, IMG submission 206723) | Soil microbial communities from Loxahatchee National Wildlife Refuge, Florida, United States - Lox_Sample_2.4 | ecosystem: Environmental > Terrestrial > Soil > Wetlands | place: USA... | reverse complement strand
TGCACCCCTGCCCGGCCATCAGCCGCGGCACGGAATGCTCGGTGCCGATCGTGCCCGGGTTGGTCAGGCTGATCGTGGTCCCGGCAAAGTCCTCCACCGCGAGCTTGCCGGTGCGGGCCCTGCGGACGATGTCCTCGTAGGCCATCCAGAACTGGCGGAAGTCCATCGCCTCGGCGGCCTTGATGCTGGGCACCAGCAGCTGCCGGGTTCCGTCGCCCTTGCGCACGTCGATGGCCAGGCCGAGGTTGACGTGCTCCGGCCTGACCAGCACGGGCTTGCCATCGGCCTCGGCGTAGGAGTCGTTCATCTCCGGCACCGCCGCCAGCGCCCGGATCACCGCGTAGCCGATGAGGTGGGTGAACGACACCTTCCCGCCGCGTCCGCGGCCGAGGTGGTTGTTGATCACTATCCGGTTGTCGACCAGGAGCTTGGCCGGCACGGCCCGCACGCTCGTGGCGGTGGGCACGGCCAGGCTGGCCGCCATGTTCGCGGCCGTCCGCGCGGCCGCACCGCGCAGCCGTATCTCGGTCACCGGCTCTCCGGCCAGCGACGGCCCCGCGGCCGATGGCGCCGCCGGTGACGGCGTGGCCGGCGGTGAGACGGCCGGCACCGGGGCCGCCGGGGTGGCTGGCGCCACCTGGGCCGGCGCGGCGGTTCCCTGGACGGCGGGCGGGCCAGCCTGCCCGCCGGGAGCGGGTGCTGTCACGGCCGGTGCGGCGGCGGCCCGGGGCTGCTCAGCCGGCTTCGGGTGATAGTCGGCGAAGAAATTCCACCAGGCCCGGTCCACCGAGCCCGGGTCGGCCTGATACCGCTGGTAGAGCTCGTCCACCAGCCATTCGTTGGGCCCGAAATCGGTGCTTGCCGAGTCGGCGGGGCCGGCCGACGACTCCTGGCTGGACCGGCCGTTAGGTTGCGCAGTGAGACCCCCGAGCGATTCCCGGGACTCGGCAGACACGGCGAACATCGCCCTCTTCCGGTACTGGACTATCTGTAATTTCCGCCCACCAGGCTACCCGGCGTCGCGTCTGACGTGCGTGCTTACCCGGCCGAGCGCGGGGCGGCGGCGTTACCCGGAAATCGGGTCCCTGCCGTGTGGCTCGAGCCAGCTGACGAACGGGCCCTTGGGCACGATTCGCGATGGGTTGACCCAGCTCTGGGTCTGATAATAGTGGCGCTTGATCTGACCGAAGTCAGTGGTATCGCCGAACCCTGGCCGCTGGTACAGATCGCGCGCGTAACCCCAGAGGTGCCGGTAGTCGACCAGCCGGTGCAGGTTGCACTTGAACAGCGGGTAGTAGACAGCATCGAACCTGGTCAGGGTGGGGAACAGCCGCACGTCCGCCTCGCATGGCTGGCTGCCGAGCAGGAACCGGCGCCGGGCCAGCCGTTCGTCCAGTGCGTCCATGGTCGCGAACAGGGCGTCGAACGCCTCCTCGTAGTCGGCCTGCGTGGTCGCGAGCCCGGCCTTGTACACCCCGATGTTGACCGCGTGGTAGATGAGGGTGGCCACCGCGTCGATCTCCCGTCGCTGGGCGGCGGGGTACAGGTCAGGCGAGCCCGGCCGGTGGTACCCGGTGAACTCGGTCTCGAACATGATCGTGATCTGCGGTACGTCGTTGCAGATGATCCGCTGCGTCTGGGTGTCCCACAGCAGCGGCAGGGTGCACTTGCCCTTGTATCCGGGATCGGTGACCAGGTATAGCTCGGACAGGAACCGCGCCCCGGTCACCGGATCCCGTCCGCCCTGCCGGTCGGGGAACCGCCACCCGTGCTCACCCGACACCGGGTCGGTCAGGCTCAGGCCGACCACCCGGTCGAGCCCCAGCAGGCTGCGCACGATCAGCGCTCGCTGTGACCAAGGGCACGCGAGCGATGCGTAAAGCTGATAGCGCCCTGGCTCCGCAAGGAAGCCGCTCGATCCATCCCCCGTAATCCGCCCCGTGAACGTCCCCTGATGACGAAGAAAGCCGCCCGTTGACGACGCTGAGGTCGGCTGAGGCATGGAGGGCATCACCATCCCTTCCGGGGCTGAACTGGGCAGTCCGTGATTTCCTGTCTACTAGACCACGGTTCACTACTAGACCACGGTCGGTTTGGGCAGATCCGGCAGGCCCTGCCCTTTTTCAGCGCATGCCATGGCCAGACGGGGCCCGGGGCGGCGCCAAGCGCGGGAAGGGGGCTCCTGGTGACGTCGATCGTCAGCGGGCTGACCCATCTCAGCGGCTGGGTCGCCTACATACTGATCGCTGCGCTCGTCTTCGGCGAGACCGCGGTATTCCTCGGGTTCGTGCTGCCCGGCGAGGCCGCCGTCGTCATCGGCGGCGTGCTGGCCAGCCGCGGCCACCTATCGCTGGCCACGCTGGCGGCGGTGGTGGTGGTGGCCGCCGTGGCCGGCCCCATGGTGGGCTACGAGATCGGCAGGCGGCTCGGTGATCGCCTGTTCCGGGCGCGCGTCCTGCGCCGGATGCCTGGCGGGCCGCAGCGGGCCAGGACCGCACTGCGCGACCGCGGCGCACTCGCCGTCCTGCTCGGCCGGTTTGTCGCCTTTGTGCGCGCGGTGATGCCGGCCGCCGCGGGAGCGGTCCAGCTGCCTTACCGGACCTTCCTGCTCTACGACGTGGTTGGCGGGATCGTCTGGGGCGTTGGCTACTGCCTGCTCGGGTACCTGGCCGGCTCGGCCTACTCGGCCGTGGAGACCCGGGTCGGCACCGGGCTCGCGGTCGCCGTCGCCGTGGTGGTCGTGGTGGCCCTGGCCGTGTGGGTTGTGCGCCGGCGTCGCGCCGCCGCGTCCGGCTATGAGGTGACCGACGGCGCCCCCCTGGACTCCGATGGCGCCGGCCCGGACGGTGGCTCTCCGGTGGTGCCGGGTGGTGTGGCGCCCGACGGTGGCTCTCCGGTGTCCGGCGGCGGGGTGCCCGATGGTGGCTCCGCGGTGCCTGGCGGTGCCGCCACGGACGGCAGCGCCCCCGCCGATCAGTGCCGCGAGTGATTAGAGCGGCGCAGGCTCGTGGGCCTAGGCCCGCCCGAAGAGGTCCTCACGACGGTGCTCGAGGCTGGGCAGGATCGCCCTGACCTCAGCGGTAACCGCGGTGTCCACGTCACCCACGGCGATGCCCGGCCGCGGCCCGAGGTCCAGCCGGACCGTGCCCATCGGGTCGACCAGCATGCTGCGGCCGCTCCCGGTGGGCGCGCGGGTGGCCGGCTCCGTCGGGTCGGGCACCTGGTCGGCCGCGGCCACCCAGACGGTGTTCTCGATGGCCCGGGCCCGGACCAGCGTGACCCAGTGCTCCTCCTTGAACAGCCCGGCGGCCCAGCCGGCCGGAACCAGGATCAGGTCGGCGCCCTGGGCGGTCAGGGCCCGCGCGTGTTCCGGGAACCTGACGTCGTAGCAGATCAGTATCCCGACCCGCAGGCCGCCCAGGTCGGTGACCGTGGGCTCATTGCCCGGCGCGACGTCCTCGGACTCACGCTGGCCGAGCGCGTCGAACAGGTGGATCTTCCGGTAGGCCGCGGCCAGCTGCCCACGGGCGTCGAACGCGACGGCGGTGTTGTATACGCGGCCGCCGGGCCCCGGCTCGAAGACCCCGGCGACCACGGCGACTGCATGATCGCGGGCGGCCGCGGCCAGGCCGCTGCAGAACGCGCCGTCGGTAGGCTCCGCGGCGGCCCGCAGGTCGGTCCCGAAACGGGCTTGCGTCCCTTCGGGGAAGACCGCAAGCTCGGCGCCCGCGGCCGCGGCGTCGGCCACAGCCGCCTTGGCCCGGCCGAGGTTGACCGCCGGATCTGAGCTGATCGGGATTTGGCAGAGCGCGACCCGCATGTCCGCAGCGTATGACACGAGACGCCAGAACGGCACCCCAGGGCCGCTGCCCATGGCGCCGATCGCGCTCGCGTCACCCGCTGCGCTGCCGGGTCCGGTTAACGCAGCGGCGTCCCGGATCAGTCCAGCTCGATCGAGCCGAGGAGCTTTGCCGCCTGGCGCTGGGCCTCGCCCAGGTCAGTCCCGGGTTCGATGGCGGCCAGCAGCAGTTCGTGCAGCTGCCTGCGCTCGGCCGCGGACAGCCGCCCGAACGGCGTGCTAGCGGATTCCATACACGCCACCAGCTGACTCCTGGTTGCCGCACCTTCCGCGGTGAGGCCCACCCGCTTTACCCGCCGGTCGCCGGGGTCATCATGCCGCTCGACCAGGCCGCGGGCGACGAGACGGTCGGCCATCCCGGTGGCGGTTGACGCGTGACCGCCCAGCCGGGCCGACAGCTCGCGCATGGAAATGCTGCCCTCGATCCGCAACAGCGCCGACGCCTGGACCACAGACAGCCCGCACTGCTCGGCGCACTGCGCGATCTGGGTGGCCGTCTGGCCGACGAGCGCGACGAGCAGGCCGGCTATCGCGCGGGTCTCGGCGACATCGGGCATGGCGCTCATCGTAGGGGCACAGACTTGCGATGCCAATATTTGACATACCGAATATTTGTATGCGAACCTTGTTGCGATCGCGCCCCCGGGAGAAGACAGGACAGGGCCATGCCGAGCACGCAGATGCAAGCGTTCATCGATGCCTTGCGTGATCACATCCCGCAGGATGGGAACCTCACGCTGCAGCAGCACCGGGCCATGCACGATGGGCTCCTGGCCCGGCGTGCTCCCGACCAGGACGTGCGAGTTGAGGCGACGACGCTCGGCGGGGTCTGCGCCGAGTGGGTCTGGGCCGATGGTGTCCCAGCCGGCCGGGTGGTCCTGCACTGCCACGGCGGCGGCTTTCGGGCCGGCTCGCCGCGCGGTTCCCGCCAGTTCGCCGGGCGCCTGTCCCGGGCATCGAACGCCAGGATCGCCGTGCTCGACTACCGGCTGGCGCCCGAGCACCCATTTCCGGCCGCGCTCGACGACGTGATCAGCGGTTACCGTGGCCTGCTGGACGCCGGGCACGGGGCCGTGTCGATCGCGTTCGGCGGCGAGTCGGCCGGCGGCGGCACCCTGGCCCTGGCGGCGCTCCCGGGCGTGCGGGAAAGCGGCTTGCCGCTGCCGGCGTCGGCTTTCGCACTGTCCCCGCTCACCGATCTCACCCTGAGCAGCCCGGCGATAACCGATCCGGCCGGCCGCGACCCGCTGACTCGCGACGGCTGCCAGTTGGCGACCGCGGTGCGCGACTACCTTCCCTCGGGCCAGGATCCGGCCGCGCCACTCGTATCACCGCTCTATGCCGACTGGTCCGGGCTGCCACCCGTGCACATCGAGGTCGGCAGCACCGAGCGGCTGATCGACGATGCCCGACGGCTGATCGAGCGGGCAAGCCAGGCCGGGGTGCCCGCGACCCTGGAGGTCACCGAGGACGGTGTGCACGCCTTCGCCGCCACGGCGCCGGACACGCCGGAAGCCCGGGCCGCGATCGAGCGCCTTGGCCGTCACCTCAGCGCCCACTTTCCCGGCGGGAACGCCGGGCCTGCTTAGTCGAATGAGCTATATGAGGAGGCACCCGTGATCGCACGTGTCGTAACAACCGACGTTCCTCCCAATGGAATGGAAAGCGCCATGAGCGTTGTTCATGAGCACCTTCCTGAAGCCCGTCAGCAGCCGGGGCTCAGGGGCTTCTATCTCCTGGCCGACCGCGAGGCTGGCCAGCTCATGACCATCTCACTGTGGGATTCGCGCGAGGACCTTCTCGCCGTCGAAGAACGCGCCGCCGAACTGAACAGCCAGACGGCAGGGTCAGGCCGCGTGGCCGTACCGGACGTGACCGTTTACGAGGTCATCGTCTCGGAGTAATGCGCTCGGCGTCAGCCCCGGAGCCGAATAGCCAGTTATCCTATAGGTGTGATCGCGCTCCTGTTTGCCGCGGTCGCGGTGGGGCTGTCGAACCTGGCCGCGTCTATCGGCATTGGCGTAAGGGGTGTGACGGTCCGGACCAGGCTGCAGGTTGGCCTGGTCTTCGGCGTCTTTGAGGCCGGGATGCCCATCGTCGGCCTGCTGATCGGCCAGCGGATCGCGCGCGACCTCGGCCAGGAGGTGCGCTGGCCGGGCGCGCTCTTGCTGATCATTGTCGGCGCGTCCGGCCTGGTGCGGTCGCTGCGTGACCGCCGCAGGAGATCGGCGCGCGAACCGGGGGAGTCCCCGGTGCCGACGGCGCAGCCCGAGGCGCCCAGCCCGTCGTCCGGGCTCGGTCGCCTCCTGGTCAGTGGCTTTGTGCTCAGCCTGGACAACCTGGTCATCGGTTTCGCGCTGGGCACCTACCAGGTCGGCATCCTGGCTGGAGCGGCCCTGATCGGAGCGGTCAGCGTCACCATGTCGCTGGCCGGGCTCGAGCTCGGCGGACTGCTGGGCCGGTGGGTCGGCGAGCGAAGCGAGCAGATGAGCGGCGTGATCCTCATCCTGGTCGGAGCCGCCATCGCCGGCGGAGCCTTAACCTGACGCCCAGACGCGTCTAGGGGCCGGATGCGGGTGCGGGCGAAGCTTGAGGACTGGGCACGGGTACTGGCGAAGCTCGACGGGTCGATTGCCTGGGCGGCTGGCCGGGGCCGGGTCCGCAGTAGAAGTTCGCCTCCGGCTGCGGGCGGCGGCCCGGGGGCGGGGGCAGCCTGGCGCAATGGGACTCGAGCCACCGCACCCGCGGGTCCGGGCCCGGCGGTGACACCGGCAGCACGAATACCCGCACGTAGCCGCGTCCGATGTCGGCCTGCAGCGTGGCCAGCGTCGGCACCGGCGCGCTGCCGAGATAGCCGCCGATCGGCAGCACTTCCCTTCCGCTGTACAGGATGAGGTTTGCGGCGAGCCCGGACGTGTCGGCGCCGAACAGGGCGTCACCCGGTGGCGTCCTGAGTTCCAGCCGCTGGGCTGTCCTGGTGAGAGCGGGCCCGGCGGCGGCCAGGGCCTGGTTATCGTGCGCGGTCTTCGACGACTCGAACGGGGTGTCAAACGGGCCCAGACCGCGGATGACGCAGCTCACGGACGCCGCCGCGGGCAGCAGGAGCGCGGCGGCAGTGGCGTATGCCACCGCGGTCAGGTGCCCGGCCTGGCCCGACGCGGGCAGCAGCAGCTGAGCGGCGGCAGCCACCGCCACGACCAGCGCCACCACGGTGAGCACGACCGGGGCGGATGCCGTGCCGGACATCAGGTAGGCGCCGTAGCCAACGCAAGCGAGCACGGTCGCGGCCAGGGTCACGCGCATCCGGGCCGGCCAAGGGCGAGGTCCGCACGCGGCCAGCCCGGTGCCGCATAGCGCGGCCACCGCGGGGATGAGCGCCGCAACGTAGTACGAGTTCAGGTAGGTGCCGGCGCTGAAGAAGACCGCCAAGATCAGCCACCAGCCGCCCCACAGCACGACGGCGGCGCGCAGCGGGTCCCGTCTGCCCTGGCGGCGCCGGGAGATGAGCACGCCCAGCGCGCCGACGACGGCCGCGGGCAGCAGCCAGCCGCTGTCGGCCGCGAACGGGCCGGCCAGGAGACGGTGCCAGCTCGGCTTGATGCCCCTGGTCTGGGCGGTGAGCGACTGCTCGCTCTCGGCGGCCGCGACCACGACCGGCGAAGGCGGCCCGGCCAGGGTCGCCCAGTTCCCGGTGAGCCGTCCCAGGCCGTTGTAGTCGAAGACCTGCGTGTACACCGAGTCGTCCGCGCTGCCGTCCACGTACGGCCGGTCGTGGGACGGCACGATCGAGACGGCGGTCATCCAGGACAGCGAGACCACCGCGGTGACCAGCCCGGCCAGCGCGACGTGCGCACACCGGGTGCGCAGCCGCGCCGCGGGCGCGGCGAGCAGATAGGCCGCGGCCAGCGCGGGCAGGGCCAGCCAGGCCTGGATCATCTTCGCCTGGAACGCCAGGCCGACCCAGGCACCGGCCAGCAGCAGCCACCGCAGCGACCCGGTGAGCAGCGCGGCGGACGTGGCGTCGGCGGCGAGCACGAGCAGCAGGATCAGCAGCGAGTCCGACACGTTGCCGCGGCACAGCAGCACGGTGATGGGCGTGACCGCGAGCACGGCCGCGGCGGTCAGGCCGGCCGCAGGCCCGGCCAGCCGGCGGACCGCCCGGTACAGCACCAGGACGGTCGCCGCGCCCTCGACCACTTGCGGCAGGACCAGGGCCCAGATGTGAAAGCCGAAGATCCGCAGCGACAGGGCCTGCACCCACAGCGCGCCCGGCAGCTTGTCGATGGTGACAGTCCCGGCTGGATCGAAGGCCCCGAAGATGAAGTCGTGCCAGCTTTCCGACATGCTGCGGGCCGCCGCTCCGTAGAACGGCTCGACGCTGGCGCCCGCCATGCCCCAGCCGTACGCGACCGCCGCGGCGACGGCGATGGCCAGCAGCGCCGGCCGGGCCCAGGCGGGCTGATCCGCGGGCGAGCGCCACGGCGTCAGGAAGCGGCGCCAGCGAGGCGTTCCTGACGCCGGCGCTGGTGCTGTTTCCGGGATAATTGCCGCCCCCACCTGGCCAGTATGGCGAGAAAGCGCGCGCCGTGCCCGCCTGCTACCGGGAAGCGCGGCTGTCGCGGGGCTCTATGCGCGTGGATGCCAGGTGCGCAGCGGAAGATCTGCGGGAGACGCCCTAATCTTCTTCTAGGTGGAGGGCGGCCTTGGGGCACGACCTGACCGCAACCCGCACCGCGTCGGCGAGGTGCGGCGGCACCTCGGCCACCTGGATGTGCAGCTGGTCGTCGTCATCCACCTCGAACACCTCTGGCACCAGGCCCGCGCACACCGCGTTGGCCTCGCAGGAGTCGCGGTCGACCGTTACCCTCACGTGTCTCCCTCAGTTGGCCAGTAGTACGGAGTAGAGCACGTTCCGGCGCGCGCGGGCAAACCGGAGGGGACACTAGCAGACATGCAGAACGGGTTCTCCGCGCAACTCGCCCAGGCCGCCGAGTCGGCCAAGGGCTTCATGCCAGCTCCCGAGGGTCTGGCGCTGTACGAAACGGCTGCGGCTTACGGGCCCCGCGGCCCGGTCGCCGAGATCGGGACCTATTGCGGCAAGTCAACGATCTATCTGGCCGCCGCCGCCCGGGAGGCGGGCCAGCTGGTCATCACCGTCGATCACCATCACGGATCGGAGGAGAACCAGCCGGGCTGGGAGTATCACGACCCCGGGCTGGTGGATCCGGCGACCGGGCGGCTGGACACGCTGCCGCACTTCAGGTCTACCCTCGCCGCGACCGGCCTGGAACAGCAGGTGATCGCGGTTGTGGGCCGGTCGGCCGATGTGGCCAGGCTGTGGCGGACGCCGCTCGGGATGCTGTTCATCGATGGCGGGCACACCGACGCCGCGGCCACGGCCGACTACGAGGGCTGGGCGCCGTGGGTGGCGGCCGGCGGGGCGCTGGCCATCCACGACGTGTTTCCGGATCCGGCCGACGGCGGCCAGGCGCCCTACCGCATTTACCAGCGCGCGCTCAAGTCAGGCGCGTTCGCCGAGGTGCGGGTGGAGGGCTCGCTGCGGGTTCTGGAGCGCGTCGGCGACGGGATCGGCTGAACGCCGCGGTGTCGGCCGAGGGCGTCAGGCGGGGTCGGGTACTGACTGTTCGCATCCGCACGCGGTGGCGTCGACGGGCGAGCCGACGGCCCACCGCGATGCGGCGGTGGTGAAGATCCCGGAACCGCCGGTGGCTCCGCACAGCGCGTCGGCGGCCAGGATGACCGCGGCCGCGGTCCAGCTGCTCTGTTCGTTCGGGAAGTGCGCCTGGTTGACGAACTGCCAGCCGGTCCAGTAACTGCCGTCCGGGTCGCGCAGATGCTGCATCTGCGCGAACAGCTCGAGCGCACGGGAGTGATCGCCGAGCGCGTCGAGCGCGAGCGCGAGTTCGCAGGTCTCGGCGCCGGTGACCCAGGGCTGGTCGCTGACGCACCTGATGCCCAGGCCGGGCACGACGAACGTGTCCCAGCCGGCCTCGAGGCGGGCCTGCGCCGCGCGGTCGCGCAGGGGCCCGCCGAGCACCGGGTAGTACCAGTCCATCGAGAACCTGCTCTTGTCGGCGAACGCCTCGGGATGGCAGGCCACCGCGTGCCCGAGCTGGCCGGCCGCCAGCTCCCAGTCCGGCTGCGGCTCGCCGATGTACTCGGCGAGCGCGATCGCGCAGCGCAGCGCGTGATGCATGCTGGAGCTGCCGGCCAGCAGAGCGTAGGCGGCTGGTGTGCCGTCTGGCCGGCGCTGCCAGATGATCTCACCGCGTGGCTGCTGGAGGCCGAGCGCGAACTCAATCCCCTTGCGCACCACGGGCCACATTCGCCGCGCGAACGCATCGTCGCCGGTGACCAGGAACTCGTGCCAGACTCCGACCGCGGGGTAGGCGGCATGGTTGCTCTCGACCGCGTCATCGCTGACCGTGCCGTCCCCGGCCACCTTCGGCCACGACCCGTCCGGCCGCTGGGCGGCCCGCAGCCACTCGTAGCCCCGGCGCGCGGCACCGCGGAGCCCGCACACGCTCAGCGCCATCACGCACTCGACGTGGTTCCAGGCGTCGACGTGGCCGTCCGGCCAGCCGATCGCGCCGTCGCGCTGCTGAACGGTGGCGATGCTGTTGCCGGTGGCCAGGATCTGGTCGGGGGTCAGGATTCCGGGGAGCGAGGGCAGGCCCGCGTGGCCGGGAGCGGCAGGGCCGGTGCTGGCCAGGTTCGTGACCGGCGTGCTCTCAGGCCGCCGCATGGGCCGCCTCGGACTGCGCCGGCTCGGCGGCCCCGGTGCCGCGTGCGCCGGCGCGGCCGGTGCCATCGCTGGCGGCCGCGGCGCCAGCGGCCGGCTTGGCCGCGTACACGACGATGCTCTTGCCGATCAGAGGGTTCAGCGCCCGGTCGGCCAGCCGCATGATCGGCGGGTTGTTCATGATCTCCCAGACCAGGAGCCGGTGGTAGGCCCGGGCCAGCGGATGGCCGTCGTCGTGCACGCCGACCGCGCATTTCAGCCACCAGTACGGCGCGTGCAGCGCGTGGGCGTGATGGTGCCCGCCAACGGACAAGCCGGCCCGGGCCAGCTTCGCCTCGAGCTCGCCGCGGGTGAAAATCCGCAGGTGGCCGCCGGGCACGGTGTGGTAGTCGTCGGAGAGCCGCCAGCAGATCCGCTCGGGCAGCCAGGCGGGCACGGTGACCGCGGCCACGCCGCCCGGCCGCAGCACCCGGGCGATCTCGTTCATGGCGGCCTGGTCGGCCGGGATGTGCTCGAGCACCTCGGCCGCGATCACCCGGTCAAAGCAGCCATCAGGGAACGGCATCGCGGTCGCGTTGCCAGCCACCGCACCCGCGGATGCGCCGGCCGGAACCTCGCCTGCCTCGGTCATCGCGGCAAACATGGCCGCCACCTGACGTAGCTCGGCCTCATCGGTATCGAGCGCGACCACGTGCGCACCGCGGCGCAGCGCCTCGAACGCGTGCCGGCCAGCGCCGCAGCCCAGGTCCAGGACGCGGTCGCCGGGGCCGACCGGGAACCTGCCGAAGTCGACGGTCAGCACGGGGCGGCATCCCGCCGCGTGACCTGGGCGGCTGCCGGGTGCCGCGCCGCCTCGATGGCCAGACGGTACTGGCCGACGGTCGCCTGGGCCACGGCGGACCAGGCGAAGCGCTCCTGCACGCGGCGCAGGGCCAGGCCGGACAGCCGCTCCCGTTCCGCGGGCGAGTCGTGCAGTGTCCGCAGCGCCATGGCGAGCTCTTCGGGGTCGCCCGGCGTGACCAGGAGTGCCGCGTCGCCGGTCACCTCGGGCAGGGCGCCGGTCCGGCTGGCGATCAGCGGCGTGCCCGAGGCCATGTGCTCCACCGCGGGCAGCGAGAAGCCCTCGTACAGCGACGGCACGACGGCGATCTCGGCGGTCGCGATGAACTCGGCGAGTTCGGTGTCGGATATCCCGCTGACGAACCGGACCTGGTCACCCAGGGCCAGCTCGGTGACCAGCCGTTCCGTCGGGCCGCCGGGGGCGGGCTTGCCGACCACGGTCAGGACCACATTGCGCTCGGTGGTGAGCTTGGCCACGGCGCGCAGCAGCGTCGAGATGCCCTTCACGGGAGAATCGGCACTGGCCACGGCCACGATCCGGCCGGGCACGCGCTGCACTGGCCGGGGGCGGAACAGGCGGGTGTCCACCCCCAGCGGGATCACGTGCACGTTCGAGCTTGGCACCCGGAAGTCGCGGCAGATGTCGTCGCGGGAGGAGTCGGAGCCGGTGAGCACCGGACCGACCCGGCGGGCGACCCTGCCCTGCATCCGGACGAATCCGTACCACCGGCGCTTGGACAGCCGGGACAGGCCCTTGGCCGCGGCGAGCTCGATCCGCCGGTCCACGC
>Ga0335075_10013598_pt1 | contig 12251 bp, 8 predicted proteins | sample Lox_Sample_24_FD_206723 | JGI IMG/M metagenome (GOLD analysis project Ga0335075, IMG submission 206723) | Soil microbial communities from Loxahatchee National Wildlife Refuge, Florida, United States - Lox_Sample_2.4 | ecosystem: Environmental > Terrestrial > Soil > Wetlands | place: USA: Florida... | reverse complement strand
GTAATCGCCCGCATCACCAGTTCGCTGATTGGGGCGTACTCGCCGCTGTTCTCAATCTCGGTCAGCAGGCGGAACTCTCCCATGACGAGGATGCGCTCAGCGAGCTGCACGACCTCGCGCAGGTCGCTCGAGATCAGGAGAATTGCCGTGCCGGCCGCGGCGAGCTCGACGATCAGGCGGTGCATTGCGTCTTTTGCCGCAACGTCGATGCCCACGGTCGGCTCATCGAAGATCAAAAGCTTCGCCTCGGCGGCGATCCATTTGGCGGCACTCACCTTCTGCTGGTTGCCGCCGCTCAGGCTGCCGGCCGGCTGCGAGAGCCGGTGCATCCTCACGTTCAGGCGTTTCAGAGGGGGCTCGACGAGTGGGCGAGTCCGCCGCTCCGAGATCCAGCCCATCCACCGCTCGATCCGCTGCCAGACGGTGATTCCGACGTTGCGGCTGATCGAGTGCAGGAGAATCAGGCCCTCGTCCTTGCGGTCCTCGCTGACATAGCCGATCCGGTGGCGGCTGAGGGCGTCGTGCGGATTGCGAATACGGCTCGGCTTGCCGTCGACGACGATCCGGCCGCCGGTGACCCTGCCCAGACCGACGATGCAGCGGGCGAGTTCGGTGCGGCCCGCCCCGACGAGGCCGTAAAGGGCGACGATCTCGCCGCTGCGCACGGTGAGGTCGATGCCGCGGTGGCCGAACTCGGTCGCGACGTTCCTGAGCTCGAGCCGGGGCGCTCCCACGCGCCGGTGTTGCGGGCCGCCGGAGGCGAAGAGCTCGATGTGGCGCCCGACCATCGCCCGCACGATCTCGTGCTGGCTGACCGCGGCGAGCGGCGCGCCGTTGAGGACGTTGCGGCCGTCCCGCAGCACTGTGATCCGAGTACAGAGCGCGTAGACCTCTTCCAGCTTGTGGCTCACGAACACGATACTGGTGCCGGCGTCGCGGAGCTCCGTCAGGATCCCGCTCAGGTGCTCGAACTCGGTGTAGGTGATCGACGAGGTCGGCTCGTCCAGCAGCAGGACCTCGCAGCGTCGTGACAGCGCCTTGGCGATCTCGAGCAGCTGTGCCTGGCCGGGGCTGAGGCGGCCCGCCTCGGTGAGCGGATCCAGGTGGAGCCCGACGCGTTCAAGCCAGGGTCGTGCTTGGGCAACCATTTGCCGGTAGCTCACGAAGCCGCTGATCACCGGCTGGCGGCCGAGCAGCAGGTTCTCGGCAAGGGAGAACTTCCGGACGAGGTTGCGCTCCTGGTGGACGACGGAGACGCCGTGGTCGGCGGCCGCTCCCGGCGTCGCGAAATGCACCTCCCGCCCGGCCATGAGCATGCGACCGCGATCGGGGCGGTGGACGCCGGTGGCGATGTTGATCAGCGTGCTCTTCCCCGCCCCATTCTCCCCGATCAGGGCGTGGATCTCGCCCGGCAGAAGTCTGAGCGACGCGCCCGACAGTGCCGCCACACCGCCGAAGGATTTCCAGACGTCCTCGAGCGCGAAGGTCGGCCGTGTTGCCTCCCGGTCGCTCGGCGGAACATTGTCGCTCGTCATGGCATCCCGGATCCTTCGCCGCCGCTGCGGGCGACCTGCGGCAGCTTGGGCCCGATCAGCGTCGGGCGACCGACGCTCTGGCCGAGCTTGCCGGAGATCACGGCAGCGAAGATCAGCAGGCCCTCCGCCATCTCGACCGCTTCGGTGTTGACGTTGAGCACGATGAGGACGTCGTTGATCGCCGCAAGCACGATCGCGGCGACGAAGCAGCCCGCGGCGGGTGCCTCGCCGCCGACCAGCGCCGTGCCGCCGATGATCGGGACGGCGAAGGAGATGATCAGCCACTCACCCCCTGTCGCCGGGGTCGCGCTCTGCAGCACCCCGACATACATCACTGCCGTGATCGCGGCGAGCAGCCCGGACAGCGCATGCGCGACGATGATCGCGCGCGCGCGGGAAATCCCCGAAAGGAGCGCCGCCTCGCGATTGCCGCCGACTGCCAGGAGCGAACGGCCGATCGGCAGCCACCGGAAGCCGGCGCCAACGGCAACAGTCATCGCGATCGCCGGCAGCAGCAGGTAGGAGAAGAACGAAACTCTCCCCTGGCCGAGGCTCACCAGAACTGGGGGGATCTCCGAGTAGGGGATCGAGCTGGTCACGCCGTAAGCAATCCCGGTGAAGGCGGTGCCGGTCGCGAGCGTGACGATGAAGCCTGAAAGATTCATCCCGGCGATGATGAACCCGTTCACCAACCCGCAGGCGAGCCCGAGCGCCATTCCCGCCGCGATTGCCGCGCCGATCGGCCAATGCTGCGCCTCGTAGAGGCCTCCCACAACGATCGTCGCCAATGCGGCAATGCCGCCGACGGCCAGGCTCATGTCGGCGACCGCCAGCACGACCATCTGCGAAAGCCCGATCGCAGCATAGATCGCGGTCGTTTGCAGGATCGTGTAGATGTTGAAGGCGGTCCCGAATTGCTTGGTGGCAAAGCCGAGCACAATCCCGGCGATGGCGGTTGCCGCCAAAAGCGGCACCCATTGCACGCTGAGGAGCCGTTTCATGAGGGGACGGAAGCCGTATCGGGCTCGGCGGGTGGGGCCAGCTCGCGCGGCCTTGCCCGGCGCCGACGCGCCTGATCGAGCAGCACCGCCACCAAGAGAACGAGGCCCTGGGGAAGCTCGATGAAGTAGCTCGGGACGTTGACGATCGTGAGGCCCGATTGGAGGCTGTCGTAGAAGAGCGCGGCGAGCAGGATCCCGCCTACCGACACCTCGCCGCCGGTCAGCGCCACGCCCCCGAGCACGGCGGCGATGAACGAAGGCAGCAGCCAGTCCGATCCGAAGCCGGCATTGACGTTGAGCTCATAGGAGGCGTTCATGATCGCCGCGACGGCACAGAGCAGGCCGGACAGTCCGTAGGCTGCAAGCACGACCCGACCGACATTGACCCCCGACGCCCGCGCTGCCCGCTCGTTGGCGCCGACTGCCAGCATTTTCCACCCCAGGCTGTTGCGAAAATAGAGCAGCCAGCAGAGTGCGCCGCAGACGACGGCGACGGCGACGAGTGGGCAGATTGCGGCTGAGACCAGGGTGCCGTTGCCGAGCCAGGTCAGCACCCTGGAGGCGATTTGGAACTGGTGGCCGCCGGTCGCAAGCAGCGCGCCACCGCCATAGACAGAGAGGAAGGCGAGTGTGACGACAAAGCTGGAGAGCCCGGTCGTCAGCTCGACGAAACCCATCAGCAAAGCGGCGAGCACCCCGACCACGCATACCACCACGAGAGCGAGCCAAAGCGGTACGCCGGCGGAGACGAGGAGATAGCCGAGGAGCGCCGTGCACACCGCACCGATGCCGCCGACCGCCAGATTCATCCGGGCGGCGGCGACGAGCATCGCCTGCGCCATGCCGAGCACGGCGTCGCGCGCGGCAAGCTGACCGATGCTGTAGAGGTTGAAGCTTCCGAGGAATCCGCTGCCGCCGATGGTGGTGAATGCGGTCCAGGTCAATGCGATCAGCATCACGAGCCCAAGCGCGCTCGTCTGGCTGCCCAGGACGTCGCCGAGGCGCGCGCCCGTGCCGGCGAAAACGCCCGGTCGGCGCACGCCGGAGCCGGCGTCTCCTTCACGGACTGACGGCCTTGCCAAAGCCGGCTAGGCTTTCGTTTTCAGCATGACGCGACGTTCATGTGACTTTCCGCGCGCTCCCCTTGGAATTGTCGTCCGCGCGACTGCGGTTTCGGCCAAACGCCGCTGCCCGCACCCTGGGCACAGGCAGCGGCGTTTGGCTCCCGGCTATGGGCAGGACAGGAACTTATCAGTCTCGCCCAGCACTTTCTTCGTGTACGACGGGATGTTCTCCATCCCCCCGGCGTACTGCGCCGCCACGTCCTGGCCAACGAAGAAGTAACCCGAGTTGATGAACCGGCTCGTGTTGCCGACCTTGGTGAACGGTGCCTTCGGGTTGATCGTGCACCCGTCCGCCAGGATTCTGTAGATCCACTGAGCGCCGACGACCCCCTGGCCGTAGGAGTTTTGCCACATCGTCCCATAAATATAGTGCTTCGCCAATGCGTTCATCACCGTTGGATCGTTGTCCTGCCCAATGAAGAGTATATGGCGGAACTGCGGATTCTTACTTAGCACGGAGGCGGCCGCGACCGAGGGGTAGTAGTCGGTCGACAGCATCCCCGTCAGCTCGCTGCCTTTCGAGGCTAGCAGACTCTCGACCGCCGGCGGCGCGGCGCTCGGGCTGTCGATATTGGAGACGATCTGGACAAGATGGACCAGGCCGTTGGTCTCGGCCACCCCAGCCTTCACCCCGTCCACGCGCAGAGCGGTGTTGGCGTCCGTCAGCAGCCCGGTCAGATAGGCGATGTTCCCCTTGCCGCCCATCGCTTTCGTCAAGACTTCGGTCTCGTACTTCGCCGAGGCCTCGACGTTCGTACCGAAGCAAAGCAGAGCGGGCGTGGGGTCGCTCGTGCAGCCGGCAATGTCGATGACGGGGATGCCACGGGCCCGGAGGCGATTATAGAGCGGTACAATCGACGCCTCGCCGTCCGGGAAGATGGCAAAGCCGTTGTAGCCCTTGGCGACCAGCGACTCGACCGTGCTCATCTCAACCGAAGGCTCGAATGTCGGGGTCGGCGGCACGACGTACGTCACCGTGACCCCGAGGGCCTTTGACTCCGCCTTGGCGGCCGCGGCCCAGGGCGCGAAGTAGACGTTCGGTCCGCCAGGAATGAGCGCGATCTTGATCTTTGACTTGGGTAATTTTGGAAAACTCTGCGCGTTGGCGGGTGGACTTGCCACGGCGAACGCCGTCGCCAGCGCCGCGACCGTCATCGCGGCAAGGCCGAGGCTGGCGACCGCGGCGACCACGCGCGCCCTCAACCGCCCTCCCGGTGACAGCAAGCTCTGTTTCATCATGGATGTATCCCCCTTCATTGCGCACGGCGGCGCCTTGGCTCAGCAAAACTCGAACTCTGTCGGATGACTGGACTCGATTCTCCCTCCTCGCTTCCGGTTTCAACTGCGGCAGTCCGCAGCGTCGGCTGCAGCAACCTCAGGACGAGTTGCTCAAGCGGCTGATCGCCTCGTCGTCCCAGCTGATCCCAATGCCGGCCATTGCCGGAGGATGGGCGCGGCCCTCTGCGGCGGCGAGTCGGCTCGTCGCGATGGGGCCAAGCTGCGGAATCCACTCCACCCAGCGCCCGTTCGGAACCGCGGCCACCAGGCTCACGTGCAGCTCCATGAGGAAGCGCGGGGCCGCCGGAACCCCAAAGGCCTCGGCAAGATGGGCGACCTTCAGCCAGGGCGTGATCCCGCCGATTCGCGCCACGTCCGGCTGAACGACGGTTGCCGCCCCGGCCGAGAGATACTCGCGAAACTGGCCGAGCGAATGGAGCGTCTCGCCCACGGCGATCGGGATCGAGGTCGAGCGGGCGAGCAGCGCGTGGCCCGTGATGTCGTCGGCCGCCATCGGCTCTTCCAGCCAAGTGAGATCGAAGGGCTCGTAGAGCCGGGCGCGCCGCATTGCCTCGTCACGGGTGAAGCCTTGATTGGCGTCCACCATCAGCGCCGCCGCCGGCCCGATCGCTTCGTGCACTGCCCGCAAGCGGGCGACGTCTTCGCTGGCATCCGGTTTGCCGACCTTGATCTTGATCCCGCGACGCCCCTCGGCGAGGGCGTCGAGGGCGCCCGCCACCAGCTCGTCGACGCTGAGGTAAAGCCGGCCCCCTCCGTGTCATAGACTGGCACTGACTCTTGAGCGCCGCCGGCGAGCTGCCATAGCGGAACGCCGAGCTGCTTTCCCCTCGCGTCCCATACCGCGGTGTCAATCGCCGCAAGCGCAAGTGCGGTCACCGGGCCCGCCATGAGCGAGCGGGAAAGCGCATGCAGCCGCCGCCAAATTGCCTCGGGGTTCGCGGCGTCGAGATCGATGAGCTTGTCGAGCAGGTGGTCCTTGAGCAGCGCCAACACTGCGGTCCCATCGCTGCCGATGGTGTAGGCGTACCCCCTCCCGCTTACCCCGTCCCGGGTCGTCAGCTCGACGAAGATCGTCTCCTGCGAGGCGAACGACTGGATGGCGTCAGTTCTCGGCGTGAGCACCGGGACATCATAGAGCCGGGCCCGCGCTGCAACGATCCGCGAGCCTGCCTCCCTCATCGCCGCCTCCGACCCCGCGCCCGCACATTGCATATGCGCAATCAAACATCGTGCACGATCCACTTTGCGAAGGGATGCCTAAAGTGTCAAGATAGCGCTGGCCCGTGCAGTGCTGATTGCTCGCAGACAGGGGAAGCTTCATGGTGGAAGGAGAGTACGGGCAGCGGGAGAGGCGCGCAGTTCGCGCCGGTGTTTCGCGACTGGCCGAACGGAGCGCCGCCCGAGAGCCTGAGCACAGTGGCAATCCCGGCAGCTCCATTCTGCCGGCGCGGCAGGTGCTGGCGGACAGCGTCTACGAGGTGGTGAAGCAGCAGATCATGGATCTGAAGCTCGCCCCCTCGACGCGGTTGAATATCGATCAGCTCGCTCGTGAGCTCGCGGTATCGAACACCCCGTTGCGGGAAGCGCTCGTCCGCCTCGAGTCCGAGGGTCTGGTCACCCGCCGAAGCCTTCAAGGTTTCAGCGTGGCGCCGCTCCCCGACCTCCGGGATGTGAATCAGCTTTTCGAGCTCCGCTTGATGCTCGAGCCGAAGGCCGTCTGGGCAGCGACGAAGCAGGTGCAGCCAAGCGACATGCAGCTTCTGCGCTCCAGTATCCAACGTATGGTGAAGGTCGCCGACGGCAGTGCCAGCGGCTACTACCGGCGCCACCAGGCCCTCGTCGCTGCGGACGCTTTCTTCCACGACTTCCTCGCCGAAGCTTCCGGGAGCCAGTTGCTACGGCGGGCGGTGTCGGCTCTGCACGCCCATGTGACCCTCTACCGCGTCTACTTCAAGGTGGGCGCAACCCCCGAGGGCGGCGATTCCGCCCACGAGCACGCAGCGATCCTTGATGCCGTTGCAGCCAGGAACCCGCAGCAAGCCGCTCGGGCTATGCGCGCCCACCTTGAACGCTCGCACGCGCGGCACCAGCGGCTCTATCGTCCATCGGGCCACGGGGGCTCGAAGGAAAGTACCGCGCGCGGTTGCTGAGACACCAAGTTGAAGTCCACGCCGCGATGGCGACGACTGGGAGCGGAAAAGTTCTGGTCCGTCACGCTGCCAGAGGGAGATCGGTTGCTGGTTTGAACCGGCCGTCCAGTACCGCGGTTCGAACGATCGCGATGCAGTGAGCTCCCCGGGGAGACCACTGCATACGCTGCTTCGGCCATACGCACATTGGCGATCTCATCGACACAGCCTTCCGCGCGCGACGTCGAGAGCGGAAGCTTGGAGCGATAGCGCACACCATAATCGATCAGTGAATCGACGCTGTTTGCGAGGTGAGCCCGTCAAAGTCCCTCCGGCGACCGACGCAGCAACGTTGCTTGCTCGAAATCGTAGGCGAATGCAAGGATCTCGGCTTCCGAGAACCGGGCCCTGCCGACTATGTCGATGGCGATCGGACGGCCGTCATCGAGGAATCCAGCCGGAACCGTTATGGCGGGCAGACCCATTTCGTTGACCTGTGTTCCAACGACCTGGTCGTTCAGATAGGTGAGTGTATTTCCCGTGAGATCAGGTAGAGGTGCAATCGAACGTGGCATGAAGAGCGCGTCGATCCTCTTGCTTGCCAGAATGGCCTCATAGCGTTCCCGTAGCGCCGTGGCTTGGCCGATGACGGCAGCAAGCCTTGTATCGTCTGATGGCACGTTGCTGGCCGGATTGGCCAGTAGACCGAACAACGGTGCCGTTGTTCCCAGGCCGATTTCGAATCCCGCTTTCTCCTTGAAGGCGGCGCGGGAGGAGGGATTGTCACCGCCAAGCGCGCCGAGAAAAGCGTCCACACCGGCAAGGTAGGAATTGCAGGTCGCAAAAAAGGTACGGGCTTCCCATTGAGCTTTCCAGTCCGTGTCGCCAAAAACCACTGGGATGGTCCGGGCACCCAAGCCCTCGACGACCTTGACCATCCTCTTGTAGTGGTCGGCTATCACGGATTGGAGCTCGCCCGCCCACTGGCCGGGCTCAAATAGGCCGATCGCCCTGCCTGCCAACGCGCCCTTCCGCAGTCCGTCCTCATGACGCTCCCGTTCTGCCGCTCCGAGCAGAACGTCGAGAAGGATCGCCGCGTCGCGCACGCACTTCGCGATGGGGCCAGCAACGTCATGGTGACTTGAGAGTCCGGGATAGATGCCATCCCCCGGCACCAGACCAAAGCTCGGTTTGAGACCAACCAGACTTTGCGCCGATGCCGGGAACAGGATCGACCCCGCCGTATCGGTGCCGAGGCTGACGATCCCGAACCCCGCGGCAACGGCTGTGGCGCTTCCTGTACTCGATGCACCGGGAGCGAAGCGCGCATCGTAGGGGTTCAGCGTGTCCCCGTTATGACTCGAATCAGCGCGTAAGCCGTCCAAAGCGAAATCAGGGAGGTTGCTGCGACCAACGATGAGTGCACCCGCCTCGCGCAGCCTGGCGACCAGCGTGGCATCCTTTTCCGGCACGAGGTCCAGCCCGTTGAATGCTCCCTGCACGATGTCCACCACGCGGTCATCAGAAGCGAAGCCAGCGTAGCCAGCCGTGGTGCGGACGCCAGCCTCATTCATGTTATCCTTGATAACGACGGGAATGCCATGCAGCGGACTACGGTGGCAGCCCGCGGCAAAATCCGCATCGATGCTCTCGGCATCCTGGAGAAGCCTCTCGTTGATCGCGGTGAAAGCGTTCAGGCGAGGCTCCAGCTTCGCGATCCGTGACAAGATCGCCCTGGCGACGTCAACCACGCTGAAGGAACGGCTCCCGTAACCGGCGCGAACGTCAGTGATCGTCATGTCCATCAGAGCCAGTTTCTCCGGGTCGCCAGGAGCCAGAAAAGCTGTGGGCAGGCGAAGATGACGCATCCGAATTCCCCTCCACGTGGCCCGTGATCTAGCCCCAGGCTCATCTCCAAGCTTATCACGTCCTGGACCCTCGTCCTGATTCAGTTTACTGAATCATGTCGCCTGAATGGGAGTTCAGCCAGAAAATCGCTGTTGGACAGATCCTCTCACACACCTGTCTACCTTCAGATTGCGCGCGCGCTCGCTGACGACATCCAGCGAGGCAGGCTGGCAGCAAGCGCCGTGCTTCCGAGTTCACGGAACCTTGCCCTGATGCTAATGTCCTGACCGAGAGATAACTAGACACTTGTGTGCAAAGGTGATTCGGTGAGCGCCTGACAGCGGAGGGGGCGGTGCGATGGCGTCACCGAAGGCGGTTGCGATTGAATTATCGGAAGCTGAGGCGGTTGAGCTTGGGTCGCGACTACGATGACGCAAGATCGCCCGGGCGGATGCGCCGCGGGCTGAGATCGTGCTGCTGGCAGCGGAGGGTGTCAGCAATCTGGCGATCGCGGATCGGCTCGGCACCACCCGCGTGACGGTGGCAACCTGGCGGCGGCGCTTCGCGGAGAAACGTCTCGAGGGCCTGCAGGACGAACCGCGCCCTGGGGCCCCGCGGACGATCACAGACCAGAAGGTCAACGACGTAGCGACGGCGACGCTGGAGACGCCGCCCGTTGGAAGGACGCATTGGAGTTCGCGTGGAATGGCCCGGGCTTCGGGGCTGGCTCCGTCAACTGTCCAACGCATCTGGAAGGCGTTCTCGCTGCAGCCGCATCGCAGCAAAACCTCCAAGCTGTCCACCGATCCGCTGTTCGTCGACAAGGTGCGCGACATCGTCGGGCTCTATCTCAATCCGCCAGATCGAGCTGTGGTGCTCTGTGTTGACGAGAAGTCCCAGGTGCAGGCGCCAGATCGCACACAGCCGATCCTGCCGCTGCGGTCCGGCCAAGCCGAACGTCGTACCCATGACTATAAGCGCCATGGAACAACCTCGCTGTTCGCCGCTCTCGACATCAAGGTGGGGACCATCCTCGGCAAGTGCATGACGCGCCGTCGTGCCATCGAGTTCAGGCGCTTTCTCGGCATGATCGAGAAGAATATTCCGGCCGATCTCGATGTCCACGTCGTGATGGACAACGCATCGAGCCACAAGACCAAGCTGATCCGAAGCTGGTTCGGCAGGCGCCCTCGCCGGCATGCGCACTTCACGCCCACTTCGGCATCCTGGATCAATCAGGTCGAACGCTTCTTCGCCCTGCTGACCGACGATCAGATCAGGCGCGGCACGCACCGTTCCGTCCGAGAACTCGAGGCGGCGATCAACACCTATATCGACGCCCGCAATGCAGACCCCAAGCCTTTTCGATGGATCAAGTCCGCTGAAGACATCCTGGCGTCAATCCAACGCTCCTGCCAAAGAACCGTCGCCATCCAGGGACAGTGTGGATAGAAACTTCAGATTCAGGACACTAGAATCTGTTATGCACTTTGATGAAGTCTCAAAGGGAAAACGAATAAGACTTCTTTTTCTGAAAAAAGCAAAAAGACTTTTCTCCGTTTTCCGGACCCGTCCCCGGCTAGGGACTACGAACGAACGGATAAAAGTTCTTTGGTTCTTTCTTTCAAGAAAGAACAGCCTCTCTTCTTTGCTTACCGCATTTTGTTTACCGAACGGGGCTTGGTAGAAGGTTCATAACATCATCCGGAGCGTGATGATTTCCCGTCATCATGCTCTCGCTTTATTTTCTCGATTAATGTCATGACTTGCCCTCAGGCTTTGGTGAGTCGCTTCGTGCCCGGCTCTCTGCGAACATGATCGGGGCCACGCAAATATGTTGGAAGGAAATCCCGCCGCGGAGTATCTCGATCTCAAAGAAATCTTTATACAGTCTCTCAATTTTTCGAATTAAGACAATGGTAATTCTAGCTATGACATTCGTAGCCCTTAAAAGATGGCCCCATCGGTGAAGCCCCTGTATCGCTCCGTGCCAGGTGCATGAGCGATCCACCTGAAAGCGCCAGGAGAACATCCCCCTGAACATGCGCAGGCAGGGAGATATCCATGTCCAGTCAAGCTTGATAATGAGGAAAAGCCTTGCGTGTCTTACAGTTTCCTTCTTGTATCATGGGGCATGTCAGGCAATTTCATCCCACTTCTCACCGCAGGGCGCGGTCTCGCAGCGGGCTGAGCACCAAAATCCATGCCGCCGGCGCTCATTCCGAAGCGCCCTCATGCCACCCGGTCATGGATATTCTCCAGATCGATCGTCACAATATCAATAAGCGACCGTAAGGGAGGAAGCGATGATAGTGCAGTGTTTTGCCCGGATTCTCATCATTGGAGCTTTCGCCGCCTCAATGGCACCTCTCAGCATTGTCGCCTTGGCCGCCTCACCCCCAGCTGCACATGACGACGAAGCTGGTGAGGCGGTCGCCGCCTCCGTCCAGACGGATCAGGAGCTTGCCGCTTCCGTCCCCGCCGCCATCCGGAACCGCGGCACGCTGATCGTCGGCGCGCTGATGCAACAGCAGCCAGAGGATTTCTACGCAGAAGATGGCCGCACGCCGATCGGTTTCGAAGTGGACCTCGCCAGCGCCCTTGCCCGTGCCCTCGGCCTCAAGGTTGAATATCAGACCATGGCGTTCGACGCCCTGATCCCCGCCCTTCGCTCGGGACGGGTCGATATGACGATGTCCGCGATGAATGACACCAAGCCGCGAGAAAAGACCATCTCGTTCGTTGACTACTTCAATGCCGGCATCACCATGCTGGCCCGGAAAGGCAATCCGGATCACATCACCGGCCCGGAAAGCCTCTGCGGCCAGGCCGTCAGCGTGCAGGCCGGCACAACCCAGCAAGCTTTCGCCGAATCGCAAAGTGCTGCCTGCAAGGCCACCGGCAAGGAACCGGTCGCCATCGTCATCAGCAGCTCGACCGAACAGCAGGAGGAATCGCTCAGAACCGGCCGCTTCGCCGTCATTCTGGATGATACGCCGACCGCGATCTACACGGCCCAGGTGGCGGGAAACGGAAGGCTCTTCCAGGCTATCGACTATCCCCCGATCAATGGCGGCCCGTACGGCATCGGGGTTGCAAAAGAAAATTCCGCGCTCCTGTCCGTCATTCAGAAAGCCATGCAAAAGCTGATGGAGACGGGTGTCTATGGAAAGATCCTCGCGGCCTGGGGCATGACTGCGGGCGCAATACCGAAGGCGACCGTCAACGCGGGTTAGAAAAGGCGCAAAGCGCGCCCCCCAGATGTCCGACCCTGGCAAGGCTGGAGCCGAGGCCCAAACGGAACCCTTGCCAATC
>Ga0335075_10013597_pt1 | contig 12251 bp, 10 predicted proteins | sample Lox_Sample_24_FD_206723 | JGI IMG/M metagenome (GOLD analysis project Ga0335075, IMG submission 206723) | Soil microbial communities from Loxahatchee National Wildlife Refuge, Florida, United States - Lox_Sample_2.4 | ecosystem: Environmental > Terrestrial > Soil > Wetlands | place: USA... | reverse complement strand
CCGATGATCAGGCTGAGCCCGAGCACGGACGCGCCGTACCTGACCGCGACGATCAGCACGACGAACAGGAACGGGATCGACAGCAGCACGTCCACGATCCGCATCAGGAACCCGTCGAGCAGGCCGCCGGCCAGACCGGACACCGCGCCCCAGATCGCGCCCCAGACCATCCCGATGACCGCGGACAGGAAGCCGATCTCGAGCGCCGCCCGGCCGCCCACCATCAGCTCCTCGAGCACGTCGAAGCCCTGGTTGTCGGTGCCCAGCGGGTGCCCGGCTCCGGGCGGCATGTTCGTGGCCGTGAGGTTCGAGCTCAGCGGGCCGTGATACACAAACGGCCCGAGGTAGCAGAACACGAGGAAGAAGATCAGCGCGACCAGGCCGACCACGGCCAGCTTGTTCTGCACGAACTCGCGGGCAGCCAGCCGCCAGCCGCTCTGGATCGGGCCGACCTCGCCGCCCTCGGGAGGCCGCGCCAGCTCGGGCGGCAGCGACGATGTGCCGAGATTGGTCATCGGTGGGCTCCCGGGTGCAGGTGGCGGTCAGACAAGCCGGATCCTCGGGTCGGCGACGGTCAGGGCGATGTCGGCGATGAAGTTCCCCGCGACGGTCAGCACCGCGCCCACCAGCGTGTAAGCGAGCAGGATGGGGTAGTCGGCGTTGCCCAGGCTGTCGTAGAACAGCAGCCCGAGCCCGGGGAAGTTGAAGACCGCCTCGCAGATCAGGTTGCCGGCCAGGAGGTCCGGGATCGACAGCCCGATCAGCGTGATCATCGGCAGGAACGCGTTGCGGACCAGGTGCCGGAGCAGCACCAGGCGCTCGGGCAGGCCCTTGGCCCTGGCCGCCTTGATGTAGTCCTGGGCCAGCGTGTCGATGGCCGCCGACCGCATGTACCGCGAGTACCCGGCGAGGTTCAGCAGGGTCAGGCAGACGATCGGCAGCGTCATCGCGTGGACGTTGAAGATGATCGAGACCATCGACGTGGTCTGCGGGCCCTCGTAGCTGAAGATCGGGAACGAGATCGCCAGCAGGTCGATCGCGATCAGGTAGAGGAAGAAGTCCGGCATCGCGTAGGTGATGAACGCGCCCGTGGTCAGGATGCCGTCGCCGATCGTGTTCCGCCGGACCGACTGGTAGATGCCGAGCGGGATCGCGATCAGGATCGACAGCACCAGCGTGACGCCGGACAGGTAGGCGCTGCGCTCCCAGCGCTCATGGAACAGCGAGGCGACGCTCTGGTTCAGCTTGTAGGAGTAGCCGAGGTTCCCGTGCACAAGCTGGTTGATGTACCGCAGGTACTGCACGATCCAGGGGGCGTCAAAGCCGTGCTGGCGGTTCCACTGCGCGATCGTGAGCTTGTTCGCGTGCGGGCCGAGCACGTCGATCGCGGGCGTCGGGTAGATCACATGCAGCATCAGGAAGATAAACAACGAGACGCCGAACAGCACCATGATCGCCGTTGCCGAGCGGCGGATCAGGTAAGCCGTCATGCCCGGCCGCCCTGGTCAGCTGGTGTCCCACTTTCCCCCCGTCACTTCGTCAGGTACATCAGCTCGGTGTTCAGGTAGTACTGGGTCATGGCCTGGATCGCGGCCGACTGCCCGGAGACGTCGTCCTTCCACACGATGATGTTGTCGGCGTTGGGCTGGAACAGGCTCGGCTGCTGCTCGGTCAGGTAGGAGGCCTCGGCCTTGACCGCGGCCGGGTTGCCCCCGCTCACCGACGCGTTGATCAGCTTGTTCGCCTCCGCGTCGTTGTAGAAGCCGCCGTTGTCCGAGCCGCTGGTGTTGAAGATCCCGAACGTGGTCGGGTACGGCGAGTCGGTGAAGCCGCCGTAGTCGGACATCGCCCACTGGTCGATGGTCTTCGGCGAGCCCGGGTCGTCGGCCACGTCGACGACGTGGTTGAACGTGCCGGCCTGCAGCGTGATCGCGATGCCGACCTTCTTCGCGTCCGACGCCCAGTCGGTCAGCATCTCACCGTAGATGGAGGGGTCGTTGACGTACAGCACGTTGAAGCTCAGTTTGGTCCCGGCCGGGATGCCGCTGCCGCACTCGCCGGCCCCGGTGCCCGGCTTGGCGCACGTGCTGACCCCGCCGGGCACAACGTGCCAGCCATGCGACTTCAGCAGGCTGGCCGCCGTGGTGATGCTGAACGGGTACGGGTTCTTCACGGCGTTGGCCGGGCTGTACGGCGACACCGGCACCGCGGGAACCGGTCCGTAGTCCAGCCCGCCCGCCCCGTGGAAGAACGCCTTGACGTAGCCGACCTCGTCCTGGAGATGCGCAAGCGCCTGGCGGACGTAAAGCTGGTTGATGATGTTGTTGAAGTCACCGGTCTTGTCGGCGAAGTTGTAGTTCACGTAGCTGAAGCCCCAGTCGGGGTAGCCGAACACGTGATACCCGGCCGCCTTGATCCGGGAGATCTGCGGCACGTCGGTCTGCGGTATGTAGCCGATGTCGATGCTCTTGGACAGCACGGCGTTGAACTCGGCGGTGTCGGACGTGTACGGCACCGCCTGCAGCGTCGGCACGACCTTCGACTTCGGGCCGTCATAGCTCGGGTTCGGCGCCATCGTGTACGCGCCGGTGGTGTTGTTGAACGAGGTCAGCCGGTACGGCCCGTCCACGACCTGCCAGAGCGGGTTGGTCGCGTAGGTGCCGGTCGATCCCGACGCCTTGGCCAGGAAGTTGTAGATCGCGGTCGCGTTCGCCGCGGTGGTGAAGTTGAGGACGGGCCCGGACGCCGAGGACTTGGCCCAGCTCTGTACCGGCATGGGCTGGATGTACTCCAGTTCGTCGTCGGTGAACCACGTGGGGTTGACCGGCTTGTTCAGCTTCAGCACCAGCGTGGTCGCGTTCGGCGCGCTCGCGCTGACCACCTGGTCGGGTATGCCCACGCCGGGGACGTATGCGCCCCAGTTGGAGGCGCTCTCCTTGATCGCGGCCTGCAGTTCGTCGAGGAAGAACAGCGCGTCGTTCGCGGTCACCGGCTGGCCGTCGTTCCACTTGTAGTTGGTCTTCATGCGGACCGTGACGGTCTTGTCGCCGTTGGAGTACGTCGGCAGGTAGGCCAGGCTAAGGGCCTCGTCGATCGTGGGGCTGACCCCGTTCTGGGTCCAGTACAACGGGCGCCACGACTCGTAGTTGAAGTCGTCGGAACTGTAGACGGTGAAGTCGGCACCCGGCTCGATCGGGAAGATCCAGGTCGGCGCCGAGCCCGGCGGCTCGGCCCAGGTGATCGTGCCGGCCACCGGCGTGCCGCTGGCCGCGGGCACCGACCCGAACACGCCGCTCGACGAGTTGATCGACCCGCTGGAGCCGCCGGCCGCGCAGGCGGCCAGGCCCAATGCCGCGGCTACCGCCGCTGCGCACAGCGCCAGCGTCCGTGGCCGGCGAGAGATGGACGTGTCTGTCAGGGACATAGCCGTCACCTTCCTCGTGGCCAACCGTCGGAGACGGGCGCCGGTGCCATAGATCTTTTGCGGTTGGCGGGGTGCCGCGAGCATATGAAGGGTGATGTGGCAATCTGGGGCGAATATTGTCACAAGTTCACATCGATGTGAAGACGCGCGGGGCCAGGTGCCCCACGTCCCCGGGCGGGCTTGCGCGCCGGTGCAGCAGCAAAGCGCCAACGATGCTCCCCCGGCAGCAGTAGATGCGCATCGATGTGAAGACGCGCCGGCCTCAGGTGCCCCACGTCCCCGGGCCGGCTCGCGCGCCGGTGCAGCAGCAGCAGCAAAGCGCCAACGATGCTCCCCCGGCAGCAGTAGATGCGCATCGATGTCGGTGGGGGCCCGCGGCGGGGCGGGTGCGCGGGGCGCGTGGGCGCGGGCAGGCCGGCTCAGGCGGGCCGGCGGTCCGGCGGGTCCAGGACCGCGGGGAGCACCCGGCGGCCGAGCAGCTCGATGCCGCGGGCCGCGGTCAGGCCGTGCGGCGTGCCGAACTCGACCCGCGTCGCCCCCGCCGCGAACAGGGCCTCCACCTGGGCGGCGACCTGGGCAGGCGTGCCGGAGAAGGCGAAGCGGCCGAGGACCTCGTCGGGCACGAGGCGGCCTGCGCCCTCGTGATCGCCCGCGCGGACGAGGCGCTGCATCGCCGAAAGCTCTTCCGGCCCGACGCCGGCCACCGGATCGAGCCCGGCGACGACGGGCAGGTAGGTGGCCACCTCCGCCCTGGCCAGCCGGCGGGCGGCCGCCCCGTCGTCGTCCACGACCGTGACCGCGCCGCACACCAGGCCGGCCGATCCTGCCGTGCGCCCGCCCCGGGCCTCGCCCCGGGCCAGGGCCTGCCTGGCCCGGGGCAGCAACGCGGGGTTGGCCGTGCCGCCGATCTTGACCTCGGCCGCGATCTCGCCGGCCAGGGCGATGCCCAACGGCCCCCACGACCCGATCAGCAGGTCCACGCCGGCGCGCGCCGGCCGGTACGCGAGCCGGACTCCCGGCTCGACCTGGAAGATCTCGCCGCGGTAGCCACGGTCGTCCCCGGCGAGCAGGCGCCGGACGACCTCGGCGGCCTCCCGCAGCCGGCGCAGCGGCCGGTGCTGCGCGACCCCGGCCGCGTCGAGCCACGCCCCGCGGGCGAGCCCCAGATAGGCCCGGCCGCCGGACACGCTGTCCAGGGCGTGCGCCTGGTTCGCGATCTCCACCGGGTGCAGCAGGTACGGGTTCAGGCACGCGGGACCGAGCCGGATCCGGCGGGTCGAGCGGGCGATCGTGATCAGCGGCAGCAGCGGCGACGGGTACAGCAGGTCGGCGTAGACCGAGACCGCGGCGAAGCCGAGCTCCTCGGCCAGCGGCGCCAGGGCGGCGTACGCGGCCAGGTCCTCGTCCGACTGCAGCGCGATGCTGAGCGCACGGCCGTCATCGGTCACGTGGCGTCGCCGAGCGCCACCACGGAGCGGCCGGCCCGCTCGATCCGCATGATCAGCCGCTCGTCCGGGTCCGGGCACGCCACCAGCGAGTCGCTCTCCAGCCAGTCTCCCGGCCGCAGCTCGCGCTGCTTGGCCGCCAGCAGCGGCAGCACCGCCGCGAGCGCGTACACGCAGAAGAAGCGGCCCGGGCAGGTGCGCAGGTGGCTGCTCTCGGTGAGCTCGAACCAGTCGCCCTCCCGCATCCCGCACACCGAGCGGCCCTCGATGCGCTCCACCACCACCCGCAGGTCATAGAGGCTGACCCGGGCGGCCGGGTCCGGCGCCCCACCCACCTCCCCGTCCCCCTTCACGTCAGCCACCCGCCGCTCACCTCGTCCACGCGTCGTCCCGGCAGACCGCGCCGTCCTTCATCACCCAGTGCATCGTCCGCAGCGCGGACACGGTGCCGGTCGGGTCCTCCCGCATCGCGATCAGGTCCGCGCGCTTGCCCGGCTCCACCGAACCTACGTGATCGTCGATGCCCAGCCACGCGGCCGGCGCCCGGGTCGCGGCGAGCAGCGCCTCCGCCGGCGGCAGGCCGAACGCCTCCATGTGCTCGAGCTCGCGCACCGTGGCCGACGTTCCGTCGGTCGGCCAGAACGGCGGGACGTCGCTGCCCAGCATCACCTGGACCCCGGCCGCCAGCGCCAGGCGGTACGACTGCTCATGGGTCTGCGCCGCGCTGAATGACCGCTGCTGCATCCAGGCCGGCACGTCGAGCGAGTCGAAGAAGTCGCCGCACCTGGTGACCGACAGGGTCGGCACCAGCGGGACCCCGCGGTCGTGCATCTGCCTGGCGGCCCGCGCGGTGAGCTGGTACCCGTGCTCGACGCAGTCGAGCCCCTGGTCAACCGCCTGCTCGATGACGCGGGCCGGGCCCGCGTGCGCCGTCACCTTGCGGCCCCAGGCGTGCGCCGTGGAGATTACGGCCCCCAGCTCTTCCGGCGTGAGCAGGGCCGTGTCCATGGTCTCGTTGATCCCGGCGATGCCGCCGGAGATCATCACCTTGATCAGGTCCGCGCCGGCCTTGATCTGGGCGCGGGTGCCGCGCACGAACTCCTCGGGCCCGTCGCACTCCAGCGCGCTGGACGACTCGTGCCCGTGCCCGCCGGTGCACACCAGGGCGCGCCCGGCGCTGCGGATCCGGGGCCCGTCGGCCCGGCCGTCCGCGATCGCGGCCCGAAGAGCGAACTCCACGTGGTCGCGCTCGGCGACGCAGCGGACCGTGGTCACGCCGCACCGCAGGGTCCGCCGCGCGCCGTCCGCCACGTGCAGCGCAAGCTCGTGCGGTGACATGGCTTCGACCGTGCTGGCGAGCTTCCCCGGCAGCGCCAGCGAGAAGTGCGTGTGCATGTTGCACAGCCCGGCCATCAGGTACGAGCCCTGCAGGTCGATCACTGCCGAGCCCGCGGGTTCCGGCGCCGACCCCACGGCGCCGATCTCGGCGATCTCCCCGTCGCGCACCAGGACGTACCGGTCCCGCTGCACGCCGGCGCCGCAGCCGTCGAACACGTGGCAGTTGACGATGACCTTCGGGTCAGGCATGCCCGTTCCCCTCCATCAGCCCGTCCGGGTCGTGCACGGCCCGCCCGCCGGTCATGGTCAGCAGCACGCCCAGGCCGGGGAGGTCCGCCGGCGGGCAGGCCAGCGGATCGGCCGGGAACACCGCCAGGTCGGCGTCCATGCCCGGCCGCAGCATGCCGCGGCGCGCCCCGGTCCCGAGCAGGGCAGCACCGCGGCGAGTGTAGAGGTCGAGCGCGACGTTCGCCGGCACGGCCTGGCCCGCGCCGAGCGGGCCGCCGGAGCGGGCCACCCGGGTCACCATGAACGCGACGCCCAGCAGCGGGTCGAACGGCGGCACGTCGCCGTCGCTGCCCGCCGCCACCCGGACCCCGGCCGCGACCATGTCGCGCACGGGCGCGGCCCGCGCCGCGCGCTCGGTGCCCCAGTGCTGCCGGATGTCCCCGGCGAACTCGTACGCGATCGCCGGGTGCGCCGACACGGCGACGCCGGCAGCGGCGATCCGCCGGATCGTCTCCGGGGCGCAGTCGAGCGCGTGCTCGATGACCAGGCGCCCGGGCCCGCGGGCAAGCCCGGCGGACAGGGCCCGCTCGTAGGCGTCGAGCACCATGCGCACTGCGGCGTCGCCCACCGCGTGGCAGCCGACTCCCACGGACCGCCGCAGTGACTCCTCCACGATCACCCACAGCCCGGCGGGGGTGAGCCGGAGGCGCCCGGCGGCGTCGCTGGCCGCGGCGTCACCGGCCGCCGGGTGGTTGCCCCCGGTGCCCACGCCGGCCGGGCCGGCGTCGATCGCGGCGTCGGCGATCCGCCCGTCAACGAACGCCTTGACCCCGGTCAGCCGGAGGAACTCGCCGTCGGCCAGGTCCGGCGACGGCAGCGCGGCGATCCGCCGCCGTGCCTCGTCCGCGTCGCTGCCTTCGGGAACGCGCCACAGCAGGTCACAGCGGACCGGCAGGCGGCCCTGGTCGCGCAGGGCGGAGAACAGCTCAAGCTCCGCGCGGTCGGCCCCTGCCTCCCGGATCGTGGTGATCCCGCGCCCGGCGAAGCGGGCCAGCACCGCCGCGAGGTCGTCGCCGCGCTGCCCGGGCCCCGGCTCCCCGGCAAGGGCGGTCGCCCGCGCGATCACCGGGTCCGCGTCGATGAGCCCGGTCTCCGCCGCCCCGCCCGGCAGCGACCCCGGCCCGAGCAGCGCGATGGCGCGGGAGTCCGCCACGGCGAGGTGGCTGCCACGGCGCAGCAGCACCGGGCCAGGCAGGCCGAGCGCGTCCAGTTCCCCGCGGGTCGGCAGCCTGCCCTCGCGCAGCCGCGACTCGTGCCAGTTGCGCGCGGAGACGGTCCACTCCCCGGGCCCGCGGCGCTGTCCTGCCTCGCGCACCGCCGCGAGCAGCCCGGCCATCGTCGTGGCGTCGCGCAGGCTTACGAGCCGGGCGTCGGCCGCCGCCTGCAGCGCGTGGATGTGGGTGTCGACGAAACCCGGCGCCACGCAGGCGCCGCCGAGATCGACCCAGCGCGCCGATGGCCCGGCCGCGCGCGCCGCGTCGCCGCGCGTCTGCGCGAGCGCGGTGACCGTGCCTCCGGTGATGACCAGGAACCTGAACGCCTGGCCCGACACGTAATCGGGCCGGATCGCCCCGGCCGCCAGCACGGTGACAGCCTGGCGCCCGCCGCCCAACCAGCCCTCCCTCGCGTCCTCTCGCCCCTGCGACCAGGGTAAACGCCCTACGTGTTGGTCACCGGCGCGCGCTCAGCAGCCCAGCAGGCAGGCGAGCTCGATCAGGTCCGCGGCGTCGATCAGGCCGTCCAGCTCCGGGGGTTCCTCCGCGGGCCCGCCCGGCCCCCACTCGAGGGGCCGGCGGACGAACAGCGGGCGCAGGCCCAGCGCGGCGGCGGCGCGCAGGTCCCCGGCGTGCGCGGCGACCATGCCCGCCGCACCGGGCGCGCAGTCGAGCAGTTCCAGGGCCTTCAGGTACACCGCCGGGTCGGGCTTGTAGCTGCTCGCGAGCTGTGCGGACAGCACCGCGTCCACCCGGAGGTCGCCGAACTTGAGCAGGTCGGCGAGGAGCGCGACGTGCCCGTTGGACAGCGTCGCCGTGATGTGGCCGCAGCGCAGCCTGCGGAGCCCCTCCCGGCTGTCCGGCCAGGGCCGCAGCTGCCGCCAGCCGCGGACCAGAGACTCCCGGCCGGCGGCGGGCAGGTCGACGGCGTAACGTTCAAGGATCTCATCCAGGGTGCCGCGCTGGACTGCATCAAGATCACGCCAAGTGGCATCCTGGCGGGCGCGCGCCAGGGCGGGCTGGTACGCGCGGCGCCACTCGTCGATGATGACAGGCCAGCCGGCGTCGGTCCCCGTCGCCGCTGCGATGCCGATCAGGCTTGACCGCCAGTCGACGACCGTGCCGAAGACGTCGAAGAAAAGCGCCCGCATCCCGTTCACAAACGGTCAGTATGCCAATCTTCGGTGGCATTGCTTTTTATGTCGCGCTCAGCGATGCTGTGGCCGGGCGGGCCGACCTCACAGGAGCGCACATGACAGATCGACCTGCAATGACCGTCCCCGCGGCGCCCGCCGCCCCCGCGGCCGGCCTCGAATCCGACGCGATCGGTCCCGCGCAGGACATGGTCATCGGAATGGCCAACGCCGCTCCCGCGGTATCCGTCGGCCTTACCTTAGCCGCGCTGGCCGCGGCCACTGCCTACGCGGTCGGTCCGATCATCATCCTGACCGGCGTGCCGATGATCATCATCGCCAACGCCTACCGCCGGCTGAACCTGTGGAAGGCGCAGTGCGGCGCGTCGTTCGAGTGGGTGGGCCGGGCGATCAACCCGTACCTGGGCTTCTTCACCGGCTGGCTGATGATCACTGGCACCCTGGTCGGGGCGGTCTCCGGGGTCGTGGTGCTCGCCCCGTCGGTGCTTGCGGTGTTCGGCTCCAGTTCCACCAGCACCTGGCCGAACATCCTGATCAGCACCGCGGTCATCCTTGTGATGGCCCTGATCGCGATCGTCGGAATCCGCCTCACCGCGCGGACCCAGGTCGGCATGGGGCTGATCGAGTACGTGATCCTGGTCGGCTTCGCGATCACCGGCCTGGTCCTGGTGCTCAGCCATCACCACGGCACGTTCCCGATCACCAGCGGGTGGTTCACGGTCAGCGGGATCGGCGGCAAGGGCAGCCTCGCGGCCGGGTTCCTGATCGCGGTGTTCATGTACACCGGCTGGGACGCGACCGTGTACGTCAACGAGGAAACCACGCGGCGGAGCATCAACCCGGGACGGGCCGCGGTCCTGGCGGTCCTGTTCCTCGCGATCATCTTCACGGTCTCCGAGGTCGGCCTTGAGGGTGTGGTGTCGCCGGCCAAGCTGCAGGCGAACTCGTCATCGGCGCTGGTCTACGTGGCGCAGGCGATGGGCGGCGGCGGGTGGGCCAAGGTGATGGCGCTGGCCCTGGCGCTGTCGGTGATCGCATCCACCGGCACCGGGATCGCGGTGCTCGGCCGGATGGTCTACGGGATGGCGCGGCGCCGGGTGCTGCCGCCGTTCCTGGCCGCCATCCACGCCCGGTTCTCCACGCCGGCGATCGCCACCCTGGTCATCGGCGCGATCCTGGTCGCGGCGACCTGGGCGTATCTGCTGTCCAGCTCGCTCGCGAACGCGTTCACGCAGGTCATCGACGTGACCGGGCTGCTGTACGCGGGGTTCTACATCCTCACCGCGTTCGCCACCATGGTCTACTTCCGCCGCCGCATCCTCAGCAACCCCGCGGACCTCGTGCTGGTCGGCGTGCTCCCGCTCGGCGCGGCCGCGTTCTTGATCTGGCTGCTGGTCAAGTCGCTGCTGTCCGCGCCCGCGGAGCAGCTGTGGTCCGTGCTCGGGGTGGTCGTCGTGGGCATCGTGCTGATGTTCGTGGCGCGATTCGTCCTGCGGTCGCAGTTCTTCCAGGTCCCGCGGGAAAGCGCTTCGTAGGGCGCCTCCAGTGAAGCTGCGCGGGACGCCCCCGGAAGGGCTGCGGGAGAGCAGTCCGATGACCGGCCGCTTCACCGGCGAGCTGTGGCAGGGCGCCGCCGACATCTACCGGGCGATCCTCGCGCACCCGTTCCTCATCGGGCTGACCGACGGGAGCCTGCCGGAGGACGCGTTCGCGTTCTACGTGGTGCAGGACGCGCTGTACCTGCACGGCTACGCGCAGGCGCTCGCGGCCGTCGGCAGCCGCGCGCCGGACGCCGCCGGGATCGAGACGTTCTCCCGCGACGCCGCGGACATCGTCGCGGTCGAGCGCGCGCTGCATGACTCGCTGCTGTCCGACCTGGGCATCGACCCGGCGTCGATCGAGAAGGCCGACCCCGCGCCGACCACGCTCGCCTACACCAGCTACCTGCTGGCGACCGCGCGGGGCGGGTCGTACGCCGAAGGCGTCGGCGCGGTGCTGCCGTGCTACTGGGTCTACTGGGAGGTCGGCAAGGAACTCCTGCAGCGCGGCTCGCCCGACCCGCGCTACCAGAAGTGGATCGGCACCTACGCCGGCGAGGAGTTCGGCGACACGGTCCGCAAGGTGCTGGCCGTCACCGACCAGCTCGCGCCCGGCCTCGCCCCGGCCGAGCGGGCGCTGGTGCGCCGGCACTTCCGGGTTACGGCCCGCTACGAGTGGATGTTCTGGGACATGGGCTACCGCAAGGAAAGCTGGCCGGTGTAGCGCGGCGGCTGCCTGCTCCTGCGGCTGAAGCCCGGGTCGTAGCGGCGGCGTGCCTTGCTTCCGCCGCCTGCAACGATCCCGGGCCGCCACGGGCAGGATCTGCCCGGCTGGGCGCGGGTGGCCGCTGGTAGCGTGGCCAGTGCACGGATGGGAGGACCTGTGACGTATCCGACCGTGCCGGGCCGCGTTCCGGCCGGCGCAACACCCGAGGGCGACGGCATCCTGATCGCCGGCGGCCAGGCGCGGGTGGACGTCTTCATCGACTTCATGTGCCCGTACTGCAGGCAGTTCGAGCTGTCGTCCGGGTCCGCCGTGGCCCGGCTGGCAGCCGACGGGCAGGCGAGCGTCGCCTACCATCCGATGAACTTCCTCGACCAGGCCTCGACCACCAACTACTCGAGCCGCGCCGCGGCGGCGTCGGGCTGCGCCGCCGACCAGGGGCGGTTCCTGGACTACGCGCACTCGCTGTTCGTGAACCAGCCGCCCGAGGGCGGGCCGGGGCTGAGCGACGAGGAGCTTGTCGGCTTGGCGAAGGAGGCCGGGCTGTCCGAGGCGTCGTTCGCCGGGTGCATCGGCGAGGCGCCGTACCTGGACTGGGCGCCCTACGTGACCGCGCGCGCCACCGCCCTGGGCGTCAACGCGACGCCGACCGTGATGGTCGACGGGACCGCGGTGCGGCCGGACGCGCGCCACATCGCCGCCGCGGTGGCCCAGGCCAGCCGGGAGCGGTAAGCGCGGTCGGGTCTCGCAGTCGGCATCCTCCATCCACCGGTAAGGGTCGGCCAGAGCGATGCCGAAGCGCTGGTCCTGCACCACGTCTACACGTGCCACGGGCGGAGTCCTGACTGAACCGAACAAGTCAGGCATAAACCGGTTCCTACCACAACAGCCCCCGCTGCACGTGACGGTGACGGCCGGCCCGGTGTGTCCTGCAGGCAGGCCTGCTCGCACCGCCGCGGGCACGTTGATACACGGTCGTGGTGCCCGCGCTGGTTCTGGAGGACCCTGTTGGCTAATTCAGGCGGCCAGGGTCAGGGCGAGGCGCTGGAGGTGTGTGGTCCGGGTGCGGTCGAGGGGGTTGCCGGTCCACCAGGCGTCGAGGCGGATCAGGTTGATGGCGGCTGCG
>Ga0335075_10013596_pt1 | contig 12252 bp, 11 predicted proteins | sample Lox_Sample_24_FD_206723 | JGI IMG/M metagenome (GOLD analysis project Ga0335075, IMG submission 206723) | Soil microbial communities from Loxahatchee National Wildlife Refuge, Florida, United States - Lox_Sample_2.4 | ecosystem: Environmental > Terrestrial > Soil > Wetlands | place: USA... | reverse complement strand
CGGCGCAGCCATTCCCCGTACAGCAGGTGGGCGCGGGCCAGATCAGGGCGGAGGCGGGTGCGGGACAGGCGCTCGATCGACTCGCGGTACAGCCGGTCAGTGTCCTCACCCTCGGTCAGCAGGGCCCGGCAGCGCACCTCGATACCCAGTGCCCAGTCTGTGCCGCTCACGCTGGTCATCTCGGCGAGCCTGGCCAGCGCGCCGGCCGCCGTGTCGCTGTCTCCGCTTCGTACGGCGGCCTCGATCAGCTCGGCCAGGGCCCAGCCCGGTGAAACCAGGTCGCCCTCGCCGCCGACGGCCTGCCGGGCCGCGGCCATCGCCTGCTGATAATGGCCGAGGCCGTTGCTGACCAGCGCTTCCGTCCACCCGGTCAGGGTTATCCCCATCCCCTCTCCCCGGCTGGCCGCGTCGCGCAGAATAGCCTCGTTCATTGCGGAGACAGCGCCCGCGTCGCCACGGAATCCGGCCAGGAACAGCGTGGAGTAGGGCGGCCGCCTCGTGCCTGTCGCCTCGCCCACCGCCACCTGCTCCCCGGCCAGTACAGCGGCACTGGCCAGCTCGCCGGCCATCAACAGGATGAGAGCGCGGGCGGGGAGAGCGAGCGGGAGCGAGCTCAGCGACCCGGCCTCGCGGGCCAGTTCAAGGAACCGGATCGAGAGTTGCTCCCAGCGATCGTCGTCCCACACATGCAGCGCCGCGACGCACGCCAGCCACAGCCAGCGCAGCTCCTCATCCCGGGGCATGTCATCTCGGAAGGCGATGAGGGCCTGGCGAAGAATGGGGAGCCCGGCGGAGTATCCGTCGTTGTAGTGGGCGGTGAGGCCGGCGAGGAGAAGGTCGGACGGGCGGGGGGCGTGCAGTGGCCGGGGCGCGGCGGCGGCGGCGCGGGCAACGTCCAGGACGCCGGCGCCGGGTCTGGCGAGGCGGCCGGTGAACTGGGCGGCGGCGAATGAGTCGAGGTAGGTGGCGCGGGAGAGGCCGGGGTCGATGGGCTCGAGTTGACTGGCGGCGTTGAGCAGCAGCGGCGGAGCGTCGCTGCCCCGGTTGGTGTAGAAAGCGATCTGCGCGGACAGCAGGCCGGCGTGAGCGCGCTGGAACGCGCTGGCCGGGCCCGCTTCCGCCACGGCCAGCAGATCAAGCGCCGCGACGTACTGGCCCGCCTGGGCCTTGATCCGCGCGGCGGCCAGCGCCCGCCCGGCGCGCCGGCCAGGGTCGAGCGTCAGCGCGACGGCGCGCTCAAGGAACGCGGCCGCTGCGGCCAGCCCGCCGCGCGCCCGCGCCCGGCCGGCCGAACGCTCGAGTTCCGCGGCGACCTCCTCGTCCGGCCCCGGCGCGGCCATCGCCCGGTGCCAGGCGCGCCGGTCGGGATCAAGCTCAGGATCGATGCTGTCCGCCAGCGCCCCGTGCACCAGCCGCCTGTCCCGCTCGGGCGCTGGCCGGTAGACCGCCGAACGGACCAGCGGGTGCCGGAACCGCAACCGTACCCCGAACTCAGCCAGGCCCGCATCGGCGGCCGGTCCCGCGACCTCCGGGACGATTCCGAGCCGCCCGGCTGCCCGCCACACCAGGGCCGCGTCGCCGGACGGGTCGGCCGCCGCCAGCAGCAGCAGGCGCCGGGTCTGGTCCGGCAGTGCCTCTACCCGCCGCCGGAAGCTGTCTTCAAGACTTCCCGACAGCAAAACCGGGCTCGCCAGGCCGAACCCGCCTGCCAGGTCCGCCGCTGTCAGTGCCCGGGGCAGTTCTAGCAGCGCCAGCGGGTTCCCCCGCGTCTCGGCGACGATCTGGTCCCGGAACAGCGCGCTGATCGGCACAGTCAGCGCCGCATCCAGCAGCGCGCGCGCCTCCGCCTGTGGCAGCCCCGCGAGCGCCAGTTCCGGCAGCCCTGACAGCTCACTGGCCGGGACGCGGGCCGCGAACACCAGGCCCACGGATTCCGCGCCCAGCCGGCGCGCGACGAACCCCAGCACTTGCGCTGAGGCGTGATCGGCCCACTGCTGATCATCGACCAGGCACAGCAGCGGCCGTGCGGCGGCCGCATCGGACAGCAGGCCTAGCACGGCCAGCCCGACGAGGAACCGGTCCGGTGGCGGCCCCGCGCTAATGCCGAATGCGGTCCGCAGCGCCTCCCGCTGCGGCCCTGGCAGGTCATCCAGGCCATCCAGCAGCGGAACGCACAACTGATGCAGCGTGGCGAAGGCAAGCTCCATTTCCGTCTGGACACCGGCGGCGCGTGTCACCCGGCAGCCCTCCGCCCGCCTGGCCAGGTACTCCAGCAGCGCCGTCTTGCCCACGCCGGGTTCCCCGTGCAGCACTAGGACGTGGCTTTCCCCCGCCCGGACCGTCACGACCAGCCGGTCGAGCACCTGACATTCAATCTGGCGGCCGGCTAGCTCTGTCACCCGCCCACCTCCTGGCCTGCAGGCACCTGCACAGCACAGAAGTTATCCCACCGCCAGCGGGCAGGCATCAACACTGCCCGGTGGCGAAATACCCGGCCACCGGCGGATGCGACGGGCTGCCAGCCCGTGCAGGCTGTAACCGCGCAGATCACCAGAACGAGAACCATGTGAGGATGGCCGTGGCTATCTCATCGGGCATTAGGGGCACATCGATCCGGACGCAGTTCCGCGACGTCGACGGGCTGTCGATCCGGTATGCGGAGAGCGAGCCCCGTGCCGTGGACGCGTTGCTGCTGAGCCCGTGGCCGGAAAGCCTCTTCGCCTTCGATCAGGTCTGGGACCGGCTCGCGGAGCACGCACACCTGGTGGCGGTGGACCTGCGTCGGCAGTGGCGGCGCCGCGATCCCGCTGGCGCTTGGCGGCGTGCTGAACGACTGGGTGACAGCCCCCGGCCTGGGCAGGTTCCGTTCGGGGCGGGACTTGGCCGTGCCCGGCCAACGGGTACTTTCTTACTGGCCGACTGCCGCACTGCAGGCTCGACATGCTCAACGCGGGCCATTTCACGTGTGAGGACGCGCCGAACGACTATGCCGGGCTGGTCATCAACTGGTGGCAGCGGGCCGATGCGCCCTGAGTGAGCGGTCGGCAGCTGCCAACGAAGCTTTCCCGCGCCGTCGGCGCGCTAACCGATCTCCTGTCGGCCCTCAGCGCCTATGTCGTGGTGCTCTAGCTGGCTGGCAAGCTGGCAGGACGAGGTGTCCGCGTTGGCGGAGACCGTCGCCCTCATGCCATGGAAGTCAGGACCCGCACCCGCTAACGCGACTTCAGCCGGGGCGCCCACCGATCAGCGCCGCGCTCCGGGCGCTACGGAACCTCACGCGCCGGCGGCAACCGGCCCGATGAAGGTGCCCGGGTGCGTCGCGCCATCCTGGAGGAGCACGATCTGGCTCCAGGTGACCTGGGCCTGGGTGAACGTATTCGGTGGCGTCAGCACGAGCTTGACAACGGTGAATTTGATGCCGTCGCCTGAGGCGTAGGGCAGGTAGGTGAGGTTGAAGTGGGCGGTCCCTCCGGGCTGCAGTGTCACCTGCACGTAGCGCGAGGAAGAGCGCGCCAGTGACCAGGAGTAGTTCAGCTGGCCGTTCGCCACTCCGACCAGGTCCACGCCGGGAAAGCCTTTCATGGCGCAGGCGGCAGATCCCTTGTTGGTGAGGTCCACGACTTGCGTCATCTGCTGCCCCGCCGCGCCCGTCTTCGCGCCAAGGGCGAAGCTCAGCACGCTCGCGGTGCAGGTAGCCGTGCCTGACACCGGAGATGCGGGTGCCGAGCTGACCGGGTGCGCAGGATCCGAGATGGCCGGGGGGGCCGGGGCCACGGTGGCCGACTGCACCGGGGACGCCGTGGTTGGCGGCGCCGACGCGCTCGCGGTGGTCGCCTCAGCCGTCGCCGAGGCGCTCGCGGAACTGCTTGAACTGTTCGATGAGCAGCCCACCGCCAGGAGACCGGCCCCGATGATGCAGGTCGCTGCCACTGCGGGCGTCCGGCCACGCACGAAATGCCGCCGTAGGTCATAAGCCACTGCGAACCGACCAAATGCATCCAGATTCATCGGTGATCACCAGCCTTTCAGCGAAAAGTTGTACGGATTTCCAGGGATGTCTGCGAGTTGGGATGAGAGTCATTGGTCCGCGGTCGCGAGACACCCGCCGTACCGGACGCGTGCGGCAATCACGTCTTGTAATTGTCAGGCGGAGTGAAGGCCGCTCGAATCCGCCAACTGGCTAGCCGGCTGGACAGCACACGCCAGGAAATGGCTAGGGAACTCGCGTGTGCAGTCCGTCGATCGCGTCATAGCGGCCGCCTGGGCCGCGGCTGTCGCCCTAGTGCGGCGGGCCAGGCGGATGGCGGGCGCAACTGCGTGCAACCACCATTCGTTCTGGCTGATGTCACGGGTACCGCTCAGTCCGCGAGCAGTCGGTCTCCGTCGTCGTGCCAGGTCACCTCAGTGGCGGAAAAGGCTCTGCCGTCCGTCGTCACGGCAGGGGCGACGGTGCCGTCGCAGTCCGGCGAGTCGAGCGGCGGCAGCATCGGACTCGGCTTCGCCATCCCAGCCGACCTCGCGATACCAGAGGCGAGTACACCCGGAACGGGGCGAGCCATTCCGCCACCCTCACGCTCGCCAGCCAGCCGTAAACCCCGCGTGCTGGCCGACTGACTGTCCGCTTGGCCGATACGAAGGCATCCCGGCCGGCCTGACACTCGGGCTAACCGCAGGCGCGTGATGCGGCCCGCACTCAGCCTGCGGACACCCCCCAAGGAGGAAGCTTCCCATGAATCGAAAGATCCTGACCACGGCCGTCGCGCCTGCCGTACTGGCGGCCGCCTTGGCCGCGTCCGCGTTGTCCGCGGCGGGACCGGCCGCGGCGGCATCAGTCGCGGGCTCCGCGAACACAGCGGCCAGCACCGCCGCCGTGACGGCCAGCTTCACCTTCGCCTGGCCTGTACTCCGAGAAGGAAGCCGGGGCCAGGCGGTCGTCGCGCTCCAGTACCTCCTGACGGCCCGTGGCTTCGGCACCGCCGGAGTCGACGGCATCTTCGGCCCGCGCACACGTGCCGCGGTCATGCGTTTCCAGGCCTCTAAGAAGCTGTCGGTCGACGGCGTGGTCGGCAACCAAACCTGGCCGGCCGTGCTGGTCACGATCTCGCGCGGCGACACCGGCGTCAGTGTCCGCGCCTTGCAAAGCGAACTAACCGCCAACGGCATCCGCGTCACGGTCGACGGCATCTTCGGTCCGCAGACCCTGACCGCCGTACACCGGTTTGAGGCCAGGTACCGCCTCGCCGGTGCCCTCGGCGTGATCGGCCCGGCCACGTGGAACGCCCTCATCAGCCACGGGAAGTGAGCCTGCCCGCGCTCGCGGCATTTGAGATCTGAATGCCGCTCGACCCAGAGCCGGGCCTGCCCGGGAGACCGGGGACGGGGCCCGGCTCTGGCCACGCCATCGCCGGGACGGCGATTTCCGGCAACTGGGTGGCCGCCGGACTTACTGACGGCTTGCCGGAAGCAAGCACCACGGTCCGTTCAGGAAAAAGTCTTTGATTTCCCGAACGGGCCGTGGTTTCCGCGTTCCTCATGGGCTTGCCGTCCGGGCCCGGCGCAGGCTCAGAAGAGCCGGTACGACCCGATGACCGCGGGTGGCGAGGCCGACGGCGAGGCGGCTCGTCAGTGCACCTGCCCGATGCGCTAGCCAACTGGCGGATACGAGGTCGGCCATCCGGACCTCAGACTTGGCGGCAGGCGTCAAAGGGAGGTCGCGATGAGTACCAATGTTGTTTCGCCCCCGGCGGTGCGCGGCCCGCAGGCAGGCACAGTGGTGCTGCGCGTCAACGGGCAGCAGCGCAAGCTGTGGGTGGAGCCCCGGGTGAGCCTGCTGGATGCGTTGCGTGAGCATCTGGGCCTGACTGGTTCGAAGAAGGGCTGCGATCAGGGGACATGCGGCGCGTGCACGGTGTGGGTGGATGGCCGGCGGGTGCTGGCGTGCCTGACATTGGCGGTCACCTGCGAGGGCCGCGAGGTGACCACGATCGAGGGGCTGTCCGCTGACGGGTCGCTGCACCCGGTGCAGGCGGCGTTCATCGCCCGGGACGCATTTCAGTGCGGCTACTGCACCCCGGGCCAGATCATGTCGGCGGTGGCGCTGCTTGAGGAGGGGCATGCGGGTGACGACGCGGAGATCGCGGAGTGGATGAGCGGCAATATCTGCCGCTGCGCGGCGTATCCGAACATCCGGGCCGCGATCCGCGACGTGCGTGACACGGCCGGAGGTGAGCGGTAATGCGGCCGCTGAGCTACGCGCGGGCGGATGACCCGGTAGCCGCGATCGCGCTGGTCGCCGCGCACGCGGAGGGTGCCTTCCTGGCGGGCGGGACCACTGAGGTGGACCTGGCGCGCCAGGACGTGCTGCGGCCCTTGCTGCTCGTGGACATCAACCACCTGCCGCTGGATGACGTCGAGGATCTGCCGGGCGGGGGCCTGCGGATCGGCGCGCTGGCGCGGATGAGCGATGTGGCCAGGGTGCCCGCGGTGATGGACCGGTTCCCGATGATCTCGCAGGCGCTGGTGCTCGGCGCATCGGCGCAGTTGCGGAACATGGCCTCGATGGGCGGCAACCTGTGCCAGCGGGTGCGGTGCGGCTACTTCCGTGACGTCACCTCGCCGTGTAACAAGCGCGATCCGGGAAGCGGCTGCGGGGCCATGAACGGCTTCCACCGGGGCCACGCGATCCTCGGGGTCAGCGACCAGTGCATCGCGACGCATCCATCGGATGTGGCGGTCGCGCTGGTCGCCTTGGACGCGGTGGTGCACACCCGCGGCCCGGGCGGGGAGCGAGCCATCGGCATCGACGACTTCTTCCTCCTGCCCGGCGACACCCCCGACCGGGAGCATCCGCTGGGGCACGGTGAGCTGATCACCGCGATCGAGGTTCCCGCGGTCCCGATGGCGCGCCGCTCTGTGTACCTGAAGTTCCGCGACCGTCAGTCGTATGAGTTCGCGCTGGCCTCGGTAGCGGCGGCGATCCACGTCGAGGAAGGCACGGTCACGGGGGTGCGGCTCGCGCTGGGCGGCGTCGGCACCAAGCCGTGGCGGGCCCGGCGTGCGGAGGCGGCCCTGTTCGGCCAGCCCGCCAGCGAGGACAGCTTCGCCGAGGCGGCACGGGAGGAGCTGGCCCAGGCCACGCCACGGCCGCAGAACGCATTCAAGGTCGACCTCGCGCGGCGGGCGATCGTGCGGGCACTGAACACGCTGATGGACGGAGAGGCGCGATGAGCGGGTATATCGGACAGGACGTGCCCCGTGTCGAGGGTCCGGAGAAGGTCACCGGCTCTGCCCGGTACTCGGGAGACATCGCGCTGCCGGATCTTGCTTACGCCGAGGTCGTCGGCGCCACGGTGGCGAGCGGCCGGGTCACGTGGGTCGACACGACGGCGGCCGAGAGCGCCGACGGGGTTTGCGCCGTGCTGACCGGTAGCGACATGCCGGAGGTCAACCACGTGCCGCTGGTCCCGTCGCTGCTCGGCGGCCCGGCACCCGGCGAGACGTTCTTCCCCATGCAGGATGATGTGATCCACTACGCCGGCCAGCCCGTGGCGATCGTCGTGGCCGACAGCCTCGAGCAGGCGCAGCGGGCCGCCATCCTGGTACAGGTGGAGTACGCCGAGGTACCGCCGGTTGCCACGATCGCCCGGGGCCGCGATCAGGCTTACGAGCCGGAAAGGATCTTCGGCGGCCTCATGCCGGCGCGGACCGCGCGCGGGGACGCCGACGCGGGGATGGTGGCCGCGGATGCCCGTGTCGAGGCCGGGTTCCGGTTCGCCGCCAACCATCACAACCCGCTGGAACCCCTGACGACCACGGCGGTATGGGACTCAGGTGAGCTGACGCTGTACGACTCGTGCCAGGGCATCAAGGCCGTGCAGCTGACCGTTGCCGCCCTCCTCGGCATGTCCCCGTCCAAGGTCCGGGTGCTGACGCACTTCGTGGGCGGGGCCTTTGGCTCCAAGGCCATGGTGTGGCCGCACGTCACCCTGACCGCGATCGCGGCCCGGCACGTCGGGCGGCCGGTCCGGTTCACCGCGCCGCGCGGGCAGATGTTCACCTCCTGCGGACATCGCGAGGAGCAGGAGCAGCGCATCGAGCTCGGGGCGAGGCGGGACGGGACGCTGACGGCGATCCGGCACCGCAAGATCTCGGTCACCTCCCCATTCGACGACTGGGCCGAGCCCGCGTTCGGTGTCGCCTCCCGGCTGTACGCAAGCCCGGCGTATGAGGGCATCCTCCACCTGGTCCGCGGCAACACGATGACCCCCACGTTCACCCGCGGGCCGGGCGAGGCACTCGGCGTTTTCACCCTCGAATGCGCGATCGACGAGCTCGCCAGCGACCTGGGCCTCGACCCGATCGAGTTGCGGCTGCGCAACCTCGCCGGGACCGAGCCCGGCACCGGCAACCCGTGGTCGAGCTACGGCATGGCCGAATGCCTGCGGCGGGGCGCCGAGCTGATCGGCTGGGCCGGGCGGAACCCGCAGCCGAGGTCCGAGCGGGACGGGAACTGGCTGATCGGCACCGGCATGGCCGCCGCCGCCTACCCCGTGGCGTTCTTCATGCGGACCCAGCGGGCCCGCGCTCACCTCTATGCCGACGGCACCGCGATCGTGGAGACCTCCACTCAGGAGTTCGGCACCGGCATGCCCACCGCGCTGACCCAGGTGGCCGCCGACGCGCTCGGCGTCGCGCTGGGCGGTGTCCGGGTGGAATTCGGCGACACCAGCCTGCCGGCCAGCGGCTCGCCGGTCGGCTCGAACGGCGCGATGATGATCAGCGCCGCCGTGCACAACGCGGGCATCGCGGTGCGCGACCAGCTGATCGCGCTGGCCGTCGCCGACCCCGCCTCCCCGCTGCATGGCGCCGACCCGGCCAAGGTCACCGCGGCCGACGGGCGGCTGGCCCACGGCTCCGGCGATGGCGAAACGTACGCCAGCCTGATGGAGCGGCACCGGATGGCCGACGCCGAGGCCATCGGAAGCTGGAGCCCGCCGCCGCTGGACACCCCCTACGGGCTGCTGACGTTCGGCGCCCAGTTCGCTCGGGTCGCGGTCGACGCCGACCTGGGCATCGTCCGGGTCCGGCAGCTGGCCGGCGCGTTCGCCCCGGGCCGGGTGCTCAACCCGAGGACGGCCCGCAGCCAGCTCATGGGCGGCATGCTCTGGGGCATGAGCCAGGCCCTGCTTGAGGGCAACCATATGGACCCGAGAACGGGCCGCTGGGCCAGCGCCAGCCTGGGCGACTACCTCGTCCCTGTCAACGCCGACGCGCCCGACGTCGACGTCGCACTGATCGAGGTTGACGACCACGTGACCGGGCCGCTCGGGGTCAAGGGCGTTGGCGAGATCGGGCAGGTCGGCTCGGGCGCCGCGATCGCGAACGCGGTCTACCACGCGACCGGGCACCGGGTCCGCGAACTGCCGATCGCCATCGAGCACCTGCTGCCGCACCTGCCGGTGAGCTTGACGGCCGCGGCGGTAGGGTCGCGGCTGGAGGCCCGGTGACTGGTATCGCACCGGACCGTCCGCTGCCGGCTGGCCGTCCGGGCCGCCGAGGTCACAGGTCTTCCCCCGAACGGCCGGTGGTGACTGCCCCGCCCCACCTCCAGCCCTCGCAGCGGGCCGCCACACAGCGGCGGCGGCTGGCCGCCCAGCCCTGGCGCGGGCTCGGCGGTCTGCTGCTGACCGCGGTCGTCTTCTTCGCCCTCGCACTCGGCACCGGCAGCACCGCGACCGGGCTGCTGATCCTCGGGCCGATCTCGACGTTCGCACTGGCTGGAGTGGCGATGGTCGCGCTCTGGTGGAACGACTGGCCCGGTTCCGGGCTCACCGCGCCCTGGACCGGCCTGATCGACACGGTGGTGGTCGCCGCTATCGGGGTCGTGCTGACGATCGCTGGCGAGGCGGTCGTCGAGCGACCCGACATCGGCGCGGTGTTCGAGGCCGCTCCAGGCCCTGCGGCCCCGACGACTTTCCCGGCGACGATGGCGCTGGCCGGGGTTACCTTCGCCGTCATGCTCCAGCTGTCCCTGGTCTGCGAGCGCTGGCCACTGCGCGGGCTCGGGCGGCTCCGGTCTGGGATCGCCGCGCTCATCGTGTCCTGGGCGATCGGGGTAGGTGCCTACTTCCTGTTCGTCAACGTCAGCTACCTGCCCGCCGCCGAGCGCGTCGCCGCGGGGCTGCGTGACCCGGGCGGCCCGGTCACCAGGGCCGACTTCGGGGCCGCGCTCATCGCCATGGGGGTCTGGCAGGCGGTCCTCTACATCGCCCTGCGCGGCTGGCCCGTGAACACCATCACCAGGCGTTCCGGGCGCCTGCTCGTCGGCAACGCCCTCGTCATAGGGCTCGGCGCGGGCACCTACGCGCTGCTGCGCGACGGGGCGGGCCTGTCGCCGGGCACCATCGGCGCCGCCTGCGGGTGCGTCATCGGCGCCGCCCTCCTGGTGGCCATGCTCTTCGAAGGCTGGCCCGCAACGCTGCTGCGCCCTGTGGCCGGCCGGGTTCTCACTCTCGGCCTCACGGCCGTGGTCGCGCTCGTGCTCTACGGTGCCCTTGCCGCCTATGCCGACGGCGCGGGTTGGGTCAGAGCGGCCCCCAGCGACTGGGTGACCGCGGCGTCGCTCAGTTTCGCAGGCGCCGGGATCATCCTGCACGTCGGGATCGGGCGCCGCTGGCCCTTCGCCGCGACAGGAGAGAAGAACCCGTGACCCCTCACCGGCGCTCATTTCCGAGGAGGGCGCCGTGACTCAGTACCGCAGGCATGAACTAGTCCCCCTGTTGCGAAAGGCAGGACTCCCCGAGGCAGCCAACGAGGCCATGGCGGAACTGCCCGACCCCGGTTTGGCCAGCGACCGGCAGCGTCATGGCTGAGAGCGGGAAGCGCGCTGCTCGCGGGCCATGTGCCACAAGTGGTGCAGCACGCGGAGATGATTGCCCATCTCCGCCGACGCTTCCTCAACGGCCCCGGCCCGAAGCTGCGCCAGCATACGTCGCCGCGAACCGGTTATCATCCCGTCCGCGGCCCTTCCGGCTGCAACCATGAGATCGTAAGAAAGCCCCACCCCGCTGATAAGCACCGGGGCCACAACCGGGTCTTTGGTCACGTCCGCTAGCACGTTGAATATCTCGGCGTGCGCCGCCGCCTTCCGGTCCCATCCGGATGTCCCCGGGACACGGACGGCTTGCTCAACGGTGTCCTCCAGCAATTTTAGGTTTATTGCCGTCAGCCGCCTGAAGGCAATCTTGACGGCAATCGCCTGCACTGCTATCAATCCACTGTCCATTACGTCTCCAGCTCAGGTGCATGCGTTTCGATTCGTGGCAGGAATCGCGATGCTGCCGAATCCAAGCCGTTAGCCGAGCAGGCCAGTAGTTGCCCTAGGCGGCCAGAAATCGCTTGGCGGTGGCCTCGAGTCGCCGCGGCGATTCCGTCGCGTACTTGCGGTGCCAGAAACAATTCTTGTACCGGCTGAGGCTCGCTCGGATCCGCCACTGGCCAGTCAGGGTGGCCAGTCATCCACCGCCGCGTTGCCCTCCCGCGTATACCCAAGTTCCGCGGCGATCTCCTCATCTACCGCCGGCGCGGCCTGCGCCCGATGCCAGGCATGGCGGTCGGGATCTACCCGCGGGTCGGTCGCCGCCGCCAGTGCCGCGTGCGCTTGCCGTCTCTCCCGGGCCGGCGCTGACCGGTAGGCCGCCGAGCGGAGGAGTGGGTGCCGGAACCGTACCCGGATCCCGAACTCCGCAAGGCCGGCGTCGGCCGCGGGCCCCGCTGCCCCGGCGCCGACGCCGAGCCGTCCGGCTGCCCGCCACACCAGGGCCGCGTCACCGACCGGATCGGCGGCAGCGAGCACGAGCAGGCGCCGGGTCTGGGAGGGGAGAGCGCGAACGCGTCGCCGGAAGCTCTCCTCGACGCTGCCGGGCAGCCGAAGCACGCCGGGCAGCCCGAAGCCGCCCGCGAGTTCCGCCGCTGTCAAGGCTCGTGGCAGTTCAAGCAGCGCCAGCGGGTTGCCGTGCGTCTCGGCCACGATCTGGTCACGGACCTGCGCGTCGATCGGCACGGTCAGTGCCGCGTCGAACAGCGCCCGCGCATCGGCCTCCCGCAACCCCCCGACATCAAGCCCTGGCAAGCCGGTTAGATCATCGTCCAGGACACGCGTGCCGAATACGAGACCGACCGATTCGGTCCCCAGGCGGCGGGCGGCGAACGTCAGCACCTGAGCAGAGGCGCGATCGGCCCACTGGAGGTCAT
>Ga0335075_10013595_pt1 | contig 12253 bp, 4 predicted proteins | sample Lox_Sample_24_FD_206723 | JGI IMG/M metagenome (GOLD analysis project Ga0335075, IMG submission 206723) | Soil microbial communities from Loxahatchee National Wildlife Refuge, Florida, United States - Lox_Sample_2.4 | ecosystem: Environmental > Terrestrial > Soil > Wetlands | place: USA: Florida... | reverse complement strand
GTCGGCCTCGGCGGTCCGGGTAGCGCGCTCGTCCGCCGACGCCGCGAGGGCCGCGTACGCGCGCTGCTCGCCGGCCGCCCGCAGGTAGACCCCCTTGGCCGCCGCGCGCAGGCGATGCCGGGTGGCGCGCACGGACTGAGGGGTCTCGTCCAGCGCCGCGATGATCTCGTCGCCGTATTCCGCGAGGATCGCCGCGCCGAGCGACAGCTGGCCGCCGGGATCCGCCGGCATCGTGAACGGGCCGTACAGGCCGATGAAGTTGGACGCTGACCGTCGCCAGTTCCAGGCCCGCCACCGTCGCAGGTGCTGCTCGGCCAGGTTCGGGTCGTAGCCGAATCGCCAGCCGGACCGCTCGCACGTCCGCCTGATCGCGCGTTTGGGGAAGAACCAGGACACCGTGATCGTGCGGCCGGTGCCGAGTTGGGTCAGACGGCGACCGATAGACCGCCCGCGATCGGAGAAGCCGGGGAGGAAGAGCAGGAGGCCGCCCTCCGGCCGGGGCAGCGTGACGCGTGCTCCGTCGCGCCAGGCCTCGAACGTGATGGCGTCGCTGGCCACCGTCAGATGGTCGCGGTTCTTCAGAATGTCGGGAACCACCACGGCCGCGGACAGCAAGACGGCGAAGGCGATGAAGCCGCCTCCCAGCGCGAGATGGCCCACCCACGGCGCGGATATCGCCGGGGTAAGAGCGGCCACTCCGACGCCCAGGCCCGCCGCGACCGGGACGATCGCCGCCCATATCTTGACGAAATATATCTTCGTAAATACCTGCGTGCCCGGATTCTTCCGTTTGACCAAGCTCGCCACGATGTGATGCTATCTCGCGCGCCTACGCTGATGACTTGACGGGCGCCCCCTGTCGCTAGCTCAGGATCTCGATATACCCGTCGGTTCCGTTCACCCGGATCCGCTGCCGGTCCCGGATGAGCCGGGTGGCACGGTCCACTCCCACGACGGCCGGCAGGCCGTACTCCCGGGCGATCACCGCGCCGTGGGTCATCAGGCCTCCCACCTCAGTCACCAGGCCCTTGATGGCGACGAAGGCCGGCGTCCAGCTGGGGTCGGTGTAGGCGGTGACGAGGATGTCGCCCGCCTCGAGATCGGCCTCGGCCGGGTCGAGGATGACGCGGGCCCGTCCCTCGACCGTCCCGGCGGAAACGGGCAGGCCGCTCAGCGCGCCGGCCGGGAGATCGTCGCGCCGGTACGTCCCGACGACTGCCTCGCCCTCGGAGGTGAGCACCCGCGGCGGCGTGAGCGCTTGATACGAGCGGAACGCGTCCTTCCGTGCGGCGATGAGCCGATCATCCACCCGGTTGGCGCGCACGACATCGTGAAATTCCTGCAGCGTCAGGTAGAAGACGTCCTCCCGGTCACGAAGCACGTCGGCGTGCACGAGCCGATCGGCCTCAGCCAGCAACGCCTGCTTGTAGACGAAGTAGCGGCTGATCATGCCGTACTTGGGATACTCGCGGTACCCGATGAAGGTCCGGATGCGGTCGATCATCCGCTTGGCGTCCTCGGCCTTCCGCTCTCCGTCCGGCAACTCCCGCAAGCGGGTCAGCACCTCCTGCTCTTTTTCCCGGGCATTCCGCAGGCCCTGCTCAAGGCGCTGCGAGGCAGCCCCCGGCTCGAAATTCCTGACGTTGCCCAGAATCAGCGGCAGCAGCGTGCTGGGGCGTTCGCTCCACCGTGGCCGGGTGATGTCGATCTCGCCGACGCAGCGCATGCCGTACTTGTCGAGGTAGGCCGCGATGGCGTCGCGGGCCTCGCGGCCACCCGCCAGCGCGGGCAGCTGGTCGAGAAAATTCTCGTCCGAGACCTGCTCAAGGAAGGCCACCACGTTGGGATGCGGCCGGATCACGTCCGCGACGTCAAGCAGCGCCAGCCCCATCTCCGACGTGACGTTGTTGGGGACGGACTGCGTGAGCGTGTCGACCGCGTTCTTCTCGCCCAGCCACGCCTCCAACTGCTCGCCGAGCTGCCAGCTGGCCTCCATCGCCGACATGAACACCTGGTAGCTGCGCCGATCGAACAGGATCCGCCTCAGCTCGAGGAAGTCGGCCAGGATGAAGTCGAGCAGCGCCGAGCCGGACTTCGTCGCGATATCCCGCTTCAATGCGGCGATCGACGCCTGGCTGTGCTCGATAAGCTCGGTGACGATCGCCGGATCGGTCTCGATCGGGGCGGCCGCGCCGTCAGCCGGCGGCGCGGCCGGGTCCTCGTCCGGGCGGGTGACGATGAAGTCGCCGCGGTCGAGGACGGTCTGCAGCGCGTCCCTCATCAGCGGATCGTGTCTCCCCATGACCTGCAGCAGGCCGGCCCGGCCGGTGGGCGAGCCCAGCGCCTGGGTGACGTCAACGAACAGCCTCCCGGCGACCTCGGCCATGGGCCGCGGCGTCGTCAGCTGCCAGACCGACAGGCCCAGCGGCCTCATCGCGTCGGTCATCATCTGCTGGTGGCCGACGGATAGGTAGACGTGGTTGGCCTGATCGCTGGTCGCGGGGATCGGGAACAGGGTGGTGATCGGGCGGCTCTGGACGATCTGGAACTCGCCGTCGACCAGGCACCATTCGATGTCCTGGGGGCGGCGGAAGTGCGCTTCGATCCGCCGGCCGAGCTGAGCCAGCCGAACGATCTGCGCGTCGGTCAGCGCCTGCTCCCGCTGACTGTCCGTCTCGATCTCCCGCTGCTCGGTCCCGCCTCCGGGCCGCGCGTGGATCGCGAGTCGTTTGGCGCCGACGGCCGTGGCGATGACGTCACCGCCGCGCACCTTGTAGACGTCCGCGTTCACCAGGCCCGCTACCAGGGCCTCGCCGAGGCCGAAGCTCGCCTCAATGGAGACGACCCGCCGGTTGGAGGTGACCGGGTCGGCCGTGAACATGACCCCGGCCGCCTGCGGGAAGACCATCTGCTGGACGACCACGGCCATCTGGACCTTCCGCTGGTCGAAGCCGCTCCGCAGCCGGTAGGTCACCGCCCGCTCGGTGAACAAGGAAGCCCAGCAGCGGCTGACGTGGGCCAGGATCTCGGCCGATCCGACGACGTTCAGGTAGCTGTCCTGCTGCCCGGCGAAGGAGGCGGTCGGCAGGTCCTCCGCCGTCGCGCTGGACCGGACGGCGTAGGCCGCGTGCCCGCCGAGCCGGGTGACCGAGCGGGTGATCGCCGACGCCAGATCGTCGGGGATGACGATCCCCTCGATGGCCCGGCGGATCTGCGCGCTGAGCCCGGAGATCGCCCGCCGGTCGTCGGGATCCAGGCGCGACAGCCGGTCGAGGTGGTCATCGATCAACGGCGCCGCCGCGGTCATGATCAGCCCGAACGCGTCCGTCGTCACGCAGAAGCCAGCCGGAACGCGAACGCCCTCGATCCGGGAGAGCTCGCCCAGGTTCGCGCCCTTGCCCCCGACAAGCGGGCTCTGCGTCTGGTCGATCTCGTCGAGGCCAAGCACGTACCGGTCGGTCACCGCAATACCTCCAAAAACCAAACCCAGTTGTCCGAACGGACCGGAGCGACTGTCATCGGCGAAGCTGAATCGCCTCGCCGTGGGCGGACCGCAGACCACAGCGTAAACGCACGGTTATCGGGCCTGGTTCCCTCCCGGGTCATCGGCCAGCGCGTCGTGGAGTTGGCCGCGCGCGTTGATGTCGAGCTTGGCGAAGATCTTGCCGAGGTGGTACTGGACGGTGCGCGCGCTGATGAACAGGCGGGCGCCGATCTCCGGGTTCGAGAGCCCGTCTCGCGCCATCCGGGCGATCTGGGCCTCCTGCGCGGTCAGCTGGCGTTCGCCGGGCACCTGGGCGCGCTTGCCCGCGGTCTCCCCGCTGGCCTGGAGTTCACGCCGGGCCCGCTCGGCGAACGCGTCCATGCCCATCGCCTCCAGCATCCCGTGCGCGGTCCGCAGCTGGTCGCGCGCCTGCGTCCGGCGCCGCTCGCCCCGCAGCCACTCCCCGTAGAGCAGATGCGCACGGGCGAGGTCGGGCCGCAGCCGGGTCCGGCCCAGGCGGGTGATCGCCTCCCGGTACAGCCGCTCGGCGGCATCGCCCTCGCTCAGCAGCGCCCGGCAGCGCGCCTCGACCCCCAGCGCCCAGTCGGTGCCGGCGGCGGCCGTGATCTCGGTCAGGCGGCCGAGCGCCCCCGCCGCCGCGTCGCTCATCCCGTTCCGCACGGCCGCCTCGACCAGCTCGGCCAGCGCCCAGTTGGAGACGCCGAGGTCGGCCGCGCCGTCGCCGTAGCCGCTGGCTCGCTGGCTGGCGGTGACGGCCTGCGCGTAGTGGCCGAGCCCGTTGCCGAGCAGGGCTTGCGTCCAGCCGATGACGGCGATCCCGACCCCCTCGCCGCGCAGCACCGCATCCTTGGCCGCCCTGTCAGCCAGCTCGGTAGCGCGCGCCTCGTCGCCTCCCAACGCGAGATGGAACAACTCGCTGTACGGCGTGACCTTGGTGCCCGTCGCCTCTTCGACCGCCTCAAGCTCCCCGATCAGCGACGCCGCGGCGCTGCGCTGGCCGCAGAACAGCAGCAGATGAGCGCGCATGGTGAGGGCGAGCGGGAGCTCGCTGAGCGACCCGGCGCCGCGGGCGACCCGGACGAACCGGTCGGACAGGGCCTCCCACCGTTCGTCGTCCCACCCGTGCAGGGCGACGGCGCAGGCCAGCCACAGTGACCGGAGCTCCTCATCGGCCGACATGCCGCGGCCGAAGTCCGCCAGCGCTTGTCCCGCGAGGGCCAGCCCCTGCGAGTCCCCGTCGGTGAAGAGCGCGGCCAGCCCGCCGATGAGCAGGCCGAGCGCGTGCTGATCGGGTGACGACCGCGGCGCCGCGCGAGCGGCGCGCCCGATCTCAACCGGGCCGCCGCCCGGAGCGGCCAGTCGCCCGGCGAACAGCGCGGCCGACATCGCCTCCAGGTAGGCGGCCTGGGCGAGGCCGACGTCGATCGGCTCTAGCCGTCTCGCCGCCGCCAGCAACAGCGGCGGCGCCTCGCTGCCACGGTTCGTCACGAACGCGAGGCGTGCCCGCAGCAGGTCACCCTTAGCCTGCTGGAGCTCGCTGAGCGGGCCGGCCTCGGCGGCCGCCAGCAGGACCCGCGCTTCGTCGAAGGCGCCGGCGTGAACCTTGGCCTGCGCGGCCGCGAGCGACCTGCCCGCCCGCCGTCTCTGGTCGAGGGTCAGCGTCGCCGCCCGTTCGAGGAAGGCGGCCGCCGCCGCCAGGCCGCCGCGCGCGCGGGCCCGATCGGCCGACTGCTCCAGCTCGGCCGCCACCTGCTCATCCGGCCCGGACGCGGCCTGCGCCCGGTGCCAGGCCCGCCGGTCCGGGTCGACGGCGCGATCGGTGGCCTCCGCCAGCGCCAGATGCGCCCGTCGTCGGTCGTCGGCCGACGCGGACCGGTAGGCGGCCGACCGCACCAGCGGATGCCGGAACCGCAGTCGCGGGCCGAACTCGGCCAGGTCGGCGTCCGCCGCCGGCTCCGCCGCCTCGGCGCCGATACCAAGTCGCCCGGCCGCCCGCCAGACCAGGGCCAAGTCGCCGGAGGAATCCGCCGCCGCGAGCACCAGCAGCCGTTGCGTTTCCACCGGCAGCGCGCTGATCTGCCGCCGGAAGCTGTCTTCGATCCGGCCCGGCAGCGCGGACGCGGGAACCAGGCCGTACCCGCCCGCCAGTTCGGCCGCCGTCAGCCCTCGCGGCAGCTCGAGCAGCGCCAGCGGGTTCCCGCGCGCCTCGGCGATGAACCGGTCCCTGACCCGTTCGTCGAACGGACCGGTCAGGACCGAGTCGAGCAGCGCCCGCGCATCGGCGTCCTTCAGCCCGTCGAGCGTCATCTGCCGCAGTCCGGACACCTCGTCGCCGGGGACCCGGGCGGCGAACACGAGCCCCACGGCGTCGGCCGCGAGCCGCCGCCCCACGAACCCGAGGGCCTGGGCCGAGGCCCGGTCCAGCCACTGCGCGTCGTCGACGATGGCGATGAGCGGCCGGTCCTCGGCCGCCGCCGACAGCAGGCTCAGCGCGGCCAGCCCGACTAGGAACCGGTCCGGCGGCGGGCCCGCGCTCAGCCCGAACGCGGTCAGCAGCGCGTCCCGCTGGGGACCGGGCACGTCGTCCAGCCGGTCAAGCAGCGGCCTGCACAGCTGGTGCAGCCCGGCGAACGCCAGCTCCATCTCCGACTGAACCCCGACGGCGCGCACCACCCGCAATCCCATCGCCCGCTCCTTCAGGTACCGGAGCAGCGCGGTCTTGCCCACCCCGGCCTCGCCGTGCATCGCCAGCACCTGGCTGTGCCCGGCCCGCACCGCGCTGAGCAGCTCGTCGATGATGAGACGCTCGTCAATCCGGTCCATCAGGGGCGCGTGCCGTTCCCCGGCCATCGACCCGCCTCCTCAAGAGCCCGTCCCCACGGGCAAAGCCGCTGCGATGCAGGATAACGGAACGAGTTCTAGTCATCACACTGCGGCAGGTGCTCAACGGGTCGCGGACCGGGTCGGAGGCGGCCTGATGGTCAACGGGCGGCGGCAGGCAGCCGGTCGGCCAGGATTGACCAGGTCGCGGCGAGCGCTTCGTCGATGGTCTGACGGCGGCCGACGGCCACTTCCGCGGCGTAGTCGTCGCTGGCCAGCAGGGCCGTGGCCCGCACCATGGTGCGGTGCTCCGCCTGGATGACCCACGGCCACGGCCGGAGCCCGAAACGGTCGCGTACCGCGCCCGCGGTTCCCATCAGCCGGGCCGCGAGGCGCGGGTTGCCGCACGCCAGGCCCAGCGCGCTGAGCGCGCCCAGGCAGCGGGTCAGGCCCTCGAAGTGATCAAGGTTCTGGTAGTGCCGCACCGCGGCCGCCAGTTCCGGTGCCGCCGCCTCGGCGGCGCCGGCGGCGATGTCGTCGATCGCAAGCGTGTGGTGTGCTTCAGCGCGGAGGTTCTCGTCCCCGATCGAACGGGCGATCGTCAGCGCCTCCTCATGCAGCGCGCGCGCCTGACCGTGATCGCCGTCAAGGCACAGCAGGGCGCCGTAGTGCGATTGGACGTAGCCGAGGGCGAGCGGGTCGTCGGCAGCCCGCGCCACCGACAGCGCCTCGGCGAAGTCGGCGCGGGCCCGCTCGTGGGCCGAGTACACCCGGGCGACGCCGCGCACCATGAGCAGCAGCGCGATGCGTGCCGGGCGCTCGACCGGGCGGGCGCCCGGCAGCACCTCATCGATGAGTTCGACGGTCGAGGTGAACTCGCCCTGGTTCGTCCCCCCGGTGGCCAGCAGCCAGGCGCGCGCCATCCGGCCGCTGCCGCCGCGCGGCTCCTGGGCGAGCAGCGGGGCGATCTGCCGCCACAGCGGGGCGGACTGTCGCAGGTACCCGCGGACCATCAGCCACACCCACGCGTCCCCGACGCCCCGCAACAGCTCGTCCGATGACCGCCCGTCGCGGGCGATCCAGCTCAGCACCGCCCGCAGGTTCGGCTGCTCGCTGTCAAGCTTGCGCATGTCCCGGTCCTGCGAGCCATGCCGGCGGCCGGCCGCTTCCAGGATGCCGAGCAGATACCGCTCTAGCTGGCCGAGCGTCTCGTCGGCGTCATCGAGCTGCGCCGCCGCGAACCGGCGGATGGAGTCGAGCAGCCGGAACGCCCGTTGCCCGTCCGGGCGCTCGGCCGGGCTGACCATGCTGTGGTCGAGCAGCGTGGACAGGACCTCGACCGGGTCGTCGGCGTCCGTGCCGCCGAGCGCCTCAGCGCCGTCAGCGGTGAACGGGCCGGCCAGCGTCGACAGCCGCGCGAGCATGACCCGCGCCCGCGCGGGCAGCAGGTCGTAACTCCACTGGATGGTCGCGCTGAGCGTCTGCTGCCGGTCGGGCAGGTCGGCCAGCGCCCCCGGGCGTTCCAGCTGCTGGGAGAGCCGGCTCAGCATCTGTTCCGGCGTCAGCAGCCGCATCCACGCGGCCGCGAGCTCGAGCGCCAGCGGAAGGCCGTCCATCCGGCGGCACAGCTCGGCCACCGCCTCGGCGTTCCCGGCGTCGAGCCTGAAGCCGGGCTGGACCGCGCGCACCCGGTCGGCGAACAGCCGCACGGCCGGGTTGCCCGCCAGCGCCGCCAGCGTGGTCGATCCTGGCGGCGGAACGCCAAGCGGCTCCACCCGCCATTCCTGCTCGCCGCGCACCCGCAGCGATACCCGGCTCGTCACCAGGACGCGCAGCCCCGGCGCACGCTGGAGCAGGTCCGCGACCAGCGGCGCGGCCTCGAGCACCTGCTCGAAGTTGTCAAGCGCGATCAGCATGCTCCGGCTCGCCAGGCCTCGTTCCAGGGTCTCAAGCGGCCGCTCGTTGCCCTGTCCGACCAGGTCGAGGGCCGAGGCGATGGCGTCGGGCACGAGGGCAGGGTCGGTCACCGCGGATAGGTCGACCAGCGCGGCGCCGTCCGGCCATTCGCGCCGGGTGCGTTCGGCCACGGCCAGCGCCAGCCTGGTCTTGCCGACCCCGCCCGGGCCGGTGAGCACGATGAGGCGGCGGTGAGCCGCGGTCAGCATCCTGGCCACCTCGTCGACGTCGGCGTCGCGGCCGATCATGGCCGTAACCGGTTCCGGGATGGCCGACGGGAGGCCGTCGCCGGCCGGGGCGCTGAACCGCTCGGCGAGGATTGTCGCCAGGTCGCCGGCGATGAGCTCGCCCAATTCCCCGGCCTCGGTGAACGTCGTATACGAAGCGGCGCCCTCGGCCCTGATGCCGTCGAGCATCCGCTCGAGGCCGGGCTCGAGGTCAGGCGCCGGGACCTTGACGTACAGCAGTCGCGGCATCGCCGAGGCCAGCCGCAGCTCGTCCTCAAGCCCCGAGATCGACATGCCGGGCCCGACCCAGCCGTACCGCTGCCAGTAGATCCCGATGAAGATGTCGGACTGGCCCAGGTAGGCCCGGTACACCGCCTGCGGCGGGTGGACTCGTGCCCCCGCCTCGAACATCACCGGCGCGAGCCGCAGCTGCTCGATCGCCGTCCGCGCGGCTGACCGCTCGGCCGCCAACTCCCTCAGCGTGGACGAAACGAACACCCGTAGCCGCTGGTCAGGAGTCCTGATCGCAGTTGAACGCGGGCCGCCGCCGAGTATCTCCATGCCCCGTTCCTTTCACCGCCCGCATCAACGTTAAGTGAGTATTCCGATGCTGTCCGTAGTCGACCCTCCTTATTGTGTAGTACATGGCGAAGTTGACGGGGCGTCGGGCCGAGTGCGACATTCTGCGTCAATTCGTCGTCGCCATTCGCGGGGGCGCGAGCCGTGCCCTCGTGGTCCATGGCGAGGCCGGGGCTGGCAAGACGGCTTTGCTCCAGTACGCGGCCGATCACGCCGAGGGGTGCCGGGTGGTCCGCGCGCTCGGCGTCCAAACGGAGATGGAGCTGCCGTTCGCCACGTTGCACCAGCTGTGCGCACCGCTGCTGCCCTCCCTTGACCGGCTTCCCGAGCCGCAGCGTCAAGCGCTGCTGACCGTTTTCGGCCTGCACGTGGGGCCGCCGCCGGACCGCTTCCTCACCGGCCTGGCGGTGCTGAGCCTGCTATCGGAGGCGGCGGCCGCGGATCCGCTGCTGTGCCTGGTCGACGACGTGCAGTGGGCCGACCGGGCCTCCGCGCGGCTGCTCGCGTTCGTTGGCCGCCGTCTGGGAACCGAGTCGGTGGGACTGGTCTTCGGCACCCGGGCGCTCAGCGATGACCTGGCCGGTTTCGAGCAGCTCGCCGTCGGGGGACTGCACGAGGCGGCTGCCCGGGCCTTGCTTGAGACGGCCCTGACGGTGCCGATCGACGCGCAGGTTCGGGACCAGATCGTGGCCGAGACCCGAGGCAATCCGCTGGCACTGCTCGAGCTGCCGCGATCGCTTACCGCAGCGGAACTCGCGGGCGGCTTCGGGCTGCCCGGCGTGCTCCGGCTTCCCGGCAGCGTCGAGGAAAGCTTTCAGCAGCGGGTGTCCGTTCTGCCGGCTGAGACCAGGCGCCTGCTGGTGCTCGCGGCCGCCGATCCGATCGGTGACGCGGCCCTCGTCTGGCGGGCAGCGGACCGGCTCGGCATCGGCCCGGGGGCGGCCGAGCCCGCGGCCCAGGCTGGCCTGGCCGAGCTCGGGATCCGCATCCGGTTCTGCCACCCGCTGGTCCGCTCGGTGGCTTACCGGTCGGCGTCCGCCCAGGCCAGACGGCAGGCGCACGCGGCCCTGGCGGCGGCCATCGATCCAGCGCTGGACCCCGACCGTCATGCCTGGCACCGGGCGCGGTCGGTTTCCGCACCCGATGAAGAGGTGGCGATGGAGCTGGAACGCTCAGCCGGCCGGGCGCGGGCACGCGGCGGCCTGTCGGCGGCGGCCGCGTTCCTCGAACGGGCGACCGTGCTCACCCCGGATCCGGCCCGGCGCGCCCGCCGGGCGCTCGACGCCGCCGAGGCCAAGATGCTCGCGGGAGCCTTCGACGCCGCACTGGATCTGCTGGCCATAGCCGAAGGCGAACCGGACGGCGAGCTCCAGCGGACCGGCCCGGACCTGGTACGAGCCCAGATCGCGTTTGCCAAGAGCCGCGGTACCGACGCCGCGCCGGTGCTGCTTGACGTGGCCGGCCGGCTCGAGCGCATCGACCCGGGCCTTGCCCGCGAAACCTACCTCGACGCGATGAAGGCCGCGATGTTCGCGGGCCGCCTGGCCGGGCCCGGTGGCGGCCTGCGGGACGTGGCGCGGGTGGTCGGCGCGGCCGGGCGGCCGCCGGCATCCCTCCGGGCGCCCGATCTCCTGCTGGCCGGGCTGGCGGCGAACTTCAACCAGGGGTACCCGGCCGCCGTGCCGTTCCTGCGGCGGGGGCTGGCCGCCTGGGCCGACTGGGCCGGCGGCGTGCCGGAGAAGGAGGAGATGCGCGGCCTGTGGATGGCGGGCATCGCCGCCCAGCACATCTGGGACGACGACGGCTATCAGCGCACGGCGGACCGGTACGTGCGGCTCGCCCGGGAGACCGGTTCGCTCAGCGAGCTTCCGCTCGCCCTGCTGCACCGAGCTCACGTGCACCTGTTCTCCGGCGAGCTGACCGCCGCCGGGTCGCTGTTCGGGGAGCTGCAGGCGGTCGCGGACGCGACCGGCGCCCACTTCACGCCCTACATCACCTGGGTCCTCGCCGCCTGGCGGGGTGAGGAAACCACCGTAGCGACGATGATCGACGCCACCATCACCGATGCGATCGAGCACGGCCAGGGGCTTTCCGTGGCCGTCGCCAGCTGGGCGGAGGCACTGCTGTACAACGGCCTGGGCAAGTACGAGCAGGCGCTGGTGGCGGCTCGCCGGGCCAGCAGCCACGACGGGGAGCTCACGCCGAAGGAGTGGGCCCTGGTCGAGCTGGTCGAAGCGGCCGTGCGGAGCAAGCTGACCGCGCCCGCCGCGAGCGCGCTCTGCTGGCTGTCCGGGCAGGCCGAGGCGAGCGGCACCGAGTGGGCGCTCGGCATCGTCGCGCGCTGCCGGGCGCTGCTGAGCGAGGGCGAGGCAGCCGAGGACCTCTACCGCCGGGCGCTCCTTCACCTCGCGCGCACTCGGATGCGTCCCGACCTGGCCCGGGCTCATCTGCTTTACGGGGAGTGGCTGCGCCGGGAGCGCCGCCGCGCCGAGGCCCGCGATCAGCTCCGCACCGCGCACGAGCTGCTGGACGCGATGGGCTTGGCGGCGTTCGCCGAGCGCGCCCGGCGCGAGCTGCAGGCCACCGGGGAGACGGCCCGCAAGCGAGCCGGCCCGCCGACCGACCGGCAGCTCACCGCCCAGGAACGCCAGATCGCGCAGCTGGCGCGGGACGGAATGTCCAATCCGGAGATCGGCGCGCGCCTGTTCATCAGCCCGCGCACCGTCGGGTACCACCTGGGAAACGTCTTCCTCAAGCTCGGCATCAGCTCGCGCAACCAACTGGCCAGTCACGGTCGCTGACTGTCGGGTTGACAGATCCGAGCGTGGGCCCCTCCGTTCGACAATCACGAACACGTGACCGCCGAACCCGGAAGGGAACCCATGATGTCTCAGATGCGCGTAGCCCTGATGAACGCCCCGGAACAGCCCCTGGCGCTGGCCGAGCGCCCGGTGCCCGCGCCCGGCCCGGGAGAGATCCTGGTCCAGGTCATCGCCTGCGGCATGTGCTTCACCGAGGTGAACGAGCTGCACGGCGACTACCCGTTCGCGCGGTTCCCGGTCATACCTGGCCATGAGATCACCGGAACGGTGGCCGCGCTCGGGTCCGGCGTGGACTGGCCGGCCGTCGGCACCCGGGTGGGCGCGCAGTTCCTGCACCATTCTGA
>Ga0335075_10013594_pt1 | contig 12253 bp, 11 predicted proteins | sample Lox_Sample_24_FD_206723 | JGI IMG/M metagenome (GOLD analysis project Ga0335075, IMG submission 206723) | Soil microbial communities from Loxahatchee National Wildlife Refuge, Florida, United States - Lox_Sample_2.4 | ecosystem: Environmental > Terrestrial > Soil > Wetlands | place: USA... | reverse complement strand
CGGCTAGTTCATCGGCGAGCTGACCGGACACGGGCCGGACTGCCGCCTGCGCGCTCTGGACTGCGAGGGCGAGGGATACCAGGCGCTGCTGGGCGCCGTCATGCAGGTCCCGTTCGATCTGCCGGCGGGCCTCGTCCGCTGCGTTCAGCACGCGCGCACGCGACGCCGTCAGCGCGGCCAGACTCTCCGCATTGGAGAGCGCCGCCCCCACCAAGTCCGCGAGCGAGTCCTCGCACCTTTTGAGGCATGCCCGCGGTGCCCATCGTGCGGTTGAGCCGGTGACCAGCACCCCCCAGGTGCGCCCGCCGACCCTGATCGGATGTACTGCCGCCGACCGGACGCCATGGACGCGGGCATCGTGCGCCAAAGGGCCGCACGAGCCGGCAACGTCCTCTATCGGGGCCCAGCGATCGGCCCGGGAGACTGCTCGTGTGAGGTGAAGGATTAGCGGCAAGCGGCCTCCAGCACCGAAAGGCCCTGGCATTCGCCGCCAGGCTGCGATGCCAACGAGGTTGCCAGACTGATACCGCCCTAGACGGACATAATCGGCACCCGTCAGCCGCCCCGCCTCCTCGGCGGCCGCCGCGAACAGTTCCTGTTCCGGCGCCGCATTCGCGACGAGAGTCGCCACCTGCCGGAACGCGGCCTGCTCGGCGGCAAGATGAGCGGCCTTCGCGGTCTGCCTTGCGACCGCAACCCAGGCGACCGCGAAGCCGGCCAGCGCGAGAACGCCGGGCAGCAGGCCAGCGCTCAGCCTCGTCATCTTCATGAAGGCGGGCGCGAAAAACAGAGCGTGCCCCAGCATGGTCAGAAGCAGTGCGGTGAGAGCTGGCCGCATGCCGCCGACGACCGCAAGCGTCACGACCAGCACAAGGGCAGACAACTGCAATCCGTCCCGGAACAGGGCCGACTGGAACGGCAGCGCCGCGAGCGTCAGCGACACGGGCCCGCCCACAGCCACCACCCACACTGCCGCCCGCACTGCAGCGAAACGCCTGAGCGTCGGACTGATTAGGGTACTCACCACATCAAACCTATCAGAATCTGATCACTAGGCGCGACGGTCCGAACTCGGAGCGTATCCGGCATGAGGCGGCATGAAACGGGCGCCTCGCGGTCTGGCCCGTCACACGTATCTGTCAAGTGCAGGCCGCCGACCCCTAGGGTTGATCGCGAGAAAGCGCCGCCTGCAGTTTCAGCGCTGGTCAAGGAGCCGTCCTCCTTGTGAGCCCGGTTCTTGAGACTGTCTAATTGCCCTCAGGAACCTTCTCGAAGTACCAGGCTGGCTCAACGCGGCCAGCATCGCCACCACCGATGGACGCGAACAGCGGATCACTGCGGGTCCAGCGGACGACCAAGCGCGGCCGACCAGAACCGGGCAACTTTAAGTACGTCGCAGTCGAACGCGATGTTCCCAACCCGCGGTGCCACTACAGCGGCCGCCTCTTGCGATAATCCAGGCCACGTCGGCCTCTCGTCGGGTCGTTGTGAATGGCTGCAGTGTCTCGTCCGTGCGCAAACGCGCGTCCCGCAATCGCAAGCGCCGAGCAGCGCCGACCGATCTGACGCTCCTATCAACGCACTGTCATGCCGTGCTCAGTGACCACAGCCCGCACCGGATGCCACGGTGGCCTGTCAGAGCTTGTCCCTGTGGACGAGGTGGACGCAGCAACTGTTCTCTCGCACACCTAGCGGGAGATGCCGCCGGATCAGGTACTGGCGCTCTGGCGTCGCTCGCGCCGCCGGCAATGCCGCGGACGCGCGCGGAACGGCGAATACGAGCAGTAAATATGACCGGCTTGCGGCCCGTCCGCTGGCGCCCTGATCATCTGTATGTGAACGAGACGCCTGCCACGGCGAGGCTAAGACGTGCCGTCCGGGCGGTCATCCTGGCCGATGGTGACCGTGTCCTGCTGTGCCGCTTCAGCTTCCCGCATCCAGCTGTACCGACGGGCGCAACGGTCGTATGGGCGGCCCCCGGCGGCGGCATAGAGCCCGGCGAACTGCCGCTGGCGGCACTGCGCCGGGAGCTGCACGAGGAGACGGGTCTTGTCATTGACGCCGACCCGCCTCACGTCTGGCACCAGGAGGCTGCCGCTCCCGGCCATGCAGACGGCTACGACGGGATAGTCAACGACTACTTCCTCATCCGCCCCACGCGCTTTGATCCCCGCGGCGCGCTGTCCGATGACGAACTCGCCGCCGAGCACATCAGCGGGATGCGATGGTGGCGGCACCGGGACATCGCCGAATACGGCGGAACCGACCTGTTCTCACCCCGTGACATCGCCACACCGCTAGCGGCGCTGATCGCCGGTGACATCCCGGACACGCCAGTGATGCTCGGCCTGTGATCTCCCCAGGCACTTATAGGTCCGCTGTACCGCCAGACGCAGCAAAGACACGAGGCCGCCGGACAATCAGGCGAATCTCCGCGCACGGCGTACAGGTCCGACGGGCATCGGGAGGCGGGCAGGACAGCTGGCGGCACCCGACCCGCTCAGGGAGCCAGTGCCCGCAGATAACACCTCAGGGTTCCAAGGGTTGATGGACCGCACCCGGCGATGCGACCGCGACCTCATCGCCGTGGCCATCGCTTGGTTAACTCCCGCGGCGGCCATGACCGCAACTCGGGACAGATTATCGTGCAGCAGCACCTGCTCTACCGCCGTAGTGCCTGCATAACTATCCGCGCTTGGCGCGGAAAGAAGATCCGCACCACCGTGCTGGGCAAGGACGGGCAGCGGGCCGGCGATTTGCTGCGCCGGGACTTCACCGCGCCCGCCGAACCGGCGCTGGGTAGCCGACTTCACCTATGTGGCCACTTGGTCCGGGATCGTGTACGTCGCGTTCGTCGTGGACATCTACTCGCGCGCCATCGTCGGCTGGGCCGCGGCCACGCACAAGCGGGCCAAGCTGGTCCTGGACGCACTGCAGATGGCGCTGTGGCGGCGCGACCGCGACGGCCACCCGCCCGGCCTCGGGCTCATCCACCACTCCGACGCCGGGTCGCAGGGAAATGGTGCCAGATGACGAGCGAATACCTGGCCACACTGACCCCCGGCACGTTGCGCTAGCCCAGCGCCTGTTGCGCCTCCGAGGAGACGGTTCCGGCCGTCACTCGCCTTGGAGGCAGTCATCATGCACACCGATGGTCCTGCAGGCTTTGGGCCCGTACAGGCCGTCCGCTCGCTCCTACCCGCCGCCCTGCTCGCCCGACTGCTCGGCATCCACATAAAGGTCGCCGTCGCCTGGCAACACGCCTCCGCCGGCGACTGGACCGCATACGCCGCCGATTACAGTCGCAGACAGCGCCACACAACCAAGACTCTCGACCGCGTTGGCCACGGTCGAAGCTGAACCCATTCCGAGAGTTCCAATATCTGACTCCACCAGAGCGAGCCAGGGCCTCCCTCGACCGGCACGCCACCTACATCGTCGTCGCCTATGTTGCGGAGCCGCCCGGTAACGCCAGGTCCGCCACGCCGCTATCCACGCGCAGGCGTACTTCGCGGCACCAGGTGTATGAGAGGCAGGCGTGATGACCGGTTATCACACCCCGTGGGTGCTGCCCGACGCTGACCCCGAGGACCCTGAGCGGATCGCCATCCGGGAATCCCTGGCCTTCGGCAAAGCCGTCTATGACCGCCGCACCGCCCTGGGCCTGACCCCCGCCGAAGTCGCATTTCGGGCAGGCATGACCACCGACCGGATCGAATGCATCGAAGAAGGCGGCACCGAGCCCACCATCACTCTGCTGCGCCGCCTGGCCGCCGCCCTCGACGCCGACGTGCGCATCACCGCTGGCGACGACCTCGGCTCGGTCGGCTTCGAAGCCCACGCGGCCTGACGGCCCCCGCCCGGCGCCACCAAGGCGGCCCCGATGCCTGACAATAACCCACCGTTAACGGACGGAGAGTCGCACGAACCGCCGTTCTGGGGTGGCGCTTCAGTTGCCGGCGCCGCGGCGTGAGCCGTGCCCGAACCGGACGATCTGCGCGCGGCGCAGTCGGCGGTCTCGCCTTCACGTCGGGTTAGCCAGGGCTGGCGTCCGGTCTGGTTAGGACCTTCCAGTCCTTTCCAGCGGCTCGCCCGCGTGCGATGCTCATGATCCGATCATGAGACCAGGCGGTTGCCGCGGCAACGCTAACCGCCACCGACGGCGGGGGCGTGGCTGGCGCCCATTCTGGTTCAGGGCGGGGCGATGAAGCGGTAGCCGGCGCCGCGCACGGTTTGCAGGCTTCCGGCACGGTCACCGAGTTTGCGGCGGAGGGCGCTGATCACGACCTCGACGACGTTGCTGCCGCCGCTCCAGTCGTAGCCCCATACGTCGCGCAGTAGCGCCGCCCGGCCGACGACCCGTCCTTCGCGTTCGTACAGGTATTGCAGTACATCGAATTCCAGCTTGGTGAGATCGGCGCGGGTGCCGTCGAGGACGAGCTGGCGGCGGCTGGGATCAAGCAGGGTGTCGTTTTCGATGAGCATTTCCCGCGCGGCGAGGTCGGTCAGCCAGCCGTCGATTGAGGACGGTCCGAAGTCGTTGTAGAGGGCATGGTAGGTGGTTCCCCCGATCTCGGCGGCGCCGTCCGGGAGACGGGCGAATCCGAGCGGCGCGATCTGAGCCAGCCTCGCGGCGGGATCTGCGGCCAGCGTGTAGATGCGCCGGAGCCTGGGCCGCATTTCCAGGTAGCGCCGCTTGAGGTCGAGGATCAGCGCGGCATGGGCTGGCGTTATGGCTTCGCCGCCGTCGGCGGCCAGCGTGTAACGCTGAAAGAGCACCTGCTGGCCGCGCGGTACCGGGTTGGCGCGCAGGTGCTCGCGCCAGGTGGCGGCGACAGGGTCCGCGGCGAGGAGCCAGGCCGGCACGCAGGTCGCCTCGCACAGGCACTGGAACGCGGCGGGGGACCCGTCGGGGTCCCGCGCGACGCCGAACGCTGACGGCATCGTGTCCCACCAAGACCGCATCACGGCGACAGCCCCGGCTGGCAGGTGCGTGCAGGCGATGGCGGTGACCTGGGCCTCGTCGTCCGGCCGCGCCGGCTCGACCGCGTACCGGTGGCCGCCGGCGGGGAAGAACGCCTCCCGCACGGCCGGGTTCTCGATGAGGTAAAGCAGATCGGCGGTGTAGCGCCACAGGTCCGCGGGCGGGGCGGTGCGCAGCTCTCGCCGCAGCTGCCGCCACGCCGTCACCCTGTGGGCGCGGTAGGCCGGCGGATCGTTGACCCGCAGCAGCGCCGCGACGACTTCGCGCACCGTGTCGTGCAGGACGAGACCGTCCGGGCCGAACTCAACGAACGGAAGCGGGCGCAGCATGTCGTATGCATGATTCGGAGGTACATCCGGTAGCAGCGCGCCTAGGAGCGACATGGTCGGCCGGCGTAGCGCGCAGGTGGCGTCGAGCACAGCCCGGGTCGGCTGGTCAAGGCCGGAAAGATAGACCTGGGCAAGTTCGGTGACGACGGTGGCGACCGCGGCGTCGCGGGCCGTCAGATCCGGGCGGGCGCCCCGCGCGGAAGCGGCGAGCCGCAGCGCCAGCGGGTGGCCGTGGGTGAAGCGGGCGACCTGAGCGGCGTCAGCGCCGCTGAGTCCTTCGCGGCGCAGCAGCGCGACGGCGTCGGCGGCGTCCAGGTTCGCCAGCGGCACCGTGGCCAGCAGGTCGCCGAAAGCACGGATCCAGGCGGTGACGGGCGGCTCGCGGCCGGCCAGCACCAGCCTGGTGTTGTCGCGCAGGCCCGGCACGAGGTGCTGCCGCAGCCAGGTGTCCAGCAACCGGAGCTGTTCGTAGGTATCGAGAACCAGCACCACCCGGTCACCAAGGCCGCTGAGCGCGGCGGCGGCCTCGGTGACGGTAGCCATCGGCCGGGTCCGGCCGGATGGTTCAGCCCGCAGCGCCGCGACCGCGCTGGCCAGCGCAGCGAGGAAACCGCGCTCGGTCGGCTCGATGGCGCCACAGTCCAGGCCTATGACGGCGGCGCCGTGCGCTCGCGCGTCCTCGGCGAACGCCGCGAGCAGAGCAGATTTCCCGATCCCCGCGATGCCGTGCACGGCCACGACCAGCGGCCGGTCGCGCTCGGCCAGGTCGAGCAGCACTGCCCGCTCCGCCTGGCGGCCGACTACCGCGGCCGCCCGGGCGCCCAGCAATGTTCGCAGGGTTCCGCTCATCGCCCGCCCGGTCGTGTGTCAGTCATCTGTCAGTACCCGCCTCGGGTCACCTTCGTGGGCCCGGCCAGGACCGAGAAGTCCGTGACGGCTACGTCGATTATGTGCGGGTTCGCCTGCAGCTCCTGGAAGATCTTCCCGCCCTGGTAGGCCCTCATCGCGGCGATGTCGTCCCATGCGTAGATCCCACCGTAGGTGCTGGTCTCCTGGTTGGCCAGCCAGATCTTCGCGCGCAGGCCGGGCAGCCCGGAGAACACGGGCGCCTTCTGGGCGGCATGCGCCTGATACTGCGCATCGTCGATGCCGGCCAGCTTGAACGTGATGACCTGCATATGCATGTTCTTCTCCTTTGTGCTGCGTGGTGGGCGCTGTGCGCTCCCGTCACTGGTGACGTGATCAACGTAGGGACCGCGGGGACCGCGCCGGTGAGCCCTGGATGAGGCGAAGCTGAGCCCGACGGCTCAGCTTCGCCTCATGTTCGGCTCAGCCGGGCCCGCCGCGCGGCGCCTAGCGTCGACGGCAGGCCTGAGCAATCCACTGCGGCAGGCCTGATGCAGCCACGTTGCGGAGGTTCCCGATGAACACTGAACTGATCGAGCAGAATGTGCACCGGCTGCTCGGCGCGATGACCGGCGCGGCGACCACGGCCATGGTGGCGGTCGGCGACCAGCTCGGGCTGTACCGGGCGCTCGCCGGCGGCGGGCCGGCTACCGAGGAGGAACTGGCCGCCCGGACCGGCACGGCGGAACGCTACCTGCGGGAGTGGCTGTCCCAGCAGGCCGCTGCCGGGTTCCTCGCCTACCGGGAGGGCGACGGGCGGTACGCCCTGCCGGCCGAGGCCGCCGCGGTGCTCGCCGATGAGGCGTCGCCGGCCTTCCTGGCCGGGGGCGCCACCATCACCCGCGGCTGGTTCGCGGGCATCGACCGTCTGGCCGAGGTGTTCCGCACCGGCGCAGGCATTCCCTGGCACGAGCAGGACCCGGCTGTCTTCGAGGGCACCGAGCGGTTCTTCCGCCCCGGCTACACGGCCAGCCTGACCACCGAGTGGGTCCCCGCCCTGCCCGGCGTAGCCGGCAGGCTCGCCGCCGGCGGCCGGGTCGCCGACGTCGGATGCGGGCACGGCGCGGCCGCCATCTTGCTGGCCCGCGCCTACCCGCAGGCCAGCGTGCACGGCTATGACTTCCACGACCGCTCCATCGAGGTCGCCCGGCAGCGGGCCAGCCAGGCTGGCCTCGGCGGCCGCATCCGGTTCGAGCCGCTCGACGCGACCAGCTACCCGGCCGACGGCTTCGACCTGGTCTGCCTCCTGGACACCCTGCACGACCTCGGCGACCCAGCCGCCGCGCTGGCCCACGCCCGCAAGGCCCTCGCCCCCGACGGTGCCGTCCTGGTCGTGGAACCGAACGCGGCCGACGACTACACCGCGAACCTGGCCAGTCCGCTGGCCGCGCTCAACTATGCGGCGTCCACGTTCCAGTGCACGCCGGCCGCCCTGGCCCAGCCCGGCGGGGTCGCGCTCGGCGCCCAGGCCGGCCCGGCAGCGGTGCGCCAACTGGCCGACGATGCCGGCTTCAGCCGGTTCCGGCAGGTCACCCAGACCCCCGTCAACGTCGTCCTCGAGCTCCGGCCATAACCGGCACTCATAACCCGTCAGTCGGAGCGGCCAACGGCGATCTCTGGGCCGCTGCCAAGTTCGCGACCGAGTCGGCAGGGATCTGTCCGTTCGCCGACCAGTCAGTTCGGCTGCCAGCCAATGACCAGGACGACTAACCGCTCGTAAAGTGTGCCTTCCCGACACCTGAATTTAAAAGGCTATTAGTCGCAGTCGTAGAACAGCGGCTTCGCGGCCTCTCCCGCGAGCGGTCATCTGCCCAGCCTTGTACGAGATGGCGTATCGGGCACGTCACCGCCTAGCCGCGCAAACATACGGATCTGCGCCGATGAGCGGGCTTCTGATCAGGTGATCCAGTCGGCGTCGATCTCGTCGGGGAACGCAGTCATCCAATAGTCCGGTAGAACTTCCCTGAGGGTCTTCCACATGACGACGGTCGGATCGCTGCGATCAGCGACGGCCACGAGGACGCCAGGGCCATAGACAGCCAGGCGCTCCCTGCACACGCCGCAGGGACTGAGAACCACCGTGCGGCCGCCCGTCTGTCGATGCAGGCAGACGGAGGCGGCGACTCGCTGGTTGAGGCGGTAGGCCCCGCAGTACGGCTCGATCTCGTGGCACACCTGGACAGAAGCATTGGCGGCATCCGGCGCGGTGCCGGTGAGGATGGTTCCATCTTCGAGCAGCATCGCAGCGGCACCGTGATCCCCGTTATCGGGGAAACGTGAGTCGATCAAGTCCTTGCACGAGGCCACGGTCGCAGCCAGGGCTCTCTCATCCACACGGCTACGGTAACCGTGCGCGCTTCTGCCGCGAGTCACTCGGTCGAGCACCCGTTCCCGGCCCGGCAAGCTAGTGCGCGCTTGAACGCCGTCGCTGGCCGCGCCGGTCGTGCCGTGCCGCCTGTCGACGTCGAAAGAAGGCACCACGCTGAGTGATGGATCAGGTCAGGAGAACGCGCACCGACCCGCCGTTATCTCCAGCCCGGATTTGGGTGTCCTCGCTGTAAGCGCCGCGGGTGGTTTGTGCTCTTTTTGCTGCGTCGTGGACGCATTACCTGAACCGTGTCTCCGCCGCATACCCCGTGCAAGTCCCCTTGTCGCTGCTGCTTTTCGAATTAAGCGGCTACTAGGTGAACGTTGTTGAGCTACATGTCAACGCCGCAGATGCCCTGGTCAGGCTCGGCGTAGACGGGGAGGACTCCAGATAACCGCCGATCTGCACGCCTGCAGTTCTCGTGGTTTGATCGCAAGTGCCGCGCACACGAGGACATTCTGGCGTGCGGCCTCGCGGTGGCGAGTTGCGCGGCGCGCAAATCGTTTGCCCAGTCGTCGGGGGGTGCGCCACGCTAGCGGCGTGACAGCGACCGAACCAATACCCCGGCAGGCCGGCCGGGTACTCGTGATCGACCCTGCTGGCCGCGTCCTGCTCTTGGAGAACTTCGACCCTGCCCAGCCGGAGGACCGGTACTGGGTCACCATAGGCGGCGGCCTCGATGATAGCGAGGAAGCAGTGCAGGCGGCCGTCCGGGAGCTGCGGGAAGAGACCGGCATTGCTGCCGCCGTCCATGAGCTGACGGGCCCGGTGTGGCATCGCAGCACAGAGTTCAGCTTCGACGGCACCCGCTATCAGCAGGAAGAGGATTACTTCCTCCTGTGTGTCGGCGAAGTGCAGGTCAGCCTCGCTCACCTCGAACCCGATGAGCGCCGCTTTACCACCCGCTACCGCTGGTGGAGCCGCGACGAACTGGCTGCCGCTGTTGATCCGTTTTACCCTCCAGAGCTTCCTGAGCTCCTGCGCCGCCTGGCTTTCCCCGACATCGACAGCTGACCTCACGCCCGGCTCGGAGCCTGCACAGTGTCGAGACGCGCGGGCGCGCAGATGCCGGGGCCGCGGCCGTGCATCTGCGTACGTGTCGTCCGGCCTGGGGGTAACTGTCATGACGGCCAGCGGGTGAGGATGGCGGCGTGATTGATTACCACGTGCACCTATGGCGCCACGTGCCGCACCTGTCCTTGCGGGCGAGCGTCGAACAGTTCGCCGACTACTGCGCGCGGGCCGCCCGGCTCGGGGTCACCGAGCTAGCAGTCACTGAGCATTCCTCCCGGTTCCGCCAGGTCGACGCGCTGGTGCGCGGCTGGTGGGATCAAGACCCGAACCCCGTGCGGCGAACCGAGACGAACACCTGCTGGGACGAGGAACTCGGGGCCGACCTCGACCAGTACGTCGACACCGTGCTGTCGGCGAAGGCGGCCGGGCTGCCTGTAGTGCTCGGGCTGGAGGTTGATTACATCCCCGGACGGATGGGCGAGGTGGGCGCCTTGCTTGCGGGGTATCCGTTCGACGTCCTGCTGGGCAGCGTGCACTGGATCGGCGCCTGGCTGTTCGACGCCCTCGACTGGGCGCAGGCGCAGCGGCAATGGGCCAGCCGGGGCGTGGAACAAATCTGGGGCGACTACACCCGATCAGTAGAGGAACTAGCGGACACCGGGACGGTCGACGTGCTGGCACATCCCGATCTGGCCAAGATCGCCGGGCACCGCCCGGCCGCGCCCGCTGAGTTCTACGACCGGATCGCAGAAGCGGCCCGGTCATGCGGGCTCGCCGCCGAATTCAGTTCCGCGGGCTGGCGGAAGCCATGCGCCGAGGCGTACCCGGCGGCCGGGTTGCTTGCCCGTTTCCATGACTACGGGGTTCCGATCACGACCGCCTCCGACGCTCACCAGGTTACTGACGTCGCCTGGAGGATCGCCGACCTCACGGCGACGGCGGCGGCCGCGGGTTACTCCGAGGTCACCCTATACCGGGGCCGCAGCCGGACACCCCAGCCGATCTGACGGTTGGCAGATCCGACCCTCAAACGCGTCCCGAGCCGGCTGATCTGCACGTCCTCACTTCCGCAGCTGACACAGCCTTTAGGTAGCCGAGTCGGCGATCCGGCACCGTGCCGGACTCGAAGTCCAGATCACGCCGGGTGACTGGGCTGGTCGCCGGCCTGTGCGCGAGATCCGCCCGATTAGGTGCGCATGGCGGGCTCCGTGAGGGTCACGAGCCAAGGCGTACAGGTCAGCCGGCCGGTGCGTGATGCCAGCGCATGCCGGAGGGTCATAGGGTGCCGAGGGTGGACTTCTCGGGCACACCGGTCTTGCGGTTGATGACGGTCAACACGCTCTTCAAGCCTCCGGCCGAGCAGCGCTGGAACGAACTCGCGGCCTGGGTCGCCGCCGAGGGTCCCGATGTCATCTGTCTGCAGGAGTGCCGCCAAGAGGACGGACGGGACGTTTCCAGCTGGCTGGCGTCGTCGCTGCCGGGTGCGTGGTCGGTGGCGTTGGGCGTAGAAGGGCCCGGCGGCTACCTGTCGGGGTACGCCGTGCTGTCCAGGTGGCTCGTCGAGCACGACGGGCAGGCGCGCCTGGAGTGCGCGGACGCCTGGCCGAAAGTCCTGCTCCACGTGCGGACTTCCGGGCTCGACATCTATTGCGCGCACCTCACCGCGGCGCTCGACGGCGCGGCCGTGCGTGAGGCGCAGGTGCTCTTCGTCGACGATTTCATCCGGGAGACTGCTGATCCCGGGTCGGCCCTTCGGCCGGTCCTCGCTGGCGACTTCAACGCTGGCCCGCGTGGTTCTGCGATCGCGTTCCTGCGGGGAGCACCGCGGACGGTCTGCACGCCAGGGCATCATGGACGGCACAGACGCCCGAGACGTCAACCGTCGGCTGCTCTCGGCCTTGCGGCAGGCAGAAAAGAAGACCCGCCTGCGGGCAGAATGGACCGCCGACGGCCAAGTCCACCGGTTCTTTGACTACGTCCCGAAGAGCACGCGACCCGTGGCTCAAACATGGCTTAACCAGGCATCAGTACACCTCGAGAACCATCCGGTCATGCCGCAAAGGGACTGCGCACCGCGCGCCGAACCGGATCTTCTGCGCGTCTCCGTTGGGTCTCCTCGGCGCGATCGCACGTGCGCCACAGTCGCCGATCCGTCCGTTCGTCGGCCAGTCAGGTCGTCCTCGAGCCAATGAACAGGGTGTCTAACCGCTCGTAAAGTGTGTCTTGCCGACACCTGAATTAAAGGACTATTAGTCGCGGTCGTAGACCAGCGGCTTCGCGGCCTCTCCCCCAAGCGGTCATCTGCCCAGCGTTGCACGAGATGCCGTATCGGGCACGTCACCGCCTAGCCGCGCAAACATACGGATCTGCCGAATAGCGCGCGTCGCACTGGCGCATGATCATGCGGCCTTTCGCATCAACGGCGCAGGCGGGTCGATGTTGACTGGTTTAGTACGAGCGTACTAACTTTAAAAGATGCGTACTAGCTCTCTGGAAACTGCGGCCAGGAGCATTACGTTCACCCGGCGCAAGCGCCGGGATCAGCTCGTGGGCTGCATGATCGAGGCCATCGCGGAGCTTGGGTTCGCGCGCGCCTCGATCGGTGAGGTGGCACGCCGCGCCGGGGTCAGCAAGGGAGTAGTCACCTACCAC
>Ga0335075_10013593_pt1 | contig 12253 bp, 12 predicted proteins | sample Lox_Sample_24_FD_206723 | JGI IMG/M metagenome (GOLD analysis project Ga0335075, IMG submission 206723) | Soil microbial communities from Loxahatchee National Wildlife Refuge, Florida, United States - Lox_Sample_2.4 | ecosystem: Environmental > Terrestrial > Soil > Wetlands | place: USA... | reverse complement strand
CGAGGCTCTGCCCGGTCTCGAGGTTCTCGACCGTCCCGGACCAGCTGTAGGTGCCGTTGAGGACCAGCTGGTTGGTCTTCGAGTTGACGACCGGGCCGGTGAACAGGCCAGCGGGCACTCCGTTGCCGTCCTGTTCGCCGCCGGGGTTGCCGACGAGCTTGCCGTTGTCGATGGCCAGGGCGACGGGCACGCCGTAGTTGTCATCGATGTCGAAGAACGACGCGTTGATCCCGGCCAGGCCGTGCGCCTGGGCCACGAACTGGCCCACCGTCTCCCGGTCGGTCAGGTACTGACCGCGGACGACCTGGAGGTGCCCCCTGGCCACGCGCGGGTCGATCGTCACGACGTTGACGATCCAGGGCCCTTCCAGCGTCGTGTTGATGTCGTTCGGGTTGGCAGGCGTGGTGCCGCGCACGATGTGCGTGAGGGTGACGCCCGGCGCCAGCGTCATGGTCGTGCGGGTCTCGGTCAGGCTAGGGTCGCCGAGCGGCAGCGGCGTGTACGTGCCCGCCGGGACCGGATGGACGACCGCAATCGTGATCGCCTGCGGCACGGCCGTAGATCCGTCGCAAGTGTCGGTGACGTCCACCGTGTAGTAGCCAGTAACGCGGAAGTCGACGGAGCGGAAGTTCGCGATGACCGGCTGCCCGCAGCTGGCGCTTACGCCAGCCGCCGCCAGCACCTGGGCCTCGGACGGCGCCTCGCTCGTGTTGTCGTAGGTGAGCGAGTCCGTCGTCACCGTGATCTGCGGGATCGTCGGGGCGGTCGCGGTCGCGGCATCGGCGCTGGTCAGACCTACGACCGCGGGCAACGAGGCGAGCACGGCGGCGGCGACGGCGAACGACACGAATGTCCATCTGGTTTGCTTCATGAGGTGAAAGTTGCATTAGTGTCTGAAACTTTTTGACGGATGCCAGTGTCCAGACAGTGAAATCGCACCAAAGCTTCCCTATCGGTTACGGGGTAAGACAGCAGGGCCAGTGGCAATCGTTGCGACGCGGTTGCGACCGGCCGGTCGGCGGGGATCGCCATGTCCTTCACGAAGCCCCGCATCCGCTCAGCGATCTTGTGCGTTGATGCGCGCCGTGGGGTTGCTCCTCCAGCGGGTGGAGGAAGCAGACTGGCGGCATGGAGGACGACGGGCCGCTGCTGTCCATCGGCGAGCTGGCCAGGCGCGCGGGGCTGCCGGTACGGACGATCCGGTTCTGGTCCGATGCGGGCGTGCTGCCGCCGGCGGCCTGGACCGGGGGCGGCCGGCGGCTGTACGACGCGGCTTGCGTGGCCCGGCTGGAGCTGGTCGTCACGCTGCGCGAGCTGGGGCTTGGCCTGGCCGACGTGCGCCGGGTGCTGGACGGCCGGGTGAGCATCGCGGAGGTCGCCGCCGTCCACCTGGAGGCACTGGACGCGCAGATCCGCGCGCTGCGGCTGCACCGCGCGGTGGTGACGGCCGTGGTGAAGCGCGCGGCCGACCAGGAGGAGATTGCCTTGATGAACAAGTTCGCCAGGATGTCGGTGGCGGAGCGCCGGCTGATGATCGATGAGTTCCTGGACGACGTGTTCGGGGGCTTGCATCCCAGCCCGGCGCGCGCCCGGCGCTGGAACGCGGCCCCGGACCTGCCCGATGACCCCTCGCCCGAGCAGGTCGACGCCTGGGTGGAGATCGCTGAGCTGGTCGGCGACCCGGGCTTCCGGCAGCGGATCCGGCAGGTGATGGACCTCGGCGCGCGGTTCGGCGGCCGCGTTGAGGTCCATGCCCTGCGCACGCGGCCACGCCCGGGACGCCCGCCAGGCCACCCGGACCATGCTGGTGCCGGCCGCACCCGGCCGGCCGACACCAGCGGCGGTCACGCTGAGCCCGCCGATGCCGGTGCCGGCGACGGGCTGAGGGACTGGCTTCACGAGGCACGCCAGAACGCGGCGGCGGCGCTGCGGGAATACCCGCCGGATTCCGCCGAGGCCGCCCAGATAGTGAACCGGACCCTGGAGTCCGTCCCCGCGGAGCATCCGGTGGACCGCGAGGAGCTGATCGCCGCGCTTGAAGCGGCCACCGATCCGCGGATCGACCGGTACGCGCAGCTCACGGCTACCATCAACGCATGGCCGCCGTTCCCGTCCCACAGGCAGGCAGACCTGTGGCTGCTCGCCGCGCTGCGCGCTCTCCGGTGACGGGCAGCGCCCGATGCCCGGCCGGGCCAGGTGAAGTCGACGCCGGGGCGGCGGCGCCAACGGGCGGAGGCGGTTACTGAGACGGCGTAATGTTGGTATTTGCCGAGACCACGACCGAGGGGCTCGCGGGTGCGGACGACGCGATTGCAACCCAGAGCCCAGGACTTTGCCGAGGCTATCGCGATGATCCATCCGGTGGGCGACACCGCGCAGGACGCGGAGCGGTGGTGGCGGGCTTACCAACTGGCCGAGAACGACCGGGACGAAGAGTTGCGCGAGCATGCCGAAGCCGGGGATGAGCATGCCAGGAGGCAGCTCGCCGGCTAGCTGTCGGACCGGGCCAGGACCGAGGACGCCATAGAGGTCATCCGCCCGCTGGCCGACGACGGAGATGAGATAGCCGAGCGGTTCCTGGCTCGCTGGCTGGCCGACGGTGACCACGTCGATGAGCTGCGCAGGCGGGCCGATGGCGGTAGCTACCCCGCTTTGTATGAGCTGGCTGAGTGGTTGTCCCGCCACGAGCATCTAGCGGAACTGCGCGCACTGCTTGTTGATCACCAGGAGCTGCTGGCCGGGTGGCTGGCCCGGGGGTTCTATCCGATGAGAGTGGTGCGCCTGGCCGCTGAACTTGGCGACGCCGGCGCCCGGCGGCGCCTGCTGGGGTGGCTGTCCAGGTTGCGCGACCGGGCCGATGCGGGCGAGGAGTTCGCCCGTGAATTCCTAGCCGAGAATCCGGACTGGCAGCAATTCCGGCCCGAGTGGGGCTGATCTCGGCCCCTCTTGACGCTCTGGCGTGTTAATGCCGGACGCGGACGACGAGCTTGCCGGTGGCGCGGTCGTGCTCCATGTCGTCATGGGCCTGCGGCACCTGCTCCAGGCCGTCGTAGACGCGGTCCACGGGGAAGGCCAGCCGGCCGGCCGCGACCGCGTCGAGGATCTCCTGGAAGGCCTCCCGGGGCAGGTCGCCGGCGTCGCCGAAGTAGCCCGCCAGGCGCACACCCCTGGGCAGGTACTCGTTGGGGGAGAAGTCCCGGACCGTGTACTGGCCGGAGAGGCTGCCGCCGAAGCAGGCCGTGCCGTGCACGCGCACCGCGCGCAGAGTGTCGGGCAGGGTCACGGTCCCGACGAGGTCGAGGGCGGCGTCGACGCCGCCCGGGTACAACTCGCGCACGGCAGGCGCAACCTCGCCGGTGTCGAGCAGGGGGTGGTCGACACCGTGATCCTTCAGCATGGCGAGGCGGTCGGCCCGCCGGGTGGTGGACAGCACCGTGGCGCCGCGCCACGTGGCCAGCGCGGCGGCGGCCAGGCCCACCGAAGAGGTGCCGCCGCGGATCAGCAGCGACTGACCGGGCTGCAGGTCCAGGCCGATCGTGAGCGAGCCGTAGGCGGTCTGCACCATCTCCGGCAGGGCGCCGAGCACTTCCCAGGGCAGGTCGGTATCGACGGGGATGACCTGGGACAGCGGCACCGACGTGTACTCGGCATAGCCGCCGTCATAGGTGCGCCCCATGTCCCCCATCATCGCGACGACCTTCTGCCCGGGAGCCAGCCCACTGCCGGCCGGGGCCGCGTCGACGGTCCCGGCCGCCTCGATGCCCGGCACGCGGGGAAAGCTGACGCCCACGCTCATGCCCAGCCGGAGCTTCAGTTCCGAGCGGTTGAGGCCGAACGCCTCGACGCGGATGCGTACCCAGCCGTCCCGCTCGGGCGGGAGCGGGAGCGTGGTCAGCCGAAGGTTGTCTACCGGGCCGGGGCCCGAGAGCCGGACGGCGCGCATGGTGGCTGGCGAGGACGTCATGGGCCTGCCTTCTTCCCGACAAGCAGCGGAGTCGGTCGGCGGTGATCAGTGGGCCGCGCACAGCGGCGGGTAGTGGGCTATGTCCGCGGACCAGAACCGGCCCGTGTGCGGATCGTACTGCTCGTTCGGGTCAAGCCCGTCGTAGCTTCGGTGGGTGGCTGGCTCACCGCATACAGCGCACAGTGTGCTGCTCACGCTCTTGCCCGGGGCTGCGTCGGCCTCGTTCCGCCGGACCCGAATCCAGATCATGACCGCGAACGCGGCGACGTGAATCACCGACACCAGAATGATGATGGTGGTCAGACTGCTGCTCACTCGCCCTCCACGCCTCGGTACAACCCGCGCTCGGGACCACTTCGTCCAGCTTCACGGCGCGATCTACGTCACAAGCCGCCCGCAGCGCACCTATATAGAACATTTGACAGGTGTCAGGAGACCTATATAGAGTTCTTGCATGGCGCTGCGGTTGACCGTCCAGGTCCAGCTGATCGTGCAGGCGCTCCTGCGTGATCCGGCCAGGGAGATGTACGGGCTGGAGTTGTCCGAGGAGACCGGGCTACAGCCCGGGACCGCCTATCCCATCCTGCTGCGACTGGAACACGAGGGCTGGGTGAGCAGCCGCTGGGAGGACATCGACCCGCGGGCGGAGAAACGTCCGGCCCGCCGGTACTACCGCCTGACGGCCGGCGGCGCCGTCCAGGCCAGCGCCGCCCTCTCGGGGGCGCGGCGCCCTAAGGGCACGGCGCTGCGGCGTCTCGCGGAGGGAGGCGGCACCGCATGATGCCCAGCATCGACCGCGAAGAGCGGAGGAAGAAGCGGGCCCCGGTCATCGGCTTCATCGTGACCGCCGCGCTGCTGGTCTCCGTGCTGCTCCCGGCCAGCTGGCAGTGGCTGCCGATTGCGGTCGGCACGTCCGCCGCCATCGCCGTGGGCGTCACCATCGACCCGCCCGTCGGCCGCAGGAGGCGCAGCGGCATCCGCGAGCGCCGCCGCGGGAGGAGCAGCGGCCTCAGCGCGCACAGCCGGGATGATGCCGGCGAAGCCGTCGACGTGGCGGCCCACCGGTGGCGCACGCTGGCCATCGTGTCGCGGCTGATGCCCCGCCAACCGGGCCGCCGGTGGCTGGCGGAGGCGGAGAGCCTGCTGTCGGAGATCCCGGCCTTCCAGCGCGCCGCGGCGATCCGCAGCTACCTGCGCTCCGCGCCCCATCTGATAGTGATGATGTGGGCGCGCGAGGTCCAGCGGCGCGCGCGGCTCGGCCCCCGGCGCCCGGGCTAGCCGGCCGCGCACCCGGGCTAGCCGGCCGCGCAGGCGGTATCGCCCGCGCGGCCGACCATGCGCCGCTCAGGTGTCCAGGCGAATCAGCCTGGCGTTCGTCGGCTCGACGAGGACCTGCCGGTTCGTCAGCACAACGCTGGTGCGGCCGGTGCCCGGACGCGTGATCAGCGAGACCGACGAACCCGGCCCGGCCCCGGCGTGGCCGGTGGCGTCTTCCGGGCGGTTGAGCAGCCAGCCGAGCCCGATCTCCGCGGCTGAGTCATACTGCCGGACATGCGGGCGCAGCGCCTGCCCGACGAGTTCCCCCGGCAGCAGCGTCCGCCAGCCGGACCCGAAGCGAACCAGGTCCGGCCCGGTCGACCACAGCCCGCCCGCGCTCTGGAGCGCGAACATCGGCAGCGGCTCGGGTGCAAACGAGCCGTCCTGCTCGAGCCGGTAGCCGCGCGCGGTGTCCGGCGAGACCGGCGCCCGCGCCGGGAACCACGAGTCGGCCATGCCGAGCGGTTCGAGGACGAGCCGGGTCGCCGCCTGCGCGAACGGGGTTCCGGTGAGGTCGGCGATGAGCTGCCCAAGCACCGCGTAGCCGCCGTGGCTATACGCGAACTCGCCGCGCGGGCCCGAGCAGCCCACAACCGGCCCGAGCACGTCGGCGACGTCGGCCACCGAGTCAGCCCACACCGACGAAGGGCTGTCGACGCCGCCCGTGTACGAGAGCAACTCCCGCACGGTGACGGTGTCATCGGCCAGCCGCAACGAGCGCAGGTACCCGTTGACCGGGTCGTCGAGCGCGACGGCGCCCTCCGCGACCAGGCACAGTACGGCCGTGGACGTGATGAGCGTGGTGATCGACAGGGCCGGGAAACGATGGCTGGGGTCCAGCGGAACGTTCCGCTCGAGGTCGGCCCAGCCGCGTGAGCACGCCCACCCGTCGCCGGCGGCCCCGCCATCCCAGTCTCCCGCCGCCGTCAGCCCGACCACGCCGAGCTCCCCGTAGGCGTTCTCGACGAAGCCGGGCACCTGCTCAGGCACCGGCCCGACGCTCGTCGCGGGCGGCCGCGCGACCCGCGGGTCGGTGGCGGGGGCGCCGCCAGGGGAGACCCGCAGGCTGGTGATCCGGTACGGGGCCTCCGGCTCGACGGTGGCCTCGACCAGCAGATCCGCGACCTTCGCACGCAGGTGAAGCGGTTCGGCGTCGATGAGAACCAGGTCCTCGCGCAGCTTAGGCGCCACGCCCCGCAGGATCGCGGCCGCCGTCTCGGGCGGCACGCGGGTCAGGAATTGCTCGGAGACGTGTTCGCCCAGCTCGTCGCGAGAGGGTGCGGTCCATCCCGGCGTGCCGGCCTCGCCGTAGCGGCCGAAGAGCCACCGCACCTGCGCGAGCGCGTGGTTCTGTTCGGCCTCGGCGGCGGCGATGCGCTCCTTGAGCGCGGCCCAGCTGCTCATCCCGTGCTCACGGGCGACAGCCAGCTGGGCGTCGTGAAGGGTGGTGAATTCTCCCGCGGCTAGCCGGCGCTTCGCCTCGAGCTTGCTGTGACGCAGGCTCAGGCGGTCCGGAAGGTGACGGGAGTCGTCGTGGGCGGCAGGCCCTGACTGATCGGACAAGGCAGTCCTTCCTCGGCGCCCGCGGATCCGCGTTCATCGGGCTGGAAAGACGTACCTAAACGGGTAATCACTCGAACCGGTGAGCTCACAGCTCTGCCCGCGGACCCAGGGGCGGCCGACACCGCCACCAACGAATATACCGCCGCCACCGAACGTTCGGGGGCGCCTGCCGCCGCTGCCGGGTTGATCGGCGCCCCCGGCTGATCGGGCCGTCTACTCCTATACTGTGACGATGCAAGCTGAGCCGCAGCTCGAGGCGACACGGACAGAGCACCTCCCAGGTATTTTCTCCCTCTACCGTCGCTATCTGGCCAGAGAGCCAAACGAGCCTCGGATCGCAATGCACATATCACAATTTCCCTCGGCCGTTCTGGTGGCGGCTGACGCGGTGGCTGGCTTCGTATATACGACGGATTTTGCTCCAGATGTTCTGGAGCTCGCGAATATCTTCGTTTCTCCCGAATATCGTAATGGCGGACACGGCGAAGAGCTTGTCGCATACGTTGAGGCGGCAGCCAAAGGGCAATTCGCATCGATCATACTGGTCAATAGTATGCTTTACACGAGCGCCGAGCAAAAGCGGCCTGCTACGAGGTTTTACACGCGGCTCGGATATAAGATTATTGGCTCGACACAGTATACAAATATCTTCTACAAAGAGCTCTAAGTTGTCCCGAGGTCGACTTGAACCACTTGTGGGTGGCCACCAGCGAAGGATACGAGGCCACTAATATACGGCTTATCTCTGGCCGGCCGCTTGGCGCGGCACGAACGGATGATACGAGAGTCGGGCGCGGCGTCGCCGGCATCATACGCAATCTCGGCGGCACGCAAATCGCGGCCCGGTATCTGGTGGCTGGTGACGCCTCCGCCCAAGAGGAAGTCTGCGCCGCCTTGTCGGAAGCCCGAAGGCTCAGCGCTCATTATGATCCAACGTGGCTGGCCTTCAGCCCGACGCCTGATGACAGAAGCCTGACGGTCTTCGCCCTCACTCGCGCTCAGGTAGAGATCCTGGACATATGGCTGCCTCCGCGCAGCATGACGCTGAACAACGGGCAGACCATCAAGACGATAGACACCAGCAATGAGCAATGGTGGTCGCGGCAAAACACCTACGAGCTAGTTCCGTGGAACATTCCGGTGCCTCGGAACTGGGAGGTGGATTCTTCCGCGATCCAGCTGCAGGCGATGCCCTCCGCGCCTTTCGCCTATCGGCTCGGTTCTCCGAACGCATACTTTTGCGTTGTGAACCCCTGCCATGCGCCTGAGCTCGGCAAAGGCTTTGCCATCGTCATCAATCCGTACCTGGAACAGGACTATCACGGTATTCTAGCGCGGTTCCCTGTGTTGATTAAGTTCAGTGATGAGGTCCCGCCGGATCGCGTGTCACTTGACGAAACCGTGGAGGTGGCGATTGGCTTGCGAGCGGGAGAGCCGCTTCTTGTGCAGCGCGGTCCGCGTAGGCATCGGAGTAGCCGCCGTATCCTGAGCTTCCGCCATACCTTGTGCCGTGCTATTCCGGCGTCCACCTTGGACATGGAAAAAACCGTAGTGCGCATGTCGAATGCGGTCTTCGACGTGCTCGGGGTCTCGTCGGGATCACGCGTTGTCATCGAAGGCCTGGGTGAAGCGACGGAGCGGCGGCTCAGCAGAGCGGTCGTGCGCGGACTGGAGGAACGCGGCGAGCGGCTAGCGCTCGGCGGCACGCCCGATATCCTCGATATCGTCGGAAGCGTTGACCTGCCTGCCGTAGCGATGGATCTGGCTACTCGAGAGCGCCTCGGCGTTTCTCGTGGCACCGCCGTGTATGTGCGCCCCGCCATCGGGTCAATCCTCGCCGATGAGTTCACCAACATATCATTGGTGCTACTCGCGGGAACCGTGGGTTCCATCGCCACTAACCATGTGGCGATAACGATCGTACTGGTCACTATTTACGTGGTGCTGACCCTTATGTACATCGGGAGGCGGCTCCGCTGAGACAGCGAGCTGTTGACGCATGGAAATGATCCCTGGCACGGTGCTCAAATCCCTGACCAGTATTGTGGGCGAGCAGCACGTCCTGACGGGTGAAGCGGCCGCCGGTTTCGCCGTCGACTGGACGGGACGATTTCGCGGTCACGCGGCTGCCGCGGTCCGGCCTCGTGACACCGCCGAGGTCGCGGCCGTCCTGGCGCTGTGCACCGAGGCCCGCGTGCCGGTCGTCCCGCAAGGCGGCAATACCGGCCTGGTCGGCGGCGGCGTGCCGCTCCACGGTGAGGTTGTCCTGAGCACGGCCCGCCTGACTCAGCTGGGTCCGGTCGACCGTGAGGCGTCCCAGGTCACCGCCGGTGCGGGGGTGACCCTCCAGCAGGTCGCGGACGCCGATCCCGACCTGGATCTCGGCATCCAGATCGCCAGCCGGGACAGCGCGACCGTCGGCGGGGCGGTGGCGACCAACGCGGGCGGGGTCCGAGTCCTGCGCTATGGGCCGATGCGCGCGCAGCTGCGCGGGATAGAGGCCGTCCTCGCCGACGGCACCGTCATCTCGCACCTGGGCGGGCTGGTCAAGGACAACACCGGCTACGACTACCCGTCTCTGCTCGCCGGCTCCGAGGGCACCCTGGCCGTCATCACCCAGGCGCGGCTCCGGCTGGTCCCGCGGCTGCGGGACCCGGTCACCGCGATCGTCGGGCTCGACGGCCTCGGTGAACTCCACGCACTGGCGACTCAGGCGGTCAGGGACGTACCGGGACTCGTGTCGGCGGAGTTCTTCACCAGCACCGGACTCGGCATCCTTACCAAGCACGCCGGCCTGGTGCCGCCTCTGGCGGCCCCTGAGCAGGCGTATCTCCTGCTCGAGGCCGCGGGCCCCGCCGCGCTCGATGATCTCGCGGGCGTGATCGGCGACCGGGACGCCGCCGTGGGGGAGTCCGCCGCCGAAAGACGGCGGCTGTGGTCGTACCGGGAACGCCAGCCCGAGGCGGCCGGGTTCCTCGGCGTCCCGATCAAGCTCGACGTCTCGGTCCCGGCAAAGCAATGGGTGCGGCTCGCGTCCGCGGTAGCGGACGTCGTCGCGCAGGCCGATCCCGGAGCGAGGGTCATCACGTTCGGCCATGTCGCCGACGGCAACGTGCACGTTAACATCGTTCCCGCGGCGACCGCGGATGGCCGTCACGAGAACGCGGTGTTCTCCTTCGTCGCGTCGCTGGGTGGCTCGGTCTCCGCCGAGCACGGTATCGGCGCGCTGAAGGCGCCATGGCTCGAACTGGCCCGCACCCCCGCCGAGCGGGCGCTATTCGCCCGGATCCGCGCCGCGTTCGACCCCGCGGGCACCCTGAACCCCCACGTTCTTCCCCGCTTACGTCCCGGCTTCACAGGCTCGTGTGCGAAAGTATCTCGTCCACCACGCAGTCGAGAGGCTGCCTGGCGTCGACGGGAATCGCGCCGAACGCGCGCAGCCGCGCTTGATATCCGGGCCGAAAGCGGCGCAGGTACTCGCGGGTGTCCCCGATCTGGCCCCAGTCGTGGTAGTCCCGGCGCTCATCCAGCCGCGCCAGCATGGTGGGCTCGTCGATCTCGAGCAGGAACACGTGCGTGAAGCGATCGGCCAGTTCCAGCTCATTAGCCGCCCCGCCGCAGACGTACAGCGTCGCTGGCGCCGCGGCCCCGATCAGTGCGTCCAGGCGGCCCGGATCCCAAGCCCAGCGGTGCCGGGCAAGCCAGGCAAGGTCCGGCTCGTCCGGCTCGTCCGTCACCAGCGCGCCGGCCGCGTCGACCCACCGCGCGAGGAAAGGGTCGTCGTCGGAATCGACAGCTGCCAGGCCCCGGTCGGCCAGGACCGGCTCGATCGTGGACTTCCCGGCAGCGGACCAGCCGGTGATCAACACTGCGCTCATCGGTGTCTATCGTCGGCCAGCCCTGAAAGGCAGCGCAAACGAGTTTCCGCCAGGACCGACGATCGCAGGTCTGCCATCCTGGACGGGTGCGGCAAGTCACCGTGCTCGGCAGCTGTGGCGCCTTTCCTGAGCCGGGACGCGCGTGCAGCGGTTTCGCGGTGGACTGGGACGGCTACCGCCTGGTCGTGGACCTCGGCTACGCGACGCTTCCGCGGCTGCTCGCGCACTGGCCCGATGGGGCCCTGGACGCTGTTGCCATCACTCACGAGCACCCCGATCACTGCATCGACCTGCACGGATTGTTCCGCATGCGGTTCTACGGGCACCCCGAGCAACCACGACTGCCGCTGTACTGTCCGCCAGGCGTACTCGACCGGCTCGCGGGACTGGAACCGGACGTAGACCTGACCGCGGTCTTCGACCCGCACCCGCTGCCTGGCAGCTATCAAACAGGGCCGTTTGAGCTCACGGGCATGCCGCTCCCGCACTACGTCCCCAACGCGGGCATCCGCGTGCAGGCGGGTGAGATCGCTGTGGCCTACTCCGGCGACACCGGCCCGGATCCGATGCTGGCCGAACTCGGCCGGGAAGCCGACTTGTTCATCATCGAGGCCACCGAGCGGGACGGACAGACCCAGCGTCCTGTCCGCAACCTGATGACATCCGCCGAGGCAGGCCGCTGGGGCCGGGAGGCGGGCGCCCGCAGGCTCATGATCACCCATTTCTGGCCAGGAAACAACCGTGCGGCCTCCATCGCGGCCGCTTCCGCCGAGTTCGGCCGGAACGTCCTGGCGGCCGATGAGGGCCTTACCGTCGGTCTCGGGCACTAATCGATTTTCCGAACGGACGCGTGGTGACTCGCCCGGCAAGCCGGAATCGCCTAGATGAGGCGATGGCCCCGACGCCCCAACGGGGGAGAAGTAATGTTCGCCCGGTGTGGAAGCGCGGAGCTATATGCCGGCGATGAGCTTTTCCACCCGCTCGTCGACCGAGCGGAACGGGTCCTTGCACAGCACCGTGCGCTGTGCCTGGTCGTTCAGCTTCAGGTGCACCCAGTCCACCGTGTAGTCGCGCCGCTTCTCCTGCGCCCGGCGGATGAACTCACCGCGCAGCTTGGCGCGGGTGGTCTGCGGCGGGATGGACTTGGCCTCGAAGATCTTCAGGTCCGTCGTCACCCGGTCGACCGCGCCGTTGCGCTGCAGCAGGTAGTACAGGCCGCGGCCGCGGTGCACGTCGTGGTAGGCCAGGTCAAGCTGGGCGATGCGCGGCGCCGAGAGCGGCAGGTCGTGCTTGGCGCGGTACCGCTCGATCAGCTGGTACTTGGTCACCCAGTCGATCTCGCGGGCGATCCGGTCCAGGTCGCCCTCCTCGATCGCCGACAGCGCCCGCTCCCACATCTCCAGCACGCGCTTGCTGACCGGGTCCAGGCCGTTCTTGTCGGTGAAGTCCTTGGCCCGCGACAGGTACTCGTACTGGATCTCCAGCGCGCTCATCTCGCGGCCGTTGGCGAGCCGGACCCGGGACCGGCCGG
>Ga0335075_10013592_pt1 | contig 12255 bp, 7 predicted proteins | sample Lox_Sample_24_FD_206723 | JGI IMG/M metagenome (GOLD analysis project Ga0335075, IMG submission 206723) | Soil microbial communities from Loxahatchee National Wildlife Refuge, Florida, United States - Lox_Sample_2.4 | ecosystem: Environmental > Terrestrial > Soil > Wetlands | place: USA: Florida... | reverse complement strand
CCGCCGAGGCGCTCGAAATCGCAAAGAAAGAGGCGGAGGACGCCAATCACGCCAAGAGCGAATTTCTTTCGCGAATGAGCCACGAGCTGCGCACCCCGCTCAACTCCATCCTCGGTTTTGCGCAACTGCTCGAAATGGAAGTCGATGGCGACCAGGCGGGCGATAACGTTCGCCAGATCCTTCGAGGCGGGTATCATCTTCTCGATCTGATTAACGAGATCCTGGATCTGGCGCGAATTGAATCGGGGCGCCTCAGTCTCTCGCCGGAACCGGTACGGTTGGATGAGGCTCTTGGCGACGCGATCGATTTAGTGCGGCCGCTGGCAATCCAGCAGAACGTGACGATCAGCGCCGATTCCGCGCTCAGTTGCGGGCGGCACGTTCGCGCGGATCGCCAACGCTTGAAACAAGTGTTGTTGAACTTGTTATCCAACGCCATTAAGTTCAATCGAAGGGGCGGGTCGGTCCTGATCTCGTGCGAGGCGACGCCCAGCAACAAGCTGCGGCTCGAGATGGTCGATACCGGATCGGGCATGTCGCCGGAAGGGCTCTCGAAGATCTTTAAGCCCTTCGAGCGCTTAGGCGCCGATGACACCGGAGTCAGCGGAACCGGGTTGGGACTCGCTCTCACGAAACGGCTGGTAGAGGCGATGGAAGGAACCATTGGCGTGGAGAGCGCGTTAGGCCTGGGGAGCAGGTTCTTTGTTGAATTTCGTTCCACCGACGATCCCGTCAACAGCCTTCAGGCGCACGACGTCTCGGCGGTGCTTGCGGGCGGCCGGCCACGTTCTCAGCGGGGGACAATCCTCTACGTAGAAGACAATCCGTCGAATTTAAACCTGATCGAACGCATTCTAAGCCATTGCCCGGGCGTCAGCTTGCTTTCCGCCATGCAGGGGCAGATCGGGCTGGACCTCGCGCAATTTCATCAGCCCGATTGGATTCTTCTGGATGTGCACCTGCCCGATATTCCCGGCGATGAGGTCCTGCGCCGCTTGCGGCTTGACGCTCGAACCCGGAATATCCCTGTAACCGTCCTAAGCGCGGATGCGACCGCTGGTCAGATCTCGCGTCTCATGGACGCAGGCGCACGAGATTACCTCACAAAGCCGCTCGACATTCGGCAGCTTCTGAGACTACTGGAAAAAACGCTACCGAGTGCCGGAGCATCCTCGAACGAGCCGGCGCTGCAGGCGTATGCAGAAAGAAATCATACAAACTAGCCGCATTCTGATCGTCGACGATCAGCCGCAAAATGTGCTGCTTCTGGAACGGGCTCTCCAGAGCGCCGGCTATGTGCATATGCTGAGCATCACGGACTCGAGAGAAGTGCTTCGGGCCTTCACCGAGTTCCGGCCCGACCTTGTGGCCATGGATCTGCGCATGCCCCACGTGGACGGCTACGATTTGCTGAAGCAGCTTCGCTCGCGAGTCGCGTCGGGAGGCTTTGTCCCCGTTCTCATCCTGACGTCCGATAATTCCAGAAAAGCAAAACAGCAGGCGCTGTCGTTAGGCGCCAAGGATTTTCTGACCAAGCCAATTGACGTTGGGGAAGCTCTCTTGAGGATCTACAATCTCCTCGAGACTCGATGGTTGTATGCCGAGCTTCAGCATCACAGCGAAACGCTGGAACAGAAAGTACGTCTTAGGACCCATGAACTGGAACAGGCGCAGTTGGAGATTCTACAGCGGCTGGCCCGGGCGGCCGAGTATCGCGACGATTGTACGGGCCAACATGCGCAGCGCGTGGGACAGGGAGCAGCCCGCCTCGGCAGCGCGATAGGGCTGTCCACCGAGGAGGTCGAATTGATCCGGCTCGCCGCCCCGCTTCATGACGTCGGCAAGATCGGCATTCCGGACGGCATTCTATTGAAACCGAGCAAGCTTACCGTTGATGAATATGTCCAGATCAAACGGCACACGGATATCGGGCGGATCATTCTTTCGGGAAGCAGTTTCCCTATTTTGCAAATGGCTGAGCGCATTGCGCTCTATCACCATGAACGCTGGGATGGCACTGGTTACTATGGCTTGGCCGGCGAAACCATCCCGCTAGAGGCGAGAATTGTGAGTATCGTCGATGTCTTCGACGTCATTACGCATTCTCGTCCATATAAGGAAGCCGCGACGGTCGAGACAGCCTTAAACAGCATCGAGAGTGAACAAGGAAAACAATTCGATCCTAACCTTGTAAGTGCCTTTATAATCCTTCAAAAGACCGACGGCCTCGTGTGCTTGAGCGATGCCGTTACTGACAGTGGTTTTCAGATCGCTGAGTTGCCTGCGACGACCGTAGTTAGTAACGGATAACCCGAGCAGACTGAGCTTCACTTACCGATCGTGAACCAATCGCCGCACTGAATGCCTCCGGCACGGCTTCTATTTACTCCCCGTACCTCGGCCACACGAGATTGCGTCGCTAACTTAATACTCAACACAGAAGAACTAAGCTGACGGCGCCAGCCTCAGCATACTCGGGTGCGGAACGTCCTTGGGGTTGATGTTCAGGTCAGGAGCTACGGCTTGGGCGCTCTTCCACAGATGGTCGAGTTCCGGGGCAGCGAGCATTTTCATGAGCCGCGCCCAGAATACGTAGAACATGAAGAGGTCCGATGTAAGAACCAGACTATTGAACGGTTCGCCGGCTTGAATTGCCTGGGCGTCTATCCCGAAGCGATACATGACCCGCCGATCCCACTCTGAACGGGCCTCGGCTTCGGCGCCTCTGGCGATATCGCGGGCGTCGTTCAGGCGCCCTCTGGCGTCCTCTAATTCCTGACGGATCGCTTCGTCCCTATCCGGAGGCATGTGCAACCGCGGCCACCATCCGCGTTTGACATAACAGCGCATGATAATGGTGCGCCACTCGGCCCATCCGGTCATGTGTTCGTTGGCCTTGTAAACCCAAATGTTGAGGAACCACTCGACATACTCCTTGCGCCACTCGGCATTGAACGAATTGTCAATGGCGCGTAACAGCCGTGCCTGTTTGTCCTCGAGTGTCAGGCTAGCGGGATTAGGCTGCGGCTCCAGATACGCTTCGCGAACATAGATCCGGAGCAGTTGCTGGAACGCAGGCGCGGTTTCCTTGTGAAATGGAATACCGGTGTAATCGTACAGAGGGGCCACTGCTTCGAGGCTGAGAACGCCGTGCGAGTAGTCCCAGCGGCGTTCGTCCGCCCAGGCGGTTTGTGGGTTTTCGTTCATGGCCGCCTCCGATCAGGGATTCGGGTTGTTCTTGTATTGGTCATAGCGCTGCTGGCGCTCACGGCGGTATTGCTCACACTCGGGAGTGTTGCCGCGCCATTGGGATTTATCCGGGTATGGCTTTTTCGCCCATTCCTCGGCGCCCGGAGGTAGATCGCCGTCGCAGTTATCGGTGAATTCGTTGATGTCGCGCTGCAGTCCTTTGCGGTCGTTTTCATACGCTTGTTGATGGGCATCCCAGGCCTGCGATCCTTCCGGCGTGCTCGGATCTTTTTCGCTGCAAATATTGTCCCAAAACCGATATTTGACGCCTTGGAGGTCGGCGGAAGGCGCGGTGCGGCGGGTGTTAGTGCGTCGGTCAATGCTGTCCCATAAATCTTTGCACCGCTGTTCGTATTTTTGTTCTTTCTTCCTGGCTATCTCTTCGGCCTTGTTTTTATCCGGGATTCGCTTGTCTCTTGGCACGGGCTTGGGAGTAATGTTCGGCCTCGGAATTATGGTGGGATTGCCGGGTGGGCAGGGGTTCACGGCGCGTGGTTTAGACGGAGGCGACGGGGTTTTCTTATCGTGCGACTTTTTATAGAGGTAATAGCCCAGGGCTCCGAGCCCGATAACCACGAGTGCGATGCCGGCCGTGGCTGCGATCGCGCCCGCTCCCAGAGCCGCTCCGCCCCCGACCGCGCCTGCTTCCAGAGCCGCTCCGCCTCCGACGGCAGCCGCTCCGCCTCCGACCGCTTCTGTTCCCAACACTGCCGCGCCCGCGCCTGCTTCGCCTGTAGCGGACAGCCCGCCCTGCAGCAGAACCAGCCTGGCCCCCTGTGTCGCTGCTGCTTCGGCCACCGCTTCGGCGGGTAAAATCGGCGCAGCGGCCATGATTATTGTCCGATGGGGCCCTGTAAGCTTGCACTCGGCACATGAGCACGTAGCTTCTCAACGACGCGGTTGAACAGCCACTCCATTTTGGCATCGGGATCGCGGCCGGGGCTGTCCATATACGCCTTGATCTTCGGGTCGGTATGAAAATCCGGACCGGCGGCAAGTGACATTCCAATATACGCGACGAAGCCTTGATCGGTTTGCATATTGTAGCCTTCGGCATTACGGTTGCCTTCCGCGATCCGCGCCAGCAGGGTCGGATCGTCGTAGCGCGAGACGAGATCGGGGTAATTCTGACGGAAGAAGACCCGCAGCTTTTCGTGATACTGCAACTGCGCCGCGTCGTCGAGTTTCTCAACCTGCTCTGAGCGGATAACCATATGTTGTCGGGAAGTCAGGCCGGCTACATCGGATCAATCTTAACGCACGTGAATCAGGAAACTGGAAATGGGAGCGCCCGTCGGAAGGTTGCACTCCAATCACTATCCGAGTCGCAGGTCGGTGGACGTATCTGTATCGACCCGGTCGGCTCCACGATCGACTTCTATGAAGCGAACGGAGCTTTACTTAGCGATCGTAAACCATGTGGTCGTCCAGCCTGCCGGCAGCGACAGTTGTTTGAGCTTTTCGAACGTGAAGAATGCCGTCCCCGGCGGCGTCCCCTTCGGAGTGAGCGTGAAAATTGCGCCTTTCGGCATGTGCGCCAGCGATGCTCTTATGGGACTTACTGCCCCGCCCTTCCGAACCAGACGCTCCGGACGAAGCCCCAGCAACAACGAGTCGTCTTGCACATAGTGCTTGAAGCTCACGATGCGCGCCTGCACCTTCGAACCTTTCGCAGCGATAACTCGCCCGCGTTGATCTTTCAGATCGCTGGTCAGCGCCGCTTCCACAATGTCGCCGATCGCCTGTTTTTTGAAGTCGATTGGGGCCGTCAGCGCCATTTGTAACCTCAGGCCGGCCGGCAGCGCGGCGGCATCCGTTACCGCGCGCGGGGCGGCGCCGATATCCGCCGGCGCAGCATCGTCCACGGAATCGAAATGCACCGTCGACTCCGTGGTGAACATGTGGCACCCCGAATAGACCATTCGATTGTGCGCTTCCTCGCCGGTCCTGTGCACCATGTCGATATCGACGGATTGCACCAGCAAGGGCTCGGTGGATTGAATCTTCTGACGGCGATATTCCAGCAGGACGCGCACGGCGCAGAGATCCATAAACGTTAACGGAACATTCAGCACCGTCGTTAATTGCACGACATCGGCTGTTTTCGCATCGATGCGCACCGTTCCTTCGTAGCCGACAACGGCCCGGGAGAACTGGTCCGACAAATTATAGTGACTTCTCGCCTGTGGAACGCGATAGGAGTATTCGGCCATTTCACGTCCGGCTGCGTCGATCGTTCCAAGGAACCGGTACGAAGCGGGATCCGCATCGGCTACTAGCGCGCCGTCCAGCAGCATCGCGAACAGACCTGTAGCCATGGCTCCGCCGACGCCGAACTGCGCAGGCTCATTCAGGTCGAACGTGGTTTCACCCGGCCAAGCGTATATTTCGTGGTCCTCGCCGACCGCGAGTTCCAGACGTATGCGATCCTCCTCGACAAGATCGCGCTTGCCGGTCTCACAACCCTGCGGATGCTCGCCTTTCGGCAGCTCCAACATTTGCCGGTCCGTCTCTTGAAGACACGTATACCGCGGAATCTGCTGGCGCTCTTCCCGCACTTTCTGGCGCGCCCGATTCAGCAACGCCATGGGCGCTTCGTCTTGGGCATACGCCATCGGAGCCGAGCAGCACAGCGCCGCCACGAAGCTAAATAAAATGCCTAAAGCTCTCACACTCAGCTCTGCATGTACTGCTTAGACCTGAACTTCTTCGCGCTCCGCGACGATCCCAGTAGGGCAGACCCCTGGTCTGCGGCCGAGCCCCCGGTCGGCCTCGCGCGCGCACGTCGCATGCCCGAACAGCCGGACCAGGGGGCCCCGGCGCAGACCAGGGGTCTGCCTACAAAACCGGACCAGATTTACTGCCCAACCCCCGGCCGCACCTCCACCACCGGAATCTTCTGCCGCTCCGCCGCCCGATTCAGATTCGGCAAATCTTTACTCAAAATCCCATCCCATTTCCCGAGCTGTTCCTGAATTTTCCCGCTCAGCATCTCGAACGTCGCCACCTGAGCCTGTGTAGGCGCCTCATCGCCGCCGTCCAATGCCCAATTGAGCGCCGTGAGCTGCTCGTCCAGCATCGTCGGGAAATTCAGATCGCCTTCGGTGCTCTTGATTTTCGTCTGAATCACCTGATCTTCGAGCGCGGTCAGCTTCTTCACCAGTTCGTCGGCCTCGGCCCGCACGGGAGCCCATGTTGCCGCGCCCGCATATTTTCGATTCAAGCCTTCGATCTGCGTGCGCATGTCGCGCAGTTCATTAATAGCCTGGTGCAGCGCCGTCAGCCGCCGCGCCACCTTTTGCTCCAGATCGAATTGCGCCTCAAGATCTGCCCGCGAAATTTGAACCCGCGGGTCCATGCGAACCTCGATCGGAACCGTCTGGCTTTTTCCCGCAACCGTCAACCGCACCTGGTAATTCCCGGGCAGCGCCATCGGACCCTTCGGAGGAAGATCGGTTTCATAAAACGTGCCGGGAATCGGCGTCGGATCTTTGTACCTTAAACTCCAGGCAAACCGATTCAGGCCCGCGTCCTTCGGCAGCACGTCGTTGGGCTTCTGCACATCGGGCCACTCGGAGGGGCCCTCGGCTGCTTTCTGCGCGCTCGAATAAGTGTCGATCACCGTCCCTTGCGCGTCCAGAATCTCCAGCTTGATGTCGTCCTTCGGAGACGCTTTCAGGTAGTAATAAATCAGCGCGCCGGCCGGAGGATTCTCGCCCGCGGGTTGCCGCTTGTCCACCTGATCCGGAAATCGCACACGATATGCCGCGCGCGGCCGAAACAGGAATGCATCCGCCGTCTTGGTCTCCGCATTCCATTGCCGCAGCGGACTCACATCGTCCAAAATCCAGAAGGAGCGGCCATGCGTTGCCACCACCAGATCGTCGTTCTTGATCACCATATCGTGAATCGGCGTGCGCGGCAGATTCAATTGCAGCGGCTGCCAGTTTGCGCCATCGTCGAACGAAACCCACACCCCCGATTCAGTGCCCGCATACAGCAGACCCCGCCGCTTCGGATCTTCACGAACCACGTGCACATAAGAATCGCTCGGAAGGCCATTGACGATCGCGGTCCAGGTCTTGCCATAATCCGACGTCTTATAGATGTACGGCCGTATGTCGTCGAGCTTGTGACGATCCACCGCCGCGTACGCGGTCCCGGCATCGTGCGGAGAGGGATCGATCAAGCTGATCATGCTCCACTCCGGCATCTGGTTCGGAGTCACGTTTTGCCAATGCTGGCCGCCGTCGCGGGTGACGTGAATCAGTCCGTCGTCGCTTCCCGCCCATAAGAGGCCCTTGGTTACTGGTGATTCGGCCAGCGTGAAAATCGTGTCGTAATACTCGACGCTGGTGTTGTCCTTTGTGATGGGGCCGCCGGACGCCACCTGTTTCGATTTGTCGTTGCGCGTGAGATCCGGGCTGATGACGGTCCAATTCTTGCCCTGGTCGGCGCTCTTGAACACGACTTCGCCCGCCGTGTACAGAACTTTCGGATCGTGTGGCGAGAAGAAAATCGGCTCGGTCCATTGGAACCGATGCGGAAAATCGCCGACGCCATGGCCCGCGGTATTGATCGGCATCGGATTGATGTCCTGCGCCTGCTCGGTGCGCTTGTCGAATTTCAGAACGCCCTGTCCCGCCGAGTAAACCAGGTTCGCGTCGCGTGGATCGGGCGCCAGATAAGCGCTCTCGCTGCCGGCGACCTCATACCAGTTGCGCAACGTGATGACGCCGCCATCGCTCCAACTCGCAATGGCGACCGGCGTATTGTCCTGCTGCGCGCCGTACACGTAATAGGGGAAGCGGTTATCCGTCGCGACGTGATAGAACTGCGCCGTCGGCTGATTGAGCTGCGTGCTCCAGGTTTTTCCGCTATCGATGCTGATGGTGACGCCGCCATCGTTGCCATTGATCAGCCGCTGCGGATTCGTCGGATCGATCCATAGCGCATGATGATCGCCATGAGGGGCAGGTAACAGCGTGAACGTCTTTCCGGCATCCGTGGATCGGAACATGCCCGTGTTCAGCACGTAGACGACATCCGCGTTTTTGGGGTCGGCAAACACATGGCTGAAATACCAGGCGCGCTGCCGGTATTTTTGATCGTCGTTGATCAGCTCCCACTTTTGGCCGCCATCATCGGAGCGGAACAGGCCGCCTTTTTCGGCTTCGATCAGCGCGTAGATACGATTCGAATCCGCCGCTGAAATCGAGACCGTGATGCGCCCCAGAATACCCGCCGGCAGTCCGTTGCCCTGCAGATGCGACCACGTGGAGCCGCCATCGGTGGAACGATAGAGGCCGCTGCCCGCGCCGCCGCTCAAAAATGTCCACGGCAGCCGCTGCACCTGGTACATCGCAGCGAACAACACATTGGGGTTGTTGGGATCGAATTCAACGTCGATGCCGCCGGTCTTATCGTTGACATAGAGCACCTTCGTCCACGTCGAGCCGCCGTCGGTAGTGCGGAAAATGCCGCGTTCCTGGTTCGGGCCGAAAGCATGCCCGATGGCGGCGACGAACACGACTTCCGGGTTCTTAGGATGGACAATCACGCGGCCGATCTGGCGCGTATCTTTGAGCCCGATGTTCTTCCACGTTTTCCCGGCGTCCGTCGATTTGTAAACGCCGTCGCCATAGGAGATGTTGCCGCGCAGACAGCCCTCGCCGGTTCCGGCATAAATGACATTGACATCCGATGGAGCGATGGCGATGCTGCCGATGGAAGAGACCGCCTCTTTTTCGAACAGCGGCTTCCACGTGGCGCCCGCATCGGTGGTTCGCCAGATTCCACCGGAGACTGCGCCGAAATAATACGTGTTCGGATCGCCGGGAATTCCGGCGACGGTGATCGCTCTGCCGCCGCGAAACGGACCGATCAGCCGGTATTCCAATCCCTTGAGCAGCGCCTCGTCGGACTGCGCGAACACGGCCGCGGTGACGATCGCTAAAGCGAAAACGGCGCGGGCCAAATGTGGAGCAGGCGTTTCCGCCTTCATGTGCGGGCGCGAATCAGACTTTTTCAGGGGCGTGCAAGTACCAAGTTGCGGAGGTTCGGGTAACCGCTTCCTTGCGGTCGCAGCTCGGAAGTCGTTGCTGAGCCGTGCGCGCGAGCAAGCGGTTTCGTACGCTAATTTATGCAGGTAAGTACTAGGTAACATCGGATTTGTTCATCGTACCAGGAGCGTCACGGGCGCTCCGGCCAGGCGTGCTTCGGATATCTGCGGCTCAGTTGACGGCGGAGTTCCGGATAAAGGCGTTCCCAAAATCCCGCGAGATCGGTCGTTGTCTGCACCGGCCGCTGATTCGGTGCGAGCAAATGCACCACCAGCGGCGTCCGATCGCGCCCCACGCGCGGAGTCTCGCGCATACCGAAAAAATCCTGCAGCCGTGACGCTACCCACGGCGGCTTGCCGCGTTCATATCGAATTCGGGCACGCCTTTCGCTCGGCAGACGTATGCTCGTCGGAGCGATTTCGTTTAATAGGTGCGCATCCACCCGCTGCTCCAAGATCGCCATGAAACGCGATGCAGCGCTCTTTAACTCCGCAAAGCTGCGGAGGCCAGTGCAGAGCTGCTCGAGCGCCGCGCGCACATTCGGCTCAGGCAACCCGGCGAAGGCCGCGCGAGAGAGAAACTCCTCGAGCGCTTCGCCATCGACGAACCGCTCGATGCCGGCTTCCAGCGCCTTCTCTGACAACATCACTGCTGCAGCGTCGGGGTCCGGCATTGCGGCGCGCGATTCCTGAATTACGAGCTCGTCATAGACAAGAGCGCTGACGGCTTCGACCCGCTCCGCTGTTCGATTCCATTCGACACCGGAGCGTTCCCGTACCCGATCCGGAAACAAATCGATGAGCCATTCGGGTTCTATGCGCGCGGTCAGTCGGACCAACGGAAGCGGCTTGTCCTTACGATCTTCTATGTCGGCCGCGACCATGAATTCATAGCGCGGCGGTTCGCCTGCCAACTCGGCGGAGGCGCCGTTCGAAAGCAGCACCTGCTTGTTCTTTCGAAGCCGGGCCACGCGATCGGGAAAACCGGTGAGGAGTGACATCAGCAATGCGTCGTCATCATGCCGCGCCTGTTTTCGAGGGCGCACAATGCGGCGCAGTTGCTCGACAGTTTGGCGCATGCGATAGTCCCATTCACTATCGAGAGCGGCGAGGACGTCCGTTTTATCCACGCGGCTGCCGGACCCGAGCAGCGCCGCGAGCGCGCAACCGTCTTCGCCGACTCCGCGATCCACGGCTTCCAACAACACTCGCGCCAGACGCGGATGCAAAGGATAGCGCGCCATCCTTGCGCTCACTGGGCCGATTGCGCCAAGCTGCTGCAACAGCGCTTTCGCGTTATTGAGAGCCGACTCCGGCGGCGCGTCCAGCCATTCCAGATCCGACGAGGCATCCAGCCCCATGCTGCGCAGATCCAAGCAAAGCTGCGAAAGCTCGCGGCGCAATATTTCCGGCGCGTCGTGATCGGGCCGCCGTTGAAAATCTTCTACCGTGTACAAGCGCACGACGCGGCCGGGCGCGGTCCGGCCCGCGCGGCCCGCTCTTTGCCGCGCCGACGCCTTGCTGATCCGCCCCACGTTAAGCGTTGGCAAACCCGTCCAGGGCGAATCGATTGCGATGCGCGCCAGCCCGCTGTCGACCACGGCCGTCACGCCCTCGATGGTTATTGAACTCTCCGCGATGTTGGTTGAGAGGATCACCTTGCGCGCCGATGCAGGTGAAACCGCGCGGTCCTGCTCTTCGGGCGATAAATCGCCATGCAAGGGAAGCACAAGAACGCCGTGCCGGCGAGCTAAACCTTCGCACTCTCGCGCCGCTCGTCGAATCTCCGCCGCGCCCGGTAAGAACACGAGGATATCGCCAGTCGCGTTCGGCAAAAGCGACTCCAGCGCGCCGCTCACTTGCTGCTCCAGCGGACTCGCGGAGTAGGGCAAGTGCGTGACCGTCAGATCGAATTGCCGCCCCTCGGACCGTACAACAGGACAGCCGCCGAGATACTCCGCGACGGGGTTGGCGTCGAGGGTCGCCGACATCACCACAATGCGGAGATCCGGGCGCGCGGTCGTCTGCAGGCGCTTTAGTAACGCCAGCGCCAGGTCACCTTCCAAATGGCGCTCGTGAAACTCGTCGAGAATCACCGCCCCGACTCCCCGCAGTCCGGTGTCAGACAGAAAGCGCCGCGTCAGGACGCCTTCGGTGAGAAATCTCAACCGTGTGCGCGGCCCAGCCACTTCTTCGAATCGGACTTGGTATCCCACGGTCTGGCCGAGATCTTCGCCCAATTCCTGTGCGACGCGACGAGCGGCCATGCGGGCTGCAATACGTCGCGGCTCCAGAACAAGAATGTCGCCGCGGATGAAATCGAGCAACGCGGGAGGCACACGCGTAGTCTTGCCCGCGCCGGGGGGCGCTTCGATTACAAGGTTAGGGTTGTGTCGAAGCGAGCTGACAACATCGCCGAGAATGGCATCGATCGGAAGTGCAAGCGCATGCGGCAACCCTGCCATCGCAACATGGCGCCGCAACGCGGGTCAAGGTTTATCAGGCTGCCGAAAAGCGCTCGGCAGGCCGAATGCGTGCCCCTGGAATTTGTACATTCGCTTGGGCATGTGGGGCACTCTCGAAAGACTGCCCATAAACGACTGGCAAAATCTGCAAAAGGATCTAAGGATTTTCATTCATAGAGCGGGTTGGCAACCTGTTTGTCAGGAGCGCCGCGCGCGCAAAGGTTCGAATGAAAGTCGCCGAAATCGGTTGAACACTGCTCCCTCGCGGTCGCGGTTCGGTAGCGCACTGCAATATACGGAGCCGTGGACGCAAGGAAGCGGTTTTCCGACCAATTGAAAATCGGCCGTTTAGGAGGCTGAATGACTTGCCCCATCCGCTTTTGCAAGCTAACGATCCTGCATTGGTGGCGCAGGCGGTTTCGCCTGCGATATTCCTAGCGCCTCGCATCAGGGCTGCGAATGGAACACCGCGCGATTGTG
>Ga0335075_10013591_pt1 | contig 12255 bp, 8 predicted proteins | sample Lox_Sample_24_FD_206723 | JGI IMG/M metagenome (GOLD analysis project Ga0335075, IMG submission 206723) | Soil microbial communities from Loxahatchee National Wildlife Refuge, Florida, United States - Lox_Sample_2.4 | ecosystem: Environmental > Terrestrial > Soil > Wetlands | place: USA: Florida... | reverse complement strand
TACTGCGTCGGCTCGAGCGCACGTTCGTAGGCCGCGCGTCCGCCGGCCAGGTCCTTCTGCGCGAGCTTCGACAGCGCGACGTTGCGATACGGCACCGCCCACTTCGGCTCGTCCTTGATCGCGGTCTCGAGCGTGTCGATGGCCGCGGGCCAAGCCTTGTCCATCATCTGCAGCTCGCCGAGCAGGTTGCGGACCAGCGCGTTGTGCGGATCCTTGTCGAGCGTGGCGCGCACGCGCGCCTGCGCATCGGCGCCGTTGCCGCGGCCGGCCTGCAGGCGCGCGTAGGCGACCAGCGCGTCCACCGCCTGCGGCTGCAGCTCGAGCGCCTTCGCGAATTGCGTCGATGCCTCGTCCGGCTTGCCCTGCGCCTGCGCGGCGAGACCGCCGAGATAGAAGCCCGAGGCGCCATCCGGACGCAGCGTCTTCAGATCCTCCGCGGCGGTGCGCGCACCCGCGACGTCGCGCGCCGCCAGATAGGCCTTCACCAGCGTTTCGCGCGCGGCGACGTCGGTGGGCACGAGGCGCACGGCCTCTTCGAGCAGCGTCACCGCCAGCTCGGCGCGATTCGTCTGGCTGAGCAGTTGCGCCAGGTCGACGCGCACCGGCACGTCGCGCGGCGCGAGCCGCATCGCTTCGCGCAACACGTCCTCGGCCAGCGCCGGTTCGCGGTTCGCGACGTGCGCGCGCGCCAGCGTGCGGCGCACGATCACCGACTCGGGCTGGTCGCGCAGCACCGAACGCAGGTCCGTGATCGCGGCGGCCGCGTCGCCCTTGTCGAGCGCCAGCCCGGCGCGCAGCGTCAGCGCGTCGTTGTCGCGCGGATTCAGCTTCAGCGTCTCGTCGATCGTGGCGCGTGCCGCGTCGAATTCCTTCGCGTAGATCTGCATCGCCGCGATGCGGTCGCGCGCGATCAGGCCCTTCGGCCCGGTCGCGTCGTCGGCGACGATCTTCCGGTATTCGGCCAGCGCCTCGCGCGTCGAACCGCCCCGCTGCAGCAGCGCGCCGAGGCCGAGGCGCAGGTCGACGTTCTTCGGATCGTCGTCGATGAACCTGCGCATGGCCTTCTCGCCCTGCTCGCGCGAACGCTGCGCGGTCAGGAAATCCACCAGCGCGAGCTTGGCGTCGTCGTTGCCCTTCAGGTCCCTGACCGCGGCCTCGAGCACGCGTTGCGCGTCGTCGGGGCGCTTCTCGCGCGTCAGGAACAGCGCGAGGCGCGTGCGATGCGCGAGGTCGTCGGGCCGCAGCTCGATCACCTTGCGCAGCTGCGTCTCACCCGTGGCCGCATCCCCCGACTCCGCGGCCATCACCGCCATGATCTGGCGCAGATCGACCGACTTCGGATTCGCGGCGATCGCCTTCTCGACCAGCGCACGTGCGTCATCGGCGCGCGACTGCGTGCGGTACAGCGACGCCAGCAGCGCGATCGCGTTTTCGTTGCCCGGCGCCGCCTTGACGGCGGCCTCGGCGTCGGCGAGCGCGCCCGCGGGATCCTTCTGCTGCACGCGCGCGGCACCGCGCACCGTCAGCAGGTCGGCGTCGTTCGGGAATTTCACCAGCAGCGGCGCGACGGCTTCGAGCGCGCGGTCCGGCATGCCGCCGAACACGTAGAGGCGCCCCACCGCGGCCGGACCCGCCGGCTGGTCGGGATGCAGCGCGGCCACGGCCTGGTAGGCGCGCATGGCTTCGCGGAAGTCGCCGAGCCGCTCGGCGACGCGGCCGTTCATCAGCTGCGCCTCGGCATTCTTCGGATCGATCTGCAACGCGTTGCGGAATTCGACGCTGGCCTTCTGGAAGCTGCCGTCCGCGTAGAACTCGTTGCCGCGCTCGAGGTGGCTCGCCAGCCGCGACTGCGCGCCTCCACAGGCGGAGAGCAAGGTGAAAATCGCGGCGACAAGCAGGCCCTGGCGCCCAACGCGTCCGATGCTCATTCGTGGAATCCCCGAGAGAGTTAGATGTTTCGGGGAATGTATGGCCGATCCGTGACTGACGTATGACGCAGCGTCACGCCAGCAGGCCGCGCACCGCCACCGCCGCGAACAGCACCGCGATCGCCAGGCGCGACGCGGACCGGCCGGCACCGCCCAGCGACGACAGCTCCACCGCGTACAGCAGCACCACCGACTTCGCGATGCCGGCCGTGACCGCCGGCGGCAGCTGCGCCGGCGCGGGCAACAGCGGCACGACGATCGCGACGAACACCACCAGCAGGTCGAGCGAGGTCACGGAGAAATTTCCCGGGCGCGCCAGCACGAATCGCGCCAGCGCCACGACGCCCGTGATGCCGACCAGCAGCCAGCCGACCGTGTGCCACTGTCCGTCGACGTGCGGCGACGTCTGGTCCAGCCAGACGACCAGCACGACCGCGGTGTACGTCAACGTGCGATCCAGCCACGCGGCGCCGGCGCCGCGCGCGGCGTTCACGAGCAGCGCCACCAGCAGTGCGAGGCACAACACGCCGACGTCTAGGCCGACCGTGCCGGCGCGCGCGATCGCCATGCCGGCGTACGCGATCATGCACACCGCCATGATGCGGGCGCCGGTCGACGCGTTCGGCGACACCGGCTCGCGCAGCCGCGCGATCAGCGCGCTGAACACCGGCAACGCGCGGCCCGAGTGCGCGCGCCACGGCGTCGCATCGGCCCAGCGCAGCGACACCAGCGTGCCGATCGCCAGCGCGACGAACACGCCGAGGATCATCAGGTCGGATTCGAACCGCAGCCAGTAGGCGACCAGGAACAGCACCACCTGCAATAGATAGACGAGCACGACCGCCTCGGCGTGCGCGAAGCCGAGCCCGAGCAGCTTGTGGTGCAGGTGGTTGCGATCCGGCGAGAACGGCGAACGCCCGGCGCGCACGCGCTGGATCATCACCGACAACGTGTCGAGGATCGGCAGGCCGAGCAGCAGCAGCGGCAGCGCCGCGCTCACCGACGTGCCATCGCCCTGCGTCGCGAGGATCGACAACACGCCGATCGAGAAACCGAGCAGCTGGCTGCCGCTGTCGCCCATGAAGATCTGCGCGGGATGCGTGTTGAAGCGCAGGAAGCCGAGGATCGCGCCGCATTCGATCAGCGCGACCGCGATCACGGGCACGTTGCCGCTGATCGCCGCCAGCAGCGCGATCGCGCACAGGCACAGCAGCGCCATGCCGCCGGCGAGGCCGTCGAGGCCGTCCGAGAGATTCACGGCGTTCGTCACGCCGACCAGGAACAGGAACGTCAGCACTTCGCCGAACACCGGCGGCAAGGGCACGCGGTGGTCGAACGTCCACGAGTCGATGCGCACGTCGCCGAGCCACATGCACAGCAGCACGGCCGCGACCTGGCCGACGAACTTGGCGCGATAACCCAGCGTCGCGCGGTCGTCCCAGATGCCGAACACCAGCAGCGTCGCCGCGCCGACGATGAAGCCGGTCAGCGGCCCGCCGAGCGACTGCGTGAACAGCAACGGCACGAAGATGCCGATCGCCATGGCGATGCCGCCGACGCGCGGGATCGGCGTCGAATGCACCTTGCGCGGACCCGGCGCATCGGTGAGGCCGAGCCGCGGCGCGAGGCGCATCAGCGGGCGGATGCTCACCGCGACGATGAGCAGCGCCAGCACGAACTGCAGGAACAGCGGCACGTTATCTCCCCGGCGCTCCGCCGGCCGCGGCACCGTAGCCAGCGCGGGAGTCAGGTTGATGACGGAGACGGCTGCTCATACCGGCAGCCCGCGCGCGCGCCGCTGCAATTCCAATGTCTTGCAATCGATCATGTATTCGTACCACGCGCGCAGCAGGCTGAACGTCAACCCCGCGCGGCCTTCGACGATGCCGCCCTTCCCGAGATAGATGCCGCAGAACACGATGACCGGTCGCAGCGGCATCCGGTACAGCAGCGCCTTCAACGCGCGCCGACGTTCGGTCGGATCGCGCGCCAGCAGCCGCGCCTCCGCGGCAGCGGTGCCCTGCTTCTGCAGGCGCAGCTCGGCCTCCATCGTCGAATAGCGGTCGTGCTTCTGGATCCACGCCGCGAAGCCCTTGTTGAACGGGAAGTGATGCAGGTGCGACGGCAACTCGCGCACCTGGCCGTCGGTGCGGTATTCCTCGTTGATCGCGCGTTCGACGCGCACGCGGTCGGGCCGCATCAGCCGCCCGAACCAGGTCGGGTAACCGCTGCTGCCGCGGATCCAGCGGCCGAACAGGTGATCCTTGCGGCGCATGCGGAACAGCGTGACGTCGGGCGTGGCCGCCTCGACCGCCGCGAGCATGTCGCGGCGCAGGTCGTCGGGCACGCGTTCGTCGGCGTCCAGCATCAGCACCCAGCCGTGTCGGTAGCGGATGCCGTGCAGCGCGTGGTTGCGCTGCGAGGCGTAGTCGTCGAACGCGCGCAGCTCGAGCCGCGCACCGCAGCGCTGCGCGATCTCGGCGGTGCGGTCGCGGCTGAACGAATCGAGCACGACGACGTCGTCGCACCAGCGCACCGACTCGAGGCAGCCCGCGAGGTTCGTTTCCTCGTCGAGCGTCAGGATGACGACGGAGATGCTCATGCGGGGTCGCGGCGCGTGCCGACGGTCCGCGCCGGGTTGCCCGCGACGATGGCGCGCGGCGGCACGTCCTTCACGACCACGGCCCGCGCGCCGACGAGGGCGCCCGCGCCCACCGTCACGCCCGGACCGACGAAGGATTCCGTGCCGAGCCACGCGCCGGCACCGATGTCCACCGGCGGCTTGAGCAGCGGCAGATCGGCGCGCGTGAAATCGTGAGTGCCCGCGCACAGGTGCGCGCGATACGAAACGGTGGCGTTCGCGCCGATACGGATGCGGCCGAGGCTGTACAACAATACGTCGTCACCGAGCGCGCACCAGTCGCCGAGCTCGACGTTCCAGGGCATCTCGATGCGGGTGCGTGGATAGACGTGCACGTGCGCGCCGACCTTCGCGCCGAACGCGCGCAGCACGGCGCGTCGCCAGCCGAACGCCGGCCGCGGACTCAGCCGCAGCAGCCAGGATCCCGCGATCCAGGCCACGCGACGCCACTGCTCGCCGCGCGAGTATTTGCGGGCGGCGCGGTTCCCGGCGTTGTCGACGATCACGTCGGGTGTGTTCATTGTTGGTTTCCGATCGCGGCGCAAGCGTTCCACCGTTTCCTTACGAAGGTATGACGCTGTAACCGGATCGTCGCGCAGCGTCGGCAAGATGCCGCCTCCCGGCCGCCGACGCCGCGCAAACAACGATGACGAACCAGCTCCGCTTCTCGCCCGCCTCCTACGTCCTGATCGCCTGCGCGGCCGTGCTCACGCTGCTGCCGTTCCGCAACGCGTTGTCGAACTTCATCGACATCTGGAACCTGCAGCCGGAGTACAGCCACGGCCTGCTGATCCCGTTCCTGTCCGGCTACCTCGTCTGGCGACGCCGCGACGAGCTGCGCGGCATGCGTTTCTCCGGTTCCTGGCAGGGCCTGTGGCTGATCACGCTCGGCATGCTGCTGTGGCTGGTCGGCGATCTCGCGACCATCTACTGGATTGTGCAGTACGGCTTCCTGTGCGCGTTGTACGGCGTGATCCTGTCGCTGGTCGGCGGCCCGGTGTTCCGCAGATTGTGGATGCCGCTCGCGATCCTCGTGTTCATGATCCCGCTGCCCGCGTTCTTCAACAATTCGCTGTCGCTGCAGATGCAGCTGGTGTCGTCGGCGATCGGCGTGTGGTTCATCCGCCTGGCCGGCATCAGCGTGTTCCTCGAGGGCAACGTCATCGACCTCGGCAGCATGCAGCTGCAGGTCGCCGAGGCCTGCGACGGCCTGCGCTACATGTTCCCGCTGATGACGCTGGCGTTCGTGATGACGCAGCTGTTCCGCGCGCCGCTGTGGCAGCGCATCGTGCTGTTCGTGTCGAGCGTGCCGATCGCGATCCTGATGAACAGCTTCCGCATCGGCGCGATCGGCATCACGGTCGAGTACTGGGGCCCGAAGATGGCCCAGGGCCTGCTGCACGAGTTCGAGGGCTGGGTCGTGTTCATGTTCAGCACCGCGGCGCTGCTCGGCGTGGCGGCCCTGCTGGCGCGCCTCGGACCGCAGCGCCTGTCGCTACGCGACGCGTTCGCGGCGCCGGCCGCGCCGGCGCAGCCCGCGCCCGGCCCGGCGCGCCAGCCACTGCCGGCGTCGTTCGTGGGCGCGTCGATCCTGGTCGCGGTCGCCGCGCTGGCGCAGCTCGCGTTGCCGACGCGCGTCGAGTCGATCCCGTCGCGGGCGTCGCTGGTCGACTTCCCGACGCATCTCGGCGAGTGGAACGGCAACCGCGAGTCGATGGCCGGCGTGTTCCAGGACGCGCTGCAGCTCGATGACTATCTACTTGCCGACTACCGCGACTCGGCCGGCGAGCCGCTGAATTTCTACGTCGCCTGGTACGACTCGCAGCGGGCCGGCCGCTCCGTGCATTCGCCGCGCGCCTGCATCCCCGGCGGCGGCTGGATCATCCGTTCGTTCGAGCGCCGCGCCATCCCCGACGTGAACGGCCGCACGCTGGACACGAACCGCGTCGCCATCGAGCTCGATGGGCAGCGGCAGATCGTCTACTACTGGTTCCAGCAGCGCGGCCGGCAGCTGACGAACGAATATCTGGTGAAGTGGTACATCTTCTGGGACGCGCTGACGCGCAATCGCACCGACGGCGCGCTGGTGCGCGTCGTGGTGCCGGTGGCGAATGGCACCGACGAAGCGGAAGCAGATCGGCGCGTCGCGCGGTTCGCCGCGAAGGCGATGCCGGTGCTGACGGGTTACGTGCCGGACTGAGCGCGCGCGGCGGTCGGCGCCGAAGCCGGCGCTGAGTCCGCCACCGCGACCGGTGCCGCGACCGCGTCCGCCGCCCGCGGCCGCAGCGAGTCGAACAACGCCAGCCAGGTCGTCAGCGCACGCCGGCTCGAATGCCGCACCTCGGCCGAGCGGCGCGCGTTGGCCGCGAGCCGCGCGAAGCGCGCCGGCTCGGCGTGCAGCGAACGCAATTCCGCTGCCAGCGCCCGCGCATCCCCCACGGCGACCACGGCACCGGTGTCGTCGGCGCGGATCTCGCGCGCCAGCTCGCCGTCGGGATCGCCGATGAAGATCGCCGGCCGGCCCGCGGCCATGATGCCGTAGTACTTGCTGGGAACGATCAGGCCCTCGGTGCCCGGCAGCAAGCTAACAAGGTGCACGTCCGCCGCGGCCATGCTGTCGGCGAGGCGCTCGGCGGGCTGGAAGGACTGGAAGCGGAAGTTGGCGAGGTTGCGCGCCGCCACGGCCGCGCGCAGCGCCGCCATCCGCGCGCCGCCGCCGGTGATCAGGAAGACGAACTCCGGCGAGTCGGCCAGCAACTGCGCGGCGCCGAGGAACGTGTCGAACTCGTGCGCGCGCCCGAGGTTACCCGAGTAGCCGATGACGAAACGGCGGCCGAGATCGAGTTCGGCGCGCACCGGGTTCTCCGCCGTGCCGCGCACGGTGATCTCGTCGATGTCCACCCAGTTCGGGATGACGCGGATCGGCGCGGTGATGCCGCGCGCCAGCAACCGTTCGCGCATGCGCGAGCCGATGGCGACGTTGCACGCCGCCTGGCGCAGCGAGCCGTCGCGCAGCGCCAGCAGCAGGCGCTCGAAGAACGCGGGCTTGATTGGCAACCCGAGCTCGGTCGCGACCTCGGGAAAAACGTCCTGCAGCCAGTTGACCAGCAATGCACCGCGCGCACGCGCCGCGCGCGCGACGCTGACACCGAGCAGCGGCGGATCGGTCTTCGCGATGACGACGTCGCCCGGCTCGAGGATGCGGCGCAGGTGCCGGCACGCGGCCCAGTGAAACCCGAGGTAGTCGAGCGCGCGACCGCCGAGCGAGCCGCGTCCGTGGCGCCCGCGCCCGACGCGATGCACGACGACGCCGTCGATCTCCTCGCGCTCGGGCAGATCGGCCGCGGCATCGTCGTAGAGCTGGCGCGAACATACCGCCTCGACGCGATGGCCGCTGGCACGCAACAGCCTGGCCAGGTCCGACACCATGCGGCTGGTCGCCGACTGGTCGGGCGCGAAGAAGCGGTTCACGAACACCAGTTTCGGCGTCATGCCCGCGTCTCCGGGCGCAGCGTAGCCAGGAACGATTTCGTCTCCTGCCACCAGCCGGCGTCGCCCGCCCAGCGCTTCTGCCAGCCGCCCCAGATCACGACGCCGTCCGCGTACTGCCGGCAGAGCTCGAGCTCGCGGCGCCAGTAGTCCGCCGGCACGTTGCGGCCGCCGAGTAGTTTGTTGCTGTCGTGGAACTCGGGCCAGAGGAAGGCGTAGACGGGTTTGCCGTACTGCCGTGCCTCGCGCAGCGTCTCGGCCGCGTATTTCTCCCAGCCGGCGACGTCCGCGTAGAAGGTGTACAGGGACGGGAAGATCACGTCGACGTGTGGCGCGATCGCGCGGGCGCGGCGATTCGTCGCGCGCCAGACCTCGAGCTGGTTGCCCACCGGCTGGACGATCGGCCAATAGACGATCTCCGGCAGCACGCCGTAGTACCCGAACGTCAGGCCCGGCGCCGCGCGGCGCACGACCGTGGCCAGGCGCACGAACTTCTCGAGGTTGGCATCGATGACGGCATCCGGCTGCTCGAACAGGCACCAGTGCTCCACGTCGAGATAGAACACGCCCGCGAAGTCGCGGCAGCAGTCGACGGCGCGTTGCACGCCGATCTCGTCGACGACGCTGCGCGGCTGGCCCGCGCGCCACAACTCGCCGGTGCCGCGCGCCGGCAGCATGCCCAGCGCGGCGACGTCCGGCTTGCCGAGGTAGAACAGGCTGTCGTAGACGCGGAACGGCGCGGCGCCGGGTAGTTTGTCCGCCGGCACGGCCGACGGGATGCGCGACGCGAGCGCCGCCAGGCCGCCGATCGAGGCGATCAGCGCGCGTCGCGACAGTCGCGCGCTCACGGCTTGCGCGCCACCAAAAAGGCGGACGTGGGCCGCAGCTTCTGGAACAAGGTGCGCGCGTGATAGTGCAGGTTCCACGACACCAGCCGGCAGGCGAGCGCATCGGTCCATGCCGCCAGCGGGCTGTTGTACGGATCGTCGCGGAACAGCGCGAACGCCTTCTGCACCGGCGCGAATCCGCACAGCGTGGTGCGCACGAGATCGAGCCCGGTGCCGCGGACGATCGACTGCAGGATGCCGAGCGGGATGCCGCGCTCGTGCCGCGTCAGGTGCGGACGCGGTTTGCGCCAGTCGCCCATCGACACGATCGGCTCGCGGATGATGAGGTGGCCGCCGGGCGCCAGCGTCCGCGCCAGCTCGCGGACGACGAAGCTGACGTTCGGGATGTGGTGCAACACGCCGATCGCGGTGATCAGGTCGAAGCTGCCATCCGCCAGCTCGAGGCGACCATCCGACGCGGGCGCGATGTACCGCGCCGGGATCCCGCACACCGTGTCCTGCCGGAACGCGGCCGACGGATCGACGATGGTGATCGCCTCGATGCGCGACGCCAGCGGCTGGAACTCGTCGCCATAGGCGGCGCCGAAGCCGAGCGCGTTGCCGAATTTCCCCGGCGGCAAATGGCGGAACGCATGGCGCCGGTTCCACGCGTGATAGGCATATTTGTACCGGCCGCGGTCGGCGGCGCCGAGCGCGGCATAACCCTCGCGCTCGTCGGCGTGCCAGCGCGCCACCTGCGAGGCGTCGAAGTCGTCGCCGTACAGCGCCTGCCCCGACAGATAGGCGTCGATGTTCTGCATGCGGTCAGCGTACCGGGCGTTCATGGACGGTTGGTGTCAGCCCGGCTGGCGCTGCGGCCGGCCGAGCACCGTGCCCAGCGCGTTGCGCCAGGTGTCGCGGAAGAAGATGGCGTTGACGGCCAGCGACGCCGCCGCGAACGTCGCGATCTCGACGAGATTGCGATAGCTCGCCCAGCCGTGTTCGACCAGCCAGTGCGAGCCGAGGAACGTCGCGATCAGGCAGAGCGCGAACGCGACCACCGGGCCCAGCAACGCGCGACGCAGGCGATCCAGCTCGAGGCTCAGGAACCGTGGAATCCACGCCACCAGCGCCAGCGAGAACACGAGATAGAACGCCGTCACGCAGATGGCGATGCTCTGCAGGTCACCCCACCAGGCGCCCAGCGCCGCGGAGCCGATGCCGCCGAAACCGTACACGGCCAGCAGGCGGAACCGGTTGCGCCACGACCCGCGCGCCTCGAGCACGGCGCGCACCACGGCGATGACCATCCAGCACGGGATGCAGAACGCCAGCAGGCTGACCGCGCGCGCGCTCTCGTCCCACTTGCCGTTCCACAACCAGTGGATCAGCGACGGCGCGCTCACTGCCAGCGCGCCGCTCAGCGGCAGCGATACGATCATCAGCAGCGCCAGCGTGCCGAGCGCCGCGCCAGACTGCTGCTCGCGCTGCGCATTCAGCTTCGCGAGGATCGCGGGCAAAACGGCCTCGACGCTGTTGTTCAGCACCATGGTGGCCGTCTGCACGATCTGGTACGCGAAGAAGAACAGGCCGACGACGTGGGCATCGTGGAACAGGCCGACGATGAAGTAGTGGCCGGACAACGCCAGCGACAGCATCGCGGCGCCGAGCATCACCCAGCGGGTCTCGCGCAGCAGCTCGACGACGCGGCGCCAGCCTATCCACTGGCGCGTCATCGGCCATTGCTTCACGTACCAGTAACCCAGCACGCCCTCGAGCAGGCCCTGGCAGATCATCGGCACGACGTAGCTGTACGGCCCGCAACCCGCCAGCGCCATGACCACCGTCTGCAGCTGCCAGAGCACGGTAGACGCCATGCTGAGCATCGCCAGCTCGCGGAACCGGCCGTCGATGGCGAGCTTGCAGCGATACGTGTTCGCGACGGTGCCCACCGGAATGGACAGGCCGATGCACACGATCAGCCAGCCGATGTCCGTCGAGCCGAAGTGATGCGCGAACGCCGGCGCCGCCAGCAGCAGGATGCCGAACGCGGCGAAGTTCAGCACGAACGCGTACTGCGTCAGCGGCGATGCGAATTCGTCGTAGCGGTCGCCATGCCGCACCAGCAGCAGGTGGCTGCCGCCGTTGCGGATCGCGCTGACCGCGTTCGAGACGGACAGCGCCAGCGCGTACAGGCCGAAGTCCTCGGGCAGCAGGATCCAGCCGAGCAGGATCTGCGCGCCGAACGTCACGAGGCGCGCGCCGATCGTGTTCAGCGTCATCCACGACATCCCGCGCAGCACCGAGGCATCGGAGTCGAGAGCGCGGTCGGCCGTCGGTGGCATGGGAAAGGATCAGACCGTCGCGAGCTGGCGCGACGTCCCGGAGACGGCCGGCAGGTCGTCGTTCGCCGCGGTCGCGCTGGTGGAGGCGTCGAACATCCCGCGGCACCAGAACTCGAGGCAGAGGTACTTGATGAACAGGTCGTTGCGCGGCCCGAGCCGCGACGCGGGCTGACACAACGTCCGCGCCGCGGCGGGATCCAGCACGCCGTTCGACACGAGGAAACCCTGGCGCAGCTCGGCGCCGAATCGCTGGCGCAGCGAGGCGATCCAGCCGCTGACCGGCGGATTGAAGCCGAGCTTCGGCCGCGAAAAGATCTCGTCGGGCAGCCACGCGCACGTCGCGTCGCGCAGCCACTGCTTCGGTGCGAGCCCGACGGCCGGCGTGGATTTCTGCAGGCCGACGACGAGCTCCGCGAGACGGTGATCGAGCAGCGGCAGGCGCAACTCCACCGAATTCGCCATCGACAGGCGGTCGCCCTGCGACAACCCGTTCTCGCGCAGGTAACCGGCGCAGACGCGGTCGAGGACCTGCAGGTCGACGCGCTCGGCGCCGGGCCGCTGGTCGAAGAACGCGCCCGGGTCGTGATCGCCGACGCGTTGCGCGAAGGCGTCGGTGTACGTGGAGCGCACCGCGTGCACGGCCATCTGGTACGTGTCGGTCAGGTCGTGCAGCACCAGCCTGCCGGCGGGCGAACGCGTGCCGGGGGCGAGCTGGCGCCAGCCGGCGAGCAGGCCGCCCAACAAGAACGCGAGCCGCACCAGGTGCGGCCGGCTGAAGCGGCGCGGCAGTTGCGCCAGCAGTTCCGGCAATGCGCGGATCGGCAGGCCGCGCGCCTTGCGTTCGCTGTGGTGCGCGGCGCGCACGCTCCACGGATAACCCCAGAACAGTTCGTCGCCGCCCTGCCCCTGCAGCAGGACCTTGCAGCCTTCGGCGCGCGCGCGTTCGCTCAACGCGAAGTAGCCGAAGCCGGCGATGTCGGCGATCGGGTCGTCGCGCAGGAAGTTCAGGCGCGGGAAGCCGTCGA
>Ga0335075_10013590_pt1 | contig 12256 bp, 13 predicted proteins | sample Lox_Sample_24_FD_206723 | JGI IMG/M metagenome (GOLD analysis project Ga0335075, IMG submission 206723) | Soil microbial communities from Loxahatchee National Wildlife Refuge, Florida, United States - Lox_Sample_2.4 | ecosystem: Environmental > Terrestrial > Soil > Wetlands | place: USA... | reverse complement strand
GCGCCCGGAAACGGAGTGCCGCTCGCGCTGGAATGAATGAAATTATCTCACATCGCCACGATCGGGCGCGCCTCAAGCGTCGGCTCGCGCGGCACGACGCCGGCGAACGGCGAGCCTTCGTTGAACCACGACGCCGGCGCCGGCTGGCCCCACAGGGTTTGCCGCCGCGGATCGGTCAGCGACCAGCGGATCGGCGCGTGATCGGGATCGACGGTGAGATAATCGGAGGTGAACAGCTCGACGCGATGGCCGTCGGGATCGCGCACGTAGAGAAAGAAGGCGTTGGAAATGCCGTGCCGACCGGGTCCGCGTTCCATGTTGTCGAGATAGCCGCTGGTCGCCATCACGTCGCAGATGTGGATGATGTCGAGCGCGCTCGCGGTCCATAGACCGACATGATGCAGCCGCGGACCGAGCCCGTTGGTGAAGGCGAGGTCGTGCACGTTGCCCTTGCGCTGCAACCACACCGCCCAGAGCTGCGGATCGGCGCCGTCGGTCTCGGTATATTCGGTGAGACGAAAGCCGAGCTCGGAATAAAAGTCGTAGCTCGCCTGCACGTCCGGCGTGAAGCAATTGAGATGATCGATGCGCTGGATGCGCGCGCCCTGGTGCGCGGCGTATTTCTGCAGCATGCATTCCGAGCGATCCATCCGCGCATAGAGGTCGAGCGGCATGCCGAAGATGTCGGCGGTGCGCAAGGTGCGGCCCTGATGCGGCAGATCGGGGAACGCCGTCGGCAAGTTGCGGCGGCCGAACCAGAACGCGGCGCGGTCGAGGTCGTCCTCGCTGGCAAGTTTGTATCCGAGCGCGCGCACGTCGGGCTCGCGCGAGCGCCGCAGCACCAGCGAGTGGTGGTTGCGCTCCTCGACCCCGCGCAAATACAGCGCATCCGCGGTCTCATCGCTGATCAGAAGGCCGAGGCAATCGACATAGAAGGCGCGCGAGCGCGCCAGATCGCGCACGCCGAGCTCGACGTGGCTGGCGCGCACGACGTTGAACGGCGGCTCGAAACTGGCAGCGCGGATCGGCATGGCCGCTCGCCGTTGACGGTTGCTGCGCCGACTTCTAACACATCGCCCGGACGGTGAAAGCCTGCCGTCCGGGCGCAGGCAGGGGAGACGCGAATGCGGCTCGCGAGCTATAATTTGCGCGGCCGGCCGAGCTTCGGCGCGGTGATCGGCGAGGGCATTGTCGATCTGCGCTCGCGGCTGGGCCGCTTCGCAACGCTGCTTGAAGTGTTTCGCGCCTCGGCGCTCGAGGAGGCGAAAGCCGCCGTCGCCGGCGTGCGCGCCGACGTGCCGCTCGCGGAAGTCGAATTGCTGCCGCCGCTTTTGGCGCCGGAAAAGATCCTTTGCATCGGCATCAATTATGCCGATCGCACCAAGGATTACGCGATGACGGAAAAGCCGAAATACCCGAGCATGTTCTACCGCGCCCCGAATTCGCTGATCGGGCACGACCAAAAGCTGATCCGGCCGAAGATTTCCGAACAGCTCGACTACGAAGGCGAGATCGCGATGGTGATCGGCCGCGAGTGCAAGCACGTGCCCGAGGCGGACGGGCTCGCCGTGATCGCGGGGCTCACGCTCTGCAACGAAGGCACCATCCGCGACTGGATGCGGCACGGCAAGTTCAACGTCACCCAAGGCAAGAATTTCGACGCCACCGGCGGCCTCGGGCCGTGGATCGCGACCGACGTCGATCTGACCAAGCCGCTGCATCTGACCGTGCGCAAGAACGGCGAGGTCACGCAGGAAGACACCACCGCAAACATGATCTTCTCGTTCGCCGACCTCATCGCCTATGTCACGACCTTCATGACGCTCAAGCCGGGCGACGTCATCTCGACCGGCACGCCGGTGAAAAAGGAGCCGAAAACGGCGGAGCCGGTCTGGCTCAAGCCCGGCGACACGATCGAGATCGAATGTCCCGACATCGGCGTGCTGCGCAATTTCGTGGCTGACGAAGCGTGACGGCGAGCGGCCGCGCGGCGTGCGTCATCGGCTGGCCGGTCGAACATTCGCGCTCGCCGCTGATCCATAATTATTGGCTCAAGACTTACGGCATCGCCGGCGCCTACCGCCGCGAGCTGGTGCCGCCGGAAGAGTTCGCAACCTTCGTCGGATCGCTCGCCGCGCGCGGTTATGTCGGCGCCAACGTGACCTTGCCGCACAAGGAAGCGGCGCTGGCGCAGGCGCTGCCCGACGAACGCGCGCGCGCCGTCGGCGCCGCCAACACGCTCTGGCTCGATGATGGCGCCCTGCGCGCGACCAATACCGACGTCGAAGGTTTCCTGGACAATCTCGATGCCTGCGCACCGCATTGGGATCGCGACCTGAGCAAAGTGGCGGTGCTCGGCGCCGGCGGCGCGGCGCGCGCGGCGATCTACGGGCTGCTCGGCCGCGGCGCCGCCCGCATCGTCCTTCTCAACCGCACGCCGGCCCGCGCCGAAATGCTGTCTCGGGCCTTCGGCGCGCGCGTGCAACCGCTGCCCTGGGGCCAGTTCGATACGGCGCTCGCCGACGCCGCGCTCCTCGTCAACACCACGACGCTCGGCATGCGCGGGCAGCCTGGTCTCGTGGTCGATGTCGCGCCTTTGCCGGCCGACGCGGCGGTCGCCGACCTCGTCTACGTGCCCGCGGTGACGCCGCTGATCGCGGCCGCCAAGGCCCGCGGCCTGCGGACCGCCGACGGGCTCGGCATGCTGCTGCATCAGGCGGTGCGCGGTTTTGCGCTGTGGTTTGGGACCACGCCCACGGTGACCGCCGAATTGCGGGCGCTGGTCGAAGCCGATCTCGGCGCCGACAAAAACGCAAAGCGATAACGACGCCGGCGATAACGCAGTTGTGTTGGCAACGACGCACTTGTGTTTTTTGCCGGAATGCTTCGCGCGATACGGTCGGTTGCCGGACGACAACAGCGATGGAGTTCCGCACCGATGAGACGCATCACGATTGCACTTGGCGCTCTCGCTTCCGGCGCGCTTGCGCTCGGCGGCTTGGCGCTGCCGTTCGTTGCATCGATTGCGGCGGCGCAGCAGCCGCAAATGGTGCGCGTGCGCGGCACGATCGAAAGCGTGAACGGTCAGGTCCTGACCGTGAAAGCGCGCGACGGCACGCCGCTCACGGTGAAACTTGCCGACGGTGCGCCGGTACGCACGGTGATCAGGAAATCGCTGGCCGACGTGACGCAGGGGTCGTTCGTCGGCATCACCGCCATGCCGCAGCCGGACGGCACGCAAAAAGCGGTCGAAATCCACATCTTCCCGGAGGCGCTGCGCGGCACCGGCGAAGGCCATCGGCCGTGGGACCTGATGCCCCACAGCACCATGACCAATGCCAATGTCGACAGCGTCGTCGCCGCCAGCGACGGCAAGGAATTGGTCCTGAAATACAAAAACGGCGAGAAGAAATTCGTCGTGCCGGCCGATGTCGAGGTCGTCATGTTCGCGCCGGCGCACATGTCTGATCTCAAGCCGGGCGCCAAGATTTTCATCGTCGCGGCAAAAAAAATGCCGGACGGCACGCTCGCGGCGCCGGCCGTCGTTGTCGGCACCAACGGCGTCGATCCGCCGATGTGAGAACCCGTCCGAGAGTCCATCCGAAGCATCCATCCAATGGACCCATCCCCGAATCTGTCCATGTGATGACGGCGGCGGCCGCCTCGATCGGGCCGAATTAGACCCTTTGGACTCGATCGCGCGCCAACGGCTCTATGCGCGTTGCGCATATTGGGGCAAGATTTCCGCAACACCCCACGCCAGAGGAGCCGTTCATGACGCGAGCCGAACTGACCGAGAAGATGCTCGGCATCAAGCGCGACAAGGGATGGAGCTGGATGCATATTTGCGCCGAGATCGGCGGCATGTCGCCGCTGCTGATCACCGGCGCGGTACTCGGCCAGATGAAGCTGACCAAGCCGCAGGCGGCGAAGGCGGCCGAACTGTTCGGCCTGAGCAAGAGCGAGCAGGCGCTGCTCAACGAGGTGCCGTACCGCGGCACGCCGATGCCGCCGACCGATCCGCTGATCTATCGCTTCTACGAATTGATCATGGTCAACGGGCCAGCGTTGAAGGCGCTGATCGAAGAGGAGTTCGGCGACGGCATCATGTCGGCCATCGACTTCGATTTGGCGCTGGAGCGCCAAGCCGACGCCAAGGGCGACCGCGTCAAGCTCACCATGTCGGGCAAATTCCTGCCGTACAAATATTACGGCGCCACCGGCAACGCGCAGGCCTACGGGTTCAGGGAGGAATAGGCTCCCTCTTTGCGCCCACGCGAATTGGCTCAGCGCACCCGGCTGCCGTCGACGAGCCGTCACAGAAACCCTTTTGCACGAAACCGCGGTCGATGCGCCGCAGCTATAAGCTTCGCGAAATCCAGGTTTTGCGGTAGCGCGCCGGCTCAGTCGCCTCCATGAATCGGCGGAGCGTCTGAAGAAATCCCATGCCGTCAGCCTCGATGTAACGCCGCCGACCTCAACGACAAAGTAGCGCTCGGCGAGGTAGAGACCGTGCTTGCCACAGAGGAAAAGCTGGCGCTGCTGGTCAATAATGCCGGATACTCACGCTACTACCCCTTTGCCTCGGTCGACACCAAAATTATGGACGATCTCATCGACATCCATATTCGCGCGGTCACGCGTACAACACGAGCGGCTCTCTCCCCGGCATGATCAGGCGCGGGCAAGGCGGCCTGATCAACATCTCCGGCCTCTTGGCGCTGGCTTGCACACTACCTCCATCGCCCTTGCCGCCTCCACGCAGTCGACGCGGTGCTGTCCCATGTTCAACCACACGCTATGAGCCGGCTCGTTGTCATTTGCTCGTGCTTATCGCCGGCACCCCGCCGTCGCGGGCAAAAGCGGATCGGCAAGCTACTTCATGGCCGCAATCGCGCTGCGATCGATCTTGGCGATGCTGCTGACGCCGGTCAGCGCCATGGTGACGTCGAGCTCCTTGGCCATGATCTCGATCGCTCGCGCTACGCCGGCCTGACCGCCGGCGCCGAGCCCGTAGATATAGGCGCGGCCGCACAGGCAGGCGCGCGCGCCGAGCGCGAGCGCGCGCATGATGTCCTGGCCGGAGCGGATGCCGCCGTCGAACAGCACCTCGATCGAGGAGCCGACGGCGTCGGCAATCGCCGGCAGCACGGCGATCGAGGATGGCGCGCCGTCGAGCTGGCGGCCGCCGTGATTGGACACCACGATCGCCGCCGCGCCGGTCTTGGCCGCGATCAGCGCATCCTCGGCGTCGAGAACGCCTTTGAGGATGAGCTTGCCGCCCCACTGGCCGGCGATCCACTCGATATCCTTCCAGTTCAGCGTCTCGTCGAACTGGCCGGAGATCCATTGCGCCAGCGAATTGACGTTGTCCATGCCGCGCACGTGGCCGGCGATGTTGCCGAACGTCCTGCGCTTGCCGCGGAGCACGCCGAGAGTCCAGGCCGGCTTGGTCGCGATGTCGATGATGTTCTTGATGCGCAGCTCCGGCGGGACGCTGAGCCCGTTCTTGATATCGCGGTGGCGCTGGCCGAGCACCTGCAGATCGACCGTCAGCACCAGCGCGGCGCATTTGGCCGCCTTCGCCCGCTCGATCAGCGCGCGGATAAAGCCGCGGTCCTTCATGACGTAAAGCTGAAACCAGAACGGCTTATCGACCGCCGATGCGACGTCCTCGATCGAGCAGATCGCCATGGTCGACAGCGTGAAGGGAATTTGCGCCTGTTGCGCGGCGCGGCAGGCCAATATTTCGCCGTCGCCGTGCTGCATGCCGCACATGCCGATCGGCGCCAAAGCAAGCGGCAGCGCCACCGGCTCGCCGAGAATCGTCGTCGCGGTGGTGCGATGGGAGACATCGACCAGGACCCGCTGGCGCAACGTGATGCGCTCGAGATCGGCGCGATTGGCGTGCAGCGTCTGTTCGGCGTAGGAACCGCTTTCGGCATAGTCGAAGAACATGCGCGGCACCCGGCGACGGGCGGCGTGCCGCAGGTCCGCGATGCAGGTCATGGCTTTCATGGGCGGCGCTTCCCCGGCTCGCTTGCCGTCTCGATAGCACGGCTTGCGGGCGGCGGAACATGGCCGCCCGCCCCGGCGTTATCTTGGGAACCCCCGGGCACCACAGCCCAGCATCGGAACACGAATCATGATGGACGAATGGAATAGAAACGGATCGTTGCGGCCGGACCCGGCCGCGTTCGACCGCAACGCCAAGGAACAGGCCAGAGGGCAGGCCCTGGAACAGGCCAAGCAGCGGGCCCAGGAACAGGCCAAGCAACGGGCCCTGGAACAGGCCCAAAGGCGCCGCGAGCGGATGGAAAAACGCAAGGCGGCGCTGGATGATGAGCTCGACCGCGGGTTGGAAGACACCTTTCCCGGCTCCGACCCGGTCGCCGTGACACAACCGCCGCACAGTGCGCGCGATAAGTACAAGCACTAGGCGCCGGGGTCGCGGAGCGCGCTCCCCGCCGGCCACAAAATATTGATTTGTCTTTGTTTTTCGCGATAACACGGTGCAAAAAGCGTTACCGCGCAACGTAAGACTATTGAATACTTTTTGAGGCAGACGTCACCGCGAACGCGTTAATATCGTCGCCTGGTTCGACAGGCGGTGGGGATCATGGTCCGCAAGTATTTCGGCACCGACGGCATTCGCGGCCGCGCCAACGGCGTGATCACGCCGGAATTGGCGCTGAAAGTGGGGCAGGCGACCGGGCTCGTCTTCCGCCGCGCCGGCGACGACCGCCATCGCGTGGTGATCGGCAAGGATACCCGGCTTTCCGGCTACATGATCGAGACGGCGCTGGTCGCCGGTTTCACCTCGGTCGGCATGGACGTGCTGTTGCTCGGGCCGATGCCGACGCCGGCGGTCGCCATGCTCACGCGCTCGATGCGGGCCGATCTCGGCGTGATGATCTCGGCATCGCACAACCCGTTCGACGACAACGGCATCAAGCTGTTCGGCCCCGACGGCTACAAGCTGTCGGACCAGGTCGAGCACCAGATCGAAGCCTTGATCGACGGCGATATAACCAAGCGCCTGGCGAAGAGCCGGGAGCTCGGCCGCGCCAAGCGCATTGACGGCGTTCACGACCGCTACATCGAGTTCGCCAAGCGCACGCTGCCGCGCAACCTTTCACTCGAAGGCTTGCGCGTCGTCATCGATTGCGCCCAGGGCGCCGCTTATCGGGTGGCGCCGGCGGCGCTGTGGGAGCTCGGCGCCGACGTCATTTCGATGGGAGTGGAGCCGGACGGCTTCAACATCAACAGCGAGTGCGGATCGACCGCGCCCGACGCGCTCGCCCGCAAGGTGCGCGAGATGCGCGCCGACATCGGCATTGCGCTCGACGGCGACGCCGACCGCGTCGTCATCGCCGACGAGCAAGGCCACCTGATCGACGGCGATCAGCTGTTGGCGGTGATCGCCGAGAGCTGGCGCGAGGACGGCAGATTGACCAAGCCGGGCATCGTCGCCACGGTCATGTCGAACCTCGGCTTGGAGCGGTATCTGCAGACGCTCAAGCTGTCGCTGGTGCGCATGCCGGTCGGCGACCGCTACGTGCTCGAACACATGCGCGAGCACGATTACAACGTCGGCGGCGAGCCGTCCGGCCACATCATCCTGTCCGACTACACCACGACCGGCGACGGTTTCATTGCCGCGCTGCAGGTGCTCGCGGTGGTGAAGAAGCAGGACAAGCCGGTATCCAAGGTGTGCCATCGCTTCGCGCCGTTGCCGCAGGTGCTCAAGAACGTGCGCTACCGCAGCGGCCAACCGCTGGAAAATTCGAAAGTGCGCTCGGCGATAGAAGATGCGGAGCAGCGGCTCAACGGCCACGGCCGGCTGGTGGTGCGGCCATCGGGCACCGAGCCGGTCATCCGTGTCATGGGCGAAGGCGACGACAAGGCGCTGGTCGAGGAACTGGTCGACGGCATCGTCGACGCGCTGACCGACCACGCGGCATAACTCAAGCCTCCGCCCGCCCCCGCGACCTGAGGAATTGCGCGAACGCCTTCAGCGTCACTTCCGAAACGTGGTGCTCGATGCCTTCGGCGTCGGCCTCGGCCGCTTCAGTCGGCACGCCGAGGGCGCGCAGAACATCGACGACCAGCCGGTGGCGCACGCGCACGCGGTCGGCCAACGCCTGGCCCTTCTCGGTGAGGAACACGCCCCGGTACGGACGCGCGGTGGCGAGCCCGGCGCGTTTGAGGCGCGCGATCGTCTTCACCGCGGTGGCGTGCGACACGCCGAGCCGCCGCGCGATATCGGTCGGCCGGGCCTCGCCCGCGCTGCCGAACAGATCGGCGATCAACTCGACGTAATCCTCCAACAACGCGGTCGACTGCGCCGAGCGCGTCTTGCCGAAGCGGCGCGCTTGGGTGCCCTCCGCCGGAAGCTTTTCTTCCGCGGCGCGTCCGCCTTTGCGTTTTGCCGTGTCCGCCATCGCCAAAATCACGGTGCTGCGACGATCCAGCCCTGACTTGCGAGCCGCAGAACACACTTTTCTGCTCGTGTCAAAATGTAGCCCAGGCTACAATTTACAACCATTGACGAATGAGCCTTCGCGCCTATAATGTAACTAGGGCTACATTTTTGAGTTAATGGTTGATGTCGGCTGATATGGGCAATGTCGCGCGGCCGCGGGGATCGCTGTCCGAACGCACCGTCGCCGCCGCGCAAAAGTTATTGACCGGCGAGCGCGGCGGGACGGGCGCCTATCTCGCCTTCGCCGGCCCCGCGGTCCTTGTCTCGATCGCCTACATAGATCCGGGAAACTTCGCGACCAACATCCAGGCCGGAGCGAAATATGGCTACGGGCTCCTTTGGGTGGTGCTGCTCGCCAACCTGATCGCGATGCTGTTCCAGGCGCTCTCAGCCAAGCTCGGCATCGTCACCGGCCACAATCTCGCGGAAATGTGCCGCAAGCAGTTTTCACCGGCCGTCGTTTGGGCGATGTGGGCTGTCAGCGAGATCGCCGCTATGGCGACCGACCTCGCCGAATTTCTCGGCGGCGCCATCGGCCTTTCATTGCTGTTCCACATGCCGCTGTTGGTCGGGATGGTCCTTACCGGAATGGTGACGTATGGCATCCTCATGTTCGAGGGCTTCGGCTTCCGGCCGATCGAGCTGGTCATCGGCAGCATGGTGTTCATCATCGGCCTTTGCTACCTGGTCGAGATGTTCATCGTTCCGGTCGATTGGGCCTCCGCGGCGATCCACACATTCACGCCGCAGATCCCCGACGCCGAGGCGTTGCTGCTTTCGGTCGGCATTATCGGCGCCACAGTCATGCCGCACGCGGTCTATCTGCATTCCGGCCTGACGCAGGCGCGCATGCCGATCCGCGATGACAACGAGCGGCGCAAAGTTCTGCGCTTCTCCAACCGGGAAGTCATCGCCGCGCTGACCGTCGCCGGCCTCGTCAACATGGCCATGGTGATGATGGCCTCAGGCGCGTTCCACGCCGGTCATCCGGACGTCGCCGAGATCGAAACGGCCTATCACACCTTGACGCCGCTGCTTGGGATCGGAGCCGCCGGGGTCTTTCTGCTGTCGCTGATTGCCTCGGGGGTGTCGGCTTCGACGGTCGGAACAATGGCCGGGCAGATGATCATGCAGGGCTTCATCGGATTCCGCATCCCGATCTGGGTCCGCCGGCTGGTCACCATGATACCGGCCTTCGTCGTGGTCGCGCTTGGCGTTAATGCCACCAACGCATTGGTCATCAGTCAAGTCGTACTCAGCATTGCGCTGCCGCTGCCGATGATCGCGCTCGTCATCTTCACCGGCCGGCGCGACATCATGGGCGCCTTCACCAATAATCGACTGACCCGCATTATGGCGGTCGCTGGGACGGCCGTGGTGCTGGCGCTCAACGTATTTCTGATCGCCGAGACGCTCGGCGTGCCGCTTCCCGGTCTATTCGGCTTGCATTGACGAAACCTGCGCCGGCCGCAAAGCAACTTCGCCGGCTACCACACATAGCCGGCCGCGGCGCGCAGTTCGCTGGGAAATAAACGAAAGGGCGAGAACGCCGCGCGGTCTCGCCCTCCTAATCGTCAAACGGTCTTCAGATTCTCGGCGGCCGATTTGCCGGTCTTGCGATCCACCACGACCTCGAACGCGACCTTCTGGCCTTCTCGCAGTTCGCGCAGCCCGGCGCGCTCAACCGCGCTGATATGGACGAACACATCCTTGCCGCCACCATCGGGCTGGATGAATCCATAACCCTTCTGCGCGTTGAACCATTTCACTGTTCCGTTGCTCACGGGACACTCCTCTATAGAATCAGCATATGAGCCGCGCGAGTATGCACGGCCCGGTTCGCTCGAGATTTTGGTGAAAGATCGTCAGTCAGGCGCGGTTATCGTCGCTGCGTGGCCTAGTCGTTCGGCCGAAAAACTCGATGCCGCCTATTTAGCGAGAACCGGCCCTGTCCGCAAGGCCGTGCCGAGCGTTTCAAACGCGGCGCCGACGGCCGCCCGCGCCTCGAGCGCTGCGTCAACCCGCAGTTACCGCGGAATGATTTCACCGATCAGGCCGGCATCATATTGGGTAAAAAACAGGCGGCCGTCAGACATCGCGGCGATGCAGCGAGCGCCACTGGCCGGCGTAGGAATGTCATATTCGCCGATCATGGCGCCATTTGAGTCCATTCGACCGATCTTGTTAGCAAAATTTTCAGTGAACCAGAGATCGCCGTCCGCCGTTGCGGCGATGCCGCGTACCGACGCATTCGGGGTCGGGACCGTAAATTCAGCGATCGTTCCGTCGCGGGCCATGCGCCCGATCGCGTTGGCGCCGGTCTCGACGAACCAGATGTCGCCGGTAGGATGCAGCGTCATGGCGCGCGGCGCGCTGTCGGCACTCGGAATCGGAAACTCGGTGACTGCCCCGTCCAGCCTCATGCGGCCGATGCGGTTGCCGCCGGCTTCGCTAAACCACAACGCATCGTCGCGCACGACGATGGAAAGCGGCTTGCTGCCCGGCGTCATGCCGGCGCCAAATTCGGTAACGCGGCCGTCGGAGGTGACCCGCGCGATGCGGTCGGCATCGCCTTCGGAGAACCAGATGTTGCCGTCAGGCCCAAGCACGATGCCGTCGGGGCCGGCATTGGCGGTCGGCAAAGCGAATTCCGTGACGGCGCCGGCCGGGCTGATGCGGCCGACGCGGTTGCCGCGCTTCTCCGTGAACCAGAGATTGCCGTCGGCACCGAGCGCAATACCGACCGGGGTCGAATCGGCGGCCGGGAGGGCGAACTCGCCGAATAGTGCGGTGCGCGGATCGAAGTAGCCGATCTTGCCGGCGCCGCTCTCGCAGAACCAAAGATTTCCGTCCGGCCCTTCGACGGCAATGTAGGGCTTGCTGTCGCGGGTTGGTATCGCGTGTTCACGGATGATCGGTTCCGCGCGTGCGCGCGGTCGACTGCGTCGTGCAAATTCGCCACGTTGCGACATGAGCGACCTTATTCTCGTGCGGGGCGCTTCGCGGTCACGCCACCGTTTGCGACCTGCCAAATGCGCGCCGGCGTCAACGGCATGTCGATGTGCTCGACGCCACGGACTTTCAGCGCGTCGAGCACGGCATTGACCACGGTCGGCGGCGCGGCGATCGTTCCCGCCTCGCCGATCCCTTTGATGCCGAGCGGATTGGTCTTGGCCGGAATTTCGACCAGCTCGGACACGAATGGCGGAAAATCGTCGGCACGCGGCATACCGTAATCGAGGAAGCTTCCGGTGATCAATTGGCCGGACTGGCCATCGTAAACGATGTTCTCGAACAGCGCCTGGCCGACGCCCTGGGCGATGCCGCCGTGAATCTGCCCTTCGCAGATCATCGGATTGATAACCATGCCGAGATCATCGACCGCGGCGAAGCGGTCGATGCGCACCGCGCCGGTTTCCGGGTCGACTTCGACTTCGCAGACCTGGCAGCCGTTCGGATAATTGGGCGCGCCGCCCGGCACGCCGGACCAGGTACCGACCCCGTCGAGCCCGAGACCGAATTTTGTCACCGGCCCGGCCGGTGAAAAAAACGCGCGCGCGACCTCGCTGATCGCCATGCGCTTGTCGGTGCCGACCACCGCGTAGGTGCCGGCTTTGAACTCGATGTCGTCCGGCGCCGCCTCCATGAGAGCTGCAGCCATCTGCTTGCCGCGGACGATGACGGCGTCAGCCGCCATGCGTAGCCCGTTGCCGCCGACCAATGAGCTTCGCGCCGCAAAGGTGCCGCGGCCGAACGCCACCTTCTCCGTGT